>WNGK01007624.1_pt1 | contig 11322 bp, 6 predicted proteins | sample 5400601 | NCBI WGS metagenome assembly WNGK01 (sample SAMN13153376, study PRJNA577476) | soil metagenome | isolation source: 60 cm soil or saprolite under Garry oak tree replicate 1 | place: USA:California | collected 2016-06-15
GGCCAAAACGTGAAACTCCGTTGTCTGCTCGAGAACACGCACGAAGCGCTGGCCCGCAACCGCCGGCCGGCAGATGTGGTGCGCCATCTGCTTCGGGACGAGATGCTGACGCTTTACGAAGATGTGGAGAGGTCTCGAAAGGGCAATCGCGCGCGCCTGCCAGACACCGCCAAGGGCCAGGAGCGTCGGCGGACATTCGACGATCGGTCCGTCACCGTTGCCGGCATCGATTACCGCTGGGGGCCCGTCAAGATGTTGCTCCAGGACCTGCACGAGGGGCTGAACGCGTGAAAGCCACAGGCGTCGCCGTACTCGATCTGATCCGGCCCCCCAACGGATACAGGACCACCGCAGCACTTCTCACCACCTACTCCGCCGATCTGGTTGCCTGCCTGGCAGCGCTGATCGCTATGGACGGCCGAGCGAGCGACTCGCTCCAGTACGGCCGCATCGAGGCAATGCGCGCGCTGGAACGTCTCCGCGACAAGGTGCTCATCGTCGCTCAGCAAGGGAGAATCGGGTGGAGTGGAGTAGGCGATCGGCGCATCTTGGCGCTCTTCGATCGCATGGTACAGGTGGTGCCCGCGAAGGGAAGCGACCGTTCCTTCCATCCGAAGGTCATGCTTGTCCGACAAGAGAACGAGCGCGGCGAAGAGCGCCACGTGCTCAGCGTGAGCAGTCGCAACCTCACGGCCAGCACGGACTGGGACCTCGGGGTCGGGTTGGTAGCCGAGGGAGGAATCGCGGGGACTCGGCAAATGCCGGACCTGGCCGACTTTGTCACTCGCGTTTGTGAAGTGGCCGGGGAACCGAAGTTCGCCGCCACACTGGGCGACCTCACCCGCGCGCGGTGGCTGCGTCCTCTGGGGGTCGACGACATGCGCTTCGGCTTCAATGCCGGTGGGCCAGAGCGGTCATTCGAGGCTACCGAACTCGCGAAGCTGCCACGAGCTGGCCGAGCGATCCTGCTGAGCCCCTTCTTGTCTTCCTCGATGGTCTCGTCCATGGCCGATCATCTCGCCGATGCTGAGGTGCGGCTCGTGGCGGGCAAGGCCGACTTGGACAAGGTGGCGGCGAGCAAACAGGGCGAGGTCCTCCGGTTCTCCACATCCCCAAAGTTCATCCGCTCTTTCTTCATGGCGGCAGCCGGTGATGATCCCGACCCGGTGTCCGTCGACAACGAGGATCCGGAGCAATCCGACGAGCGCGGTCTACACGCCAAGACGTTTGCGGTCGCCGAAGGCGAACGGGCAAGCGTCATCATTGGCAGCGCCAACCTCTCGGCGAACGCCTGGCTGCGGGTGAACTGGGAGGCCTTCCTTCGACTGGACGGGTCGCGAGAGCACCTCTTCGATCCATTATGGAGCTGGGCCGAGACTCACGCGACCATCTACCGGCCGCCGCCGGCCGGCGAGAAGATCCTGCAACCGAGAGATGCCGTCGAGGAGTTGCGCGGCGAGCTGTCGGTGGCCGAGGTGCTCATCCGAGATCGGGACGGCGAACCGTCTCTCATCATGTCCGGGGCCGCCGGGAAGGCCGTGGCGCTCTCGGGCTGTACGTTGGAAGTCGCCCGGTTCACACGAGACGATCAGTGGGTCAAGTGGCCTGCCAACGCAGCCGAGGTCCTGGTCTCACCTTGCCAACCAGGGGAGCGAACTCGCTTCCTGGCTTTTCGGGCGACGCAGCCAGGCAGAGCTCCGGTGACGTGGATCCACGCCGCAATTGTAGAGCCCGCCATCGACGACGCCAGAGACGAGCATGCGTTCGTGAGCGTTCTGGGGGTCGATGACTTCCTCGCGTACTTCCAGAGTCTGCTCGACGGAGATCTCGCAATCAGCGGCGAGAGCGACGGTGAAGGGGATGGAGGCGCGGGGCACGCCGGAACCATGCGGGGCTCCGAGACAATACCCTTCCACCTCGAAGACCTTCTCCGACGCCTCACGTCGGAGCCTCTAACGCTCGAAGAGTTGGCGCGTACAATGGATAAGTACGGTGAGTTGCTGCGCAAGTCGGCTGTGGGGGTCGAGGATGCTCGCCGCTTCGAGGCGTTCAGCTCCTGCTGGAAGGCGGTCTACAACGGGATGAGGATGGCATGAATCTCAAGCCTTTCCAGCGGGCCACCGTACAGCGGGCGGTTGCGGCGCTCACCGATCCCGTCGGCTCCCGGCGCTTCCTCGTCGCGGACGAGGTGGGGCTGGGGAAGACCCTGGTTGCCCAAGGAGTCATCGAAGCCCTGCGGGAGCAGGAAGGCCGCCAACTTCGCGTGTTCTACGTCTGCTCCAGCCTGACCATCGCGCACCAGAATCGCGATAACATCCTTCGCTGCCTGTCGGAGTCCTTACGCAAGGAAGCGGCGGTCGAGGTCGACCGCCTAACGCTCATCCCGACGGCCCGGGTTAGCGAACGCGCCCCCTTTCTCTTCTATACCCTCACCCCCGGCACGCTCCCTGGCAGCCGGCGAACGGGGCGAGTGGAGGAGCGCGCTTTCATCTGGGAACTGCTGTGTAGCGCGTTGAGCGGCCTGGCTCGATGTTCGACGGTCGAAGAGGCGCTGCGCAATGGGGTAGGCGCCTGGGATCAGCACCGGGAAGACGCAGCAAAGCTGGTGCAGCAGGCGGATCAACGCTTCGCCCGTGCAGTCAAAAGAACATTGGCGCTTCGCTTCGATCTCGCCGAGGGGGCGCATACCTCCACACTCATCCTCCGTGTTCGCCGCTGGGTACAGACGGAGGAGGGGCGGAAAGACCTCGTTCACGCGTGTCGTATGGCTCTTGCGACAGCGGCACTCGAGCTTCTCGCACCAGACCTCGTCATCTTCGACGAGTTCCAGCGCTTTTTCGAAATGCTCCCCGGCACTACCGATGAGGAGGACGAGGACGCTCGAAAGCTGATGAGGCTGATGACTGAGGGCCGGCGCGAAGCTGGCCACAAGGGCGCCGGGCCAGGCGTGTTGCTTCTCTCGGCGACCCCCTACCCCTCGTTCACCACGTGGGAAGAAGGCGGCAAAGACCATCACGAGAACTTCTATCGGCTGCTCGGATTCCTCTTCGGGAATGGCGCCCATAATGAGTTGGGACCGCTCAAGAGCGATTTTCGAGAATACCGCGACCTGCTCGCGACGGAACGATTGGGGGGCCGGAAGGCATTCGCGGCGCGAGACAGTATCCGCGATCGCATGCTCCGAGTCATGTCGCGCACGGAGCGACCGCGCGAGGCGGGAGGTTCACTCAGCCTCTCTATCCGCCGTTCGGCAGTCCCGCTCGAGCCCATCGACATTCGCGTGTTCAAGCACCTCCGAGAATCCGCGGACGATCGCGACGTGGGGAGCGTCCCGGCATACTGGGCTTCCATCCCGTACGCGTTGCAGATGATGGACGAGCGGTACGTCCTGGCGGAGCGCGCGTCACCCAAGCCGCTGAATGGTACTTCCCGCCTCACCTGTATAAACGAGGGCGTCGTACGGGATTTCGGCGAGGTCCCGGTGCCGCACCCGCGACTCAGGGGCCTGCTGCAGGAAATACCTCCGGAGTTGCTGGCGCTTCCGTGGCTTCCACCCACCAGGCCTTGGTGGAAACTCGGGGGGCCGTTCGCCGAAGCCCTCGAGCGCCTCGGGACCCACCCCTCCTCCAAGGCTCTGGTCTTTTCGCGTTATCGAGCGGTTCCCCGCGCACTGGCCTGCGCGGCCAGCTACGCCGCCGAGCGCCACTGTTTCGCTGAAGAAGCTCAGCGGAAGCGCGCGGGGGCAGCGGTCGCATACGAGTACCGCCTCGAGCAGGGTGAACGCCCACGCGCCGGCCGCCGCCGCCGACCGCGACCGACGTTCATTTTCCCCAAATCGTCCAAACACGAAATGGGGCTTCGCACCCTGTTGATGTTCATTCCCTTGCCGGTGCTGGCCAAGCTTGGCGATCCGCTCCCGCTTGCAGCCCGATCAAACGGGGAGCTTACCCACGACAATGCACTCTCTTCATCGATGCAGAAGCTCCGGGATCGCCTCGGCCCACCGTCGCGACGTCGCGAGCCAGTTGCGGCGTACCGATGGGCAGCGCGTCTGGAGCGAACCGGAGATCACTGGGAAACCTACTCGCAGGCGCTGATGGCTTTGGCTACCGAAGCGAGCGCACGATCGAGCTCCGATCAGACGACCAGCGGACTGTTGCAGGCCATAAGAGATTTTCTCAGCGCGGATGACATCGCGGGCGGCCCTACCGAGCGTGAACTGCGCGACCTCGCCGAATTTGCGATCAGTTCGCCCGGCAATGTCCTGCTGCGTTCCACCGACCGCGTCTTCGGTGAGCCCCTCCACGAAGACGAGCGCTTCCGAGTTATTGCGGAGGTCAGCGTCTACGGGCTCCGGCCGTACCTTGACGCCTCCGATCTCCACCTCCTGCTCTGGCGTAACCGGCGCGCACAGCACCCGGCGAGTGTCCGACAGGCTGTGTGGGACGGCAATCTCGAGTCGGCGCTCGACGAGTACCTCGCACTGCAGCGAGGTCTCGGAACCGATCCCAAGCTGTCCGACCTTCGCCTCCTCGAAACGAGGGCGTTGGAGACGCTCGGCGAGGCGCTGAATCTCGGGGCCGTGACGTTGCGCGTGAAGGACGGCGACACGACGAGCGGCAGCAAGTTCGGCATCAGGTGTCATGCCGCTCTTCCATTCGGCATGTCCCAGGAGATCGTGTCAGGGGACGGCGTGCTTCGCAATGACACCCTCCGCAAGTCGTTCAACTCACCCTTCCGCCCACACCTGCTAGTCACGACCTCGATCGGACAGGAGGGGCTCGACTTCCACGCCTACTGCAACCACGTGGTGCACTGGGACCTTCCATCCAATCCCGTCGACCTTGAGCAGCGCGACGGGCGGGTTAATCGGTACGCCGGTCTCGCTCAGAGACGAGCGCTGGCGCAGGACAGTTACGCGTTGCCATCCCATAAGAGTCCCTGGATCGCCATCGCAGACGCCCAGCGGGAGGACGCGACGGGAATGTCTCCCTGGTGGACGCATCCGGGCGCCGGCATCCGGCGCACCATGTTTACTCCACCTTTTTCGCGCATCGAGCCAGAGCTCGAGCGGTTGCTACGTTCGTTGTCGCTTTATCGTATGGCGCTGGGGCAATCCGATCAGGAGGCGCTTGTCTCGGCACTGCACAGGCGCCTCTCCGAACCGGGGGTCGATCGAGAAGCCCTGATGAAGTGGCTTGAGAAGGCGCGGATCGATTTGAGTCCCAAGGCGTAGGAGTGTCTGCAAGGACTGAGTCCCGCCAACGCGTCTTGCACCGTGAACGAACAGGGATGAACGAAGATGCCCATTTTCCCACTCATTCTGCACAAGACATACCGAGAGCAAGGCTTCTTCAATGTCACTGTCGCATTCGACAAGTACGTCCGGCCTGAGGGCGCGCTCTCGCTGTTGCTCTCAGCCGGCGGAGAGGAGCAGCGGATAGCGGCTCGGGTCAACCGCTCGGCCAATCAGAACGGCACCGCTCGAATTCTCGGTGGACCGAAGTTACGAGCGTGGTTCCTCAGTCACTTTGATGTCGGCGCGGAGCTTGACGTGGATCTCGCCTCTCTCGAGGAGATCCGCATTACTAGAATCGGCTCCGTCAACAGTACGACCAGCCCGGGTGCGCGTTGCTTGCCCCCCGCCCGAATGGAGCCGCGGCCTGCGGTCCCCACCTCATCACAAGTGTCATCAAAGCGCCGCCGCGTCGAGGCGCGGCTCGCCTTGCTTATCGAAGACTTTGACCAGTACGTCTCTGAGTATGACGCGCAACCTCCTTTCCAGGAAGGCCAGTACCAGTTGCATCGGGCCACGATTGACCGTCGAAGAAGCCACCCGACCGTTCTGGCCGCGCTGGCCGACGATGGCCTGCTCAGCCTTCTGCATCAGACGCTACAGAGCTGGCGAATCGGAATGAGAGCCTCGCGCTTGGCCCCTCTGGATCAGTTCAAGGGCGCCCTCCGAGCGCACGCACAAGTACTCTCCGCGCTAGATGGCGCCCTGCTGGAGAAACTAACAGATGGTGTCGAGGAGGCGGGCGCCAACGTATGGCGCTGCATCGAGGAGATCCCCATCGTGGACAACATTGCCCGCGTCGTCCCCGTGACAAAGACGCTCCATCACTTGTTGCCCGACTTGGTACCACCCATGGACCGGGCCTGGACCGGCCGATTCTTCGAGTGGGGTCCCTCCGACCTCCGGACCCGGCGATCGTTCCTCGTCGCCTGGCAGGACTTCGCCCGCGTGGCCGTTGCCTGCCGCCCGAGCCGCCTCGTAGGGGCGGGTTGGCGAACCAGTTCCACAAAGGTCCTCGACAACGCCGTTGTGGCCTGCGCGATGCGATGACCCTAAATCGGTTCATGTCGATGTAGTCGCGGGCGTGGGAAGCAGAACAAGCTCATTGACCTGTCAATGCAGCCTGCTCAAGAAGAAGGCAATCCAGCCACTACCAGCGGCGGCCACCGTCGCAACGAAGACTGCCGCCCACGCCAGGCGCTGCAGCTTCGCGATCGCACGCCCCACGTTCTCCTCGATTGCGTTCCTCGCCGAAGACACGTTGCTGGCAACCGTGTCACGCATCTCGCGAGCCGACATCTCACGGGCGCTTTCGATGGCTTCCTTCAGCGCATCGCGCACTTCACCTAGGTCTGCTCGTAGATCTTCCACCCCAGGAGGCGCCTCGAGCAAGCCGATGCGTTCATCAATGGCGGTCACCCGCTTCATCAGGCGCGTCTCGAGATCCTCCAAGGCTCTCCGGGCGGTCTGCGCGGCTCCGACGGCCTCCTTCGCCCTCGGTGGACGAGGGGCTCGAGCTTGGGCTCGATCGACTGTGCCGTGAATCACGCTACGGCGTAACCGCCCGAGCATTCACGTCTTGACGTAGTCATCCACCCCCGCCGCTCGGCGGTGATTTACCTCCTCGTTCCGTGTTCGTGTTTGCCGCCGACCTGATCAGGCCGACGGCTCGGTTCTCGGTGGCTTCCAGTTGTGCGGCAGCAGCTCGTCGATCCGCGAGGCCGGATGGGTCTGGACGCGGGTGAGCACGTCGGCGAGATAGTCCACTGGGTTGACAACGTCGGCCAGCCCTACCCGGAACCGCTGTACGATCGCGCGCAATCAGGCTTTCCCCGGTACCTTCGCGCGAGACGCGCGCCTAGAAGACGCATCTCTCTTCGGAGAGTGAGTGGCTTCACTACCTCCACCCACTCCCTCCAGCTCGCCACCCAGTTCGTCACCTCGAACGACTCGCCGCACGTGAATCGCAGCTCCACTCCGCCGCCGCGCAACTCGCGAAGCCGCTGCGACGAATGCCACGTGCGCTCGCGGATGTAGGGCGCGACGACCGTGTCGAAGCGGAGCACGTAGGTCATCGGCTTTTCGCCCGGATACAGATTGAACACCGACTCGGCCCACTTCTCGGCGTCGAAGCCACTTGGCGGCTCGCCTACCGCTTCGGTCACCTCGACTCCGCTGAGCCGATGGAGATTCAGGGTCCCCACCCCGCGCCCAAGGAAGTGGCACAGGAGGTAGACCGCGCGGTCGTGGACGAACAGCCGTAGGGGAAGGACATCGTACCGCCGCTCCTGGCTACCGCTCGAAATGGCGCGGTACGTCACCCAACAGATGCGCCTCGCTTCGATGGCCTTGACCAGGGGCCAGAGGTGCTCCTTCGGCGTTCGCTGGTAGGCGTGCTTGTCCCAGGGCAGGAAGCACCGCTCGATGGCTTCGAGCTGTGCCCTCCCCTTGGGCCCGACCGCCTCCTCGATCTTCTCCGCCAAGTCCTCGAGCGTCCCGTGGAGACCGGTCTCCCGCGCTACCGCCCCGCCATCGCTCATCGCGACCTTCAACGCGAGGTAGTGGTTGGCGTCGAGCAGGCTTGCGACCCCGCCGACCTTGTCCTTCCTGGGATCGAGGCGGTACCTCAGCCTCTTGCCGTCGGGGGCGGCCTCGCGCGCGAGTGGGATGCCGAGCCGTTCGAGCGCCTCGAGGTCCCGCCGGATGGTCCGCACGGCGGCGCCGTACTTCTCCGCAAGTTCGTAGACGTCGGTGCCGTCCAGTCGCGAGACGTCCCGGATGATCTTCAGGACGCGCTCGAGCTGGGCGTTCCGGCCCTTCACGACGCCAACGTTACCCATGCCCTCCATCATCCCTGACGGACGGACACCGGGGCTTCGATCTGTGACCCGACGTGGCCAAGGCGGCGCCTAGGGTGATCCTTTCCAGGAGATGATCCCCGCCATGCCTTGCCGCCCGGTGCGAAGCCAGCCCCGCCCACCAACGCGCTCCATCGAGCCCGATACCCTCTCGGATGTGGCCGGCCTCAAGGACCACGCGCCCCGCTCCATCGGGTTCTGAGCTTGGACACGTTCTCGCGCCGCATCGCGCTCTGGCGCGTGCTTGACGGGTCGCCGGAGTCCCTGACGCTCCGCGCGTTGGCAGAACGCTTCGGGGTCTCGAAGCACACCATTCGACGAGACGTGGATGCCCTCTCGCGCGCCGGCTTTGCAGTTGAGGAGGAACGGCAGGGACAGACGGTGCTCTACTTCGTTCGCAGGGAGGGCCGATGATCGAGCACCGCCTCCTGCCGAAGCAGGGGCCGAGTTAGACCCACGCTCATCTGCCGCAGTCGCCGGCAAAACACGATCCTTGCGAGGGGGCCGCAGCACGGTCGTTCACGGCGCCCAGCCACCGATTGATCGCGGCCATCTCCGCCCGGAAGGGCAACCGATCCCCCTGCCCTCTCGCCTCGAGGAATTCATAGCCCTCCAGCAGACGCGGGCGGAGCGCCACCGTCAGGCGAGACGCCCCGGCGCGGACAGCGAACAGGTACAGTTGGCCGGCCATGATGTCCGGTAGCAGCGTCGAGACACGGTGATCCATGGCCGCGGCCTCCTCGGCGAGCGCGGCCGCGGACCCGATGTGCGACGCGGTGACCCCCGGAACCGAGATGTCTCCGTACGGCCAGCACGGCAGTTCGAGCACTCCGACGCGGCCCCAATCGATGCTCGAACCTAGCTCTCGAACCGCGACCACGGGGCCGAGTCCGAGCTTCCGCACGCGGTCGAGTAGCCGGCCCAGGCGGAAGGCCGGCGAGTGGGCATCTTCCTCATCGTTGACCCAGCGCCGGGCCTCCGCCAGGATCCGGCTCGGATTCGAGTGCCGGCCTGGCCGACGCCCGGTCGCGCGGGAGAACCTCGCGAGGCGATCGACCAGCCGGTGCACCTCGCCTCCGGGCTCGTCCTCGTCGTACACCGGGGGACCCCGACGCGAGTCCGCGAGCACCGCTCGGTGATGGCACGCCACGAACGCGCTCAGGCCGTCTGCCAGCTCCTCCGCGCCAGCGAGCGAGCGCGACGCGCCAGCCATGACCCGGAACCAGGCAGCGTTTCGATCCGCCCTCGCGGGGATGTCCTCCGGAGCGAACGAGGGGAGCGGCCGCACGATGAGGTGCTCCGGGTCGACCTGCGGCCCTGCGCGCCGAATGAGGAGTGCCTGCGAAGTGGTATCGAGGCAGCGGCGATCCTTTGGCCAGGGCGGCCACTCTCGTTCGACATCCTGGTGTTCGAGCAAGCCTGCCCATCGCTCAACGACTTCGGACACGACGGCGCGAAGCGGCTTCCCTCGCGCGGCGGCTCGCAGGATCGCATCCGCCTCCTCTAGCTCTTCCCGGCGGCGCAGCGCCGACGCGAGGAGCAGGGCGCCGGGGCAGGTCCGTGCGAGCTGCGCGATTCGGCCCGTCGGGTCCTCTACCACCGCGCCGTACACGAACCAGCGGCCCGCGCGGTGGAATCTCCGAGCGATCTCCAGCGCTGGCCGATCGCAGCCCGCGAGAGCGGCGGCGGCCGCGCCGCGAATGCGGCGGCGGATCTCGACGAGCTCTTTGCCATAATCCCGCCACGGCGGCTCAAAGGCGGCTGCGACTTCGTGAACCGCCTGATCCGCATAGTTCAGCATCCTCTCGAACACGTCATCCGCCCCCGCGTTTCCTCGCGTGAGCGGGACCATCGACCACTGGAGCGACTCCGGGGCGTCGAGTGGATCGGGCTCCTCCGTGCCCCAGCACCCCTTGGTCGTCAGGAATACGGGCGGCTCGAGGCGAACGGTTAGGCGGTACGTCTGTCCCTGGAACGGTCCGTCGATTGCGACGGACAGGCACCCTCCTCGAAGCGCGGAGTTGATCTCGAACCGGCCGACTGGCAGTGGAATGGACAGACTTTGGTAGTGCACGGCCGAGTCTCCTCAAGCACCGGCTGAGATCATCGCGGATCGGGCCGCCGGTCTCGCTCCGCGAACCTCGTATGTGGGCGGAAGAAGACGAGTTCGATGGACCCGATCGGCCCCTGTCGCTGCTTGGCAATGATGAGCTGCAACTCCTCGATATCCCCGGTCGGCCGCACATCCTTGTCGTCGTCCCCGGGGCGGTGGAGGAACATGACCACGTCGGCGTCCTGCTCGATCGCCCCCGACTCTCGAAGGTCCGACAGCATGGGCTGGTCGCCTTTCCCCTTGCGCTTCTCCACGCCGCGGTTGAGCTGCGAAAGCGCGACGACGGGGATCTTGAGCTCCTTCGCGAGGCTCTTGAGCGATCGGCTGATGGTAGCGATCTCCTGCTCGCGCGACTGGTTCGACCTGTCGCTCGGAGCGTGCATCAGCTGGAGGTAGTCGACGAGGACGAGGTCCAGCCCGCCCTCGCGCTTGATCTTGCGGCACTTCGATCGCAGCTCGACGGGGGTGAGCCCGAAGCTGTCATCGAGCCAGATACCCGAGCAAGAGATCCGCTCGGCGTGGCTTCCGATCTTGTTCCAGTCCGGTATCCCCAAGATCTGCTGGCGAGACTTGAGGAGGTCGAGCTCGGCCTCGGCCGCTAGGATCCGCAGGGCCAGCTGTTCGGAAGGCATCTCCAGGGAGAAGAAGGCCACTCGCTTACCGCACCGCACCGCCGCATGGGTGGCGATCGTCAGGGCGAAGGCCGTCTTTCCCACCGACGGCCGCGCCGCGATGATCACCAGGGTGCCAGGCTGCAGGCCGAGCGTGTTCCGGTCGAGGGTGGGGATCCCGGTGGGCACGCCGGTGATGGACGAAACCCCCGCCATCATCCGCTTCTGAGCGGCGTCGAGGTCCTCGAGCGCGCGCAGCATCGGCTTGTCGATCGTGCTCAGGGTCTCCATGCTCGACCCCTGGGCAGCGCCGAAGATGTCCTGCTGGGCCGCGTCCAGGAACGGCTGCACCGTGGCACCGGACAGGTACCCCTTCTCGACCACGCGCTGTGCGGTGAGCATCATCCTGCGGAGCCGCGAGAGGTCCTGCACCACGCGCGCATA
>WNGK01007625.1_pt1 | contig 11321 bp, 11 predicted proteins | sample 5400601 | NCBI WGS metagenome assembly WNGK01 (sample SAMN13153376, study PRJNA577476) | soil metagenome | isolation source: 60 cm soil or saprolite under Garry oak tree replicate 1 | place: USA:California | collected 2016-06-15
AGATGCGATCGATCACCACGTCGTAACCGCACGGCTCGCCTTGGATAACCTTGTCGATCTTGACGAATTCCGCGCGGATATCTTTGCCCCCCGTTTTCTGATTTACCCGCTCGATTGGGAAGGGATTTTCAGTTATGTCGGCTGGCCGGCATTTTTTAAACCGTTCGCAGGCGGCGGTTGGAAGAATGTCTATCGCTTGCATAATCCGGAGGAATTTTATCGCGCCTACAGCGAGACTGGCCAGCTCGTGATGATGTTGCAGGAGGAAGTGAAATTCGACATGTACTTCCGCTGCTATTCAATCGATCAACGGCACGTGCGCATTATGCCGTACGAGCCGCGGCATCCTTATCACTTGCGGTATCAAACCGAATGGCAGGCACCGAAAGATATCCTCGAACGAGTCGAGCAGGATGTGCTGACGCTGAATCAGTTTCTCGGTTACGACTTGAACACGGTCGAGTTTGCGATTCGCGACGGCGTGCCGGTCGCCATTGATTTTTGCAATCCCGCACCGGATGCGGAAGCGGCCAACGTCGGTCAGGCAAATTTCGAGTGGGTGGTCGAAGCAGTTTCCGAAATGGCGATTCGCAAAGCGCGCGAGCATGTCTCCGGCCGCGATAATTTGAGCTGGGGCAAATTCCTGCAGGCGGCAGTGACAAGGCGCGCGCTGGGCGAGCTCGCGTAAGAAATAACGTGAAGGCGAAGGTGGATCGACCGCTCCGCGGGCGATGCCAAACAGATGCGGCTTCGCCGCCTGATTTTATCATCGAGCAAGGGACTGCTCGATCCACCATGACAGCGAACCGTTTTTGAGGGACATTTGCGCCCCCGGCATGAGCGCCAAAAATCACGTCTTTACTCTCGGTATCGAAGAGGAATTCGCGATCATCGATCCGGAGACACGCGAGCTGCGGTCGCACATCCAGGAAATTCTCGAGGGCGGGAAAGTTACGCTCAAAGAGCAAATCAAGCCGGAGATGCACCAATCGGTCGTTGAGCTCGGCACTGAAATTTGCCAGTCGGTTGTCGATGCGCGTGCGCACGTTATCGAGCTGCGTACCAAACTCGCGGAACTGGCGGGTCGCAGCGGACTACAGATTGCTTCGGTGGGCACGCATCCGTTTTCGCACTGGCGCGATCAAATCATTACCCAAGGCGAGCGATATCAGGAGATCGTCAAGGACATGCAGCAGCTCGCACGCGCCAATCTCATCTTTGGATTGCACGTGCATGTCGGCATCCCGGATCGGCACAGCGCGATTCACGTCATGAATCAAGCGCGCTATTTTCTCCCGCACATTTATGCGCTCTCGGCCAACTCGCCATTCTGGGTCGGCCAGGACACGGGTTTGAAAGGTTATCGACTCAAAGTGTTCGAGCGTTTTCCACGCACCGGGATTCCCGACGCGTTCGAGAGCCTTTCCGAGTACGAAGACTACTGCAAGCTCCTGGTCAAGACCGGTTGCGTCGATAACGCGAAGAAAATCTGGTGGGACATTCGACTCCATCCATTTTTCGAGACGCTCGAAGTTCGCGTGTGCGACGCGCAATCGCGCGTGGACGACACGCTCGCGATTGCGGCTTTGATTCAGGCCGTGATCGCGAAACTGCACAAGTTGCTCCGCCAGAACATCAGCTTCCGCGTTTATCGTCGCAGGTTATTGGATGAGAATCGCTGGCGCGCGTCGCGTTACGGCATTGATGGGAAACTAATCGATTTCGGCAAGGAAACGGAAGTGGAGGCGCGCAGTTTGTTAAACGAATTGCTCGAGTTCGTCTCGACCGAGGTAAATGAGCTCGGCACTCAAAAGGAAATGGCGCACATCGAACGAATCATGCGCGAAGGCACGGGCGCCGATCGACAACTTATGATTTGGGACCGTACTCAGGATATGAAAGCCGTTGTCGATCAAATCGTCACGGAAACGTACGAAGGATTAACGGTGCCGCAGTAAGGCCGCTGCCTATTTTGCGGGCGTCAGCAGCATGTAAAGGATCAGCACTCCGGAGACGAGAGTGATGGCAACAGTAACCGACCAGACCAACGCGGGGTCGGTTTTTACAAGCCCGGCTTCGATCTCGCGGTTCACTGCGTCGTAGCGCCAGGCCGCCAGCATCGTGAGCAGCGCCCCAAAAATGACGAGACCCATGCCCACCGGCCAGGCTTTCGTGATCAGGTGCGGCGCCTGCGTTTCGCTCTCGCTTAACCACGGACCGATGCGCGCGAGCACAAAGCCAAGGCTGATCAGCGCAATCGTGGTGCGAACCCACGCGAGAAACGTGCGTTCATTGGCCAAATGCTCCGAAGCGCGGTTCTCCGATGGAATTTCGCGATGTCGCTGCCGCTCTGCCACTGCTCTAGCAAACGCGCCTGAGCCGTTCATGTCGATCTTTTCCGCATCGCCGCGCAACTTCTCCGTACCTCGGATCGGAAATAGCTGCGATGGCAGGATATGAAAGCTGTGGTCGATCACATTGTCGCCGAAACGTACGAGGGATTGGACGTGTCGCGATCAAACGTTGCTTAGCTTCCAGTGGTCATTAGCGAAATAGTGCTCACGGCTTACCGGGTTGGTGCACGTTTAACAGTTTCTGGCGCGCTGCTTGCAGTCTCCGCAGCATCACTGCGCTCATTCGCTTAAACAATTCGAAACCAAGAGCGTGATCCTTCTCAGAGTATTCTCGGAGAACCGCGCCATAAAAGAAGATCGCGGTGGTGTTCTCTAACGTCCGCGCGGTGAAATGCCAGGCGTAAGGCGGAAAGAGCCATGACCAACCCAGCAAGTCGCCATCGCCTATTTCTTCGATTCTGACTGGTTCACCGAGCGTTGATGACTCAAGCGCTACTTTACCGCGCTCGATTAGATAAAAGCGATTGGCCGCTTCGCCTTCGCGGAAGATGACATGTCCGGTTTCGAAATGTGAGCGCATTGCGCAATCCGCGAGCAAGTGAACATGATGATCGCTCATTCCGATAAGAAAAGGGTGCGCGGCGACCTGCGCTTCGAGCTCAGCGCGGTCCGGTGCGTCCTTAATTCTTTCATTCATCCGGCATTGCTCCCCCTTGGCTCGAGTTACAAATGCGTGATATCCAAATGCCAATCGGTTCCATCCGTGACAAGAATATCGCCATTGGGCCGATGCGTGTAAGTGATTTCGTCAATTTTCACCTGCGACGGTAGAACATTTACAATCACTGCGTCGTCGAGTGAAACTACGCGCGTGCGGAGTTGTTCTCGTCTGACAAACTGACTTTGCGTCGAATCCATTGCAAAGAGGTAACCTTTCACGCGGACAATCGACCCCTCGTGGGCTTCGACGGTCCCAACGAAATGACGCCGTGCGTCGCCCGGAAAAAGTTGGCGATGAATGATGTGAACGTATTCGCCTGAATTAAGGATCATAAATTTGTGCAGTTATATTTCGCATGTTCGCATCCGCGTTTAGGTGGCCGTAATCCTGTTTCCAAAACTCACGCAACATCAACATGGTGTTAGCTACTGGAGGATGCAATGGGCGGTGTCGTGCCCATTAGCCTTTATTAGCCTCTGTTAGGTTCTTACTGACGACAATAGTCGCAGCGGTCAGGGAATTACGGTGAACGGCCGCATCATGTCGTTGTCTTCGTGCTCGAGGATGTGGCAATGATAGACGTAAGTTTGAGGTGCCGTCACGCCTGTGGGCAGGTCGTACTTCGCACGGATGGTCGTGAACTGTCCGGGGTTGGCTTTGACCGTGTCTTTAAAGCCCCGTTCCGTCGGGTCGGGAGGCTCCATTGGGCCGGTCGCAAACGGTGTCGGATCAATGCCACCGGGTACGCCGTTTAGCCCGCCATACGCTTCTTGATAAGCCTCCGCATCAAACGGCGTTCGTCCGACCACTTGGAAGGTGACGAGATGGCTGTGGATCGGGTGGGTGTCCTCAGTCAGGTTGATGTAAACCCAGTCCTCAATCGTGCCCACCTGCGGCGTCTCGGTTATAGGGGCCTCGAAGTGCACCGCGCTCAGGTTCAGGAACCAGTCAGCCGTCTCGGGGGCAACTTCGTTGAGTGTGATGTAACGAGTCATGACCGGGTTGCTGAGAAGGGCAGCGCGCCCGGGCAGGCTTGATGGGATTGAGCTTGGGCCTGGCTGCGTCACGGTTCTCCCCACGCGGAACTGCATCACCTGCGGTAATTGCGGTGCCGGGTTCGATACCGGCCGGTGTGGCCTGTGGTTCATCATGACCAACCTGCCACCCGCAAATCTGGAGAAGTCCACGATCACGTCGGCTCGCTCCGCTGGGGCTAGTACCAGGCGTGTTACTGGGACAGGAATATCCCACAGACCGCCCTCGGCTCCGATCTGCCAGAAGTCCGGACCGCCAATGTCGAGGTTGAGGATGCGGGCATTGCAGCCGTTCAAGATCCGGAAGCGGTACATTCGCGGCTCAACATCAAGGAAGGGCCAGACCTTGCCGTTGACGAGCATGACATCACCGAAGTACTCGCCAATCCAAGTTACGCCTTCGATGTCGCTCGTTGGATAAAGGAACGCCCCCTCCGGGTTGAACTGACGATCCTGGATAACCAAAGGAATCTCGTATGCTCCGCCGGGAATGCCGATCGGGTTGGGCTCAGCACCGGTGTCGAACTCGTCCCGGAGGACGTACGCGGCAGCCAAGCCTGCAAACACGTTCAGACGCGTCGCGCCCAAGGCGTGGTCGTGGAACCAGAGCAACGTGGCTGGATTCTCTGGCAGCTGGTTGCTGTAATGGACGGTCTGTGTTTCTCCCGGGCCGAACCCGTTCGGGGTGATCTCCGGGTTGCCATCGCTGTTGCCCGCCACAAAGGCCCCGTGCAAATGCGTCATCGCGCGAACCTGATTTCCTAACGGAGTCAACCGTGTATCGACCGGAATCCAGTCGGGATAGATTTCAGGAAGGCCATTGGTGTAGCTAACATCGAGCGGCGTCCCGCTCTGCGCGACGACTACCATCCCGAACGATCCCGCCTGGCCCGTGAGGCCGGAGCCATCGTCATACGCCCATAACGGCGTCGGCGGCAAATTAGGATGAAGCTGTCGCGCTATTTGTGTCTGCGTGAACGCGTACTGGTTCGTTCCGTTGGGGCTCGCGACCACGATCCCATTGCCGGGTACGGGCAGCGGCTGGATATATTTTGTCAGCATGCTGCGGGCTGGTCTGGCCGCAAAGGCCTGCCGCACCGTCCACGGCAGAGCCAGAGCAGCACTGGCTCCCGCGCTGTATTTCAGAAAAGATCGCCTCGTTATCGCCATGACTATTTGCCTCCTATTGTGCAAATGCCCTGCCGACACCCAGGCTACTCACGAAGTCGAGTGTGGCTAAAAACGGAGGTCGATGGCTACGCATTTTTACGGGAAATGTACAAAGAGCGCGGGCATCGCAATGACGGCAAATACCATTTGATATCCGCTTCTTGTTACCTCTTTATTTTGCCAATAAAACTGAGGAGCTCGCCACTTGTTGTTTGTACTGTTGATCGGGATGAGCGGTGCAGGGGTGTCCCCACCGGTCGCAACGGCAGCCGTGCATCGGCATCGCTGGAATGGTATTTGTTTGCGCGGCCCTCTCGACGGCTGCGCTCGTCTTCTCAAGGTTCGCGTAAATCAGCGAAATCAGATTGTGTTTTTTCATAGAGCTCTCCTTTTTGGTAATGAGTTACAGTAATGGTAGACGAGACGCTCCCCGTACTTTGCGTTTTACTTTGCAGAAATTGCTCGGTCGCAAAATAACTGCGCATTTCTTCGGAAATTTCGATCACGCTTGCCTAGATTCCGAATTTATTTCACTGCCTTCGGCGAATCATCATCGATAAATGAACGATGCGGATTACGCCGCTGGCGCAACTACTGGAGAGGTCGAGAGTTGGCGGAAAATGCCAGCGTCAGCGCGCCGCTCGCGCGGAGGAGTTAGGTGCCCGATTTGAGGAACTCGAGAATTTTTTTGTGCTCTTCCGGGGTGAGATTAGCGCGAATGCGCATGTGCATCAGCGCTACTTCCCATTGGGCCGGACTCAGGGAACTGGGCGATCTAATATTATGACAACGCACACAATTCTCCGCCCAAAGCTGCGCGCCGCTTTTTCCAGACGTTCCGGCAGCGACCTCTCCCGATTGCTTATTCGTCGCGCAACTAATCAGCCACGTCAGGGAAACACAAGAAATAATGATCGTCGCCCCAGGCAAACCGATCCGCTTGCAAATCCTCGCTAGAATTTCTTTCATGGTTAAAACCCGACCGCTGCTTGCATCATAAAGGCGTCCTGGTCGCGAGCGCCTCCGTTTTTATCGTCGAACTCATAAGCCAGTTTCAGCACAGCGCTCGGTGTGACCCAGTAGTTTAGTCCGAGCGTCCAGCGTTGTTCATCAAAGCCGACCGGCGTGTGCAGTTGATTGAGCCGATCGTAACGGAAGACACCCTCGAAGTTCTTGATATAATCGTTGTCGATATGGGTCGGACGATAGGAGAATTGCGCGTAACCGCCGTTGCGGTTGTTGTTAAATGAGATCGGACCAAAGCCTTCGCTGCCATCGGCATCGAAGACAAAGTGACCAACGTGCGACCATCCCCACTGCGCACGGAAATTGATCAAACCTTTGAGCAACGCCGAATCGCTCACGTAATTAAAATCGGCGGACTGCAAAATATTCTCCACCGCATGATCGCGCGGTCCAACTTTTGAGCGTTGAATCCCGTACCCGACTTCCAATTGCGGAATCGGAATGAACCCGACGTGGCCGCCAACCGCGACATGTCCGCCAAAATTGGCGTCATTATCGAAATCGAGCATCCCCAACTCGCTGAAATCATCCGGCGCAGTTATAAGACCGGGCGCGTTTGCCACAAAGGCGGCGTACTCAAGTTTCGTCGGGCCGATCGGAACGACACCGCGCAATTGCCCGCCCATCTCCGATTCAGGAAACAGGCCGTCGTACACGGCCAGCGGCTTGTCGGGAAGTTTGTTCACCCAATTCATGTGTTGCCGTTCGACAAAGAAATTCATCGGATTGAGAAACCGGCCGACACCAATCGTCATGTAGTCATTCAAAAGATAGGAGGCTTGGGCGACCTCCAGATTGATTGTGGTCTCGTTGTCTTCGAATTCGAGTTCCAGCTCTCCCTCGAAGAAAAGGCGATCGGTCATCTTCCAGAGAAAAAGCGCATTGAAGGCGGCATCGAAAAAGGGATCTTCGCCGCTGCGCGCGGTAAATCCAGCTGTACCATAACCAGCGAGCAGAAATTTCGTTGTGCCGGGGAACGTTTCTTTCACCTGTGTCTTGAGTGTCTCCACTTCCTGGCGCAATTCCTCCGTGGCGGCTTCAGGCGGCGCCGTAACGACCTGTTTCCCTTCGCTGACAGCCTTCCCGGGCGCAGGCGCTTGGGCTGCGCTGACGGTGAGTTGTTTAACTGTCGCTTTCAATGCGTCCAGCTCCTGCTTCATGGCTTCGTGCTCAGCCTTGAGCTTGTCGTACTCGGCGCGCGACACGTAGTCGGAAGGAGGAGTGGCATCCTGTGCCTGAAGTAGCGACAGCGTAGCTACGAAGGCAATGGCCAAAAAAATGCGCGCGATGCAACTGCTACTGATTCGTTGCGATGAATTCCAGTTGATATCTCTGACTTTTAAAAGTGGTGATGTCATGACCGCCGGCCTTGTTCTTCGATAATCGTTCTCTTGAATGAGAATTTTCATTTGGCGAATGTGCGTATGTAATTCACAAGCTCCCACCGCTGTGTCTCCGAGAGAGATGCCCTCCAGGTAATCATTGGTGCTCGCCCCTCCGAAATCTTCCAGAACAACTCGCCATCCTTTTCTCCTGTTTCCCGGATGCGCGCCCCCAAATTGGCCGGCTTCTTTTCTAATGCTGCTGCACCAGGTCCGTCGCCGTGTCCTGTGGGGCCGTGACACGTCAGGCAGTTTGCGGCGTAGAGCTTTTCGCCGAGCGCGGTCGCGTTGGCGTTGCCGGCAAGCGGGTTTGGACGATTGGCGGCGGCGGGCGGAGCTCTCCAATCTGAGCCAGCAGCCCAGGCGAGCGTGCCGAGGAAGCCAAGCGCGAGCGCAAATACTATTTTCCGAGACGTCGCGGATTGGTGTGCAGTCATTGGTTTTGCGACCTTAAAATTCTGGTGGCTTTTCAACTGCGCGGTTCTTGCGTTTTGCTGATCGCCAATTGTCATCGCACATCGCGAACGGTTATGGCAGAAGACGTGTCTGGTCGACTACGCATTTTTACGGAAAATCATCTTGCTTCAATCACCGATCCGATATGGATCTTCCCATTAGCGAAATCGCATTCGCGAGTTTTGCCGAAGCGATTGGCTTGACAGGAAAGATCGACATCATCACGCTGAACGGCTATGAACTCTCTGAATCGATTTGCAGACCCAGTTTACTGCATCGTGCGACTGATTGTTGGCTTGACGTATGCATGTCATGGCGGGCAAAAACTTTTCGGATTTCCCGGCGGGGGTCATGGGGTGTCGGACCTCGCATTTGTTGCCGGATGGATCGAACTCATCGGCGGACTTCTGATTGCTTTTGGATTGTTGACCCGCATCGCGGCGTTTTTCGCGAGCGGCGAAATGGCAGTGGCCTATTTCATGTTTTACGTGGGAACCGTGCCCACGATGGAGGCGAAGTTTTTCCCAATCATGAACGGAGGCGAGCTGGCCCTGGTGCTTTGCTGGGTTTTCTTTTTCATCATTTTTTACGGCCCGGGACGTTGGAGTATCGATGCGATTTGGTGCAAACGCAGGAGCAGTGCGCCATCCCTTAATCCAACTTAGAAGCAACGTCTCTATTTCAATCAGGACATTACCCAAGTGCTCGGCGAAAATGTAGCTGAGGATGACTCTTTGACGCGGCGCTCTTTTCTTGGTGTGCTGCTCGGGTTTGGCACGGTTGTGGTTGGCGCGGCGTTGTCGGTGCCCCTCATTCGCTTTGCTTTACATCCGCTGCTCACCACAACGACGGAGATCGGCTGGTCGGATGTGGGCAAGATCGACGAGTTCGCATCGCTAAGCGCGCCGATGAAAAAGTTGATCACGGTCGAACAGCGCGATGGCTGGCGGAAGATTGTTTCGGAAAAAGCGATCTACATTTTGCCGATGAAGGATGGAGTATTGCGCGTGTTGTCGCCGATCTGTCCGCACCTCGGGTGTTCGATTCCGTGGATCGAATCGAAGCAGCAATTCATCTGTCCCTGTCACACGGCAGTATTCGCCCTGGATGGCGCACGCATTTCTGGTCCGGCCCCGCGGTCGATGGACGATTTGGAGAGCAAGATCGACAACGGAATGTTGAAAGTGCGTTACCAATATTTCCGCCAGCTTATTTCCAAGAAGGAAGTTCTGGCCTAACAAGAGCATTGCGACATGGTTGACGCGCATAAGCCTGATGAAAAAATTGTTGCTTCCCGCGCTAGCCGATGGAGTCGCCTCTACCGGTGGCTGGATAGCCGGATCGGGATCGGCTCACTCTTGCATGAAGCATTGGACGAACCCATCCCGGGCGGTGCCCGGTGGGCCTATGTGTTCGGCTCAGTCCTGCTCTTCCTGTTTATTTCGCAAACAGTAACCGGAGTATTCCTATCGCTTTACTACGCTCCAACTGCCGACCATGCGCACACCACCGTTGCCTACATCGTCAAGGAAGTAACCGGCGGCTCGTTTCTGCGCAGCCTGCACGCTTATGGATCGAGTGCGGTCGTCATCGTGCTGCTTCTTCATCTCACACAGACCTTTCTATACGGCGCTTATAAAGGTCGCCGGGAAGTTCTCTGGATTTCTGGGTGCGCACTCTTGGGGCTCATGCTGGCGATGGCCTTCACGGGTTATTTGTTGCCTTGGGATCAAAAAGCTTTTTTCGCCACAACTGTCGGCACCAATATGGCGAGCGAGATCCCGTGGGTCGGCTCCTTACTCAAGCGTTTCATGCGCGGTGGAAACGAGATGGGCACTCTCACCCTGTCGCGATTTTTTGTTGCGCATGTTTTCCTGCTGCCTGCTGCGATCCTGGGTTTGGTGGCTGCGCACGTGTATCTCTTCCGCAAAGCGGGTGCGGCTGGACCACCGAGCGAAGATGCTGTAAACCCGCGTCTACCAACCCAGCGGTTTTACCCGCGCCAGGTGGCGATGGACACGATCGTGGCCTTGGTGATGATCCTTGTGCTGGGTCTACTCGCACACTTTGCGCCAACCGAGCTTGGACCCAAAGCCAATCCAGCCGATACACAATACGTTCCCAGGCCGGAATGGTATTACCTTCCGTTTTTCCAGTGGCTCAAATACTTCAAAGGGCCGTGGGCCGTCGTCGGTATTGTTATCGTCCCGACAATTACTGCGGCTCTGGTCATTGCTCTTCCATTTATCGACAGACGTTTGGAACGACGCCCATGGCGGCGACCCATCGCCGTAGGCATCTTTTTGGTAATCTTGCTCACGCTCATTACCTTCGGATTGCTGAGCAAACACGAAGATCGTCTTGACCCTGCGATCGCCAAGCAGGTGGCGAAACAAAACGAAGAAACTGAGCAGTTCATGCGCGAACCATTCGCGCCTGAACCGGCTGTCAGCACGCTATCAGCTACCAATGTCGCGCTCCTTGATCCGCTCGCCTCCGCCGGGAAAAAAGTTTACGAGAGTGAGTCATGTGATGCGTGTCACGGTGAAAACGGGATCGGGACAAACGCCGGACCGAAGCTGGCTGGCGCGACTGCGCAGAAACCAGCGGAAGAACTCTCAAAACTGTTGAGGCATCCAACTGCCAAGATGCTCGCAGGGGAGATGAAGCCGGTCGATGTCTCAGACGAGGATCTAAAAGCGCTCATCGCTTACATTAAGAGCCTCAAATAAAACCGCTATGGGGCGGGCAGCGGTTGCTGGCGAGAGTTCCATCTAACGCAGTCAATCCATCGCGCAGCTTTCAACAGATTCGTGGAAGTTGTTCGCCGGAAAGCATGTCGACGACACGGGTGCCGCCGATGTGCGTTTTCATCATGACAAAACCGGGATGATCGCTCGTGACTTCGCCAATGACGGCGGCTTGTTGACCAAGGGGATGCGATTTCATGGCGCTCAGGACAAGATCGACATCTTGCGCGGCGACAATGGCGAGAAGCTTTCCTTCGTTCGCAACATAAAGTGGATCGAGGCCGAGAATCTCGCAGGCGCCTTTCACTTCTTCGCTGATCGGAATGCGCGCCTCGTCGAGAAGCATCCCAACTTTCGCCGACTGCGCGATTTCAGTAAGTGCGCTTGTGATTCCGCCGCGCGTCGGGTCGCGCAAAACGTGGATGTCG
>WNGK01007627.1_pt1 | contig 11320 bp, 13 predicted proteins | sample 5400601 | NCBI WGS metagenome assembly WNGK01 (sample SAMN13153376, study PRJNA577476) | soil metagenome | isolation source: 60 cm soil or saprolite under Garry oak tree replicate 1 | place: USA:California | collected 2016-06-15
GCAACCCAATCGAGTCCGCAGGAGAGACTGGTGCGCTCTCCGGTGAGCGGGAAGAAACAGCGTAAGAGGAACCATGGGCACATCTACAAATGCTGCAACCATTCCTCCTCTTCAACTGGGAGAATAGTTCCGACCCTCGGACGGGCTCCCCAGGCCATTTAGTCAATGATGTATGGGATGTATGGTTCCAGTGGCCCTTGGTTTCAATCCCGGACGGGCTCCCCAGGCCATTTAGTCGGGACACGCTATGGTAAAGGATGGTCTACTATTCCCGGTTTCAATCCCGGACGGGCTCCCCAGGCCATTTAGCCATCCGTAGAAAGGAGTTCTATGAACAACACGTTAAAGGTTTCAATCCCGGACGGGCTCCCCAGGCCATTTAGCCCTCACGCTGCAAATGTGATTCCGCTGCATGATAGTGCGTTTCAATCCCGGACGGGCTCCCCAGGCCATTTAGCCTGGGAGATGTAGTAATTAGAGTAGCCTTTTTCCACGGTTTCAATCCCGGACGGGCTCCCCAGGCCATTTAGCCTGGGAGAACCAGATCTTGATTCGCTTCCTGTCGGTTTGTTTCAATCCCGGACGGGCTCCCCAGGCCATTTAGCCTTCTTATACTGAGCCTGAAGCTGCTGTGCGTACCTGGGTTTCAATCCCGGACGGGCTCCCCAGGCCATTTAGCCCCATAAAGGAGTTTCGCTCTTAGCCCTGCCCTTGCAAGTTTCAATCCCGGACGGGCTCCCCAGGCCATTTAGCCGTGAACGAAGGGTTGCGAGACAATCGAGGGCGATGGTTTCAATCCCGGACGGGCTCCCCAGGCCATTTAGCCAATCTCGACTGCACCAGTGACCAAAATCGAGGTTTATTGTTTCAATCCCGGACGGGCTCCCCAGGCCATTTAGCCTTTCCCGATAAAGTGTTTATCGGCACAATTCCTGTAAGTTTCAATCCCGGACGGCCTCCCCAGGCCATTTAGCCCTATGGATGCCACAACGATCCCGGCGGGTCAGACTGGAGTTTCAATCCCGGACGGGCTCCCCAGGCCATTTAGCCCCCAATTACGGGTGGGTGTATGAAACCCCGTCAGCAGTTTCAATCCCGGACGGGCTCCCCAGGCCATTTAGCCAGGAAAGGAGGAACCCCAGTTGTCTAAGAAAGCAAGGTTTCAATCCCGAACGGGCTCCCCAGGCCATTTAGCCTTGATGACACAACCACACAATATGTCTGATGCAGAAGGTTTCAATCCCGAACGGGCTCCCCAGGCCATTTAGCCGATAAGTATTCTGACCTACTCTTTGCCTATTACCTTGTTTCAATCCCGGACGGGCTCCCCAGGCCATTTTGTCCATAATTACTGTCGAGGATACCCACACAAATCCGCAGGTTTCAATCCCGGACGGGCTCCCCTGGCCATTTTGTCAAAAACCCTGCACCGTGCTCTCAGAGCATAAGACGCAAGTTTCAATCCCGGACGGGCTCCCCTGGCCATTTGGCCCAGTAACATAAGGCGTAGAGCCAGTAGACCCATTATGTTTCAACCCCGGACGGGCTCCCCTGGCCATTTAGCCATCGTCCTATCAGCGTCGCATCTTGATCTGGCTCCTGTTTCAATCCCGAACGGGCTCCCCTGGCCATTTAGCCGGCACACTAATTTGCTCAGCAGCTTGACTGCTAGAAGTTTCAATCCCGAACGGGCTCCCCAGGCCATTTAGCCCCTCTAATTTGTGAAGAAATTTACGTGTAATGTCGTGTTTCAATCCCGAACGGGCTCCCCAGGCCATTTAGCCCGCCAATCAAAGTCCCGTAGTCGTCGGTACCGGCATGTTTCAATCCCGGACGGGCTCCCCAGGCCATTTAGCCTCCAGTTTCGTGAAACGCAAGGATGCAATAAAGTTTGGTTTCAATCCCGGACGGGCTCCCCAGGCCATTTAGCCGGCCAGCTTGAATTTCGTTGAGAAGAAGTTACGGGAGTTTCAATCCCGGACGGGCTCCCCAGGCCATTTAGCCGATCGGAACATCTTTTTAGTGGCGCTAAACTTGAATGATTTCAATCCCGGACGGGCTCCCCAGGCCATTTAGCCGTCTCAGCAGACCTTTATACAGTTCAAGCTGTTGCAGTTTCAATCCCGGACGGGCTCCCCAGGCCATTTAGCCCCAGGATCTGCTGGGCCTGGTCAGGATGACCCGCCTGTTTCAATCCCGGACGGGCTCCCCAGGCCATTTAGCCAGGCTAAAATTGGAAAACTAGCAGGGCGGGCATGATAGTTTCAATCCCGGACGGGCTCCCCAGGCCATTTAGCCGCCGAGGTGATAATGGGCAGCCCGGCCTCTAACTGGGTTTCAATCCCGGACGGGCTCCCCAGGCCATTTAGCCTCTGCACTAAAGGGTCCGCTGCTACACCGCCTTGTGTCGTTTCAATCCCGGACGGGCTCCCCAGGCCATTTAGCCCACAACTACGCAAACCAAATGTCGAGTACATGAAACTGTTTCAATCCCGGACGGGCTCCCCAGGCCATTTAGCCAAAGGAACTCTTCACCTTCCCCAAAGCGCCGCATGACGGTTTCAATCCCGGACGGGCTCCCCAGGCCATTTAGCCGGCGGCCATCCACGCCATCGACCGCGCGCAGAGCAAGTTTCAATCCCGGACGGGCTCCCCAGGCCATTTAGCCACACACCAGGGACCGTGAATCAGCGCTTGTATGTGAAGTTTCAATCCCGGACGGGCTCCCCAGGCCATTTAGCCTGCAAGAGAAGTGCTACTACTCATGATGGGTGAGGCTATGTTTCAATCCCGGACGGGCTCCCCAGGCCATTTAGCCTTCTGGACCTATGCCATAGAGAGCTATGCAGGGGTTGTTTCAATCCCGGACGGGCTCCCCAGGCCATTTAGCCAGCCACTTCAGCGCGGCCTTGGCAGCATCCCCGACAGGTTTCAATCCCGGACGGGCTCCCCAGGCCATTTAGCCTTACGATGAGATCATCCACACAAGCGAGCATCCCGTATGTGTTTCAATCCCGGACGGGCTCCCCAGGCCATTTAGCCTACACGGCCAACAACATGCTCGATAGTGGCAAGCTCTGTTTCAATCCCGGACGGGCTCCCCAGGCCATTTAGCCGCCACCCATGGGACGATGGGAAGTCTCATTCATCGTAAGTTTCAATCCCGGACGGGCTCCCCAGGCCATTTAGCCGCTGGCGTTTCCTGGGTTGGCGGCAACATCTATGACTGTTTCAATCCCGGACGGGCTCCCCAGGCCATTTAGCCGGTGTATTGCCTGTTACTTGTGCGCTTATCGAGTGCGGTTTCAATCCCGGACGGGCTCCCCAGGCCATTTAGCCAAGACCATTGCCCAACACCCTGGGCATATGACCAAAGGTTTCAATCCCGGACGGGCTCCCCAGGCCATTTAGCCCCGAATGACACCGTGTTCGTCAGGGAAGTCATTGAGAGTTTCAATCCCGGACGGGCTCCCCAGGCCATTTAGCCGATTTTCCAGACTTCTCTTTCGTTAATCAGTGGGTTGAGTTTCAATCCCGGACGGGCTCCCCAGGCCATTTAGCCAGAACGCTCGTTTCTGGCGCCATGCCTTCAGGTAGGGTGTTTCAATCCCGGACGGGCTCCCCAGGCCATTTAGCCCCGGTCATATTCCGCCGCCTCCCGGATATAGAAGCCTGTTTCAATCCCGGACGGGCTCCCCAGGCCATTTAGCCGGAGTACCATTCTGACATTAAGCGTACCTAATATGGGTTTCAATCCCGGACGGGCTCCCCAGGCCATTTAGCCTGCGGCACTCATAGTGTAGCATAGGAAGCCATGTTATGCAATACTTTCCGAGAGTCTCCAAAAAAGAGCCATTTTTGGGGTAAAAACAGAAGAGCTTATTGAGACGTTTTGGCCTTCCAGCCGCTTATGGAGACTTCCGAGAGCCTCTGCTCAGAGACGCCGTCACTGCGACTCTCGGAAGATTGTTTAGCTTACACGAGAAACAGGACCGTATCGGCTGGCGGTGGCCCTCCCACCGTCTCTACCTTGCTCACACAACTGGCACACAGGGGATAGAAGCGCACACTATCCTGCGCTGCCACCAGGTGCTGCGGTAGCTTTGCTCGCAAGAGGACCAGGTCCTTTCTGCTCAAGAAGCACTCGAACAACGAGTATTGCGTCCACTTGCCATATCCCAGCAGGAGTTTATGCACTTTCGTGCGCCTCTTATCATCGGGAAGTGTAGGAGCGATCTTGCGGTCGCCCTGTGCGCTATCGGCGCTCGCGTGCTGCATCACGGATGGTCTGCAGGTTGAGTAGTTCGGCAGCCTCGTAGGTTGTTACAGCGCCAGCCTTGGGGTGCAAGCGTATCAATGATGGGAAATGGCCGGTACGCCCGTGCAATTCCGCGAGCAGGACAAAAGCGGCGGGAGCGTATCCGGGGGGATTGATCAGGAGCGAATGGGCCTGCCATTCATGCGATGATAGACCAACACTATCAACGACGGAAACAATTTGAGGTTCGAGCGGCTCTTCCTGGAGAATCTGCACGCGAATTGTACGTATTTCCTCTATTGGCATATCGGCGAGCGCCGCAATTTTCTCGTACTGGGCCTCGGTGAGCGGATGGCTGAAGTTGAGTAGAAGCATGGTGTACCTTCATCACGTTAGCATTGCTGTTATAAACGTACCATCATCACCTCTGAAACTCGTCAGAACTCCTTGCGAATAAAATCGGAACTCCCTCTGATGTATTCGCCGGTCCGCGCAGGTATACTCTACTCATCGTCACCGAAGTATTTTCCAAAATGCTCGCGCAGGAAATGATAGGTGAGCGCATAGTTTAGCGGTAAGTCCCAGGCGATACGGCACTCGACAAAGATTTTTGACGTGTGCGTGCTGACTGTACTCAAGCTGATGCAAAGGGTGTCTGCCGCTTCCTGTGGATTCATGCCCCTGGCAAATGCCTGCAGGATATCCAGTGGACGTTTGTGATCCAGCGCCTGCTCAACCTGCTGGCATCGCCTGTGTTCCTGCAGATCCACGTGACGTTGTACGGCCTGGGGCGAATCGGCTATCTGTTCGATGCCTGCGAAGTACGCTCCCAGGGGAATGAATGGCACCTCGATGAGCGTAACACCGGCATCAGGTGGAACATGCATCTGCCTGCCTTCCTTGACCTGTTCTCTGACCGGGTCGGGCGTATAGATGTGCCAGATATGATCGAACGGGTCAAACTTGAGTTGCGCGGCAGAGATGGCCAGCAGCGACATCAAGCGCCGTCCGCCCGTCACCGATAAGTGAAGGTGGCGCGGCTGCTGCTTGAGTTTCTGGATGAAGCGGTAAATGGTCTCGCGTGTGCCTTTGGCGCTGGTGCTGTCCGAAATGTCGTCCAGGGGCGTCGCATCAAGCTCCAGTACCTTCGGGCGAAAATGGCAAGTGATGGCTTGGCCGCTAAATAGGTATCGATCACCGGCGAATTCTGCATTGAGCAGATCCAGCGAATGTTGCAAGCGTTTCTGTGCGGCATGAGGATGAATAACGATCACTTCGCTGATGGGGAAATCGCGCCGCAGGAGCAAATCAAGGGTGAAGGTGACTATCTGTGGCTGCCCTCCCAGCGGGGCGAGCAGCGTATGTGTATAGTTCAGTTCTGGCACGGATCATCTCCTTTCACCAGCGATCTACAGACAGGTAGAACCATATGACAGCAATTGGCGCGTATGATAGCGATTGGAGTACACCTGGAGTCAATCTGCTTCCTGCTCTCCTGATTGGCGGTCCGCCTCACGCGGGAAAATCAGTGCTGTTCTACAATCTGACGAAAACGCTGCATGAACAAGGTGTCAGGCATCATGCCATTCGCGCCTGTCCAGATGGTGAAGGCAACTGGTATCAAGAAATCCACCGGGCACTTGACCCTGAAATGATTCGCCTGCTTCGTCTCAAAAAAGCATGGACTGAAAGCTTTGTCCAAGGTATTTGCCGTGACCTGGAACGGCGCCACCTGCCGCTGCTCGTCGATATGGGCGGCCATCCTAAGCAGTGGCAGTTCCGCATACTGCAGGCCTGTACCCATTCCCTGCTCTTGCTCCGTCAGGATCAGCCGGAAAGCGCCAACTTCTGGCGAACGCTGGTCAGGCATGCGAGCTTGTTGCCCCTGGCAGAGATCCTTTCAGCATGCGACGGTGCATCGATGATTACCTCAAAAACACCCGTTCTGCAAGGCACGCTCGTCGGCCTGCAACGCGGTATGCCAGTGCAAGGAGCGCTCTTTGACGCGCTCGTCGAATGTATCGCTGCCCTCTTCACCTCCTATTCCCTCGAAGAACTGGAGCGGGCGAAACTCGCGCTGGCTCCGGCAGAACTGACCGTGAATCTCGATCCCCTGCTGCGCAAGTTCAATCCGCGGGCCAAAGCATGGAAACCCGAGATGCTCAGCCGTCTTGCTGGCGAATTACCAGCACACACATCGCTCGCTGTCTATGGTCAAGGACCCGGCTGGCTCTATGGCGCTTTAGCCGCCAGGGCAGGTCGGCAAGTATTTTACCAGTTTGATCCGCGCATCGGCTGGCTTGCCCCACCACTGCTGACATGCAGCACACAGGCATCATCAGAAGAAATCCTTGTCCAGGTGCGTACATACCAGGATGCGTGCATCCTCTCCATCCGTATCGCCAATGATTACCTGGACCACTTGCAGGCAGAACAATTCGCATTTCCGGCAGTGCCAACTGAACGGGGCATTATACTCGATGGCAAAATTCCCCACTGGTTACTGACAGCCCTGGTACGTCTCTATGGAGAAACAGGCGTGCAATGGATTGCCTGTCATCAACCAGCGCTCAAAGCTGCAGTGATCGTCACCTCGCGAGTCCCGGAACATGTTCCGGGTGAGCTGATTCCAGTGCCGACTTCGACTGAGACAGGATGATCTTAGCGATACTATCACAATCCCTAGCCATTCTATCATATATGATAGAATTAAGCAGAGTTTTCAGGTAAAATGATGAAGTTGCAGCTAAATATAATATGAAAGGATGAAATAATTGCTATGGACGAGCTACCAACATCATTGATACCATCGGCATCGTCGACGACACAACCAATAGCCTCGCCCGCGAAACTCTACGCCTTCCTCTTGAAGCTACGGCCAATTCAAGAGGGAACGATGATGCCCTTTTCGGGCGAACTCGTCCACGCGGCCTGGCTCGACTGGCTGCGCTCGGCTGCTCCCGACGTGGCGGCCTGGCTGCACGAGGGCAACAAACGCCGTCTTTTCACCTGTTCCGGCCTGCAATTTCCCCTTCCCCAGGCAAAAATGCTCGAAGTGGAACGCAATAACGTTCACTGGCCACTCACGCCTGAAAAGACCTACACCATCCGCATCACTTTGCTACTCGGAGAACTGTTCCCGCTCTTCTACAAAGCATTGACCGATTTCAAACAAACCGATGGGGTCGGCAGGAGCAGGCCGCCATTTATGCGCCTCGGCAGGCAATCGCTGCTGCTCGAAGAAGTCCTGATCGAGAACAATGACGCGACGGGATGGACAGGTTTTACCTCATTTGCCGGCATGGTGGAATCTGTCCTGGCCAGAAAGCTGGGGAACGCTGTGCCATTGAAACTCGAATTTGCTTCGCTTACCACATTTAACCGGGGCAATGCGAAAAACCGGCAATACGGCAACTACTCCGCGCGACTTCCGCTTCCCTACTACGTCTTTCCCTACCTGGCGAAACGCTGGAATGAGCTTGCACCGCCTGAACTGGCGCAACTTGTGCAAACAGAAGCCATCGAACAATACGCCCTGGACGAAGGCGTCATTATCGCCGACTACGATCTCAAACCCCACACAGTCAAGTTTTCCACGCACTGGCAGCAGGGCTTTATCGGCACATGCAAATACCTCTTGCGTAGCCCGGACGATCCACTTATAGGTGAGACGCCGTTGACGGTGCGCCAGCAGATGCTGCTGCTGGGCCAACTGGCGTTTTATTGTGGGGTGGGGTACAAGACTTCGATGGGGATGGGGAGGACGAGGATGGTGTAGCTCCTCCTTCACCTAGCCCTCAATCTGGACTCCTTGGTCTCTTTTCTCTTCAACTTTCCTCCATTTGCGCAATGCAGGTTATATAAGGGGAAAAGTGAGTAATTTTTCTTCTTCTATTTTACCCAAAAACACTTGATTTTTGTTCCTGTTTTCCTTATACTATCTACAGGAACTTTTGTCTTGCGTAAAGTTGGTAAACCTGATCAGAAAAAGCGAAGAGTGGAGATAGCCAAATGACTTGAGTCCCTTCGAGAAGTTAAGCGGCCAATTAATGTCGTGATGCCAGTTTGCTCCCAGGTCTTGTCACTTTGACAGCCATACATTAAGGGAGCGGAATTTCACCTTTGATGATGGATATGTAAAAAGGTCAAGACCAAATGAGCACTCTTAATACTCAGCTCAGGGAGCAACTGTTTCATGATGTCAGTTGGTTTTTAACTTCTTGGAGGAGCTTTAAATGAATACTAGCTCGGAACCCGGGGGCTTTGAGCACCAAGACGACCAAAAAGAAGAGGCTTCAGAGTGTCTTGTGGAGGAGATTGATGTCTGGGAGCCAATCAAGGCGGGATTACAGGATTTCGATATCCAATCTCCTGATATTCAGTCAACTTCCGATCTGAGGCAGGCTGGGAAAGTTGAGCTTTGGACTCGAGTAGGTGAAGAGAAGACCCGTCAGAGACTGGTTCATCAAATGATGAGACTATTCGAGATCTGGGTTTTTATAGGGTTGATCGTCTTTATCGTAACGAGAAATGTGTGGCTTTTAACAACAGCTGGTGTGCTTGGGATACCCCTGAAAATAATACTCGACTACTACTTTCGCTGCTCTAAGAAGTAGGGAAGAGATATACTCCAGGTTCCAGCATAGAGTTTTTCGTAGAGCATTGTGAGGTAACACAAACTGGACTGGAGACATTAAATGACTGAGAGACGAAAAGAGCGAGTGCAGTTTGATTTCTCGCCCGAAGCATTACAGAGGCTTGATGAGATCAAACAGAGGACAGGAGCTTCAACAAGAGCGGAGGTAGTAAAAAACGCACTAAGAGCATACGAGTGGCTTGTGAGTGAGCTTGACCAAGATAGCGTTATCAAAGTATTCAACAAAGACAACGAGGTGACATCTGCACTCAAAGCCAGGTTACTCTTATGGTAGACTGTGCTGAATTTAGGAGGGAAGTTACCAGTCTTCCCTCTCTACTTCTTGCTAATAAGGAGGGAGCAAAAGTATAATAATCGTACCCATTAGGGATGGAAACTGAACTTCGCGCCATTTTTTAGCTGCTTAGCTTCTTGTCACTAAGTAGCGATATCCCGTTCGGGTTAGGCAAAGGTGGTATAGGCGAGAGTAAATGGAATCACTCGTCTATACCATACTTAACTCCGTGACAGGTTTTCCCATCAAAGTTGTCTGGTTCTCGTCGAAGATAGGCTTAGATATTTTCTTATGAAGAGGCTCTATTCTCGCTACTAAAGTTAAAGTTTCAGAACAACTCCTGAGAAATTTCATAAGCATTTCTGATGTTCAATCTGCATCAATTATGTTATACTGCTGATGCTTGAGCTATATCTCAAACGTAAACCGATAGAAGTTGGAGGTGAGTCATTCGTGGGAAAGCAATCACTCGTAGCGTTGGATACCGACCATATTAAACAGTATGTGTTTGCTACCGACAAGCTGAAAGAAATTCGCGGGGCCAGCTCAATACTTGACAACCTCAACCGCAGAGTAATGACTGATATCGCTGAGAAAGAATTTCAAGCCAAAGGGATCTACGCCAACGGCGGTTCCGGGCTTTTCTTGATCGATGGAGATAAAACCATCGCCGAGAAGTTTGGTCAGCGCGTGCAGCAAGAGTACAGGAAAGAGACAGAAGGTGGTGCATCAATCACCTTCGCGGTACAAGAGATTCCCGAATCAATCCAGGATATCGAAAACAATCCGGACCTGCATCCTTACATGCAATTGCTGCATTATCGCCTGCTGCAAGCGAAGGGATATCCCCACCAGGATTTCGAAGTCCTTCCCTCCCATCCTTTGATGCGCCTCTGTGATGCCTGCGGCATACGCTATGCTGAGGATAAGTATAAGGGTGAAAGCCCTGATCCAGATGACCAGGAGCGACGCTATTGTAAGGTCTGTCTGAATAAACGCGATGAGGATCATAGCGTCAAACAGGGTGTTGAGCGGATCGTTGCGGATAAGGTACGTACAGAGCATGTAATACATCGAGAGGAAAACCCGTTCATCTGGGAAAGAATTATTGATCAGCTTCCAGCCACCTATAAACTCCGAATCGGCACGAACCGTCCTTCAGATTTCAACAAGCTGCAAGGGCTTTCTGGCGGGAAAGACTACCTCGGCCTCATTTACGCGGATGCGAATAATATGGGTGCAGTTATGGATGAATTGGATACGCTGGAGAAGCGGGAAGCTGTAGCGGACCTAGTTGATGCCGCTGTCTATCGAGCTATGAGTACAGCCATTGCCGAGCATCTTCCGGTAGTAACGGGAGATGAGGATACCCCGTTTATGTTCCCCTTCGATATCCTGATGATAGGTGGCGATGATGTCATGGTGGTGACGCCGGCGAATGTCGCCATGGATGTTGCGCTTACACTGGCAAAGACGTTTCATGAAGAGACGAAGAAGCATGATATCAGGCCCAAGAAAGAAGGCTATACTCTTTCCGTAGGCGTGGTACTCGCGCCAGTCAAATACCCCTTCGGTATGCTGCAAGGCTTGTCTGAAAGCACGCTGAAATATGCCAAGAAGGAGGGAGCGAGAATGCAGCATGCATCGAATTATGGCAATACTTTAATCAATTTCATGGCCGTTACAGGCAGCGCCAGCCATGATTTCAACAGGGTCTACCAATCACTCCATGATAAGCATGTGCGGGTCAGTGGTCATAGGGGAGATATAGCCTTTTATGCGACGCTGCGGCCCTATAGAGTTGAAGAATTGACGTTGTTGCTGGACACAATTCGCGAGGGGAAGAGAAAGACACTGGGACGTACTAAGCTGCACCAGGTGCGTGAAGCCGTATTGGAGATGAACCTGACCAGTTCGGTCAGCGACGGAATAGCGGTGCTGCGCAACTGGCGCGCACAACAGCGCGATTTTGTGCTGCAACATGTGTATACACTGGGCGATAGGTACCAGGAAGCGCATCGCGATGCTGAAAAACCGGGAACAATGTTTCCACGTGTGACCTTCCCCTGGTTCGCAGACGGCCCGCACGCTTACCGCACGTCTCTACTCGACTTCGTCGAACTCTACGACT
>WNGK01058666.1_pt1 | contig 11318 bp, 13 predicted proteins | sample 5400601 | NCBI WGS metagenome assembly WNGK01 (sample SAMN13153376, study PRJNA577476) | soil metagenome | isolation source: 60 cm soil or saprolite under Garry oak tree replicate 1 | place: USA:California | collected 2016-06-15
TGCGAGCGCCGGCGGAGCCGGCTCGCTGGCCCGCCGGTGATGGTGGTCAGGGGTCAGGCGGCCGGGGTGGTGGCTGCCTGACCGGGTTCGGGTTCGGGGATGCAGCAGAGGGTGACCTCGAGGCCGAGTGCTTCGAGCTCGCGGACGTGATCGACTCCCTGTACGCCGAGCTCGACTAACCCAAGCCTGTCCGATGCGGGTAGGGTCTGGTCCGGAGGCGTCTGGGCACCTGGTGGGCTCCCCGGTCTTCAAAACCGGCGGGCGGCGCTCCGCGTCGCCGGCGGGTTCGATTCCCGTCCGCCTCCGCTGACCTGCGCAGACACCGATTGCCCGAGGCCCTGGCGGCCTGAACCGCCGCACGATTGGCTACCACGTCCGCGAGCTCGAAGCACTCGGCCTCGAGGTCACCCTCTGCCGCATCCCCGAACCCGAACCCGGTCAGGCAGCCACCACCCCGGCCGCCTGACCCCTGACCACCATCACCGGCGGGCCAGCGAGCCGGCTCCGCCGGCGCTCGCAGCTGGCTGATCATCGTGGCGAACTGGGTGACATCGGGCCTGTCGCCGGGGTAGGCGTGCCAGGTCAGCGGGATCCCGCCGTCGCGGGTGACCACCAGCCCCAGGCCCACCAGCCGCAGGTCGGCGCGCTTCTGCTTCGCCTTGCCCCGCTGCGCCACCGGCGCCTTCGCGTTGCCGGTGGCGATGAACGTGGCAAAGTTCGTCATGTCCAGCGCCACCGACGAGCAGTCCAGCCCGAACGTGCCCGTGATCGCAACCGCGATCCGGCGGGAGATCTCCTCCAGGTCCTCCAGCGATACCGCCCGCATCGCGTCCCAGAACCGCCGGTGATCCAGCACGGTGGCCGGGATCCTGGTGAACCGGGGCCCGGCCGTCCTCGCCCACCAGTCCGCGAACGCCAGCTTGGAGCACGGCGCCACTACCCGGTTCAGCGCCGCAAGGACCAGGTAGGTCCCCGCGCTGGCGCCCGCGTCGGACCGCCGGGCCCCGGTCACCTCATCGATGATCGCCGCGACACCCAGGTCCTCCAGCAGTCCCCAGGCCGCGGCTGCCGCGCCGAAGTCCTTGCGCTGGACCCGGCCCGGCAGGCCCAGGCCGCCGCCGCGCATCGCCGCCGCCAGCTCTTCGGCGGTGCCCAGGTACTCCTGCGAGACGATCCGCGGTTTCCCGCCGACCCGGGCGGACTCCGCCAGGTAGTAGTAGGTGGCCTCGCCGCGCTTCTTCCCGATGATCGATGCCATATATGGGTAATACACTAAGAACCGTCCGCAGGCAAGCACCAACACGCTGTTTGCCCAGGCTAGAGCGCAGATGTCAGCTGCATCAGCAACCCAAGATCGACTTATCCAGGAAACTCCGGCTAGGAGCCTGCTGAAAAAGACCGCAGGTAATGGCGTGTTTGCCGGCTTGGTGTTCGATGACCTGGGATAATTGTCTCATGCAGGGTTTCGAGCGGATGGACCGGCAGCTTCTGGACGCTGAGATGCTGGCCGGGCACCTGGTCCCGGCGGGCAGCATGTTCGCGTTCCTGGCCGCGCACCGGGCCGGGGTGTTCCCCGACGCCGACTACGCGGACCTGTTCGCCCCGCCGGGGTTCGGCCGGCCGTCGCTGCCGGCCACCCGGATGGCCGCGATCCTGGCGCTGCAGGCCCTGCACGACTACTCCGACCGGGAGACCGCCGAGGCGGTCCGGTTCGATGTCCGGTGGAAGGTGGCCTGCGGGCTGGCCGTCGACGACGCGGGGTTCGACCCGTCCTCGCTGGTGTACTGGCGCAAGCGGATCGCGAAGTCGGCCCGCCCGCACCGGGTCAACGACGCGGTCAGGAAGGTGATCGAGCAGACCGGGGTGCTGAAGGGCCGGCGGCGCCGGGCGGTCGATTCGACGATCCTGGCCGACGGGGTGGCGACCCAGGACACGATTACCCAGCTGGTCTCGGCGATCCGGCGGGTGGCCCGGGAGGTGCCCGGCGCGGCGGAGCAGATCGCGCAGGTCTGCACGGGCCATGACTACTCCAGGCCGGGCAAGCCGAAGGTCGACTGGGACGACCCGGCCGCCAAAGATCAGCTGGTATCGGCGCTGGCCAGCGACGCGAACGCGGTCGTGGAGGCATTCGCCGGCGCCGGGCTGGAGGAGCCGGCCGCGTCGGCGCTGGCGCTGCTGGCCCTGGTCGCCGGGCAGGACGTGGAGCCCGCCAGTTGATCCGGATGCCCGGCATACCCGCAAGTCTCCCGAAGCCCGCCGCGACGGCTACCGGGCGCACGTCGCGGCTGACCCGGAGACCGGGATCATCACCGATGAGAAGCTGACGAAGGCAGCCGGCACCGAGAACTCCGATCCGGCGGTCGCGGAGGAGTTCCTCGCCGCCGCGACCGCCGGCGGTGGCGACGGGGAAGCACAGCAAGCCGGGGGCGGCCGGGACGGTGACAGCAGCGGGTCCGGCAGTGACGGCAGTGACGGCACCGCCCAGGCGCCGCCCGCTGCGGGCGGGCAAGACAGCAGCGCCGGCCGCGACGATAGCGATAGCGCAGACCGAGTCGCCTGGTACGGCGATTCGGCCTACGGCACCGGGGACCTGCGCGGCGCGATCGAAGACGCCGGGCATGACGCGGTGATCAAGCCCAAGCCGCTGCGGCCCCCGGTCGAGGGCGGGTTTGACATCGACGACTTCACCGTGGACGAGGAGCAGGGCACGGTGACCTGCCCGGCCGGGCACACCGTGGCGCTCAGCCGGACCCGGATCGCCACCTTCGGCGCGGCCTGCCGGGACTGCCCGCTGCGCCAGCGGTGCACCACCTGCAAGACCGGCCGCAAGCTCGTCCTGCACGAGCGTGATGACCTGCTCCGGCAGGCGCGGGCCGACTGGGCCGCCAGCACCGGGCTGCGCGCGGACTACATGAAGCACCGGCCCAACGTCGAACGCGCCGTCGCCCAGGTGGCCACCTGGCGAGGCCGGCGGCTCAAGCTCCGTCCTGCAAGGCAGCCGGCACGGCCAGAACATCGCGTCATGACCCACTATGGGACGGTCGCCAGAACCGGCCCCAATTCAGCAGGCTCCTAGGGTGAGGCCCCGTTGCGGCTCGTCGCCCGCCAGCAGGCAAGACGGCTGGCCAGGGTGTCAGAACGATACCGCCTCCGCCACGATCCGCTCGAGCAGGAACGCGAGCGTCCTCGCGTCGGTGGCGAGGGCATGCCTGGTGTGCTCGGGATCCTCGCGGTGCGCGGCGACCCAGCCAGGCCCCTCCTCAAGCTCCCAGCCGGTGAACCGCCGTCGCAGCCGCGCGAGCTCCGCAGGCGCGGCTGGCTTCGGGACGCGAGGGGTCGCGGCGCCGCCTCGGCGAGGGCGGCCGGGGTATCGGCCTCCTGCGCGGCCAGCATCGCGCGGTCGGCCACGGTCCATGTCAGCTCGGCCTCGCTGGCCCAGACGGTCTCATGCTGCACCAGCGCGTACACGTCGGCAAGCAGCGCGTTCGCGGCGCGGCGTTCGTCCCCGGTACTGGCCCGAGCCGCGACCCGGGCATCAGTGACCAGCCTGGGCAGGATGCGGCCCACGTCGGTGCGGTGCTCGGCGGAGGTGTGCCAGACCCGCCAGGCGTCGGCCACCCTGGCCGCCAGTGCGCTCACCTCAACCGGCCGACCCGGGACCGACAGCATCGGCTCACGCACCGCGTCCCGGATTGCGGGAATCGCGTCGTGAGGGATGCGGGCGAACGACGCCACCGGCACTGAGGTTGCGCCTCCGAGGTCCATGTCCGTCCCGGCAGGACCGCCACGTCCCCGACCGCCGGCGCCTCGGCGAGCCTGACGAGCACCGGCAGTCGCGGGGGGAGCCTGCGGCACTGCTCTATTCCTTTCAGCCAGGACGCGGACATGCCTACCAGGCCGGCGAGCACCGGGCGCGTGAGGCCCTTGCGCTCCCGGAGGATCTGGATGCGCTCGCCGGTGCGCTTCCGGGCGAGGTCGTCAAGCATCGGGCTACCCTCGCCGTGTTCCGCTACTGCTGGCTAGCGTATGCGCACTGCCCTGCCTGCGCAGGCCAGGGAACGAGCGAGCGCCCCGCCAGCGGTATCCAGCCGGGTGCATGGTGACATGTGCCACGGGAGTCCCGCCTTGGGGGTCAGGGCGGCATCACCTCCGTCTCCGGCGCCGCAGCGGCTTGCTGGTCAGCCGGACCTTGACGCCGGGCAGGACTGATGTAGATCACGATCTCACTCACCTCCCTCAGCGTGGCCGTCGGACTCAGCGAGCCTTGCGGGCACCTTCGCGGACGGCAATCTCATAGGCCAACTGGGTCACAGGCCAGCTTCGGCCTTGACCTGCTCCCACGGGAGGAGCGGCTCACCCGCCGCGATACTCGCGCGGGCCGCTCGCGCGGCGGCGGCGTCAGCGAAGTCCTCAAGCAGCTCCGCGATCTCGTCCGGGCCGAGCCGCTCTATCTCTGCCGCAAGCTCGGCCGGGACGATCGCGGCAACGCGCTCGCCGTGCTCGGTGATGTGGACGACCCGGTCGCGAGCGGCTTCGTGCACGGCATCGGACGCGGCGGGCACCTCTTCGAGCGGCAGCTCACTCATCTTTGATCGTCTCCCTCACCTAAAGAGAAACTGTACCCAAACGGGTACAGCGGTGTACGTCTCCCGCCTGATCAGCCGTCCAGCTCAAAGGCCGCACACTGCGGCTCTGTTACGGCTTTGCCACGCTCTGCGGCTAGATTCTCGGCCATGGCAAAGCCCGCGCCCGACCCGGCCTGCAGGCGGTATTTCTCGCGTGGCTACTGGCTCAGCGGCGCCAGCCCGGAGGAGCGGGAGGCTGCCCGCTGGGTCTGCACGACCGCGTGCACGGTCCTGCCCGAATGCAGAGAGTGGGCACTCGGGCTGCCCGGCACCATCCTGGGCATCATCGGCGGGCTCAGCCAGGCGAGCGCCAGCGGATCCGGCGGGAGCAGCGCGAGCGCGAGGCAGCGCGGCTGGAGCGAGTACGCGACGGCCAGGCCCCAAGGATGACCCGCCTGGCACTCGGCCGGGTACGGCCACCATGACGGCAGGTCTGGTCCGCTCACACCCCTCAGTAGAACACGTGAGCGAGAAACGCGCACTAGCAGGTAATCCGATCGACTGTCGTTCGCGGTCGTTAGCGTTGCGACCGTGAGTGATGACCCAGATGACGATGAAGAGTCCGGCAGATCCCGGAACGTTCCGGCCATGATCGCAGGCGGGGCAGCTGCAATCGCCGGAGTGCGGCTCGGTCCGGAAGTCGCGATCCCGGCGGGCATGCTGGCATACAGGTTCGAGCCGATGGTCGACAAGGCGCTCGCCGAACTGCGGCCCGACACGCGCCGCCGGGCAGCGCAGATGCTCGAAGCGGCACAGGACGCATCGGGGCTTGACTCCGTTGAGTTCGACCGGATGATCGGCGAGTCTGACCAGACCCGGCTCATGACTGGCCTGGCGATCGTGGCCGCCGAGCGAACGACCTGGCCGCCCCAGGTAGTGGCCCTCGGCAGGGTGCTCGCCAGCGGCCTGATCGCCGATGGCGATGCCGTCGACGTGGCGCAGTACGCGCTCGACGCCATGAGCGAGATGGGCCGTCTCCACGTCAGCCTGCTCGACCTCCTCGTCCGGTACGAGCCGGGCTGGGGCAAAGGAGCAGGCGGCAGACGGCCCGCGGCCGTGCCCCACCGCGTGCCCTCGTACCGGCCGAGGTCGATAGCGCCGGAACCCGACGCCGAGACCTACTGGTCAGTCGGCCACCGGAAGTGGGATGCCGAGCTGGTCCCCATCGTGCGCCCCGAGCTTGCCCCGGTGCTGACCGGGCTGGCTGGCACGCTGATCAGGCACGGCCTCGCCGAGCAGACCGACAAGACTCGCGAAGCCATAGAGCAGATCAGTAAGGAATTCCAATCCCAGATCAACCGGCAGGCTGAAGCGGCCGGGGGCGGGCAGCAGCGAGCGCCGTACGGGCAACGACCGCCGACGATCCGCCAGATCGAGCGAAGCTTGTCACCCACAGAGCTAGCCTGACTTTCCTGGATAAGTTGATCTTCGCAGCATTGGTGCATGGGCCGAGTTGTGTATTACCCATGTCAGCGCCGGGGGGCGTAGCGGCTGAGCCCGAAGATCTTTATGAGCTTGTCCTGGACTGGGGTGGTGTCGGTGAGCATCCGGTGGGCTCTCGGCCGACCCCGCTCGCCGGGGTAGAGCAGGACGGTCTCTCCGATTCCGGCCAGCTCGGCGAGCAGGACGCGCACGGACAGGTCCAGCCCGGCCCGGGCGGCGCGGCGGCGCATGAGGTGGGCGAGCTGGAGAGCGAGCACGCAGGTGAACACGTGGACGCGGATGTTGTGCTCGGTCCAGTGGAACATCGGGCTGAAGGAGGCGACGCGGGGGTCTTTCATTTGCCGGAAGGATGCCTCGGCCTCGGACTGGGACCGGTAGGCGGCGACCACCTCGGCGACCGGCCAGTCGTCGTGGTCGGTGATCAGGACGTGCTTGCCGAAGATCTCCTCTTCCAAGGCGGCCCGGGCGTCCTGGTCGGTGGACCAGGTGAGCCGGTGGTCTTTCGGGCGCTCGCCGGCCAGCTGCCAGGTGATGACGCGGCGCGCCCAGGTGTCGTGCAGGATGCTGCCTATCTCGGCTTCCGCCTTCGCCCTGCTTCGCCGGGTCTTGCCGCGGGCGAGGGTGGCGGCCAGCTCGTCCAGCTTCCTGCCTGCCTTGGCCAGGGTTGTGCCGGCGAGCCCGCGGGCCTGCTTTTCGTGCAGCTCGGGTGAGTGGGTGAGGATCGCCCGGCGTTCGGCGCCGTAGACCTCGCTGCGGGTGTCGCAGGCGGTCAGCCCCCCGAAGCGGTCCTCATCGACGACGGCACGGGCGCTGGCGGGCAGCCCGGTCAGGTCGGCGCAGTCGGAGGCGGGCACCGACCCGGCGTAATGCAGCCGCGTCCCGGCGAGGTGGGCGAAGTTGGCGGCCGAGTTCTGGCCGGCGTCGAACACGACGGTCACATCCGCGGCGACCTGGCCGCTGGCGGCGCAGATCGCCTCGTGCTGGCCGGCCAGCGCATCGATCATTGCGGGGAACTGGGTGACGTCGGGTTTGTCGCCGGGGTAGGCGTGCCAGGTCAGCGGGATCCCGCCGTCGCGGGTGACCACCAGCCCCAGGCCGACCAGGCGCAGGTCGGCGCGCTTCTGCTTGGCCTTGCCCCGCTGGGCGATCGGGGCGCGCTCGTTGCCGGTACCGGTGAAGGTGGCGAAGTTGGTCATGTCCAGGGCGACGGAGGAGCAGTCCACGCCGGACGCGCCGACGATGGCCAGCGCGATCCGGCGGCTGATCTCCTCCAGTTCCTCCAGGCCGACGGCGTGCATCGCGTCCCAGAACCGGCGGTGGTCCAGCGCGAGCGCGCTGATCCCGGTGAACCGGCCAGCCGCCGTGCCCGCCCACCAGTCGGCGAAGGCCAGCTTGGAGCAGGGGGCGACCAGTCGGCCCAGCGCGGCCAGCGCCAGGTACGTGCCGGCCGAGGCGCCGGCGTCAGACCGCCGGGGCCCGGTCACCTCGTCGATGATGGCGGCGGCGCCGAGATCTTCCAGCACACCCCAGGCGGCGGCGGCCGCGCCGAAGTCCTTATGCTGGGTCCGTGCGGGCAGGCCCAGTCCCCCGCCGCGCATCGCGCCGGCCAGCTCCTCGGCGGTGCCCAGGTATTCCTGTGAGACGATCCTCGGCTGGCCGTTCACCCGGGCGGACTCGACCAGGTAGTAATAGGTCGCGTTGCCGCGTTTCTTGCCGATGATCGATGCCATATATGGGTAATACACTATTCAGCTAGTTGCTTGCCCCGGCGCCCGGGCCGGCATGACCGCCGACCGCATGACCGGCGCTGACTACAGCGGCCGCCGCCTCGTCGGGATGCAGGCTGACGTAGGTCATCGCCGCTGCGCGCAGTTGAGCGGAGCGGGCTTCGATGATCTTGCAACGCTAGGCTGCCTGCTAGCCGCTTCCCGGCTGGCTCACCGCGACCGGTAGCGGTCCAGGTTCTCGTCCGCCTCTCCAACCGTCCCCTTGACGACACGGTCCACCAGCGATGCCTCCCAGGAGCCCGGACGGCCCGCGGTCAGGGCATCGCTGCCGCCGAGTCCGGCCGCGACGGTGGCGAGCACCCCGGCCAGCCAGCCGCCGAAGTCCTGCTCGGCCCGGGCGGCGCCGGTCACCGCGGCCACCGCGAGCGCGGTATACCCGGGCGCGGCTGGCTTCGGGACGCGGGTCACGGCCGCGCCTCGATCCTGTCGGCCAGCTCGTCCAGGCTCCTCGCGCACACGTACCTGATCGCGGTCCCGGTCACCCGCTCGGCCGACCAGTAGGCCAGGCCGGGATGGTAGGCGATCAGCCACTCGTCGGTGCGGTGGAGCAGCCTGGCTATCGCGGGCCAATGCGCGGCCGTGCCGTACCCGCTCACTGCGAAACCGCCTCGGTCAGGTACTCGGTGAGGTGCTCCGCCGAGTCCGCGTTCAGGACTTTCCTGTGATCGTCGCGGCGCCGGGCGCACCACACCGTACCCCCGATGTACCGGTGCACCGTCCAGATCTGCCAGCCCGGCCACCCGGCCTGTAGCTGTGCGAGCGCAGCCAGGGGTCCGTCCTGGTCAGGTCCCGGTCTCCGGCCGTCTGCCCGCGCCACTTCCGGTTCGGCCAGCGCCGGGTCCTCGCCCCCGCCGGACACCCCGCGCGGCTGGCTATCGCCAGCCTGCCGTACCGCCCTCGTCATGATCGTCTCCCTGGCGCGTGTCTGCGCGGCTACCGGCAGTCAACCCCGCACCGGGCATAACCTGGAACTGTTGCCCTGTGGACACTTGCACGCCGGTCCACAGGGCCAGCAGGTCCACGCCCCCGGCGCGATTGGCACACGCGAATGGCGGACTTCACCGGCGAGGTACGGCGGTTCATGGCGGAGCGCGGCATGTCCTTGCGCGGACTTGCCAAGGCAGCGCATTATGACGCGAGCCTGCTATCGAAGGTGCTCAACGGGCACAGGCCTTGTTCGCCCTATCTGGCCGCGAGCCTTGACCATGCTCTTGCCGCCGGGGGCCAGATCGAAAACGCCGCACGACAGCAGCCACCGAAACGTCCCACACCTAATCGGGCGGCGCGCAGGCCGTCCAGGGCGGTTGAGGCAATCCAGGCCGTGATGGCCGATGACGCGGTTGAGCTGGATATCGCCAGCGAGGGCCTAGCCGAGATGGTCTCCCACTACGCCACGGTCTTGTCCGTGGCACCTTCGGCCGCTGTGTACGACGACCTGCTGAGCGTGCGGTCGTTCGCCGGGTCGCTGCTGGGCAGGCGCGCGCCCCCAGCCCAGCGCCCGGATCTGACCGTCACGGCCGGATGGCTATCGAGCCTGCTGTCGATATCGGCTGCCGACATCGGCGACCACGCTGCCGCGCTGGTGTGGTGTGCCGACACTGAACGGCGCGGCCGGGACGCCGGATACCCGGAACTGCAGGGCTGGGCCGCCCTCACCAGGGCACTGATCGCGTACTACCAAGGTCAGCCGCGCCACTCCGCTGCCGTTGCCCGCCGGGGGCAGGAAACCGCTCCGCTCGGCACGGTCGCACACGCCAAGCTCGCGGCGCAAGAAATGCGGTCCCTGGCCATGCTGGGTGACCCCGCCGGAATGGCGGAAGCGAGGCGCCGGGCTGCTGCGGCGGTGGGGAAGCTCACGCCTGCCGCCGCCACGATCGGCGTCTACTCGATTCAGCGTGCCGATGATCCCCCGTACACGGCGACGTCTTTCCTGCTGGTGAAGAGATACCAGGATGCGGCCGAGACAACTCGCCACCTGATCGAGACGGGGTACAGCCCGCAGTCCGGGACACCGGGGAACCAGCCGACTTACTTCGCGCGCACGCTGCTGATCCTGGCGCTTGCTGAAGCCGGGCTCGGCCGTGTCGATGAGGCGTCGGCCGCAGGGAGCGCGGCGCTGGAATGCGGGCGGCTGGTGTGGCCGACGATGGTGCTTGCCGCCAGGCTCGACCGGTTCCTGGCGCGCAGCTACCCGCAGGCCGAGGACGCCGCTGACTACCACGCCCATTACCTTGACGCGGCTGACCGCCTGGCGCTGCCCGCGCCCCGTCCGCGGCCACCCGAGGAACCCGCGTGAGCGATGGCGACCTGAGCCCGGAGCAGATCGCGGCACTCACGGCGCATGTGGACATCGAAGCGCCCCCGCCGCCTGACGAGCCAACTGCTCACCTCCTGTTCGGGACAAACCAGGCCCAGCCTGCAACCATCGCCGCTCAGAGATACCATCGCGGCCTGGCGCCCTTGCTGATCGCCACCGGAGGAGTCAACCGGCACACTGGCATCGTGGAGGGCCGCGAGTTCGCCCGGCTGCTCGCCACTGCGGGCACCCCCGAACACGTCATCCGGGTCGAGGACGAGTCCGCCAATACCTGGCAGAACGTGGAACGGTCGCTGCCGTACCTGCGGGAGGCGCTTGCGGCGGGACTGCGGCTGACTGTAGTGAGCAAGTGGTACCACCGCCGTGCGGTCCATGCCCTCCGCACGCTGCTACCGGAAGTCGCCTGCTTCTACGCCATCTCCTGGGAACCGGTCTATGCCGGGACGCTGGTGACCAGGACTAGCTGGCCGAAGATCCCCGATGGCAGGCGGCGCGTCGTCCGGGAGTCGCAAGAGGTCCGCCGAAGGGTCGCTGACGGCAGCTACCGGCCTGCCGAGAAGGTCGAGGGCTCGTGGCGGTGAACCTGTCTTGCACGCCGGGCCGGCCGGCCCGCTTATCCGTGGCTTCACGTGTGCCAACGTGTGCGAGTGTCCCCCAGGGCCGGCTTCTCCCGCGACCCGCTTCGGCTAGCGGGCGGGCGGGTCGGATTCTTGCTGGCCGAATGTACGCTCCGTCGTCGTGGACTCGGGCGTAGCGGGCTGTGGGTAGCTGGTCGGGGTGCTGCGGAACGGGTCAGGCGTCGCCGGGAACTGCGCGGGCGGGAACGGCGCCTGGGCGGGCGGGTAACTGCTCAGCGGGCTGCCGAGCGCGTCCTGGGTGCGCCCGAACGGATCCTGCGCCGGAGTCTGCGGATACCCCTGGCCCGGGTAGTCCTGCGTCTCGCCGGACGGGTACTGCGGCTGCCCCGGCGAGTAGGACGAGGTGTCCTGGTAGGCCTGGTAGGCGCTGTAGTCAGGCGCGCCCGCGCCAGCCAGGCCGGCGGCGTCGCCGAAGTCGTCGGCCGGCCCCACGTGATCCCGGTAAGCGGCGATCGAGAACCGGCCGAGCGCGAGCGCGCTGAAGAACACGATCAGCGCTCCGGTCCCG
>WNGK01058699.1_pt1 | contig 11316 bp, 5 predicted proteins | sample 5400601 | NCBI WGS metagenome assembly WNGK01 (sample SAMN13153376, study PRJNA577476) | soil metagenome | isolation source: 60 cm soil or saprolite under Garry oak tree replicate 1 | place: USA:California | collected 2016-06-15
TGTTACTATTTCTGTGGCATCTAGTATGGAAGCAGCAGTGATTGAATCCATACCCGATCTTCCACCGGTTCGTATTAATTGGAAGAGATTGTTCCTCTTCGGATTTGCTCTACTCATTCTCATCGCAGGTATTACAAGCTTCTCTTTTTTCGGGTCAACCAGGCATGTCCCTAATCCCGGTAGTGGTAGCCCCTCTATTCTGCAGGCGTCTCCCACCTCCGGTGTCGCGACTGCACAAGCCACAGCGCAGTTCAATGCTACTGCCCCCGTGACAGCAAACCTGTATAATACTGATATGCAGACTCTGGTACGTAATGAAGCTCTCAATAAGAACAGCAGTTTCGCATGGGACGAGGTGAGTGGAAGCTGCGTCTTTGAAGCAGGAGCGTACCATGTCATAAATATGCCACAAAACACATCTATACAGATATGTCTTGCTCATAGGACTAATTTTGGTGACTTGACCTTCCAAGTACAGATGAATCTTCTCAAAGGCAGTAGCGGGGGGATTCTGCTGCGTGCCACTGATACAGTTGCCTATTACTTTCGCATCGGCCAGGATGGGAAGTATGCTCTGCTCGTCTGTACAATGACAGGGACCTCTTGCGATAAGACTTTGACCAGCGGCTTTTCCTCATATATCGCCATAGGTCCAAATCAAACCAATGTTATTGCAGTGGTAGCAAAAGGGAGCCGTATTGACCTGTATGTGAACAACTCATATATAGATGAAGTCAACGATAGTTCCTCTCTGCGTGGTCATATCGGCGTCGTTGCCGACGCTGGTAGCGATGTGGTGTTCCGCAATATAAAAGTGTGGACTTCCTAAAATTATTTCTCTCAACTGTGGATAATGCTAAAGCCCTTCCTTTGGATGAAGTATGAATTTCATAAGTTGTTGGCTCTCGGTAAACAGCAATTCATCTATTGAGAGCAAAGGAGAAGAGTGATGCAACCTCATGGGAAACTTAGCACGAGATTATTCCTGGTCTTTACATCTCTTATGGTGGCCCTGCTTGCTGCCTGTGGCAAAAATGCGGGCATCAATGGATTTTCGACGATTCCTCCCACGTCTACTGTCAACGGAACGCCAAGGTCTTCGTATGATAAGCAGATCTACCGTTTCCCTATCTTGGGTGCAGACCTGGATATCAAATCGTTCGATCCAGCCTTTACACCAGATCTTTACTCTGCTCAGGCGATTGAAATGGTTTTTGTGGGCTTAGTCCGACTGGACGATAACCTCCAGGTACAGCCGGAACTGGCACAGTCCTGGGAGCAGTCTGCTGACAGTCTACAATGGACATTTCACCTGCGTCCCAACCTGACCTTTAGCGATGGTACTTCTCTTACCTCCAGCGATGTGGCCTATAGTATTGATCGCGCTTTGCAGCACAATCTTCAGGCTCCTTATAGCCTAACTTATCTGGGGCTTATTAAAGATTCCGACAAGCTGTATGCAGGTCAGATCAAGACTATTATCGGAGACAGCATCCTGACACCTGATGCGAACACCGTGATCATCAAGACCAATAAAAAAGCTGCCTATTTTCTGTATGCCTTGACTTACCCCACATCCTATGTCGTAGAGAAGAAACTCATTGAGGAGTATGGCAATACAAAGTTCACCGAACACCTGACAGAGGGTGGAGGTGCCGGTCCCTTTACCGTGTCACAATACCAGCATAAGAAGGAGATCGACTTTGTGCCCAATCCCTACTATTATAGTTACAAGCCTATCTTGCAGAAGGTTGTTTTTTCCTTCGTTCCCGACCCAACTACGGCTTACCAGCAGTATCAAAGTGGTCAGCTCGATTTTACCTACGTGCCCCGCACTCGCTTTAATGAAGCCAGTCAACTTACAAAGGAATATTACCGGACACCTATCCTGGCAACTTCTTACCTCGCGATGAATTTCCTGGTCAAGCCATTTGATAATCTCTATATTCGCCAGGCATTTGCTCTCTCTATTCAGCGAGAGACAATTAACAATACGATCTACAGTGGGCAAGAGATTCCCTCCTACCATATTATTCCTCAAGGGATGGTGGGCTACAACTTAAATCTGACCGGTCCTGCTGGCGTAAAGAATAGTAAAGGAGACTTCAATCGTGCCAGACAACTACTCCAGGTGGGCTTGCAGCAGGAGGGTTGGTCGGATGTCTCACAAGTGCCTCCTATTAAATTAACGTATGGCAAATCTTCGACTGCAGACAAAGTCATTACTATGCTGACGCAGATGTGGCAGAGTGTCCTGGGAGTGAACGTGGTCCCTGATCCTGTGACGTTTAATACCTCGGTGACCGAGGAAAATCAAGCGGTCAATAACCCGAAGGGTATCCAGATGTGGTTTGCTGGCTGGGTCGCTGACTATCCTGATCCTCAAGATTGGACGACGTTACAGTTTGACAAAGGTTCAGCGCAGAATAGCATGAACTACGGTCAAAATAATAGTACGGATGCTCTCCAGGAACAGGTGGTGCAGCATCAATTAGAACAAGCTGATGCCGAAACGAATCCGTCAAATCGTATCCTTCTCTATGACAGTGCTGAGCAGCAATTGATCAATGCAGTTGCGTGGATACAGTTGTTTCAGCAGACGGAAATTGCCTTGCTGAAGCCCTACGTACAGGGCGTAGTACTCAACCCGCTTGAAATAACTCCACCGGACGATTGGGCCAACGTCTATATTGGTATGCATTAGAGAAAGAGGGAGAAAGATGTCATTCGATGGTTCACTTGCAGTCTGGCTGCGTGAGCAACATGGCCTGCTCTCTTTACAGCAGGCAGTGCATATTGTGCGCAAGACGGGTGATGCTCTACAGCAGCTTCACAACAAGCAAATGGTTTACTACTCTATTAACCCATCTAACGTACTCATTCATGCAGATGGGGAGAACACCGAGTATTTTGATGTACGACTGGCTAATGTGGATACAGGAACACCTGGGTTCACGAGTTTCGGTAGAAGCTATCTTGCCAATAGCCTGCTCATGTATATGGCACCTGAACAGTGGACGGGACAAGCACTGCCTGCAACCGATCAATACGCACTGGCCGTCATAGCTTACGAGTTGCTAGCAGGCCAACCGCCCTTTCAAGGGCCACCAGCGCAATTGATGGATTCACATATGCGAGTGCAGCCACTGGCTCCGAGTACTCTCAACCGGCGTGTTTCTCCTGCTGTTGATGCTGTTATTCTCACTGCATTGGCAAAACGTCCTGAGGATCGTTTCCCTTCTATTTCCACTTTCGCTCGCACTCTGGAACAAGCCGTGCTACGGCCTGAACCCTTGACTGCGAGCATACCAGGAATGCCCGTTGATGGTGATTTACGGGCTACGCTTCTCATCAACAAAGCAGAGATGGCAACGGGAGCAATGCGTACCATCACTCTGCCACAGGGACGGCGTATCACCGTGGCTGTGCCAGGAGGAGTACACAATGGTCAAGTCATTCGGTTAGAGGGTTTTGGTGATCCATCTTCAACGGGGGGAGCCTCGGGTGCATTATTCCTGACTATTGCAGTTAATCAAGCCCAGCCGGATATAACTCCTTCTGTTTCCTCGAGGGAAACCAGAGTGCTTCCTGTGCCTGTCTCTTCCACGATCACCAATTCCAAGGCCATAGCGAGCAGAGCATACAGTACGGTTACGCATCTTTCGTCGGGACGCAAAATAGCATTGCTGGCAACGGGGGCAATAACTGGCCGGCTACTGCCAGTCCTGATGGCAGTGCCTGTCAATTTGTGCAAGGTACTTATCACGTCAGTATGACACGCGTGGGATCCTTCCACTACTGTATTGCAGGCTCCACCGAGTTCAGCAATTTTGCCTATGAAGTACGTATGACGATTAGCCAGGGTGACGAAGGAGGGGTTATCTTCCGCGCCGATGGTAATCAAGGGAAGTTCTATTACTTCCGTATTGATCGTGATGGCTCATACGGTCTTTATCTGTTTGTTGACACGGTTGGTACTCATGCCCGAACATTGGTGAGCGGAGTAACTCCAGTTATTCATACGGGCTTGAATGTGTCTAACCTCCTTGCTGTGGTGGCGCGTAACGCAACTCTCGATTTGTATGTAAACGATCAACATGTTGGCAGTGTGCATGACAGTACATATGGTTCTGGACAGATTGGCGTTGCGGCTGCGAGTATCACTGGTCCCACCGAGGTCGCCTTTAGTGATGCCAGGCTTTGGACTGTGTAGCAGCAATCTTTGTCAGTCGCCAGATGGCTGCAGCTGCCAAAAGAATAAGTATTGGCTCGATAGGAGCGCGAAAACGTGGAATACCATAGAAGATCACGCATTCCACAATTGTCAAGAGAAGCAGAAGATAGCTGAACAGAAGTTCACGCCATTGGCGGAGAGTTGCCAGGAGACCAAACGTTGCCAGAATGAAGATGCCGATTGGAAAGCTCTTCATCATCAGCACAACTAGTTGTGTCGCTTTATGGTTGGGGAAACGAACCGTTGGAAGGTCAGCTTCAAATGTATCTGGCTGCCACATATTGAAGAAGTGTAGCGTAAGCAAGTGAGGCATGTCATCGATATGCCTCTGTATCCACTGTGTGGCAGCACTTTTATAAGCATCTTCGCGTGCAACTTCACATGGAGCTGCGCAGGTGTAGATAGGATATCGCTGTGTGACGGCTGGGCTGGATATGAGTGGGTTGATCCATGTTCCTATATTGCCTCCTGGGTAACTTGGATTTGTCAGTGTCATGGTATTATAGACACCAAGCAGTACGGTTCCATCGCCTGTAGCTACCGGTATGAACGCATGGGAAACATGATAATTGCGTAAAGTCCAAGGCGCCACCAGGGCAAGAGTAATCAAGGTAATAGTAACTACACTCCTGGTAACTGTACTCCACGGCAGCACCTTTATCCAACCCATGATAGCAGCCCAGAAAATAAACGCGACAAGGACGAGCAGGCCATTGGGCCGCGTCAGTGTGAGCAGTCCGAGCAAGATTCCGCAGCATATCCACCTGCTTCGTTGTGGTGAACATTGCAACTGGTAGACTCCATAGCAGAAAGCAAAGAAGAGAAAGGTATAGAGCGATTCTGTATAGAGCCAGCCATCATAAATATAGAGTTCAGGATAGATAGCTGCTACCACTCCTGCCAGGATACCAATTCGCAAATTAAATAAATTCTTTGCAAAAAGATAGACCAATACACACGTTCCTGAACCAACACAACACAAAAAGAGACGGGCAAAGTAGTCGCTTGGGCCGAAAAGAAGCGCAATGACTGCAATGATACCAGGCCAGAGTGGTGCTCGGTAGACTGTTGGAATATGAGGATACTGGCAAAAACACTGCTCCTTTATTATGTTCAACCCTATGCTTTGATAAGCAAGCGAATCATGCAGTGGGTAGTAAGGGTGAGCAACCGTGTTATTGTAGAGCACACGCACAAGCAGAGCGAGACAAAAAATGCCCCAGGCAGGAATACATGATTGCGACTGTTTCATAGAGAAATATCTTGAATAAGAGTGTAAAATCTAAGGGTAGCTATGAAAAGAGACGAACGATATCAAGGGGAGTAACAGATCTGAGAGAACGAGTCGTTGCTCTTGTGAGTTGCTGTTTCCTCGTGTTCAACGGGTCAGGCTCGCCAAAATTTGAAACGCACCCCCGAGGTCCAATCCATTTCAAAGACGAGACCATCTCACTGTGTCATCCTGAGCGCGAGCGAAGGATCTCTGGCCGCAGAGAGATCCTTCGCTCGCGCTCAGGATGACACTGGTGAAGCGGCTTGGTTTGACTGGCAACACGTCTTCTTTGAAATGGATTGGCCCCGAGGTCCAGGTTGCTTGCATACTTCTCATATATTTGATATCTTTAGAAGTAGGACAATACGAGGAGGTATTCTCGCAAGTCGTAGATTATTCTCAAGAGCTTGGAGGAAAACGAGAGCTTATGGAGAGGTTTCCTCAAAGTACCAGTTCTCATATGCCCAATCCAAGTTATTGGCCGCTTCTGCTCAGCATAGCTGTGGTTATTGCGATAGTCGCGTTACTGTTGGTTTTCACTGCCCCCTGGATATTGCTGATTGTATTTCCATTGGTGTTGATCGGTATACTGGGATGGGGCCTGGAAAACCCTATGGCTCCAGTGAAGGAGAAGTTTGATCTTGTCTATCAAGCGGCGAAAGCTGATCACTGGAAGTTCAAGATCGGTCAGAATGTCGTTGATAAACAGGGGAACTGGCTTGGTACAGTACGAGGTCGCTTTACCCGTTATATTCTGGTGGAGCGTGGTAGTTTCTTGCCAAAGGTCTATTATGTGCCACAAAGTGTTATTAGAGATCAGATCAAGAACAATACCATTTTCCTTACGCTTAGCGAAGAGGAATTGGTGAGTAAGGGTTTCACCCACGTACCTGAAGATCTCTATGAGGAAGCACCAGAGCATGCGGTTCCTGTTGTAAGGGGCAGACCACTATTCTCTAACAGACCATTGTCACCGGCAGAGACTGGACACTACAACTATGGCAGGATGTGGCCGGGTATCAATACTGATGCCAGTGGCTCTTATCATCGTGGAGAGGTCAATCCTACGCCACAAAGTTATGTGACCGACGATATCGTCTCTACAGATGCAAATATTCCAGTTCGCACGATCAGCCCTGATTAAGGGAGATAGCGTTAGATAGTCCTTTGATTTGCGAGTTGAAAGGCTAGCCCATACTCACGCTATGGGCTAGCCTTTATTGCCCTGTTGCTCCTAAAATTGCCTGTGGGCTGGATACTACGGAACGGTCATTGTAACTTTGACCGATCTGGATGTCGGCTCGAGACTAGCTTTCGCCGGGTCATGGAAGGTAAATGTGATGGACAGATCAGTTTGTTGGGGTCCGGCTGGCAAGCCAGTTTTGTTTATCGTCACATTGATTGGCTGCGTGCTTCCTCCTTGAAGGGTACCTCGAAGGGGAACGACACTGTTATTTAATTTCACCCAACTTACTCCACTGTTTTTCATAACCCAATCCACTGTGCCATTCGATGCCGGATTGGTAAAACTCAATAAGGGGTTGTTCCAAGGCAGTTGTAAGGTATCGAAGTCAAGGTAGGTTGGACTGACTATGGGAGCCTTTGGGCCGCTATCACCATAGGGAATGGGGCTTATATGCATGTCAGCCTGAAGCTGTACTGCTGAACTGGTACCGGCTCCCTCTGTGGTGAAGGTCAGGGTATTGGTGTAATCCCCATATGCCAGGGAGTTTGTTGTATTCGCCGTCACATAGATCGTCTGTTGCTCGTGTGGTTGAAGGATACCCTCACTCCTATCCAGAGTTACCCAATTTGTCCCACCGGTATCCGCAGTCCATTTCATAGCATTTTGGCTGTCCCGGTTGGTGATCGCTAGTGGTAAAGTCTGGCTGCTGCTCAGGTTTTGGGAAAAGGTCACCCCTACTGTAAGAGGTGATACGGCAAAGCCTGGTTTTCCTGCAAGAGGTAAGTCGGGGGCTGGAGATACGTTTAACGTAACTGGTACCTGTACATAGGCAGACGAATCATCCCCTTCCGAGATGAAGGTAAGGGTGGCTGCGTACTCCCCTACTGCCAGGGAGCTTGTATCAATCGTCACATCGACTGCCTCCTGATCCCCTGGTTGAAGGGTGCCAGCACTCTTATTCATGTACAACCAACGCGTCCCGCTGGTATCTGCATGCCAAAGTAATGTTTGTTGAGTTGGATTGCTGATCACCTCTTGCACTGCTCTGCTCTCACCCTGCGGAATGGCGCCAAAGTCAAGAGGGCTCTGACCTATTGTTGGAGGTTGTAGGACCATATTTCATCTCCTTTTGATGAATGACAAACACTATTGGTATTCGCGAACAAGGTTAATGAAGAGCTGAGTATAGGCTCAACTCTGCCTTTGTGTCGCTATAGCAAGCATAACAGGAAAAGTCCTTCATTGACAGGATTCTATTTGACCCGTTTTAGACCTGTTTTAGACACTTTGTTTTTTTGCGTCTTTTCAGGTATACTTCCATGAAGTAAAGCACATCTGATATGTGTGGGAAGATATTTAAGAAGGATACGCTGGTTCATGCGGTCCTATACAATTTTGACGATCCCAGAATTGATTTTTCTCGTATCACATTTTTCATTGTTTTGTGTTTCTGGTGGGAATGTTTGAACGCCTAATACAAGGATCGGTTCACCATGAGCTTTGAAGAGACTATCCCAAATGAACGATTGAGACGTGCTCGTCACGAGCGTGGGTGGACGCAGGCTGAATTAGCCGAGATGGCAGGTACAACGTTTGAAACGGTTAGTCGTTGGGAGCGTGGTATCAAGGCTCCCAGTGCCTACTACCGTAGAAAGCTCTGTGATATTTTCGGTAAGACTGCTGAAGAGCTTGGGCTGCTTGCAGATAGTCATGTCTCCCTCATGCCTGGCTCATCTCCCTGTGTTTTTTTCTCCTCTGCTTATGCTGATGCTGACCACAAATTCGTCACCTCCCTCAAGACGGAACTTCAGACTCAGGGCGTCACTGTGTGGAGCAGTCGCACAATAAGAAGGCAGGAGGTTGGCAACAAGAGAAGTGTGCTGCAAGAGGCTATTCGTGCGGTTCAGGTGGTTCTGTTAATTGTCTCCCCCGCTACACCAGCTTCCCATCACGTTCAGGATACTCTCCGGCTTGCCAGGCACTACAGGCGTCTTGTCTGTGCTGTGTGGATCAATGGAGAGTCGCTGCAGGAGTGCATGCCTAAAGACTATAGCGAAGTATATGTCACCATTGATGCGCGTGAGGGAGACGAACAGTTCCTGCGCGAAAAGATTGTGGCGACGCTTGAACAGATATGGCTGGCGTCCAGTGATCATGAAGCCTCCAGAGTGTCAGAGCCGCAATGGAAGGTGCCGACAAAGCTTATGCCGCTTATCGGGCGTAAAGAGGAGCTGGGGAAGCTAGGTGAGTTGCTCCTCGATCAGCAGGTGCGTCTGGTAACACTCTTAGGTCCGGGTGGTATCGGCAAGACCCATCTGGGTTTGCAGGTTGCGATGGAGCTGCATGAACGCTTTGCTGACGGTGTCTGTTTTGTCTCGCTGGCAGCGATCAGTGACCCTGAGCTCCTCGACAACTTCGAACAAGTATTGAAGGCATCACCACACCTATCAGAGCTACTGGCAGCTTGTCTGCACCTCAAGATGCTGGTGACCAGCCGCGCCAGGCTGCATGTCCATGGTGAACATGCGTTTCCAGTTCCTCCCTTAACGCTGCCTGACCTCAGCCACCCTCTAGAGGTTGCTGCCCTCTCACAGAATCCAGCAATTGCCCTTTTCCTGCAGCGAGCGCAGGCTGCCCGGCCCGATTTCCAGATAACTCTTGCCAACGTCCAGACCATTGCGGAGATCTGCGTGCGGTTGGATGGGCTACCCTTAGCTATTGAGCTGGCAGCCGCACGTATCAGATCGTTAGCATCACAAGGGCTACTGGCACGTCTGGAGGAGCATCTTCTGGATGTAGTGATAAGTAAGGATCAGGATGTAGATGATCGGCAACGGACGCTGCGTAACACGATTGCTTGGAGCTATGACTTACTTGATGCTGAAGAACAGCAGCTCTTTCGACGACTATGTGTTTTTGCGGGAGGCTGTAATGTAGAAACAGTGGAGGCGATGTATATAGCCCTTGGTGACTCGCCGTCCCATGTATGGGATGGTGTGGAGTCATTACTTGACAAGAGCTTGCTACGGCCAGCGCAGCAGGAGGGAGAGGGACGTTTGCGGCTCCTGGAGACAATTCGGGAGTATGGGTTGGAGTGTCTGGACGCGAGCAGGGAGGCAGAAAGCACACGACACGCCCATGCTCGCTACTATCTAAGACTGGTGGAGGATGCGGAACTACACCTGAGGGGAGAGCAGCAAATAGCCTGGCTGATGAGATTGGAGCAGGAGCAAGAGAATCTGCGAGCAGTACTAAGATGGTTCGTCGAGCGTGGAGAGACAGAGCTTGCCTTACGCTTATGCGGAGCACTATGGTGGTTCTGGCGTTTGCGGGGGTATTGGAGCGAGGGGCGACGTTGGTTGGAGGTAGTACTGGGACTGCCACAAGTCGGAGAGCCAACGGTGGCGCGAGCAAAGGCCCTCTGTGCCGCTGGCGATCTCGCCTACTATCAAGATGATTATCTCACAGCACATTCTCTGCTGGAGGAGAGCGTCATGCTCTGCCGTACCTTACATGCTGAAAGAGAACTTGCTACCGCTCTAGGTATGCTTGGTATACTTATGCGTGTGCAAGGTGACCTCATAGCCGCAGGCCCTCTGCTGGCAGAGAGTGAGAAACTCTGTCGTATGTTCAACTACGACTGGGAGCTTTCCTATTTGCTTCGCAAGTTAGCGCAACATGCGGCGTGGAGTGGAGATTTGAAACAGGCTGTTGAGTCTGCCCAGGAAGGTCTTATGCTTGCACAAAAGCTAGGAGATAAGTCCCTCATTGCTACCACACTGATCACATTAGGGGATGTTATAGAGCGACAGGGTGATCTGGCACAGGCCATAGCCTATAATCAAGAAAGTCTTACTCTCGCACGAGAGCTAGGAGATAAACTCCTGGTTGCTCTTACCCTGAACAACCTGGCGTACTTTACGGCCCTAAAGGGCGATCTGACGTTGGCGGCATATGTCCATGAAGGTTTCGCACTCATGCGAGAACTCGGTGATAGAATGTATATCGCCAGGACCCTTCATAGTGTGGGGTATGTCACGCTGCGTCAGGGCAAGCTGGGACAGGCCAGGATATGGTTCCGTGAGGGTCTCTCTCTGGCCCAGGAAATACACAGCAGAATAGACATCGGCTTGCATCTTTTCGGCTTAGCTCTGGTTGCAGTAGCAGAGGGGCAGCCTCTCCAGGCCGCACGCCTGTTTGGGTTGGTGGAAACAAGCTTCGACGTCAATGTAGATATGAACTCTGCCGAGCGTGCTGAGTATAAGCAGGCGGTGGCGAGCGTGCGTACTCAGCTAGGAGGAAAGGCCTTTGCAGCAGCTCGCAACGAGGGGCGTGTCATGACCGTAGAGCAGGTTCTTGCTACATCGCAAACGCCCGCTATGGTAAATCCCCCGCCTTCCCCTAAGTACCCTGATGGTTTGACTGAGCGCGAGGTGCAGGTACTCTGTCTGGTCGCTAAAGGCTTGACTGATGAACAGATTGCCAGGCAGTTAGTCATCGCTCCCCGTACCGTCAACACTCATTTAACATCTATCTATAGAAAGATTCAAGTTTCCTCCGATGGTAAGGAGAGGCAAGTCACCCCGCGCATTGCCGCCGCTCATTATGTCACTGAGCACGACT
>WNGK01007637.1_pt1 | contig 11313 bp, 14 predicted proteins | sample 5400601 | NCBI WGS metagenome assembly WNGK01 (sample SAMN13153376, study PRJNA577476) | soil metagenome | isolation source: 60 cm soil or saprolite under Garry oak tree replicate 1 | place: USA:California | collected 2016-06-15
TCTCGAGGACAAAGATCAACACCGGGCCGTTGGAAGTTTCCCCACGGCACGTTCTGCCGCGCATCGCCCACTGCGGCCACCCGATCTCATTATCCAGGACGAACTACACCTCATCTCTGGCCCTCTTGGCACGCTGGTTTCCCTCTACGAAACGGCCGTGGATCGTCTCTCAACCTGGGAGGTGGATGGCAAGCGCGTTCGGCCAAAGGTCGTGGCTGCGACGGCCACCATTCGACGAGCGGCCCAGCAGGTGCAAGCTCTGTTCATGCGCCAGGTCAACGTCTTTCCACCTCAGGGCCTGGACGTAACCGACAATTTCTTCGCCCGCCAGCGCGAACCCGATGACGCGATACCAGGACGAAGGTATATGGGCATTTGTGCCAGCGGGCGCCGCCTCAAAGCCGCGCTCATCCGCGTCTACGTGGCTTATCTCTCGGCGGGCCAGTACCTCTACCATCAATACGGTCAGGCGGTAGATCCCTGGATGACCCTCGTCGGCTATTTCAACTCTATGAACGAGCTGGGAGGGATGCGCCGTCTCGTCGAAGACGATGTGCGCTCACGATTGAACAGGATGGAGCAGCGAGGTCTGGCTCGGCGCAACGCACCGCTGCTGGAAGAACTGACCTCCCGCAAAAGCTCCACGGACATACCGGATGTCCTCGATAAGCTCGAACGAGTGTTTGACCCCGCGAGGGATCCCACATCACCCAGGCCGCTTGATGTGCTGCTGGCGACGAATATGATTTCTGTCGGCGTGGATGTCAAACGTCTCGGGCTGATGGTCGTGGCGGGCCAGCCTAAAACCACCGCCGAATACATCCAGGCCACCAGCCGCGTTGGCCGTAACGCTCCAGGGTTGGTCTGCGTCGTCTTCAATTGGGCGCGGCCCCGCGACCTGTCGCACTATGAGCAATTCGAGCACTACCACGCAACGTTCTACCAGCAGGTGGAGGCCCTCTCGGTGACGCCCTTCGCCCCGCGAGCCATCGACCGGGGACTCGCGGCCCTGCTGGTCAGCTATGTGCGCCTGCTCGGCTCCGAGTTCAACGAGAACAGCCAGGCGGGAAAGGTCACCGGGACGCACCCCTACTTCCTCGCCGCTCTCAACGATCTGTCCCGCCGGGCCGTATCCATAACCGGCAGTGCCGAGGTCGGCGAGGCGGTGCGGACGACGCTAGAAGAACTGCGGGAATACTGGCTGAACATGACGAAAGCGAATGTCGGCACCCAGCTTGGTTACAAGACGCGCAAGGACGGCAAGACCATTGGCCTCCTGCGCCAGCCTGGACAGAGAGATTGGACGCCTTTTACCTGTTTGAACTCGCTGCGCGATGTGGAGCCCTCCATCAACTTGATCTTAGATGAACGAGGCCTGGGCGATATTGTCGTGAGTGATCCCGGTATTGAGGGTGGGGTCAATGGAGGCGAGCAAGTGTCATGAGAGACCTGGTAGAAACAGAAAGGCAACGGGGATGAGCGTGACCAGAAAAAAGTATCGAGTCGGCGAGTTACGGCCAAGCCAGGTGCTGTTCACGTACGGCATCGGTTCGATTGTCGATTTACCCTACATCTCTACCATGGTGATGGGGTTAGACGACTGGGAAAATCCCTATCCAGCCATGGTGGGCGAAGAGCGCCTGCTGCAGGCCGTGCGAGCCGTCCTGGGGTCACAGGTATTACGGCTTCTCGCGCCGCCCGAAGCACCAGAGACGGTAGGCGGTCCGCCCAATCCGTTTGACGAGAGTGCTATGGTGGGTGTTCCCGTGGCCGCCTTTCCGCGCTGGATGCTCTGCCCACGCTGCCGAACCCTGGCATCACTAGACTCTGACCTGTTCCAGCTCAAGGCAGACTTTTACCGGCCCGACAAGACGCGCTATGTCCACGTGAACTGTTCTTCGGCGGGGGCGCCGCCACCCGTGGTGCCAGCCCGCTTTCTGGTGGCGTGTAAAAATGGGCACCTGGATGATTTTCCCTGGCTTCGCTTTGTGCATGGAGAGGTACCTTGCCGGGCGAGGCTCAAACTCCGTGAACTTGGGGTCACAGGCGAGGCCGCGGATATCCAGGTGCTGTGCGAAACCTGCAGCAGGCAGAAGCGTATGTCCGATGCCTTCGGTACTGATGGTATGAAAAATCTTCCTGAATGCAATGGCCGCCATCCACACTTACGTAGTTACGACAAGGAGGCGTGCCAGGAGCAATCGCGAACCATCCTGCTGGGTGCCTCAAATAGCTGGTTTTCGCTTGTGCTCTCGACGCTCGCCGTGCCAAACGCCGTTGACAAGCTTGGTCAACTGGTGGAGGAGCACTGGCATCTGCTGGGAAAGGTCACGAGCCAACAAAATATCGAACTGCTGCGCCAGATAGGCCAGTTGGAGCACTTTTCGGCCTACTCGGATGCCGACATCTGGGAGAAGGTTGAGGCAAGGGAAAACACATTCGATGCGAGCGATGATACCCCTCTACCGAGCTTAAAAGTGCCAGAATGGAAGGTCTTGAGCAACTCCGCTGCCGCCCCCGAGGCCCATGACTTCAAAGTAAGAGCTGTTGCTCCCCCGCAGGGCTATGAGCGTGTGCTCAAACAGGTGGTGCTGGTTGAGCGACTGCGGGAAGTGCGAGCATTAATCGGGTTCACGCGTATCGAGTCGCCGGGCGATTTTACCGAGGTAGCAGAGATACCGGAGGAGCATCGTGTGCCCCTCTCGCGCAAGCGGCCCACGTGGGTGCCTGCTGCCGAAGTACGTGGGGAGGGCATCTTTCTGGAATTTCGCGAGGACGCGATGATTGACTGGATGGAGAGGTCTGCCTCGCACAAGCACGAGCGCATATTTTTAGAGGCGCACATGCAGTGGCGCAAGGCCCGGCGCATGGAAGATCCCGCACGAGGCTATCCTGGCCTGCGCTACGTCTTGCTGCACTCCTTTGCTCATGCCCTCATGCACCAGCTGACCCTGGAGTGCGGCTATACGGCGGCCAGCATCCGCGAACGCATCTACGCCCTCTCTCCCGAGCATGAGCAAGGCCCGATGGCCGGCATTCTGCTCTACACCGCTGCCCCCGATAGCGAGGGGACATTGGGCGGCCTGGTTGGTCTGGGCGTGCCCGATCAATTGGGACGGCATCTCGATGGCGCGTTGGAGCGCACGCGTAGCTGCACCTCGGACCCGCTCTGCGCCGAGCATACGGGCCTGCAAGATACTTCGCTGCACGAGGCAGCCTGTCACGCCTGCCTCTTTTTACCGGAAACTTCCTGTGAGCGCGGGAATAAATACCTGGACAGGTCGGTCCTTGTCCCGACGGTGGATAGGACGAAGCTGGCGTTCTTTGGGATGAGTGGGTGATGGGTGATGACCGACTTTTTAGATAACACCTCTAGTAGAGACAAGCCATTGCTGCCCCTATACATCCTCTTCAATTGTGCCTGGTAGGTGCGTCATGACGATTGTAAAACCAGAGGGGTACGCTTTGAGGTCGAGTCGTTCATATAAGGGATGTTCCTGCAAGATTTCCTCTGCTTGTCTCCCGGCATCCTCACGATCTTTGGCATAGAACGTAAAGAGGGTATCCGCTTTTGCGGTTACGCGGCAAGAGAGTATCCAGAGTATCATCTATAGCTATTCCCTTTGCTGTCGATGGTATGAATGTAATGATAGGAATCTGATGATATCATTACATGCCCACTTCTGTCAACATACCATCATTGATACAATCGGGCTAAAAGCGGTGAGAATGCATGATACGTCTGCGAGTCAAAGAGGTTGCCAAAGAGAAGGGTTTTAGCCAGGGCAGGTTATCGAGAGTTGCAAATATTGATGAGAACACACTCAAGCGCATCTATCGTGACCCTTATGCCATTATCACGACTGAAACACTAGATAAGCTGGCAAGGGCTTTAGGTGTCCCATCCTCAGAACTCATCGAAGATGTACCAGATAAATAAGACGTATCACTTCATTAACCCGAAGTGCAAGTTGTGCTCACGGGTCTCCGGCGCCATCACAGGATCGGTATTTTTTCTCTTGTGACTGATTTTCGATATAAGGAGGTATCAGAATGCCCAATGCCCAATCCGCGAGTGAAGACCAAAACGAAATCAGAGATGCATCCGAGCGAGTCGTTGTTGTTGCGGCACGATTTGCCCTGGATGAATACCGCAATTACTCTGCCTATATTTGCTTGCCCCATCGTTCCTTCCAACCCTGTGTTCGCATGGCATTTTATACAAAAAACAAAATCGACCGCCGGATCCCAAAAATTCTCGGGCAAATAGAGGCAATATCTGGTGACGAGATTGAGACAAGGACTGACCTGACAGATAGTGAGAGAGCAAGATTAAAAACGCTGCTCACAAAAATGGAGACTGCAAGAAGCGAAGAGTGGAGCAAAAGGAAGTTGAAGCTGAATCATGAGCGGTACGCGGAGGAGGTGGCGATGGGGCTGCATGAGAAATGAAGAGAACCGCAGTACTCCTCTCGCCCTTTCCTACAAAGAAAAACGAGAGACTTCACGCAGCATCATATACGTCGAGCGATTATCCTACTTGCTTGCACTGAGCAACGAAATGAGGAAAATATGTCAGTGTTTACACACACCGCCAGAAAGAGCATCGCGATTACATTCAACCTCATCTTTCTCTGTAGTCTCATAGGGTGTGGGACTGCCACAACAGCCTCCCCCACTTTCACGCGTCTGTTCTCACCACATTACCAGGTCGCGAGCCAGTCCAATATCGCCTATGGGCCAGCGTTCGAGGAACAGCTTGATCTGTGTCGGCCCCTTGGGATATCCACAGCACGCCCAGGGATCGTGCTCATTCATGGAGGCGCCTTTGTTGCGGGAGACAAGCGCTACCAATTCGACGACTACGATACCTTGCTCGATGTTTGTCAGGGTCTTGCATCACAAGGATTTCTTGTGGCATCGATCAACTACCGTCTTGCACCCGATGCGATCTGGCCTGCTCAAGTAAGTGATGCACAACTCGCTGTACGTTGGCTACGGGCCCATGCCAGTGAAATCAAGCTCAATCCCCAGCGTCTTTGCACGGTGGGTCTCTCAGCAGGCGCATACCTCTCAGTATTTCTTGGCGTCCTGCACAAGATTCACCCCGGAGACCGTGCCGATCTTCTTGCCAGCCAGGCAGCGACTGTTGGTTGCGTGGTAGATTTTTATGGTCCTGTGGATCTGGCCCAGCTACTCAAAACGGCACCAGAGCCCAACCAGACCGTGCGAGATTTGCTGGGATATGCAACTCCTGAAAGCAATCTAGAACTCTACCATGCCGCTTCACCGCTCTTTCTCGTCTCCTCCCAAAGCCCACCGACTTTGATCATTCACGGCACACAAGACACCACCGTTCCCCTTGCTCAATCGCAGGCTCTCCAGCAAGCCCTACAAAAGCAGCACGTTGCGGTTCAACTCATCACCTACCCAGGAACGCATTCCCTAGGAGAGCTGAGCCAGCAACAAATACGCGTTCTCTGGACACATGCCCTCACCTTTCTCGTCTCGTACCAGCATCCTTAGCAACTGGACGGTGGGTAAGGGACGCCGGAGAGGGTGTCTGAACCACAATTCAAAGCCGATTCTGACACTCTCTTGTTTTTGCTCATGAAAGTAGGGCTCTCCGTCAATTTATGTGAGCCTGCTTGCTAGAAGGAATTACAGGGAGAGCGATATCAGTCGGTCACGTTTGAGGTCCCATCTTGAACTTCTGTCTGTCACAGAGAAAGAGGTTTTTTTCGTATTATAAGCAGTTGGCCTACATAGACATCAAGGAGAAAGATGAAAACCGTTGCCATTACCGGAGCAGAAGGAAACATTGGTTCGCGCCTGCGTAAGAATCTCGCCGGAAAATACGAGTTACGCCTTATCTCGCTCAAGCCAATTCCTGGCGAGGAGGCTATTGTTGTCAATATTGCAGAAAGTATGCAAGCACTAATTCCTGCTTTCAAAGGGGTGGAGAGTGTGGTGCACCTGGCTGCGAGCCCTGCTGTCGATACCCCTTGGGAAGCCGTGCTGCACAATAATATCATCGGGACGTATAATGTGTTTGAGGCGGCCCGGCAAGCAGGAGTGAAACAAATCATTTTTGCCAGTTCCAATCATGCCGTCGGCACTTACGAGCAAGAGTTTGAACCAGGACCCAACCGTCCTCATGACAAGGTGATTGATCAGCTTGTCCCTATCCGACCGGATAGTCTGTATGGGGTGAGTAAAGTCTTTGGGGAGGCACTGGGTCGCTACTACGCCGATCACTTAGGGATGCACGTGATTTCGCTGCGCATCGGGTGGATTACGCCCACAAATATCCCTGAAGGGAACAATCTTGCTGAACCAGGGGTGACCATGTGGCAAAGCCATGAGGACTTTGTGCAAATGGTCGAGAAATGCCTTGAGGCAGAAGAAATCCAATTTGACATCTTTTATGGGATTTCGGACAATCCTTTCCACTTCTTTGATCTTGAGCATGCCCGGCAAGAGATCGGCTATGAGCCGCAGGATAATTCCCTGGAAAAGATGCACGAGACAAAAAACACGAGGGAAGGCAGCGCGTTGGAGGAGGGATAGGAGGACGCTCCATGCCAGCTTTGTACTCCTCCAGGCAGTCTGCTATTTTCTGTCTGGTTTGGCTGGAGGCAGCCAGAGCGAGACGTGGCTCGGCTGCATCGTCTCCTGCACCACCGTTAGCAGATGCTCACGCAACTGGTTCAGGTCAACTTCGTTGCGCAAGGTGGCGCTGAAGGCTGCCAGGGTCTTGGCTGCATCATACTTGCGGCGGTAGAAGCGACGATCGATGATGGCCTGGATGCGATGGCGCAAGGGCTGGAAGAGAGCAGCAATGACGAGCGTCGAGACCACGATTGCGACCGCATTATTCTGGTGAAACAGCCCCTGGAACAGCGATTGCAAGGCAAAAATGAGGCCAAAATACAGCAGGGCGAGCAGAGCGGTCAAGCTGCCATACACCAGTGTGCGATTGATCAGCACGTCGATATCATACAGTCGATACCGCAAAATCGAGAACCCAATGGAGAGCGGGATCAGGAGACAGGATGCCCACAACTATCAAAGTGAACTTGATGCAGGGCGCAGTATCGTGCTTATCAAAGCGGTTGGTAGTCCGGAGCAGGCTCTCAGCATCCTGCGTCAGAGCGGGGCATATGATATCGCTTTTCGCTTTAGAACTGCACCACCGACTATGCCGTCGGGGACGTATAATTCAAATGCGCAGCCCGGAACCTATGATGCGACACAGCCCCAACCTGGTCAACCCATCACTAGGGGCGAATGAAACGCTAAATGTGACAAGCAAGTTGCATTGATTGCCGCCTACGCAACAGCAACTCCCGTCGTCGAAGGGCCCATCTCAGGCTGCTTGCTCCATGACTCGCTTAAAGGCTGAGGTGCGGGTCTGTTCCGGTGCTTCCATAAAAAGGAGTTGCTCTGCTGAGCGAGAAGCGCGTGGCACTTCACGAGGTCATACCCACCCACCAGGCCAGCTGTAGGGGCAATACCCCTTTACACGTTGCGGCTACGCCGCAAATAGTCTTTTTGTACAAGTTTGTGTGTGTTTTGCGTGCGCCGGCGCACGCAAAACACACACAAACTTGTACTACAACTTGAGGTCGCCGCGAGCAACTGGTTGGCCTGGCTCACCGTCAGCGCCTGGCCAGACTGGGCATTGACATGTTTGATGAACCCTGTCAGATCACTACAGGCTTGCGCAGTGTTGTTGGCCACCAGGTCCGCCTGCACGGTCTGCAACTGACTATCGAAGCTAGTTTGGATGCCCTTTGGCAACAAGTGGAAGTTGTTGACCAGGGTTATCGTGTTGGTCACATGCGTCGCGGCCCCGTTGACCACCACCTGGAAGCTGCCGCTCACTTTGTTGCCCACCGGGTCGCTGGCGCTACAGTTCACCGTCGTCGTGCCGATGGCGAAGGTGATGCCGGAAGCGGGCGTACAGCTGATCGTCAGATCACTCGGCGCGTTATCCGGGTCGGTTGCTGTAACGGTATAGTTCACGCTCGCCCCCTGTGAGCTAGTGGCATCCACCGTGATGGGGCTAATACGGATCAACCTAACGAAATGGAGTTGGATACTCCGTAGGGGCGAAGGAATCCTGTCCGGGGACAGGTAACCCACCGTCCTTGTGCCGTTGCACCACCACGTCATCAACACGCCGGGCTACGCGGGCGACCGTAAAGGCCCTCCCAACCCTTCCCAACCGCCCTCGCCCCTACGGATCTCTCGACTTCCTACTGCTCTCCCCGGCTTAGCTTGATGCCTATTCAGACCATTAGATTGGGGCTACTCCTGGATAGTCGCTGCGGGAACTTACAACTTGCTCGATCGCTTGCATTACCGCCAGGGCCAGGGCCATTTAAAAGTCGAGGCATTCTATCGCTCACGTCCTGTTTTTCGTGTGTCGCCTGCGGCGACACACGAAAAACAGGAAAAAAGAGTTTTTGCGAGGACACCTCGCGCTCCGGCAAGGGGCCTGCTGCCCCTTGCAACCCCGCTTTCGCGACTTTTAAATCGCCCTGCATTCTGCAACTGATTGGTTGCATAGCGAGGGAATGTGTGGTAAGATAGTGTAACTAATAGGTTGCACTTGAAAGGAGCTATTCATGGAAGCAGTTATGATTGAACGGAGCATCGTTGTCACGGCAGATCGTGAGCGGGTGTGGCAGGCGATTACGACGCCGGAGCACATTGCGAAGTGGTTTGAACCGATCCGCTTTGAACGCTTAGCCGTTGGCGAATCCCTGACGTTTGGCTGGGGTGGTGAAGGTTCGATCGCTCTCGTTGAGCCGATGGATCGATTTGGTTTCAGCTGGCAAATCGCGCCTCCCCATCCGGCGCAGACCCTGGTGGTCTTTGCTTTGGAAACGGTGCCTGAAGGGACGCGCATCACCGTGACGGAGCAGGGGTTCGAGGCGCTGCCAGACGGGGTGCGTCAGGCCCGTTTCAAGGACAACACGCAGGGGTGGGAAAAAGAGCTGGGTGAACTCATCGCCTACTTACAGGCAGGGAGCCATGATTGAGAGCGAAGACCGTGTGTTTACTGCCCTTGCGGATGCGACCCGGCGGCGGTTGTTGACCCGACTTGCGCAGAGCAGCCCCAAAACGGCGACTCAGCTGGCGTACGAATTTCCGATCAGCAGGCAAGGGATCATGAAGCATCTCGATCTGCTGGTCCATGCAGGACTGGTGCAAGTGCAGACGAAAGGACGCGAGAAACGGTATGTGTTCCATCCGGAAGCACTCCAGGCTGCCAGCGCGTGGATTGAGACGATTGGCAAGCAGTGGGATGAGCGTTTGCAGCGGTTAAAGGATCTCGTTGAAGACGACAGTGTATAGAAAGATCGGGTTGCTATTAGCAACTGAACATTTGAAAGGAACACATCGATGAACACTCTTATATCCTCTTCAATCGTGCCTGATAGTTGTGGCTATTCCTTCAGGCTGCGTTGGAAGTCATGAACCCGTCGCCGGAAGGCAGACGGGCTTGCAGCTAGGCGCGTCCTGCTGCAATAGGCTCCATGACTTGAGCCCGAGAGATATTGATGGCGGCATTGCGATCAGCGTTATCGGTATGGCCGCAGGATTGACAGACAAAGGAGGCTTGACTCTTACGATTGGTCTTATCACAGTATCCACATGCGCTACACGTTCTCGACGTATGGCGAGGGTCGACCAGGTGCAATGGTATGCCAGCAAGAGCGGCCTTGTAGGAAAGGAAAGCACGGAGTTGAGCAAACGACCAGGAAGTATGGCGATTGCGCTGAGAACGTCTAACCGTGCTATCGGTCCGTTTCCGAATGTGCCTGAGTTCTTCAATCGCTATGGCTTGCCCGTGGGCCTTGGCCTTACTCACAATGCGTTTCGAGATGACATGATTGGTGTTGCGCTTAAACCTGGCCTCTTGGCCAGAGAGCTTCTTGAGGTGGCGCTTCGCGCTCCTGGTTCCACGCTTCTGAAGACGCTGCCTCAGCGCATGATGCCGTTTCCGGTTTTTCTCGACACCTTCCCCGCTGAAGGTTTCCCCTTCAGAGTCAGTAGCCAGATTAATGATACCCAGATCAACGCCAAGGGTATCACTGGTCTCATGAGGGGCAGGGGTAGGGACTTCGAGGGTGGCAGCCAGGTAGAAGATGCCCTGACGGTAGATCAAATCGGCTTGCCCCTTGATTTGGTCAAGTCGAGACTCTTGATACTCTCCCATACGGAAGGGAACGAGCACACGTCCAGAAAGGGTCAAAAGGGAAACCGTGTTCAACCCCTTGAAAGACATCACGCGAGGGTCATAGACAATAGCCCCCTCAGACTGGAAGAAGGGCTGGATGCTCTTATCGCGCTTATAGGCTTCACTCGCTTTGCTGATAGCCCGAATAGCCAACTGAGCTGCAAGTTTATACGTCGTACGCAACTCACCATAGACGATCTTTTGCAGTTCAAACTTATTGGCCGTCTTCTCGCTGAAAGCAATTGCAGCCACATAGTTGGCGGCTGCATTAAAAGTATGCATGGTCTCAAGCAAGGCCTGGTGCTGTTCTTCAGTAGGTGCAAGCTTCAAGAGCAGGGTTTGTTTCATAGAACAAGCATACTAGCATTGAATGATATTGTCAATAGCCCGTCGGCGGACGCCTTTCATTCCTCCCTCAGCCTGAAGGCGTGAGGGCATCCTGAAAGGATTTTAGGTGAAGAACTCCACTAACACGGGAGCAAGGACTTGCGGGGCTACCTCGTGGGTCTGACCTTCCAGGGTGCGATGCTGTGCATGGGGCATCGCCCTGGCAAGCGCCAGGGCCGTGACGTGCATAAAGGGATAAGAAGCACTGCCGTCCATGACGAGTGCAGGAACAGCTACGCTGGCTGCTTTCTCGGTGGGGACCGAGGCGTCTTCCCCCATGGCAGCGGCGTCATAGGCGAGGGTGGAGGCGACCGCTTCCCACATCGGCCACATAGGATGCTGGCGAACCCTATCAAGGTGGTCGGGGGGCATCCCCGTCAACAGCATAAAGAGCGCCAAAGCGTCGCCTTTGCGACCTTGTGCTACCACTTCCGCAAGCTGCTTCCGATATTCCTTCCAGGCTCGTCTGGCAGCCTCATCATCATTGTAGGGGGCTTCGTACATGGCCAGTTTCTTGATCTTGTCACCCAGCTTGAACGCTTGGAACCTGTGTCGGCGAGCTGAAGCCGATCTTATTTCACCACTCGGAACGAGAGATGGGTTGCTCCCGGTGTCTCAAGCGTTCGGATGCGTTCCAGGTGGATAGGCTCTGAGCCCAGGTGATCGAAAAGACG
>WNGK01007638.1_pt1 | contig 11313 bp, 7 predicted proteins | sample 5400601 | NCBI WGS metagenome assembly WNGK01 (sample SAMN13153376, study PRJNA577476) | soil metagenome | isolation source: 60 cm soil or saprolite under Garry oak tree replicate 1 | place: USA:California | collected 2016-06-15
CCGCCAAAGACGCCGGCGCCGACAAAATTCCAGAACGCTGCGCCGATTATGTAGGTATAAGCGAGGCCGTATTTGAACTCGCGATCGTCCTTGATCAGCTGTCGCTGCTGGATCGCCTCCAAGATCAACAGCACCAAGGGTAGCACCTCGATAAACGAGAACATCGTGCCCATCGGCACCCACAGGCCCGGCTCGCCCGCCCAATAGAGATGATGGCCGGTGCCAAGCACCCCGCCGAGGAAGATCAGGATCAGCGCCAAATAGACCGACCGCTCGGCGAGCTGCCGCGAGACAAGCCCGAGTGCCATCAGCAAATAGGCGCTGATTGCCGCAGCGAAGAACTCGAAGGACTGCTCGACCCAGAGATGGACCACCCACCAGCGCCAGAAGTCGGAGATCGTAAAGGACTTCTCGATCCCCGTGAGCGGGATCATGCCGAAGACGTACAGCAGCGCGATATTAACCGTCGACGCCCAGATCAGATGCTCGAGGCGGATCCGGCCCGACCAGAATTCTCGGGTCGCTTGAAATAAGGTGGTACGGGTCGGCCAAAGCGCACGGAAGACGAGGATGCTCCAGATCGCGAGCCCAGCGAAGAACCCGATCTGCCACGCTCGGCCGAGCTGGATATAAGAGAGCCCTTGATTGCCGAACCAGAACCAGCCTTCGCGGATATACCCCATGATGCCGAGATAGTTGCCGACGAGCGCGCCGACGACGATGAGCAGCGTGACCCAGAAGAGCGCGTCCACGAGGAAGCCCTGGCCTTTGGGCTCGCCACCGCTGATCGCCGGGGCGAGAAACAGGGCCGCGCCGATCCAGGACAGGCCGATCCAGACAATCGGCGACTGAATGTGGATATCCCGCAAGAAGTTGAAGGGTAGGGAGCGATCGACCTCAATGCCGTAGAAGCTCGTCCGGTCGAAATAGTAGTGGGCCATGATCGAGCCGACGAGAATCTGCAATAGCAGCACCCCGGCCACGACGAGAAAGTATTTGCCCACTCGCCGCTGGCTCGCGGTCAGCGGCCGAAAGCGCGCCAGCACCGGGTCCATCGGTGCCTGGTCAGGATCGTTCAGAAACCGCTGGTAGATGAACAGCACGGCGCCGAAGGCGAAGAAGGTGAAGCAGAAACTGATCCAGGTCCAGCGGAAGGTGCTGGTGGTCGGCGTGTTCCCGACCATGGGCTCGAACGGCCAATTCTGTGTCCACGACGCGTCGGTGCCAGGCCGGCGCGCGACTGTCGTCAACGACGAATAGATCAGGAAGTCCGCCGTCTGCGCTGCGCTCTGCTGATCGAGGCTGTAAGCCTGGGTCCAACCATTGGCGAAATCGTGATGGAGCAGAGACTGTACGATCTCGCTCCGAAGCGCGGTCATCGCGGCGGCCAGAGGAGCGGGGATCACAGCGACTTGCTTGGTGAGATCGACGCCTTGCAGTTCGGCCTGCATCGCCGCTTTGACCGAGGCGCGTTGCTCCATCGTCAGTTCCGACGGCGCCTTGCCGCCACTCGCCTTGGCAAGGTTGTCCTGGGTCCGGGTGGCGAGGCGCACGAGATTGGCGGCCGTGTAATCCTCCCCGAAATACGACCCCATGCCGTAGAGGCTGCCGTAATCCATCAGGGCGGCTTTCTGGAAGCCGGCCTTGCCGAGCTCAATGTCGGCCGCCGACATCACAACCGTGCCGTCGGGGGTAACAAACCGGTCGGGAAAGGGCGGAGCGGCTTTGTAGGTGAGGTCTGTCGTCCAGCCGAGGATCGCGAAACTTCCGACTGCAACTACCAGCAAGACCCATTTGAGCACGTTGCTCACAGGGTCCTCTGTGGGCCTATCGATCCGATCTGCTTCCAGCGTCATGCTCTTGCCCTCCCACTGTCGAGCCGACTCAGTTGCCGGCTTCTGATCTGTTCAACCCGCTTAAACGCCGCGATGCCCGCTCCGTCGAGACACGACCGGTCAAAACAGGGACGTTCCTTGGCTACCGGCGACGGCCCCGAGGATCGTGATGAGGCTGAGCATGAGCACCAGCCAGTGAGCCCGATGCAGAAAGGCAAAGGCGGTATCGGGGGTCGCACTCGCCCACGAATGGAACCATCGGTGCAGAATTAGCGGCTCGGCCACAAACAATACGACCGCGAACAGTAGCCACACGCACACCATAGCGTGCATCCACCAGAACTCGCTCGACCGGAACCGTTCCCACAATTCCAGGCGCTGCGTCATGTAGAAGCCAGTCAGCCCGACGATCACCGTGGCGGTCCGCGCGGGCCACTCGAATCGCCGCTCAATTGCCTCGAACACGTGCAGCCGATTTGGGCCGACATCGCCCTGCCGAATAGCCGGCAGTACCACCATGGTTACCATCGCGACCCCGCCGATCCAGATCACGACGGCGAGAACATGTAGCGCCCGAGCGATAACGACATCATCCATGACGGAACTCGCCTGGGTTCATCGGCTGACGGGACCTCCTAGAAAAAGCGGACTGGCGCCTTGGCATCGCCAAGAGTCTCGCGGCAGTGATCCCGGGCGACCGGGATGCAAGCGTGGCAATACACCTGCTTCCGGATATCCTGCGCGCCGCATCTTCGCCATCACCTGCGGCTAATGAATACGCCGACGATCTTAACCGGCTGCGCGGCGATCCGGCGTTCGCGCTGGCCTGCGTCCACTTACCCAATACCGGCCGCGACCAAAGGGCGGCGGGCTGAGCCCGCCGCCACAGAGGGGAACGCTTGCGTTCAGCTAGCTGCTTTGATCTCAATCTTCTTGGTTGGCTTTTGCGCCTCCGCGGTCTTCGGCAAGGTGACCGTCAGAACACCCTTGGACAGATCGGCCGCGATCTTGTCGCGATCGACGCCCTGCGGCAGCGCGAAGGCACGCTGGAACGAACCATAAGCGCGCTCGGTCATATGGTAGTTCTTGTCCTTCTGCTCTTTCTGCTGCTGCTTCTCGCCTTTGATGACGAGCATGTCGCCGGAGATCGAGACGTCGAGATCCTTTGCCTCCAAGCCCGGTAACTCGGCGCTGATCGTGTAGGCGTTGTCGCCCTCGGTGACGTCGATCGCCGGTGCCGCAAAGCCGAACGAGCTCTCATAGCGCCAAGCGGGCTCTATATCGAACATCCGACGCAGCGACGGCATTCCAAAGCCGCTGGAAAACCGGTCGAACAATCGGTCCATCTCGGTGCGGAACGACCGCCAAACGTCGGGGACTTGGGGCTGTGACGGGGTTGCTTTCTTCACTTCAACAGGGGTGCTGGCCATTGAGGTCTCCATGGAACAGAAAATGTGAACCACGGCTGATTTTGGCTGCGGCCGCAGACGGTAGCCATGATGCAGATCAATTCACGGTGCCAAGTAGTCCCAAGGCGGGTGCACATCGCGCGTTCGATCTGCGTCTCGCGAGGCCCAGGGCGGCGGCGCGTCGATGCTCCCCGCGCAACCGCTGCTAGATACGTTTATTGGGAGCTCGGTCGCACGCCGGCGGCCAAGGCGAGCCGGATCAGTTCGGACAGGCTGCGCGCCCCCATTTTGTCCATGACGCGGGCGCGATGGATCTCGACTGTGCGCGAGCTGATGGCAAGGTCGTAGGCGATCGATTTGTTGGGTAGCCCGGCGAGCAGGCCCTCCAATACCTGGTGTTCGCGCGGTGACAACAGCGCAAGCTTTGCGGCGGCTGCCGCCGCGGACGGATCCCGTTCATTTGGCGCAGCCAACCGAGAAAGTGCCACACCGAGGCTTTCGAGAATCGCGTCCGAGGCAAACGGCTTCTCGATAAAGTCGATCGCCCCCGCCTTCATCGCCCGAACCGCCAGCGGAACATCGCCGTGGCCGGTGATTACGATCATCGGGAAATGAAGGGCGCGCTCGATCAAGCGCTGTTGCAGCTCGAGCCCATCCATCTCCGGCATGCGAATGTCGACAATGAGGCACCCCGTGGGCAGCGACGGGGCGGCCAACAGGAATTCCGGTGCCGATGCGAAACTCTTCACAGCGTAGGCTTTGGCCTCCAGCAGCACCGACAGCGAGTCGCGCACCGCGTCGTCGTCGTCAACGATGTAGACGCACCGGTCAGCCGGCATCAGCCGTCTCCTCGCTGCGCGCGATCGGCAAGGTCACGCGAAACACGGCACCGCCCGACGATCCCGGCGCCGCGGTCAGCCGCCCGTGGTGCGCTTCAACGATCTCGCGGCAGATCGACAATCCCAGCCCCATACCAGTCGCCTTCGTCGTGACAAACGGCTGAAACAGCCGGTCGGCCAGCTCCGGCGCAATCCCTGGGCCGGTGTCGGCGACGATGACTTCCGCCATCTCCTGATCCGGGATCGCTCGCGTGCCAATGACGAGTTCGCGCCGATCGACCGCCTCCATCGCCTCGATGGCGTTGCGCACAAGGTTGAGCACGACTTGCTGAATTTGCACATGATCGACGAGGACCAGCGGCAAGGCATGATCGAGCTCTAGAGATGCGCGCACGCCCCGCTGCTTCGCCCCGACGAGGCCGAGGGCGAGCGCCTGCTCGACCAACTGGTTGAGGCTCGCCATTCGGCGCTCGGTCTCGCCTTTGCTGACGAAGCTACGCAATCGACGGATGACGTCGCCGGCGCGTTGCGCCTGGGCGATCGCCTTCGCCATTATCTCACCGACGCGTTCAGGCCCGCCAGCACTGGCGGCAAGCAGCTGCCGGCCGGCCTCCAAATAATTCATCACAGCGGTCAGCGGCTGGTTGAGCTCGTGTGCCATCGTCGAGGCCATCTGTCCCATCACGCTGAGGCGCGAGGCGTGCAGCAGCTCGGCCTGAAGGTCCTGGATGCGGCGTTCGGCTTCCTGCCGCTCGGTCAAATCGCGGACGAACCCGGTAAAGATGCGGCCGCCCGCGAAGGCGAACTCACCGACCTGCAGCTCCATCGGAAAAGTCTCGCCGCTCTTGCGCAACCCGACAACGACCCGCCCGATGCCGATGATCCGGCGCTCTCCAGTGCGAAGATAGCGCTCCAGATAACCGTCATGAGCCTCGCGGTAAGGGGTCGGCATCAGGATGCTGACGTTGCAGCCGACGACCTCGGCGCTGTCATAGCCGAACAGCCGCTCCGCCGCCGGACTGAAAGACTGGATCATCCCTTGCGCGTCGATGACGACGATCGCATCGGGGACCGTATCGAGGATCGAGCGCAGCCGCAGCTCGCTTTCGCGCTGCGCGAGCTCGGCTGCCTTGCGGTCGGTGATGTCGCGAATGATGCCAACAAAGATCGGCTCGTCGCCGTCGCGCGCCTCACCGACGGAGAGGTCCATCGGAAATACCGACCCATCCTTGCGTCGACCCACGACCTCGCGGCCGATGCCTATGATCTTCTTCTGGCCGGTGCGCAGATAGTTCGCGAGATAGGTGTCATGCGCGCCGGCGTAGGGATCGGGCATCAGCAATTTGACATTGCGTCCAACCAGCTCTCCCGCGGCATAGCCGAAGAGCCACTCGGTCGCGTTGTTGACCGAGCGGATCATTCCGTTCCGGTCGATGACCACGATGGCATCAACCGCGGTGTCGACGATGGCGCGATAGAGCGAGTCGCCGAGGCCCCCACGATTCTCGCGCCGCAAGCTCGATGATCCCGTACCCAGTCCCCGTGCGCTCGAAGTTCGGCTGGCCGTAGGAGACCCCGGCGGTGACACGTCCCCGCCGGAACTCCTTCATCACTTGAGTTTCGAATAGCATGAGCGGGGCGCCTGGCGGAACCATCAAGTGATCTGCTCTCCGATTGCGCCTGGAACGCCGCGGAAAAACCGAGTGACGCGTTGAAAAGTTTTTATGGATAGGGAGCTAGTGCTCTGGCGTGTTCAGAGTGGGTGCGAGGACCCCGTCGCTCGCAAACGGCTGCACCCCCGTGGGTTGGCAGGCGACGAGACGATCGGCTGCGGGCAACGAAAATCGGCGCCACTGCAGGTTGCGCCACCGCCCGTTTCGCCGGGGGCGAAATTCCCGGTTGTTCCCGTGGAACCGGGAATTTTTTCGATTGTTCTCCATAAGTGCCGTTTCGGCACCGAAAACAACGAGGCAAATCAAGCCCTTGCCGACCAGTTCCCGTAGCCGGCCAAACGGGAATTTATCCGCGCCTAATCGGGAATTAAATACGCCGAACCGGGAATGATGTCGAAGAACGCCTCGCGCGACAGCCGCGCACCAAAATAGAACCACAAAGAAACCCATCGCCCCTACCGTCGCAATCCGATAAAACAGGAGATGCAGCTGACGCGACCCTACCCCGAAACTTGGCTTTTTTTGCGGTGGACCGCCCCCGTGCGGCGCCAGAGAAAGCCGCATTAGCGGGCCACCGCAAATGCGACTTGAAGGGACGCGTCAGCGATCGCAAAGGCGCCGGATCTCGTGTGCCTCGATGGTCTCGCCTGACGACGGCGATTCGAGCCTTACCACATCGTGGCCGTCACGCAGCAGGATGCACGCGACGGCGATGGCCGACGTTCGATCTGCGGTCGGCGCAGAAAATTGTTCGTCGCCGAGCTGGTAATGCACTTGCCAGCTCATGACGAGCAGGAAGCCCCAGAAATCGGGATGATCTGGTTCAATTTAGGTCACGCAGGCAGGCCTCACCCGTCTGAACCAGCCAGCGCGCTTCGTCCTTGCACAGGTTTCTCACGGAACAGTCCGGGCATCGCCTGCCGTTTTCGTCTCCGCCGACTATTTTGCACGCTTCCCTGAGAGAACCCGCCCAGCGATCGACGAGAAGGCGGCTTTGCGTGTTTGGTGCGACGGTCAGTCATGTGAGCGCGTTTCCTCCCGTTATCCGGACCTGCCCCAAGAAGTTGCGGGAAGGCCACGACGGAGGGCGCGCTTCACCTTCTCGGGAGAAAGCTACTCGCGCCGTGCCGATTGCGGTCTTCCCACGATACAGACGACGTCATATCGCTCGCGCGGCATTGATCTGGATCAATGAGGCCCCGGGCCAGCGGCAAATAGCGCGAGGCTCGCCTATGCGGCAGCCAGGTCCCGTACCATTTTTGATGTAGCTCATGGCACAAGCACGGCGCGGCTGGTATCCGTTCTAGGACGAAAACGAACCAAGGCTCGGCAATGGCTGAACTTCGCGAGATCGATACGGCCGGGGGAGGAAACGGGGCTGCAGCGGCATTCGCGTCTGGCCAGCCGCTTCCGGTTGCCCTGCTGTATCGCCGCTGCGATCCAGCCGAGCTGCCGTTCGCCCTGTGTAGCGAGCTCGAGGAAGCGCCGGGGCCAATCGGGCAGGAGCGGGCGGTCGAGGCGCTGGAGTTCGCTGTGCGCATGAGACGAAAGGGCTACAATGTCTATGCCCTCGGCGCGAGCGGCAGCGGCAGGCATAATTTGATCGAAGACCTGTTGCGACGCGAGGCGGCGGCCGAGCCCACACCTCCGGACTGGTGCTACGTCAATAATTTCGCCGATCCGCAGCGACCCCATCGCCTGCAGCTGCCGGCAGGCCGCGGCACGAGCTTCGCCGCGGCGATGAAGAGGCTGGTCGAGGAACTGCGTCAAGCCTTGCCGGCAGCCTTCGAGCGCGACGAATACCGCGCGCGCCGCGAGGTGATCGACCAACAATTCAAGCAGCGCAGCGAACAGTCGTTCGGGACATTGCAGCAGCGCGCCGAAGCCAAGCAGATAACGCTGCTGCGCACGCCGATGGGTCTCGCGGTGGCGCCAAAACGCGACGGCAAAGTGCTGACTCCGGAGGCGTTCGAGGAGCTTCCTCCGGCCGAACGCGAGCACGTCCAAACCGAGCTCGAGGGGGTCCAGAACGAGCTCGAAGCGATCATGCGGCAGGTGCCACAGTGGGAGCGCGAGCACCGCAACGCGATCCGCGATCTCACGCGCGAAACGACCGGCGTTGCGATTGCGCATCTGATGGACGAATTGCGCGCCGGCTACAGTGATTTGCCCGCAGTTGCGGAATACCTCGACGCCGTCGGGCGGGACATCAAGGAGAATGCCGACGATTTCCTCGGCCCATCGGCGCCGCAAGCGGGTACGCCGGTGCCCGCCGCACTGGAAGCGGCGATCGAGGATACGAGGTTCCGTCGCTATCAGGTCAACGTCATCGTCGACAATGGCGGTCGGCGCGGCGCACCGGTCGTCTACGAAGACAACCCCACGCACCAAACGCTCGTCGGCCGTGTCGAGCACATGGCGCGCTTTGGCGCCCTCGTCACCGATTTCAACCTGCTGGCGCCCGGCGCCTTGCATCGGGCGAATGGCGGTTACCTGATGCTCGACGCGTCAAAGCTGTTGACCGGGAATTACGGCTGGGCCTCGCTAAAGCGGGCCCTCAATGCCGGCGAGATCCGGATCGAGACGCTGGAGCAGCTGCTGAGCCTGGCAACCACCGTCTCGCTCTCACCGGAGCCTTGCGACTGCAAACCGAGCTGGCCCCGTCCGATCTTCCAGCGTTGCATAACCTTATCGCCGCGCTCGATTGCCGGCTTCTGGTGGTCGAGGCTAGCGCTGCCGAGGCTGGCGCCGATCGTCTGCGCGAACTGTCCGAACGCATACATTGCGATCTTTTGTTTGTGCCGTAACCGAAGGCCAGCCCAGCTCTCCACGCCCCCAAATACGTATTCCTACTAAGGAGAAAACCGGATTTTCCAAAAGGCCGGGCATCGAGCATGGTTGTCGCACGAGAATTCTAGGCGAACGACCAGAGGACACGACCTATGTCCCAGCAGGAATACGATACGGCGATTGCGGAATTCATTCGTGTCAAGGGCGTCACGCGCTGTCCCACGGTTTGCGCAGTGCCGACACAGGGATCGGTGAGTCCTTCCGATTGCCTCGCGTTGCGGCGGCGGGCAGAACATCTCGATGCGGTCCGACGAGAGAAGGTCCGCAGGGAGTGGCTTCGTGCCACTGGGCGGGAATGATGGAGCCGGCGGTTACCACCTATCGTTGCTCTGTCAAATGGGTGGTGTATTCATGCGCATTCTTAAGGCAGGCGCGATTTATTTTGCGCTCGTCTTTGCGGTCGGATGGGTGTTGGGACCAATCCGCGAACTTTGGGTGGTCCCGCACCTCGGCCGGGTCGCAGCGCTGCTGCTGGAACTGCCTCTAATGCTGGTGGCAATGATCGTCTCAGCAAGATGGGTCGTGCGGCGCTTTAGCGTGCCGTACGCGTTCCGCACGAGGATCGCGATCGGTTTTGTTGCGCTTGCAATATTGCTCGTCGCGGAGCTGGTCGGTTCTCGATGGGTGCGCGGCCTATCGGTGCAAACGTACTTGGCGAGCTTGGCGACGGTTCCCGGGCTCATTTCGCTTCTGTCATTTCTTGGTTTTTGCTGCGGCGCCAACGCTCGTTGAGCGGCCACAAGGCAGCATACGCCGCCACTTTTGATCACTCTCGAGCGAGCGTGGAAGGCGATCCGTCCTCTTCCCCTCTCCTAGGCTTGTGCGACCAAGAAGCGGCCTCGCGCCTAAAGGCGGAGGGCCCGAACATACTGCCACGGCCGGACCGGCGCAGCTTCGGACGCATAGTTTTTGAGATCCTACGCGAGCCCATGTTCGCGCTGCTTCTCGGGGCCGCCACCGTCTATCTGATTCTCGGCGACTTCAATGAAGCTGTTGTTCTAGCCGTCTTCGCGACCACTTCGGTTTTCATTGCGGTGGTCCAGGAAGCCCGCACGGAGCGGGTGCTCGAGAGCTTGCGCGATCTGACCAGCCCCCGCGCCCTCGTGATCCGCAACAACAAGGAAAAGCGCATTCCGGGGTCCGAGGTCGTGCGCGGGGACATCGTCGTGCTTGCCGAGGGCGACCGGGTGCCAGCCGACGCGACCCTGCTGTCGGCTCATGATCTGCACACCGATGAGTCGCTCCTCACGGGCGAAGCCGTGCCCGTGCGCAAGATCGCGGCTCTGGCAGCGCCCGCATCGGGGCGACCAGGCGGGGACGACCTGCCTTACGTCTACTCGGGCAGCCTTGTCGTCCGCGGCCATGGTCGCGCTGAGGTGACAGCGACCGGCGCGCACAGCGAGATCGGCAAAATCGGCCTCGCGATCACGCGCATTGATACCGAGCCGCCACGGCTGCGTAACCAGACGCGCCGTCTGGTCCGCAACTTTGCCATGGTGAGCCTCAGCCTCAGCGCGGTCGCGGTCTTGCTCTACGGATTGCTGCGTGGAACCTGGCTTGAGGCGCTGCTAAGCGGCATCGCGCTCGGCATGTCGATGCTGCCGGAGGAGTTTCCGCTCGTCCTGACGGTGTTCATGGTGATGGGGGTCTGGCGGATTTCGCGTGCCCGCATTCTCACCCGGGGGGTATCCGCCATCGAAACTCTCGGCGCCGCTACCGTGCTCTGTACCGACAAGACCGGCACTCTCACGCAAAACCGAATGACGATCGTTGCGCTGCGCGTCGGGACCGACCTGTGGCGCCCGCAAACTGAAGGACGGCTCCTGGAACGCTTCGCGGCGCTCATCGTCCACGGCATTCTCGCGAGCGCGCGGGAGCCATTCGACCCGATGGAAAAGGCATTTTACGCCTTGGCCAGGGACCGGTTGCCTCCGGGTGAGCAGCCGCATGACGGTCGTAGGCTGAAGTGGGAGTACGGATTGCAGCCTGATCTTCTCGCAATCACTAATGTATGGGAGGAGGCTGGCCACCCCGAGTTCGTCGTAGCCGCAAAGGGTGCGCCTGAGGCGATCGCCGAGCTCTGCCAGCTTTCCGAGCTGGATCGCGCCGTGCTGCGCAGCGCGGTCGACGAAATGGCACTCGAAGGCACGCGCGTGTTGGGTGTCGCCAGAGCCTCCGTACCGGCCGATATCGCCCGCCCAGAGACACCGCGGGCGTTTTCAATGGAGTTCCTGGGGCTCGTCGGGCTTGCCGACCCGTTGCGCCCGACCGCCCCGGCGGCCGTTCAAGAGTGCCTTTCGGCCGGCATTCGGGTGCTGATGATCACCGGAGACTACCCGCAGACAGCCTGCGCTATTGCGGCGCAAGCGGGCCTCGATGCCCGAGATCTCGTCACCGGAAGCGAGCTGGAGCGGATGGCAGATGCAGATCTCGCGGAGCGTGTCCGCACTGCTACCGTTTTTTCCCGCACCATGCCGGAGCAAAAGTTACGGATCGTTCAGGCCCTCAAATCCAACGGCGATGTTGTCGCAAATGACAGGCGACGGCGTGAACGATGCCCCCTCCCTCAAGGCGGCCCACATCGGCATAGCGATGGGCGGCCGCGGCACCGACGTGGCCCGCGAGGCGGCCTCGCTGGTATTGCTCGACGACGACTTTGCCTCAATCGTCACGGCGGTCCGGCTCGGGCGGCGGATATATGACAACT
>WNGK01013361.1_pt1 | contig 11312 bp, 14 predicted proteins | sample 5400601 | NCBI WGS metagenome assembly WNGK01 (sample SAMN13153376, study PRJNA577476) | soil metagenome | isolation source: 60 cm soil or saprolite under Garry oak tree replicate 1 | place: USA:California | collected 2016-06-15
GCCCGTCGTGGACCTGGCGGCGATCTACGGCCTGATCTTCCTCAACCCGGCCTCCGTCGCCGGCTTCTGGCTCGGGTTCAACGCGCTCCAGATGCTCGCGTGCGGGTACGCGCTCCGGATCGACCGGGAGCGGCTGCGGACGCTCTGGGCGCTGCCGCTGCAGCAGGTCATCTACCGGCAGCTCATGTACCTGGTCACGATCCAGTCGGTGATGACCGCGCTGCTCGGGACCCGGCAGCGCTGGCAGGTCATCACCAGGACCGGCGTGTTCGGCGGCGATGCGGGCCGCCGGGCCGACCAGCCCCGCGGCGCCCGCCGCGAGCCGAGGCTGGCTAGGTAAAGTTCCTGGCCATCTCGGCGGCGGCAGGCTTGCCGTAGACGGCGGCGAACCGGCTGGCCAGCGGCTCGGGCTCGAGCACGTACTCCTGGGTGCCGGTGGTCTCGAGCGCGTGCACGGCGACGATGTTGCCAAGCTGCGCGGCCCGTTCCAGGCTCAGGCCCCATGAGACGGCGGCCAGGAACCCGGCCCGGAACGCGTCGCCGGCCCCGGTGGGCTCCTTCGGGCTGATGCAGGAAACGCCCGGGACCATGATCGGCTCGTGCCCGGCCCGGTCAATCCTGGCCCCCCGGCTGCCCAGTGTCGTGACCCGCACGCCCACCCGGTCGTTGAGGTCGGCCGTTGACCAGCCGGTCTTGTGCTCGGTCAAGGTGGCCTCGTACTCGTTGCAGAACAGGTAGTCGGCGCCGGTCAGCAGCGTACTGATCTGCTCGCCGTCCAGCCGGGCGAGCTGCCACGACGTGTCGGCCGCGAACGGGATCTGGTTCTGGATGCACTGCTTGGTGAACGCGAGCATCGCGTCGGGGTCGCTGGCGCCGATCACGACGAGCTCGACCCGGCCGGCCAGCTCGCCGAGGTCGATCTGCCTGTCCTGCGTCATCGCGCCCGGGTAGAACGAGGCGATCTGGTTCATGTCGAGGTCGGTCGTGGCCATGTACCTGGCCGTATGGTGCCGCGACGACTCCCGGACGCCGCTGGTGTCGACGCCGTGCCGGTCCAGCCACTCGCGGTAGCCGGCGAAGTCGCTCTGCCCCGCCGTGCCGACGAGCAGCGGCCGCAGGCCCAGGCAGCCGAGCCCGAACGCGATGTTCGCCGCGACGCCGCCGCGCCTGATCTCGAGCGTGTCGACGAGGAAGGACAGCGCGATCTTGTCGAGTTTGTCCGGCATGAGCTGCTCGACAAACCTGGCCGGGAACGTCATCAGGTGGTCGGTCGCGATCGACCCCGTGACTGCAATGCGCACGGCAGCCCTTCTGGCGATGCGGAACCGCTATCGTGCGGGCCCGCTGGCGATCGGCCCGGCTAGTGGAACGAGTCGCCGCAGGCGCACGACCCGCTGGCGTTCGGGTTGTCGATCGTGAAGCCCTGCTTCTCGATCGTGTCCACGAAGTCGATGGTGGCGCCGGTCAGGTACGGCCCGCTCATCTTGTCGGTGACGACCTGAACGCCCTTGAAGGTGCTGACGATGTCACCTTCGACCTCGCGCTCGTCGAAGTAGAGCTGGTAGCGCAGGCCAGAGCAGCCGCCGGGCTGGACCGCGATACGCAGCCGGAGGTCATCACGGTCCTCCTGGGCCAGCAGCGTGCTGACCTTGGCGGCGGCAACCTCGGTGAGGATGACGCCCTGAGCCGTCACGTCCTGAACTGTCATCTGGCTAGCTCCTGTGGTCAAGGGCCGCGCGGCCTGCGCGGCGCGATCGGTCCATGACTCCAACGATATGCCCGCCGCCCTCATTCCGTCTCCGGCGGGAGGAGTATGCTGGCTGTATCGTCAGTTCGACGATAAGTCGCGCGAAGTGGGGCTTGCCATGTCCAGCTCGTCAAGTCAGCTCACGACCACCGGCCAGGGCGCGGACCGCGCGCCAGCCGGCGGCGGTCACCGGCCGGGCCGCGACCTGCCGCTGCTGGTGCTCGGCGCCGGGTCCGACTCGCGCAGCGAGCGCGGCGTGTCGTGCCCGGGTGAGCTGCCCGCTCCGTCCGATCCCTCCCTGGTGCGACGCGCCGCGCTCGCCCGCGCCGAACTCGGCGACCGGGCGTTCGTGCTCGGCCACCACTACCAGCGCGACGAGGTGATCAGGTTCGCGGACGTGACCGGCGACTCGTTCAAGCTCGCCCGCGAGGCGGCCGCCAGGCCGGGTGCCGAGTACGTCGTCTTCTGCGGAGTTCACTTCATGGCCGAGTCCGCGGACATCCTGACCTCGCCGGACCAGCAGGTCATCCTGCCTGACCTGGCGGCGGGGTGCTCGATGGCCGACATGGCGACGTACAGCCAGGTCGAGGAGTGCTGGGAGAACCTGGAGGACGTCGGCCTGGCCGGCACGGTCATACCGGTCACCTACATGAACTCCTCCGCCGACATCAAGGCCTTCACCGGCCGCCACGGCGGCACGGTGTGCACCTCGTCCAACGCCAAGCGCGCGCTGACCTGGGCGCTCGCCAAGGGCACCAAGGTACTCTTCCTGCCCGACCAGCACCTGGGCCGTAACACCGCCGTGCTCGAACTCGGGATGAACACCGCCGACTGCGTCGTCTGGGACCCGCGCAAGCCGGGCGGCGGCCTCGACCCCGAGGAACTGCGCCGGGCCACCATGATCTTGTGGCGCGGGCACTGCTCGGTGCACGGCCGGTTCGTGGCCGGCAACGTCACCGAGGTCAGGCGGCGGATCGGTGGGGTGAACGTGATCGTGCACCCCGAGTGCGTCTACGAGGTCGTCACCGCCGCGGACCTGGTCGGCTCGACCGAGAAGATCATCTCGACGATCGAGCGGGCGCCCGCCGGGTCGGCGTGGGCGGTCGGCACCGAGCTCAACCTGGTGCAGCGGCTGGCGCAGACCCACCAGGACAAGACCATCGTGTTCCTCGACAAGACCGTCTGCTACTGCTCCACGATGAACCGGATCGACCTGCCGCATCTGGTGTGGGCGATGGAGTCGCTGGCGGCCGGCCAGGTCGTGAACCGCATCACCGTCGACACGCAGACCGCAGCCGAGGCCAGGGCCGCACTCGACCAGATGCTCGCCCTGCCCTGAGCCTGCGCGCCCGGGCCCGCCCGGCGCGGGCCCGCCGACCACGGGCCCCGCGGTCACAGACCGGGCGCGCCCCAGACCGGGAACCAGCGGCCGAGGTCGGTCTCGATCTTGAGGTCGTTGCCGAGCACGCCGCGCACCTGCAACTCGGTCGCGTTGTCGCGGCGCTCGCCCGTGCAGGTCAGTGACGAGACCTTCGATGTCGTCGGCCGCATGCTTGCAGACCAGCCAGGTGAATCCGTAGGAGTCCGCGGAGATCTCGACCGAGGTCTTCGCCTCCCCCATGCTCAGCAGGTCCTTGACGTCCTTCTCGATGTCGCTGAAGGCCCTGCCCTCGGCCGCGCGGAAGCAGACGGAACCGGTTCCGGTCGGCGCGAAGGCGGTCGCCGCCTGCAGCGTGATCGCGGCCGACGGCAGCGCGAACAGCGCGTCCAGGTTTGGTGGCACGGGCCTGGTCCGGCCGAGCAGCGTGTCGAGCAATCCCACCTGTGACCTACCTCCCTTGCCATCCCCTGATCGCGGCCGGCCCGGCTGGCCCTGCGCGGCCTACCTGCTGAGCTGCTGCGAGATCTTCTCCAGCGCCGCCAGCCGCTTCTCGAGCGAGGGGTGGGTCGAGAAGATGTTCGACAGGGTCACCTGGCCCCTGGTCGCCGACAGGGCGGGCGCGAAGTAGAACGCGTTCAGCGGCTCGGCGGCCCGCAGGTCCCTGGTCGGGATCCTGGCGATGTCGCCGCTCACCTTCACCAGCGCGCTGGCCAGGGCCGACGGCTGGCCGGTCAGCAGCGCACCGGACCGGTCGGCCGACAGCTCACGATATCTGGACAGCAGCCTGATCAGCAGGAAGCTGATCGCGTAGACGACAATCCCGACAACCATCACGATCAGCACGACCGGCAGCGCGTTCTGGTCGTTGCCGCCGCCCCGGCCCCGGCCGCGGCCGCCGCCCCCGCCGAAGAGCTCGGAGTAGAAGGCGAACCTGACCAGCAGCGCGGCCATGATGCCCAGGAACGACGCGATCGTCATGACCGCGACGTCCTTGTGCGCCACGTGCGACATCTCGTGCGCGAGCACGCCCTCGAGCTCGTTTCTGTCCAGCCTTCTGAGCAGGCCCTGGGTCACGCAGACCACGGCGACCTTGCTGCTGCGCCCGGTCGCGAAGGCGTTCGGCATGTCGGTCGGCGCGATCGCGACCCGCGGCTTGGGCATGTCCGCCAGCGCGCAGAGCCGGTCGATCACGCCGTGCAGCTCGGCCGCCATCGGCCCGTCCTGCGGGCCGACAAGCTGAGCGCCCGCCGTGCTCAGGGCGATCTTGTCGGACCAGTAGAAGGAGCCGAACGAGATCGCCGCGCCGAACAGCACCGCGATGAACACGATGCCGCCGTTGCTGACGTTGCTGTACTGCGTGAGCAGCAGCACGATCACGATGATGAACGCGGTGAAGACGAGGCCAATCAGGAACATGGTCGCGCTCATGCGCGCGATCAGCCCCCGGTCAGTCGCGTAGCGTGTCCGAGCCATCGCCGCCTCCGTTTCGATCCCGGTCAACGCGGGAAGCCGCGTACTTCATTACATCGCAAGAGCGGCGATGGTTTGCGCGCCGTCGCCCGTCCGGGCCCCCTAGCCGCGGGCAGGCGGCGCTCCCGCCGCCTGCCCGCTGCCCAGCACTGGCGAACTCAAGTCCACGACCCAACCAGGAGCCAGCCCCAACTCAGCCCGGGATCAGACCGCCGTCGGCGAGCAGGTCGCGCACCTCGTCGATGGTCGCGCCCTCGCGCGGCAGGATCAGCTCGGAGGGTTCGATCGCGTCGGGCGGCAGCGCGGTACCGACGGCACGGGCCTTCTCGAGCAAGGCATGCAACGCGGAACCGAATGCGGCCCCGTCGTTCTGCTCGACGGCCTGCTCCAGCGTCGAGTCCAGCCTGTTGAGCTCGTCGACGCCCGAGGCGTCCAGCTTAAGCTGCCCTTCGCCCATGATCCGGATGATCATCTAGGCACCCCCCGAGCCCGGCTGCTCCTTCTGGAAGCTGGTCCCGCTCGGCTGCGCGGCCGAGGGGTCGGCCTGCCCGGAGGAGCCGGTTATCTCCTTGGGGGCGCTCCCGCCGGCCAGCTCGGCCTTCATCCGCTCCAGCTCGGCGTCGACGCCGTGGGTGGCGCCCATCCGGTCTAGCTCGGTCTGGATGTCGTCGGGCGGCGGCCCGCCGAGGGCATCCGTCAGCGCACCGGAGGCCATCAGCTCGTCGATCGCACCGGCCCGCGCCTTCATCTGCTCGGTCTTGTCCTCGGCGCGCTGGACCGCCAGGCCGACATCGCTCATCTCCTCCGAGATGCCGGTGAAGACCTCGTTGATCCTGGTGGTCGCCTCCGCGGCGGTGTAGGTGGCCTTGATGGTCTCCTTCCTCACCCGGAACGCGTCCACCTTGGCCTGCAGGCGCTGCGATGCGGCGGTCAGCTTCTCCTCCTCGCCCTGCAGCGAGGCGTACTGCGTCGACAGGTCGGCGAGCTGTGCCTGGACGCCGGACTTGCGGGACAGCGCCTCGCGGGCGAGATCCTCCCGGCCGGCCCCGAGCGAGTCCCTGGCCTGGCGGTCAAGCTTGTCGGTGGTCTGCTGGACCTGGTTCATCTGCAGTTCGATACGCTTACGCGAGGTGGCCACGTCGGCCACTCCGCGCCGCACCTTCTGAAGCAGCTCAAGCTGCGTCTGGTAGGAGTAGTCCAGGGTTTCCCGCGGATCTTCCATCTTGTCAAGCGTCTTATTGGCCTTGGCCCTGAAGATCGTCGAAACCCGCTTCATCACGCCCATAAGCGCGGCCTTCCCCTCATCCTGTTAAACCGGTGCGGCTCCGGCGGCCCGCCGAAACCGGTCGGTCCGGCGCGGCAACGGGATTCCTCGCCAGATGCTGGATTCCCAGCCTATGACCTCGGACCGGGATCGTCATCACGGCGGCCTGGCGAAAGCACGGTATCTGGCACCACGCGGGGCCGGCGCGCGTTCTGGGAGGTTCGTCCTTTCGTCCCCGGTAGGCTGTCAGCGTGTTCCGACGACGCGCCGCCGCCGCGCCGGCTTTGCTGGACGGCGACCAGGTACCAGAGGCCTCCGGCCAGCCATCCAAGCAGGCGGGCAAGGGCCGGCCGACGCCCAAGCGCAGCGAGGTGGAGCGGCGCAGGCGGCAGCCGTACGCCGCCCCGCCGACCGACAAGAAGACCGCGGCGGCGCAGTCGCGCGAGCGCAGGCGCGCCGACCAGAAGCGCAAGATGGACGCCATGCGCCGGGGCGAGGAGTGGGCGCTCCCGCCCCGGGACCGCGGCCCGGTACGGGCGCTGGCCAGGGACTTTGTCGACTCGCGCCGCTTTGTCCTCAGCGAGTACATCCTGTTCGCCGTGTTCGCGCTGGTCCTCCTGATCGTCGTGCTCGGCGCGGCCAAGAACTCCTCCGTCATCTTGTACGTGGAGATCGGCATCGTCGGCCTGATCGCGGGCGAGAGCCTGTACCACGCGATGCGGGTGCGGCGCCTGGTCAGGCAGCGCCTCCCCGGCCAGAGCACGCGCGGAATCGCCTGGTACATCGCCAAGCGCAGCATCAGGCTGCGGAGCACGCGCATCCCGCCGGCCCGGGTGGCCCGAGGCGAGGCGATCAGATGAAGTTCCGTCATCTCGGCCGCAGCGGCCTGAAAGTCAGCGAGATCGCCTACGGCAACTGGATCACGCACGGGTCTCAGGTCGCCGAGGACACGGCCAGGGCGTGCGTGGCCGCGGCGCTCGACGAGGGAGTCACGACCTTCGACACCGCGGACGTCTACGCGGGCACCAAGGCCGAAGAGGTGCTCGGCCGCGGGTTGCGCGGCGTCAGGCGGGAGTCCGTCGAGATCTTCACGAAGGTCTACTGGCCGACCGGGCCCTGCGCGAACGACCGCGGGCTGTCCCGCAAGCACATCATAGAGTCGGCCAACGCGTCGTTGAAGCGGCTGCACACCGACTACGTGGACATGTACCAGGCGCACCGGTACGACCACGAGACCCCGCTCGAGGAGACGATGCGCGCCTTCGACGACCTGGTGCGCCAGGGCAAGGCCCTGTACATCGGCGTGTCCGAGTGGCGTGCCGAGGAGATCGCCGCGGCGCTGCGGATCGCCGACGAGATGGGCCTGGACCGGATCGTCTCCAACCAGCCGCAGTACAACATGATCTGGCGGGTGATCGAGTCCGAGGTCGTCCCGTTGTGCGAGAAGGAAGGGATCGGGCAGATCGTCTGGTCACCGATCGCGCAGGGCGCGCTGACCGGGAAGTACCAGCATGGCGCGGCTCCCCCGGCCGGATCGCGGGCGACCGACAGCCGTGGCTCGTTCTTCATCACCGAGTACCTGACCGACGACATCCTGCGCCGCGTGCAGGACCTGCGACCGGTCGCCGACGAGGCCGGCCTGACGCTCGCGCAACTCGCCGTGGCCTGGACGCTGCAGAATCCGAACGTCGCCGCGGCCATCGTGGGGGCGACCAGGCCCGAGCAGGTGCGCGAGAACGTCAAGGCGGCCGGGGTGCGCCTCGACCAGGCGCTGCTGGCCAGGATCGACGACATCCTCGGCCCGGCCATCGTGCGCGACCCGGCGCTGACGGCCAGCCCGAGGTCGCGCGACTAGGCCTGCACCCGAGGCCGCGCCCTAGCCCTCGGCCGGATGCAGGCTCATCGGGCCGTACTCGCATCTGCCGTCCTCCAGCAGGCTGACCTGGTCGACCCCGGCGTCGAGCAGGTTCCGCCACTGCTCGCCGAGCCAGGTCTCCGCGTCGCCCTGGCTGCCGAAGGTTTCCTTGGGCAGGGTGCGCGACCCAGCCAGCGTGCCGTCTGCCTTCTCGAACTGCCATGTCCAGGCCATGGCCCCCACTATGGCGCTGGCGGGGCGGCCACGCTCGGCCGGCCCGCCGCCAGCGGTGGTCCATACCTGCCTCGCCGGCAACAGGGTCCGGTCGACTTGACCGGAATTCGGGCATTGTTCTGTGAATTCAGGGTGCGAACATGCCGAGGCAGCGCCGCGAAGCTGTTAAGTTCTATGGGCACCAGTCCCGTCGCGGATGACCCCGACGTCCGCAGGATCGGCCGTAACCGAGGTGGTGGTCGGCATTGACTAGGGTCGTTGTCATCGGTGACCTCATGACCGACACCGTTGCCCACGCGATGCTGCCGCTAGCCAAGAGCAGTGACACGCCGGCGACGGTGACCATGCACGGCGGGGGCTCGGGAGCGAACATCGCCGCCTGGCTGGCGGTCGACGGCGGCGAGGTTGCCTTCGTCGGGCGCCGCGGCGCCGACATCGCGGGCCGCAACAGGGACATGGAACTGATGGGCTACGGGGTCGACGCCCGGCTCGTGATGGATCCCGAGCGACCCACCGGCATGTGCGTGGTCATGGTCACGCACAAGGGCGACCAGACCATGCTGTCCGATCCCGGTGCCAACGCCGCGCTCTCCCCCGACGACCTGCCCAAGGACCTGTTCACGCCGGGTTGTCACCTGCACGTGTCCGGCTACACCCTGCTCAACACCGGGTCGCGCCAGGCCACCCTGGCCGCGATCTCGATGGCCAGGCGGGCGGGCATGACGATCTCCGTGGACGGCGCGTCGTCGGCGCCGCTCGAGCGGGTCGGAGCCGAGCCGTTCCTCCAGATGACCAACGGCGCCGCGCTGCTGTTCGTGAACTCGGACCAGGGCCGGGTGCTGACCGGCCGGGCCGAGCCCGAGCAGGCAGCCCGGGTGCTCAACGCCTGGTATCCGCACGTGGTGATGAAGCTAGGCGCCGACGGCGCGCTGTTCTACGCCAACGGCCGGCCCGACCCGGTGCGCGTACCCGCGCCTCCGGTCGAGCGGATCGTGGACCGGACCGGCGCGGGCGATGCCTTCTGCGCGGGCTTCCTGCCGTCCTGGCTGGACAAGAAGCCGCCGGGTGAGGCGCTGACCAGCGGATGCCGTCTGGCGGCCAGGGCGATGTCGCTGGTCGGCGCGCGGCCGCTGCTGTAGCGACCGCTCGCCCAGGGCGATGACGGACTACCTGCACCGGCTGTTCTCCCTGGACGGCCGGGTCGCCGTCGTCACCGGCGGCAGTTCGGGGATCGGGAAGGCCATGGCCCGCGCGCTCGCCGGCGCGGGCGCCAGGGTCGTTGTCGTCGCCCGCCAGGCCGCCGGTCTCGACACGGCGGTCACCGAGATCAGGTCGGCGGGAGGCACGGCCGGCCGCGTCCGCGCCGACCTCGGTGACCGGGCCGGGATCGGGCCAGCCTGCGACGAGGTCAGGGCCATATTCGGAGCGCCGGACATCCTGGTCAACGCGGCGGGCGTGAACATCAGGCCGCCGCTCGCCGACCTGACACTGGCCGACTGGAACCGCACGCTCGATGTCAACCTCACCGCGCCGTTCCTGCTCGGCCAGGAGTTCGGCCCGGCCATGGCGGCAAGGGGCTGGGGGCGCATCATCAACGTGGCATCGCAGCAGGCCATGAGGGCGTTCGGCAACAGCGGCGGGTACGGCGCCGCCAAGGGCGGCCTGGTGTCGCTCACCCGGTCGCAAGCGGAAGCCTGGGCGACATCCGGCGTGCAGTGCAACGCCATCGCCCCTGGCTTCGTCCCGACTGCCATGACCATGGCGGTGGCGTCTGACCCGGAGCGCTCGGCCGCGCTCGCGGCGCGAACCATGGTCGGGCGCAACGGCCGACCCGCCGACTTCGCGGGCATCGCCGTATTCCTGGCCAGCAGCGCGAGCGACTACGTGACCGGCCAGCTCATCTGCGTCGACGGCGGCTTCTCCGCGACCTGACGGCTGACCCGCCCGGGCGCGACGGCGCCGCCGACTAGTAGTTGGACGACGGCGCTGAGTTGATCGCTACGATGATGATGATCACGACGACTACGGTCAGCGCGAGACCCACATAGCCGAGGATGAGGCCGGCCAGGGCTATGCCGGCGCCCTGATCACTCCGCTGCCGGATCTGCTTGCGTGCCATGTGGCCAAGCACGATCGCCGGGATCGTGCCGAGCAGCCAGAGGCCGAAGAACTGGACGATCCCGCAGATCAGCGCGGCAATCGCGAGGCCGTTTGTCTTCGGGCCGCTGTACCCGGCGCCGCCCTGCCAGGCGGGCACGCCCGGCTGGTAGCCGGGCTGCAGGCCGGGCTGCGGATAGCCGGGCTGCGGGTAGCCGGGCTGGGGATAGCCGGGCTGCGGGTAGCCGGGCGGCTGCTGAAAACCCGCCACCGGGCCCTGCGGGCTGCTCTGCGGGTTGCTCTGCACCTGCGCCTGGGCGTAGCCCGGATCTGATCCTTGCCCGAAGCCCTGACCACCCGCTGGCGGGGAACTCTGTGACGGCGCCTGCGGAGTACTCTGCCCCGGCGCGTGCCGAGAGCTCTGACCCGGAGCCAGGCCGAAGCTTCCGGCCGCCGCCTGGCCGGAGCCCCGCGCGGCCGCCGAATCGAGCGCGCCGATCTCGGTTGGGCTACTGATGCCGAGCGCCACAGCGATCTCGCCCGCCACCCAGCTGCAGGCGTCGGGGGTCAGCGGGGTGCTAGCCGAGAACGACGACGCCGTGAGCCTGATTGCCGTGCCCGAGTCCATGCCCTGGGCGACGTGCTCACGCAGCGTGTCAGCCACGCCCGCTTCCGCGGCCGCCACCAGCAGGTTCTTCTCCCTAGGCGCATCCGGGAGCAGGTCCTTGAGCAGATTCGACATCGTCCTGGGGCTGGATAGCACGTCCACACCGTGCTCAGGGTCGGTAACGATCGCGTTCAGGGCCGCCCGTGCCTCGGCAGCATGCTCCCATGGCAGATCAGCCATCCGGCTCCCTCCGCGCAGCCAGCCGCCGCTCGCGCATCCAAGCGTCACGAGCCCACGCGATGGCCAATAGTCTTATTACCGCCGTATTTGCGCTGCGCGCATGCGATATGGACATGCTATCGGTGCCGGGCACATGACAAGGCCGACGGGCGGCGCATAATGGCGACCTTGGGCAGTCCGCGAGCCGGCCGGCCGGGTGACGTCAGGTGCTGGTGTTGGCCGCGCCGACCGCCACCACGATAAGGATCAGGGCAATGACGGCCAGCGCCACGCCGATGTAGCCGAGCACCAGCCCGGCCATTGCCATTCCGGCGCCCTGCTCACCGGTCTGCCTGATCTGCCTGCGCGCCATGTGCCCGAGTATGATCGCCGGGATCCCGGTGAAGATCCCGAGCACGATCTGGGCAATACCGCAGA
>WNGK01029742.1_pt1 | contig 11312 bp, 8 predicted proteins | sample 5400601 | NCBI WGS metagenome assembly WNGK01 (sample SAMN13153376, study PRJNA577476) | soil metagenome | isolation source: 60 cm soil or saprolite under Garry oak tree replicate 1 | place: USA:California | collected 2016-06-15
CAAACTCTGCGCCAGCGCCTCAACTTGTCCGCGCGCCACTTGCTCGGAAGCGCGCAGCGCTTCTTCGGCGCGTTTGCTCTCAGTAATATCGATAACCGTGCCCACGAACTCCACAAAATGACCGGCTTCGTCGCTAACCGGATGTCCCACCGCATGGATGTCCTTGACGTCGCCGTTCGGATGAACAATTCGATAGTCTGTTTCGAAGTCCGCTTTCTCGGCAATCGCTTTTCCGAACAGTTCTCTGACTCTGTTCTGGTCCTCAGGGCAAAGGCGCCCAAAGAATTTTTCGAACCGCGGCGTCCCGGCCTCCGGATCGAAACCAAGCACGCGATAAGTTTCCTCCGACCAATACCTGATTTCGCCGGTGGCGGGCGCCCAGGCCCAACTTCCGGTGTGGCTGAGCCGCTGCGCTTCGGCCAGATAGGCTTCGCTCTCCCGTCGGGCCGTTTCTGCCAACTTACGTTGAATGGCGATGCCAGCGAGGTGAGTAATGTGCTTGATCGTCTCCTGCTCACGTGCGCTCGGGCTCCGCGGCTCCCGATAGTACATGGCGAACGTCCCGATCACTTTGCCTTCGGAGGAAAAGATCGGCGTGGACCAACACGCGCGGAGCGAATGCGCAAGAGCCAGGTCGCGGAAATCAGCCCACAATGGATCGGTCGCGATGTCGGAGACAATTACCTGTTCGGCGCGGTAAGCAGCCGTTCCACACGAGCCGACAGAAGCCCCAATGAAAGCTCCGTCGATCGCTTCCGTATAAGCTTTGGGGAGATTCGGCGCTCCGCCGTGTCGCAACTGCTTGCCATTTGGATCCATTAATAAGATGGAGGCCAGGACCCCGGTGGATTGCTCTTCCACCAGCAGACATAAGAGATCGAGGATGTCGGCCAGCGAATCACCTTTCGCCAGCATCTCAAGAACTCGATTTTCTCCGGCCAAGAGCGCTTCGCGCCGCTTGCGCTGGCTAATGTCCCGGATGATCGCCTGGTAATAACGGCCGCGCAGCGCCGACAAAGAAACATCCACCGGAATCACCTCACCGTTTTCCCGCAAGAATTTTCGCTCGAACCGGAACGATCCTTCCGCTTTCAGTTTCTCAAGTCGATCCACCAACAAGTAGCGCTCTTCCGGAAGATAGGTGTCTGCAATTGAACTGCCGATTAGTTCACGTTCCGGACGTCCCGCCAACTTGACTCCGGCCGGGTTCACCAACACACATTTGGCATCGGCATCGATGACGCAGATGGCGTCTGGCGAAGCGTTGATAAGATCCCGATACTTTTCCTCACTTGTCCGCACCGCCGCCTCGGCGCGGTCGCGTTCAATCGCAACGCGTGCGATGTGCGTCGCCTTCTCCATCACGCCGAGATCATGCGCGCTCGGACTTCGCATTTCACGACTGTAAATACAGAAGGTTCCCAGGACTTTTCCTTCCGATGAAAGTATTGGATTCGACCAGGAGGCCCGGAGTCCATGACTTAATGCGGCCGCCCGATGCTCCGGCACTTCCCAAAGCGGATCGCTCGCAATATCGGAGACGATAACCGGCGATGCGCGATATGCCGCCGTCCCGCAAGAGCCGGCACACGGTCCAATAGGCAGCTTTTCCATCTCCTGCCTCCATCCTTTGGGGAGACTCGGCCCCGCGATCGATTCCAGATGAACGCCATCGGGACGAAGCAACAACACAGAAGTGAGCGTGCCGGGACGGTACTCTTCGATAATCTGACACAGGCCATTCAGGATGTGCTCGAGCGCAACACCAGTGGCAATCATCTCGAGAAGACGCTTTTCACCAGCGAACAACGCCTGCCCGCGCTTGCGCTCGCTGATGTCTACCGTGGTTCCGGTATAACCATCTACTTCGCCCGAAGGTCCGAGGGCGGGTCGGCCTACCCCCTGGACATGCTTAATAGATTCGCCCGCAAGCGCGAGTCGGAATTCCAGGTCAAAACCAGTCCTCTCGTGAATCGCTTCATCGAGCTTTTGCTTAATAAATTCTCGATCTTCCGGATGAACTGTCTCCATGAACAACTGAAAAGAGGCCTCGGTCCTCTCAGGATCGAAGCCAAAGATCCGATAATGCTCCTCCGACCACGTGGCCTTCCCGCTGGAAACGTCCCAGCTCCAGCTCCCGGTGTGGCTGATTCTCTGTCCCTCGGTTAAAAATGCTTCGCTGTGCCGAAGCTTCTGTTCCGCGTTTTCGCGTTCAATGATCTCTCTGTGCAATTCTTCGTTCGCGCGCGAAAGTTTTGCGGTTCGTTCTCCGACTTTAGCTTCGAGCTCATTCCGTGCTTGCCGCAGCTCGGACTCGCTCTTGCGCAAGCGATTTTCATTACGTTTGCGAGCGGAACTCCACGAACTAATCACCAGCGCCGAGAAAAGAAACGCGACTGTGGTAGGGACGTCACGAACGCTAAATTCAAATGCGAAGAACGGTTCGGTGAAGAAGAAGTTGATCGACAATGTTGACAGTAAAACAGCGAACAGTCCTGGTCCCGTGCCGCCAAACCACGTCGCTAGCAGCACAGCCGGAAAAAAGAGGGAGACTCGCACGCCGAAGTCTTGCAGCGGAAACGTAACCGCGGTGCAGATCGCCACGGATAAAATAGAGAGACCGTACCGCCATATGGCTGGCGCAACTCGTCGCAAACCAAGATCTGACTTCGACATTCTCTTGACTCCAAAAGTCTACGTTAGGCGATCAGCGCTTGAAAGATTAACGATCAAGCGCTCGACACGCCACTCTTCTTTCCTCCCTCGAAAGAGGCACTCTAAAATCCCGCCACTGTAACGTGGTGACGGACCACATGCCCGTTAGCTTGGAGAAATACGAAATCAATGAAAACCAAACAACGTGAAAACAATCTTAAGAACACGCTACGCAAGGTCTTTCGACGACGCGCACGCAGGCACGACCCCATGCTCGCATTCAACATGTCGATCTTCAATTTCACCGACGGCTGGAATCGCACGTTTTCGAAATATGAATACGCGCGCTCCTACGCCTAACGAACCGATGCCAAATAAGGGGGCCAAACCGCGGACGATCGACGCCGCGGAGGGAACAATCGTAGTCAAGGCGCCAGTTGCAATGGTCTACAAGCGCTGGCTGGTGTTTGAGGATTACCCAGAATTTATCACTGTGATCAAACGGGTTCGGAAATTGGACGCGAACCATTTTGTCGCATCCCTGGCTTTCAACGGAAAGCAATATGACGCGACGCTTGAGATCATGCTGCGTGTTTCAGAGCGGAGGCTGGCTTGGCGAACTATTTCCAACGGTCATGCGCACGATCACCTTGCCGCTGGAGTCGTTTCCTTCGCATCGCTTTCTGATCAAGGTACGCGCGTGACCATGAAACTGACCTCGAGCTTCGGCGGCGCTGTTTCGAATCGAGTCGATAAATATCTGCGCAACTTCAAACGGCTAATTGAAGACCGCCTCCGCAAATCGAAAAACGTCTGATTAGCCGGTTACCTCGTACGAGGGATTACGCATCACCCCTCGAGTAGCAATGCAAAATCCCACGCACGCGCATTAGCGGCAGGGTGACAGTAAACGATATCCTGAGTGGTTAAAACGAAACGCGATCTGACCAAAACCTTCACCGAGGAAATTATCATGTCTCACCAAATTCATTCCTACAGCGAGCTTCAGCAGCAGATTCACGAAGATTTGCGGATCCAACACCCCGATTGGGTCGGACCCAACGGTGACTGTCCGACCTGCGACTCGTACGAGCGGCGCCTGGCGGAACTGATCGGCCTTTTCCAATCCGCCGAAGGCAACCCGGTCGCAGCTTAATTGGCCGATCAAATTATCACAAAACACCCCGTCAACATGAGACCGATCATTGAAATCGATGAAGCAAACTTCGAAACCGAAGTTTTGAAATCCAGCCAACCCGTGCTGGTCGAGTTCGGCACCGGATGGAGTCTTCCTTCTATCATGTTCGACGGGTCGATCGACGAAATTGCCACTGAGTTTATCGAAGATCTGAAGGTCGCCCGCGTCCAACTGGATCGCAGTCCTAATCTCGGGCTGTGGTACGGGATTCGATGTCTTCCGACGATCTTGTATTTCAGCGACGGTGAAGTGCGTATCGGGATTTTTGGAACCACGAACAAAGAAGCAATTCTTTCCCAATTGAGACCGGTCATAAACAGCAACGCCATCGAGCAAATGATTTCACACGCATGACAAATGCCGTTTAGACAAAGCGCAATCAACATTCGTGGTCACAGAGTCAGACAGACATAGCATGAAAATTGGATTCATTGGTTTAGGCATTATGGGTAGCCGCATGGCGGCGAACCTGCAGAAGCACGGTTATTCATTGGTCGTGTTCAATCGCACGCGTGATAAAGCGGAGCCGTTGCTCGGCCCCTGCGGAACATTTTCTGATTCTCCGGCAAAACTCGCCCAAGAAGTGGATGTGCTATTCACAATGCTGGCTCATCCGGACGCGGTCGAACAAGCGGCGCTAGGTGCCAATGGATTTTTGAATCACCTCCGGCCAAACGCGCTTTGGGTCGATTGCAGCTCGGTCAATCCATCCTTCTCGCAGAAAATGGCAGCCGAAGCAGCGCGCCGTCAGATCCGCTTTGTCGACGCGCCCGTGACTGGATCTGCTCCCGTGGCCGCCGAAGCGAAGCTCACTTTCTGGGTGGGCGCTAATGAAGTCGACTTGGAAGTAATTCGCTCGCTCCTTTTGTGCATGGGCAACAAAATTGTTCATGTCGGCGTCCCCGGGATGGGCACCTCCATGAAAATGGTAATCAATCTTTTGTTAGGTACAGGGATGGCCGCGTTCGCCGAAGCAATGGAGCTTGGTCAAGGGCTGGGGCTTTCCCAGAAGATGCTGTTTGATTCACTGCTCAGTACCCCAACGGTCGCGCCGTTTCTCTCGTTGAAGCGTGAAAAAATCGAGAGCGGAAATTACGAGGCCGAATTTCCGTTGCGCTGGATGCAGAAGGATCTGCATCTCGCTTCAGTGAGTGCCTACGAAAGCGGTGTGGCCTTAACCGTAACAAACGTAACCAAAGAAATCTATCGGCTGGCGATGCGCGGCGGACAAGCGACTAAGGATTTTTCGGCGATCTACGAATTTGCGATGGGCGACAACGGAAAAGAACGGATAGCTCCACCATGATAAAGACAATCTCCTATCTCGGTCTCGGCACCATGGGCAGCGGCATGGCGTCGAACCTTCTCAAAGCCGGCTACCAACTTACCGTCTGGAATCGGAGCGTTGATAAATGTGAGCCGTTCGCCAGGAAAGGTGCCCGCGTCGCCGATACTCCAACGGATGCCGTTCGCGAGGTCGATCTAATCATGTATAGCCTGAGTAACGACCAGGCCGTCGAGGAAGTTGCGGAATCAACGAAGGCCAGATCGCGATCGACATGAGCACGGTCCTTCCCGCGACGAGTTTGCGAGAACTGGAAGCTTACACAAAGCACGGCGTCGATTTTCTCGATGCACCCGTCTTTGGCAGCAAACAAGAATCCGCCGATGCCAAGCTTTGGATTCTGGCCGCGGGCAACAAGGCCATCTTTGAAAAAGTAAAACCAGTCTTGGAGCATTTGGGGCAAACCGTTCACTACTTTGGCAAGAACGGAAATGCCGTGGCCATGAAGCTGGTGGGAAACCTCATCGTCGCGTTGGAAATGGAAGCGCTCGCGGAAGGTCTGGTGCTCGCGCAGAAGGCCGGCCTTGATCTGAAGACCGTAATGGAAGTCGTAAAAGTCGCCGACTTTCGCTCACCGCTGCTCGTGAGCAATGGTCAGAATATCTTGCAACGCGATTTTTCGAGCAGCTTCGCCCTCAACCTCATGCTTAAGGACGCGAACCTGATTAAGAAATTTGCGGAAAGTCTGCAATCGCCCATTTCAGCGCTGCGCGTTGTCGAAAAGAATCTCGCCTCGGCCGTTGCCCTTGGCTTCGGAAAAGAAAACGCCTCCGCCCTAATCAAGGCGCTCGAAAAAGAAGCAGGCATCGAAGTGAAGGCAAGTTGAAGACCTTGACAGGGAGCAGCCTACTTGGGCGGAGCGGGCTGCGATGGTTTCGGGCCGAACGCCCGACCGGTGTCGCGTTGGGGCCGCGTCGTCCGGGAGAGTGCGCGCTGGCGGGCCAATTCCGCCTCTCCCTGTTCCTTGTAGTTCGCGCTCGTGAGCGACGCCATGAAGGCGACGAGATCGTCGATGTCACTCTCGGTCAGAGCGAGCGGCTGGATGTCTTCGTCGAGATACGGATTCTGCAAGCCGTCGCCTTTGTTGTAATGATCGATCACGTCCCAAAGCGTCTCTTGCGACCCATCGTGAAAGTAAGGTCCTGTCACCAGCACGTTGCGTATGTTCGGTGTTTTGAACGAGGCGATGTCTTTTTCCTGCTTGGTGACGAGAAAGCGACCCAGCGCTGACATGTCCGACTGGATGGCGGCGCGATCGATAGCCGCCGTATCGCCTGTTTTAATGAGCTGGTCGGCCTGGCGCGCCAGCGCGACGACGTTATGTCGGATGATGCCGATGCCGATGTTGTGAAAGTCGTTATCGGTAAAATTGGTGACGTCCCGCTGCGTATCGGTCAACGCATGACATTTGTTGCAGCGCGCTTGGTTGTTGAAGAGCTCCCAGCCGCGCTTGGCCGAGTCGTCAATCGCGTTCTTCTCACCAGCGATGAAGTGATCGAACGGAGAATCAAATGACAGTTGCGTTCGTTCGTAGGACGCGAAGGCGCGCAACAGGTCAGGGCCGTTGGGAGAGCGGCCAAAGACGACGCGGAAAGCTTGCTGGTATTCCTCGATCGCTGCGATCTGCGCCACCGCAGCATCCAGGTTGGGATGACCCATCTCAACGGCGTTGACAATTGGGAGCGCCGCCTGCTCCTCGAGCGTGTTCACCCGGCCGTCCCAGAACTGCGTCTTATTATAGAGGGCGTTCAGAACGGTGGGCGCATTGCGTTGGCCGACGCGGCCTTTGACGCCGAAGGAGGTGGGCCTCCTGTCGGTGAAGGCAAGTGTTGGATCATGGCATGTGCCGCACGAGACGGTGCCGTCAACCGATAAACGACGGTCCAAGAAAAGTCGCCGGCCCAGCGAAATTTTCTCAGGGGTCTGCGGATTGTCCGCCGGGATTCTCTCATCAGTCAGCTCGACGGGCGCGCCAACTTGCTGAAGGGACTTCGGCTGCGCGAAGGGATCCGTTTCGGGAGTTGGTAGTTTCGAGCTCTCCGTTTTGGCCGAACGCTCACAACCGAAAAACAGCGTAACGATCCCTGCTACCATCATCACAAGAATCAAAACGCGTTTCACTTTAGAAACCAGTCTACGCTGCGCCTCTATCTTCATAGAAGCTGATAATCTCTTTCGCTAGGCCGGAAGCGATAGCGAAGCTCGTGCTATTGGGCGGCGCTACTGACTGACAGGCCGTTCGGCGGGATTAGCTAGTTTCGAAACTTTGCCTCGAACGAGGGAGCACGAATCACCTCACTCGCGGCACTGAAAAATCCCCCACGCGCGCAGTAGCTGCGGCGTGATCGCAAACGATATTTCGAGGGATGAAAACAAACAGCATTCTGACCAGCATAGTCGTTATGAAAACGGGGAAACGCTTTGAGCGCGTCAACTTTTTGCTCAAGGCGGGCGGCTGCGGAATTAAGACCGAAGCGGTTTCGGTAACCGACTTCTTATGCAGAGTCTGCTTTCTCACGAAGGATGACACGCCATGTGGATCGTTCGTTTAGCTCTCCGTCGGCCTTACACGTTTGTGGTAGCGGTGTTGCTGCTGCTCTTGATGACTCCCTTTGTCCTGACCAAGACGCCGACGGATATTTTTCCCGCAATTAATATTCCGGTGGTCAGTGTGATTTGGAGTTACACAGGACTGCCGGCCGACCAAATCGCCCAACGGCTTGTTTACAGCGAGGAACGAGCGCTTACCACCACCGTAGATAATATCGAACACATTGAATCGACCTCCTATGACAGCTTCGGCGTAATCAAAGTTTTCTTTCAGCCGGGCACGAATCCCTCGACCGCGGTGGCCCAATTGACCGCTGTTTCACAAACGATTTTGAGACAGCTTCCGCCGGGAACCACTCCGCCGCTAATCATCCAATACAGCGCGTCCACAGTTTCCATTCTCCAGTTCGGAATTAGTAGCACCAAACTTTCCGAGCAGCAGGTCTTCGACATCGCCTTAAACCAGATTCGCGTCGGGCTGATCAGTGTGCCCGGAGTTAGCATTCCCTACCCATATGGCGGAAAACAAAGGGTGGTTTCGGTCGATCTCGATCTGAAAGCCTTAGAGGCAAACAACCTTGTCGAATCAGATGTAGTCACTGCCATTAGCAATGGCTCTTTAACCTTTCCGAGTGGCACGGCCAAGATCGGCGGGAAAGAAGTGCCGATTGATCTAAACGTTAACCCGCCGCGAATCGATTTGTTGAACGAGCTGCCGATTAAAAGTGTGGGCGGGACCGTGATTCACATCAGCGATGTTGCCCAAGTGCGCGATGGCTATTTCCCGCAGGAAAACATCGTTCGCCAGGATGGCGTCCGCAGCACGCTGCTCAGCGTTTTCAAGAATGGCAGCGCATCCACCCTTTCCGTAGCGGCGGGCGTGAAGGCTGCCATGGCAAACATTCTCAAGACCGTGACGAGCGATATCCAGGTAAAGCAATTCGCCGATCAATCTGTGTTCGTGAAGGCGGCGGTCAGCGGGGTTGTTAGGGAAGGTGTCATCGCGGCCGCTTTGACCGCGCTGATGATTTTGCTTTTTCTCGGTTCCTGGAGAAGCACTCTTATCATCGCGGTTTCCATTCCGCTTTCGGTACTGGCCTCTCTCGCCATTCTTAGCGCCCTGGGTCAGACGATTAATATCATGACCCTTGGCGGTTTGGCGCTCGCGGTCGGCATCCTGGTAGATGATGCGACCGTAACGATCGAAAACGTCGAGCGCCATCTAGCATCAGGTGAAAAACTTGAAGATGGAATTCTAAAAGGCGCGGGTGAAATCGCGTTGCCGGCAATGGTTTCAACTTTCTGTATCTGCATTGTCTTCGTCCCGATGTTTTCTCTGTCCGGAGTGGCGCGCTATCTCTTTGTGCCTTTGGCCGAAGCCGTGATGTTCGCCGTGATCTCTTCTTATGTGCTTTCGCGCACGCTAGTGCCAACGATGATTATGTGGTTCGAGCGCCGGCGCGAACGAGCCACCGGAACGCACGCCCCGTTTTGGGTCCGACCGCTGGTGGCACTCCAGCATGGTTTTGAAAAAGCGTTCGATCGCTTTAGGGCAGCTTATGCAGGCTTGTTAGGCAAAGTCCTGGGACATAGAGCGGCTTTCGCCGTTGGATTTCTCTCTAGAGCGGCTTTCGCCGTTGGATTTCTCTCCTTTTGCGTTGCAACCTGGCTACTCGTTCCATTCCTTGGCCAGAATTTCTTTCCCGCGGTGGACGCAGGAACGTTTCGATTGCACGTGCGCGCCCCTACCGGCACGCGAATCGAACAAACGGCCAAGCTGGTTGACGAAGTGGAAGCCGCCATTCGCCGGCAAATTCCCGCGAACGAAATGGAGGGTATCCTTGACAACATTGGGCTCCCGGTTTCAGGCATCAACCTGAGTTACAACGACAGCGGAATATCAGGGCCGGCCGACGCGGATATTCTGGTTTCACTGAAACCCAATCACAAGCCGACAGCGAACTACGTTCGCAACCTGCGTCTGAGTTTGAACCGCGACTTCCCCGGTACAACTTTTTACTTCCTGCCGGCCGACATCGTCAGCCAAACGCTTAACTTCGGACTTCCAGCGCCGCTGGATATTCAAGTTGTCGGACGAAATCAAACCGTCGACCAGCAGGTCGCGAATTCCATAGCTCAAAAAGTCCGTCAGGTTCGCGGGGCCGTTGACGTGAGGGTTCAGCAGCCTAACGACTTGCAGCGATTCGAGTTCAACGTCGATAGAACAAAAGCGATGGAGCTCGGGCTAAGCGAGAGAGATGTGGCCGGCTCAGTCCTGCTCTCTTTGAGCGGCAGCAGCCAGGTGACGCCGACCTACTGGCTCGATTATACCACTGGCGTCCAATATCTCGTCAATGTCAGGGTACCGGAACGTCAGACGACTACGCTTTCCGAGCTGAGGTCGATGCCGCTTAGTGCCTCTAAACCTGGAATGGGTAACGGTCAGATCCTCGATAATGTAACTGACGTAACACGGATCATTAGCCAACCCATCTACACGCACTACAACGTTATCCCGGTAGTCGATGTTTATGGCGGAGTTGGGGGCAGAGATCTCGGCGGAGTATTGAGTGACATCAGGCCGATCGTCGCGCAGGCCCAGAAGACCGCGCCGCAAGGCGTCAGCATTGTTCTGCGCGGACAAGCATCGACGATGAGTTCCAGCTTTCTAGGGTTGGGCATCGGAATGATAGTGGCGATTGCGCTCATCTATTTACTGCTCGTTGTAAATTTCCAAAGCTGGCTTGACCCATTCATTATTTTAACGGCATTGACCGGTGCCCTGGCGGGCGTGATTTGGGGGCTGCATGTTACGAGCACAACTTTAAGCGTTCCAGCGATGATGGGCGCGATCATGTGCCTCGGTGTCGCCACTGCTAATTCTGTTCTGGTGGTGACCTTTGCGCGGACTCACCTCCAGGAAGGAATGGATTCAGTGAAAGCAGCATGGGAAGCCGGCACTGGCCGCCTGCGTCCAGTGATCATGACGGCAACGGCGATGGTCATCGGAATGTTACCAATGGCGCTTGGTCTTGGTGAAGGCGGCGAGCAGAACGCGCCGCTCGGGCGCGCGGTCATTGGCGGTCTCATGCTCGCCACCGTGGCGACGCTACTTTTTGTGCCTGTGGTATTCAGCCTGTTGCACCGCCAAGCAGCCGGCAATGCCAAGGTAGAACCGAAAGAAAATGTTCTATCAACAGTCCTTGAGGAGGCCCTTTCCGCAACCTAAACACATCCCTCCATATATGAGCACAACTACTCCTACCGACAGCGTTAGCTCCGACGAACATAAAACAGGCCCCGTCCGGGCTCGGCGAAGACATCGCTTTATCCTGATGTCGGGTGGAGCAATGCTTCTGATCGCATTGGTCGGTGGCTTTGTGCCGCAGCTGCGGCAGCGGCAAACAACTGCAGCTGATACTAAGGAGTTGGCGATTCCGACCGTGGCGGTGGTGTCACCCACCGCTACCACACCGCAAAGTGGGCTTAACTTACCAGCTGAAGTCAAACCATGGCAGGAAGCATCTATCTTTGCACGGGTCAACGGATACCTAAAAGACTGGC
>WNGK01007639.1_pt1 | contig 11311 bp, 8 predicted proteins | sample 5400601 | NCBI WGS metagenome assembly WNGK01 (sample SAMN13153376, study PRJNA577476) | soil metagenome | isolation source: 60 cm soil or saprolite under Garry oak tree replicate 1 | place: USA:California | collected 2016-06-15
TCTGTGCGGCGCGACAATGCACGCCATCGCGCACTTCCCATTGCCCGCCCACCATCACGTCGCGCAACGGCAGTCTCGTGGGTCCGAAGATGGCGCTATCGAGCAGCGCATCGCCACGCTGTTCGGCGATGGCCACATCGTTCTCGTCCACAACGATCCAGTCGGCCCGATGACCTGGTGCGAGGCTGCCGATGGGCTGCGCCAAAGCCTGCGCGCCGCCGCCGCAAGCAGCGCGATAGAGCCAGCCGCCAAACGATTCCGTCGGAGCGAGACCGCGCACGTTTCGCCGCTGATGCGTCAAGCGCTGGCCGTACTCGAACAGGCGCAACTCGGCAAAGGGATCGATGCCTACGTGGCTGTCGCCGCCGATCCCGAAACGACCATTGTGTTCCAGAAATGGTTTCGCGTTAAAGAGCCCATCGCCGAGGTCGCCCTCGGTCGTCGGACATAGACCGGCGACGGCCTTCGACAGAGCGAGCTCTGCGGTTTCCATCGCATCCATGTGCGTTGCGTGAACCAAGCACCACCGTTCGTTCAGTCCAACGTTGTCGAGCAACCACTGCACGGCGCGCCTGCCCGACCAGGCGAGGCAATCGTCGACTTCCTTCCGTTGTTCCGCGGCGTGGATATGGATGGACATCGTAGGGTCGAGACGGTCACCGTGCGCCAGGACGCGCAGCAACTCTTCCGGAGCGACTGCGCGAAGCGAATGCGGCGCTACACCGAGCCGTTGCAGGGGACTCTCGCGCAGCGACGCGGCGAGCACGTCGAGCATGCGCGAGAAGCGATCCGTGTCGGTGATGAAGCGGCGCTGACCGGGCTTCGGTGCAAGCCCGCCGAAGTTGCTGTGGGCGTAGAAAACGGGGAGCAGCGTGAGGCCGATCCCGGCCGCGCTCGCTGCCGCGCGTATACGCTCGGCCATCTCGGCCGGATTGGCGTACGGCTTGCCGTCCGGATCGTGATGCAGATAGTGAAATTCGGCCACCGACGTGTAGCCGGCCTCCAGCATTTCGATATAGAGCTGCGCCGCGATCGCCTCCACATCGTCGGGTGTGAGACGCTCGAGAAAGCGGTACATCAACTCCCGCCATGCCCAGAAGCTGTCGCCTTCAGGGCCGGCCTTCTGCGTGAGGCCGGCCATCGCTCGCTGGAAGGCATGCGAGTGCAGGTTCGGCATGCCGGGAATGGCGGGGCCGTTGAGACGTTCGCCGTCGGCGTCGGTCCGGTTCGGTGTGACGGCGTCGATCGCTCCGTCGTCGCCCACCACGATAAGCACGTTATCGGCCCAGCCGGAAGGCAACAGTGCGCTGGGAGCCAGATACCGTTTGGGCATAAGACGTGTCGTTACCGAGCCATGTGCAAGTGGGCGACAACCACTTGCACCACGAAATTTCCCCTCGCCCGCTTGCGGGAGCGGGGGAAGGGGTGAGGGCGAGACTCGTCAGGCATCTTTACAAGGCTCGTTAGCCGTTCCAGGACGGCAGCACCACAGAGATCTGCTCGGTCAATTCACCGCTCGCGACGAAGTCGCGCATCGCTGCGATGTCCGGCGCGAAGAAGCGGTCCTCGGCGTAGAAGACGACCCGCTCGCGTATCGCGCGATGCACCCCCTGCAGGCTCGATGAAGTTTTGAGTGGAGCATGGAAGTCTATCGCCTGCGCCGCCGCGAGCAATTCAATGGCGACGATGGTGCGCGTGTTCTCCGCCATCTCTCCGAGCCGCCGCGCCGCGAAGGTGGACATGCTGATGTGATCCTCCTGATTGGCTGATGTCGGCAGGCTGTCGACGCTGGCTGGATGAGCGAGCGACTTGTTCTCGGAGGCGAGCGCGGCCGCCGTGACGTGCGCGAGCATGAACCCCGAATTGATGCCCGGCTCGCGCACCAGAAAAGGCGGTAATCCCGAGAGGCTCGAGTCGATCAGCAGGGCGATCCGTCGTTCCGCAAGGGCACCGATTTCCGCGATAGCCAAGGCGAGGACATCCGCGGCGAATGCCACCGGTTCACCGTGGAAGTTGCCACCCGACAGCACTTCGCCCGAATCTGCGAACACGAGAGGATTGTCGGTCACCGCATTGGCTTCGATCGCAAGCGTGACCGCAACGTTGCGGATCAGGTCGAGGCAGGCGCCCATCACCTGCGGCTGGCAGCGCAGGCTGTAGGGATCCTGTACGCGATCGTCGTTCACCAGATGCGAGCGCCGGATCTCGCTGCCTGCGAGCAATGCGCGATACCGCGCCGCAACGTCGATCTGTCCCGGCTGACCGCGGACTTCCTGGATGCGGGCGTCGAACGGTACGTCGCTCCCCTTGGCGGCGTCGACGGACAATGCGCCCGTCACCACCGCCGCAGCAAAAATATCCTCCACCTCGAAGAGCGCCTTGAGCGCGAGCGCCGTCGAAACCTGGGTGCCGTTCAATAACGCGAGCCCTTCCTTGGCGGTGAGCGTCATGGGCGAGAGCCCCGCCCGGCGAAGTCCCTCGCTCGCCGCAACAGGTGTGCCATCGATGCGCACCTCGCCTTCGCCCATGAGCGCCAAGGCCACGTGTGCGAGCGGCGCGAGATCCCCCGAGGCTCCTACCGAACCTTTCGCCGGGATCGACGGCAGGACGTTGGCGTTGTATAGAGCCAGCAGGGCATCGATCAATTCTGGACGCACGCCGGAATGGCCCCGCGCAAGACTCGCTGCCTTGAGCACGAGGACAAGGCGGGCTGGAGCGTCTGTTAGCGGCGGGCCGGTGCCGACCGCGTGCGAGCGCACGAGGTTGGTCTGCAGCCGTTCCAGCTGATCGTGGGCAATATGCGTTTTGGCGAGCTTGCCGAAGCCGGTGTTGATGCCGTAGGCTGGCGCACCCTCCTCGACGGCCTTTTGCACCGACTTCCTCGAGCCCAGAATGGCGGGCAAAGTGGCGGAATCGAGGATCACACCAATGCCGCCGGATGCGATCTGGCGCAGGGTCCGCAGCGTAAGCTTGCCCGCGACGACGGTTATCTTGGTTTTCATGACGCACGGGGTGATCAGAGCGGCTGCCGAAAGATCGACTGCCGCGGGACCGCCGGTCATTTCCGATTTGCCATCGGCAGGTTCAGTCCTTGCTCCTTTGCGCACTGAATCGCGATCTCATAGCCTGCGTCCGCATGCCGCATGACGCCGCTCGCGGGATCGTTGGTCAGCACGCGCTCGATTCGCGGCGCGGCAGCCTTGCTGCCGTCGCACACAATCACCATGCCGGCGTGCTGCGAGAACCCCATGCCTACGCCGCCACCGTGGTGCACGCTGACCCACGTGGCGCCGCTGGCGCAGTTGAGCAGCGCATTGAGCAGCGGCCAGTCGGATACGGCGTCGGACCCGTCGCGCATGTCCTCTGTCTCGCGGTTGGGGCTCGCCACCGATCCCGAATCCAGATGATCGCGACCGATGACGATCGGCGCCTTCAACTCGCCCCTGGCGACCATCTCGTTGAATGCGAGACCGACGCGCGCGCGATCTCCCAAGCCAATCCAGCAAATGCGCGCCGGCAGTCCCTGGAACTTGATGCGGCTCTGGGCCATGTCGAGCCAGTTGTGCAGATGCGCGTCGTCGGGCAAGAGTTCCTTCACCTTGGCGTCGGTCTTGTAGATGTCTTGCGGATCTCCCGACAACGCGACCCAGCGGAACGGACCGATGCCGCGACAGAACAGCGGCCGGATGTAGGCGGGCACAAAGCCGGGAAAATCGAAGGCGTTGGCGACACCTGCCTCCAGTGCCATCTGCCGGATGTTGTTGCCGTAGTCGAAGGTGGGCACACCCATTTCGTGGAAGGCCAGCATTGCGCGCACTTGCACGGCCATCGACTTCTTCGCCGCTTCCACAACCGCAGCCGGATCAGAGGTGCGACGCGCTTCGGCCTCCTCGATAGTCCAACCGGATGGGAGGTACCCGTTCAATGGATCGTGAGCACTGGTCTGGTCGGTGACCATGTTCGGGCGTGCTTGCTTGTTCGCGCCTTGGACGCGGCGGACCAGTTCCGGGAACACATCGGACGCATTGCCGAGCAAGCCGACCGACGTGGCCCGGCCGTTGGCGTGCGCCTCGTGGATGATTGTGAGCGCTTCATCGAGCGTGGCCGCTTGCTGGTCAAGGTAGCCGGTGTCGAGCCGCATGCGGATTCGGCTCGGGTTGCATTCGACCGCGAGCATCGAAGCGCCGGCCATCGTTGCCGCGAGCGGCTGCGCGCCGCCCATGCCGCCCAATCCGCCGGTGAGAATCCATTTGCCGGCGAGATCACCTCCATAGTGTTGACTACCGGCTTCGGCGAAAGTCTCGTACGTACCTTGAACGATGCCCTGGCTGCCGATGTAGATCCACGAGCCGGCGGTCATCTGTCCGTACATCATCAGGCCCTTGGCATCGAGCTCGTGAAAATGCTCCCAGGTGGCCCAGTGCGGCACCAGGTTCGAATTGGCGATGAGCACGCGGGGGGCATCGGCGTGCGTCTTGAACACGCCGACCGGTTTGCCCGATTGCACGAGCAGCGTTTCGTCGTCGTCGAGGTCCTTCAACACTTCGACAATCTTGTCGAAACACTTCCAGTCCCGAGCTGCGCGGGCCACGCCACCATAGACGATGAGTTCCTCGGGTTTCTCCGCGACCTCGGGATCGAGGTTGTTCATGAGCATGCGGAGCGGCGCTTCGGTGAGCCACGACTTTGCGCTGAGTCGACTCCCGCGCCGAGCGCGGATGAGGCGGGTAGCGTCGCGTCGCAAGTTGCCTGCCCGATGGGCAATGTCATTCACGGAACTCTCCAGTGACTAAACGCATCATGGTGGACATACCTCGATGTTATGCCCGCGATGAAGGCTGTGCAAAGAAATCAGCGATCGGCACCTGTCGGGAACATGGCCCTGTTTGGTACATTCCAAGATGACGGATGGATTTGCGAAGGCTGAGTACATGCATACGGTTACCGATGGAAGTTGGTAGCGCGATGAAACCGGTTTTCATGCAATACCTCAATGCGTTCGACGTGGGTGCGTTGGCGATGACGGACGGCGAGATCATCGCCGCGGTGGAAGCCGGGCTCCTGGCACAAGGGCGCGGAGAGACCGTGATCGAGCCGCGCGTGCATCTCGTTCCCGACGCTTCGTTTCACGGCCACTTCAACGTTCTGAGAGGCTACATCGCCCCGCTCGGGCTCGCGGGAGTGAAAATCGTTGGCGACTTTGTCGATAACTACAAGCAGAATTTGCCGTCGGAAATGGCGCTGCTCAACCTGTTCGATCCGCGCAGCGGCATACCGGTGGCGGTTATCGATGCCACCGCGATTACCGATATGCGTACTGGCGCGGTGACGGCCATCGGCGCCAGGCATCTAGCACGGAAAGAGAGCAAGATTCTCGGGCACATCGGTGCGCGAGGTACCTCGATTTGGAATGTGCGCCTGCTCGATCGGTTGTTCGATTTCGACGAGATTCGGGTGCATTCGCGGCGCCCGGAGAGCCGGGAGGAGTTTGCCGCGAAACTCCTACAAGACCTGGGCAAAAAGGTGACTGTGACGCAAGACTGGGAGTCCTGCGTCCGCGGCGCCGATATCGTCGTCGAGGCATCGCGGCTCGACAAGCCGACGCCCTTGCTAAAGACCGAATGGATCAAACGGGGTGCGCTCGTCGTTCCGTACGGCACGATGAGCGCGGTCGAGCTGTCGCTGACTGACATCATGGACAAAATCGTGGTCGACGATTGGGGGCAATGCAAGGGTGGCATGTTCGGCTCGCTGCGCGCGCACGTCGAATCGGGCAAGCTCTCGGAAAAGACACTGCACGCCGAGCTCGGTGAAATCGTCGCGGGCAAGAAGATGGGGCGCGAGAGCGATGACGAAACCAATCTCTTCTGGCATCGTGGACTTTCGATCAGCGATATCGCGCTCGGTCACGCCATGCTCGAAAAAGCGAAGCGCTTGAAGATCGGTCAGAACCTGCGTTTTGCGTGAGCGCATACTCCGTTACCGTTTCGGTTGCCGCGCTTCTCGGACCAGCCGGGAATCCGCGGACGGGATCACAAGAAACGTCGATAGGAGAAACGCGATATGGCCAGAATCTCGGTTGCCTTGCTCGCACTGCTGCTTGCCCTCGTCGGTTCGCACTCGAATCCGACCTTCGCGGCTGAGAGCTATCCGACCAAGCCCATACGGCTGATCGTTCCATTTCCGCCCGGCGGCCCGGCCGACCTCCTGGCGAGAATGGTAGGCGAAAAATTGAGCGCGACGTTTGGCAAGCAAGTCATTGTCGATAATCGGCCAGGTGCCGGCGGCAACATCGGGATGGAGCTCGGAGCGAAATCGGCGCCCGACGGTTACACGCTGGTGCTAGCGCCTGCGGGCAATCTCACCGTCAATCCGAGCCTGTATCGAGACGTTCGCTACGATGTGGCCAGGGATTTTGCGCCGGTGACGGTGCTGGCCGCGGTACCGAACGTCTTGGTCGTGCATCCTTCGGTACCGGTCAAATCGGTCGCCGATTTTGTGAAATACGCGAAAGCGCATCCAGGCGAGCTTAGCTTCGCGTCGCCCGGCAGTGGCAGCGGCGCGCATTTGGCGGGCGAATTGCTCAAGAGCACCGCAGGCGTCGACATGCTGCACGTGCCCTTCAACGGCATCGCTCCGGCCGTCACCGCGGTGCTGGGCGGGCAGGTTCAGTCGATGTTTGCCGGCGCGCCTTCGGTGTTGCAGCACGTCAGGGCTGGAAAACTGGTCGCTCTGGGTGTCGCGGCACCGAAGCATATCGCCGCGGCGCCTGAACTGCCCACGCTCGCGGAATCGGGCCTGCCGGGATTTGACGTCACATCGTGGTACGGCATCGTCGCCCCCGCGGGCACGCCCAACGATATCGTCACCAAGCTCCAGAACGAGATAGCGAACGCATTGCGGCAATCCGACGTGCGCGAAAAATTGGCGGCCCTCGGCGCCGAGGCAATCGGCAACACGCCGCTCGAGTTCGGCGCGATGATAAGAACCGAAACCGCCAAGTGGAGCAGGATCGTCAAGGAAGCCCACATCACCTTGGATTAAGTGTCGGTGCGAAGCGTCCCTCGCGGCGAAGTGCTACGCCGTACCGTCCTGGTTGCCTCGTTGATTCGGCAATGATCGCCAACGCACGGATGTATTCCGTCGACACCGCGACTGCGGTCGCCTGGCGATGGCTCCTCGAATGGGTCGTGCGGCGCGCCGATGTCGCATGCGAGGTCATCGACTACCCACCGCCACAGTCGCTGCCTGCGCTGTGGTCGCGTGACGATCTCGGTTGCGCATTCATGTGCGGCTATCCGTTCGCGCGGGCCGCGCCGCGACCGGTCTTGCTCGCTGCGCCGGTGCCGAGCCCTTCGCGTTATGCCGGAGAGCCGATGTACTGGAGCGATCTCGTCGTTCACGTCGCCTCGCCCGCGAAGTGCATCGACGATACGTTCGGTTTGCGCTTCGCCTACACGAGCGAAGATTCGCAGTCCGGCTATCACGCGGCGCGCCGCTTCCTCGCGCCGTATGCCGGGTTGCGTGGAACGCGGCTCTTTGCATCGACGGTCGGCCCGCTCGTCACCCCGCGCAATGTCGTGGCCGCGATCGTCGCCGGTGACGCGGACGTCGGTCCGGTCGACAGCTATGCGCACGACCTCTTGCGCCTGCACGAACCTGAGCTGACTGCGCAAGTGAGAACGATCGCGTCGACGGAGCGCACGCCGATACCTGCTTTGGTGGGATCGCCAACAATGGACTCCGCGGTGGCGGTGCGGCTTGTCGACGCGCTTTGCGCCGTTGAGCAAGCTGCAGAGCTTGCCGGCATCCGCAGCACATTGCTATTGCGGCGGTTCGCCGTTGTGGCGCCCTACGACTACGACGAATTGATCGGCCGCGCTCGCGAGGCCGACCGCTTGGGCTACCCTCGAATCGAGTGATACGAATCCAGCATGCGCGGCGTCCCGGAGTGCGGCGTCAAGAACGCCGCATCGCCTGTCGCAATTGACATCCGAGCGCTCCGTGTCAGAATAATTATTGTTCGAGCGCGCTAAACCCTAGCCGGAGTCGCCACATGCGCATTACCCGCTTCTCGCCCATGATCGTCAGCGTATTTGCCGCGTTGTCGTTGGCCGTGGCCCCAGCGCATTCACAAGTGCGCGTCGGCTCGAAAAATTTCACCGAGCAGTTTATCGTCGCCGAGATCTATGCGCAGGCGCTCGAAGCCGCCGGCATCAAGGTCGAGCGCAAGCTCAACCTGGGCGGCACGCTCATCGCGCATAAAGCGCTCGAGGAAAAGCAGATCGACCTCTACCCCGAGTACACCGGTACGATGCTGCTGGTCGTGCTCAAGGCTGAGCCAATGACCGATCAGAAGGCGGTCTACGACAAGGTCAAGGCCGAGTATGCGGCCAAAGGCTTCGTCGTTTTGAACGAAGCGCCGCTGAACAACACCTATAACATGGTTGTTCTGCCCGAAACGGCAGCGCGATACAAACTCGAAACGCTCTCGGATCTCGCCAAAGTCTCGAAGGAGCTGAAGCTCGGCGCAGGCCCGGAATTTCGGGACCGCAAGGACGGCCTGCCAGGACTGAAGGCAAAGTACGGAATCGAGTTCAAGGAGGACCTGCAGATGGCGATTGGCCTTCGCTATCAGGCGCTCTCGAACAAGCAGGTCGACGTCGTCAACGGCTACGCCACCGACGGCATGATCAGCGCGCTGAAACTGAAGCGTCTCAAGGACGACAAGAATCTTTGGCCCCCCTACTATCTTGTTCCGGTGGTACGCAAAGACGCTTTGGACGCCAACCCCAAAATCGCCGACACTCTCAATAACGTCAGCGGGACGATGAACGAGACCAATATGGCGGAGATGAACTACAAGGTCGACGCCGACAAGGAAGAGCCCAAGGACGTCGCGCGGGCGTTCCTGAAGTCCAAGGGAATCGTCCGCTGACCGCTTGCGCGGAATGCGCGCCGACGCGGATCCGGATGGCCTGATGCCGTGCCCTAGGAGTGCGCAAGTGCGGGTGCTCGCAGACCATCGCGGCTGACAAAGCCGGTTGTGTTGAAGCCTTTCACGATCACGCTGACTGGCAGCGGTATCACCCTCGCCGATGTCGTGCAGGTCGCCCGCCTGTCGGCGCGCGTGACTCTCGACGAAGACGCACGCAAAAGGGTGACGGCTGCGCGCGCCGTCGTCGATCGGCTCGCCCGATCCGACGTCCCGATCTATGGCGTCAATACCGCGCTCGGCGCGAATACCGGCAAAGCAATACCGACCGCGGAACTCGCTGCGTATCAGGAACGCGCAGTGCAGGCGCGTGCCGTCGGCGTAGGGCCGCGTTTTACCACCGATACCGTTCGCGCCATGATGTTCGCGCGCGCCGCAGGCATGGCGGTGGGAGGATCGGGTGTCTCGCCGGCAGTGCTCGACGCGCTGCTGGCATTATTGAACGCGGGCGTCCATCCTGTGGTTCCAAGCAAGGGCTCGATCGGCGCGGCCGATCTCGCGCCGCTTTCGCATCTCGCGTTACCGCTGCTGGGGCAGGGGCAAGCCGAATTCCACGGCGATGTTCTTGCCGGCGGCGAAGCGTTGCGGCGCGCCGGCATCGCACCGATCGCGCTCGCTGCCAAAGACGGGCTGGCGCTTGTCAGTTCGAACGCTGCCACGGTAGGCTACGCCGCGCTCGTGCTTACCGACTGCGCCGCAGCGCTCGACGCGCTCAACATCGCGGCGGCGCTGTCGCTCGAGGGCTTTCGCGCCAACCTGAGCACGCTCGATGAGCGCGCGCTGGCCGCGCGGCCGGCGCGCGGCCAGCGCGCCATCACCAGAAGACTTGCCGGACTTCTCGAAGGTAGCGAGCTATGGACGCGTGGCGTCGCCCGTCGGGTTCAGGATCCGATCTCGCTGCGCTGTATCACGCAGGTGCACGGTGCCTCGATCGCCACGCTGCATCTCGCGCGCGACGATGTCGAGCTCGAGCTCAACAGCGCCTCGGAAAGCCCTCTCGTCGTGGCCGAAACCGAAGCAATCATCTCGAACGGCAATTTTCACGTCGCCGGACTTGCGCTTGCGTTCGATGCATGCGGGCTCGCCCTGGCGCAAGCCGCGATGCTCTGCGTCGAGCGATGCCAGCGCTTGTACTCGCCGGCGATGTCGGGGCTGCCGCTGCAACTCACTACGCGAGGGCCGGAACACTCCGGCTTCGCGACCTTGCAGAAAACCCTGACTTCGCTTTATAACGAAATACGACATCTCGCCAACCCGGCGTCGCTTGATTGCCTGCCGGTCTCGGAGGCGGTCGAGGACCACGCCTCGATGGCGATGAACGTAGTCGCGAAAACCGCGGCGATGGCGCCAAGCTTGCGCTTTCTCGCCGCCATCGAGCTTCTCACCGCGGCACAGGCGATCGACTTGCGCGCGCTGGCTCCGCCCACGCTCGGTCGCGGTGCCTGCGCAGCGTACGAGGCCGTGCGCAGACGCGTGCCGATGCTCGACGAAGACCGCCCGCTCGGGCCCGACGTCGAGGCGATCGAGTCGCTGATCGCCGGCGGCGGTATCGGCGCCGTGGACTTGTCTGAGCGGACGGATGCTGAGGTTCAACGATGAAATGGCTCGTCAACAACTGGGATCTGGTGCTCGTCGCCCTTGGTCAGCATATCGTCATCGCGCTGACCTCGATCTCGATTGCGTTCGTCCTGTCGCTCGTGATCGGTGTATGGGCTGCGCGCAACGAACGTGTGTTCCGCTGGGCCATCGCGCTGTCGGGCGTTCTGTACACGATTCCCACGCTTGCCTTTCTCGCGCTCTTGATACCCATCGTCGGCTTGGGCAGAACCAATGCCATCATCTGCATGGTCGCTTTCTCGCTGATGATCATGATCCGCAACGTCGCCACCGGCATCCGCGAAGTACCGCAGGAAGTCATCGAGGCAGCGCGCGGCATGGGAATGAGTCCTTTCGAAATTCTCGTCCGGATTGAGCTGCCGCTGGCATTGCCGGTGATCGTTGCCGGTTTGAGGATCGCCACCGTGACCGTGATAAGCGTCGCGGTGGTGGCCGCGTACGTCAATGCGGGCGGCCTCGGCACGATCATATTCAGCGGCATCAGCAATGACCACGCGCCGAAGATCTGGACAGGCGCGCTTGTCGCTTGCCTCCTGTCGATCGCCGCCGATTTGAGCCTCGCGCGCCTCGAAGTCTGGCTGCGGCATCGGGCCAATTAGGTTCCTTACGCGTGGTGCTCGTCGAAGCCTGGCAATTCGTCGCGAGCCATCCGCAGCGTTTCTTCGGCGCGCTGTTCACGCACGTGGCGCTTTCCGCTTC
>WNGK01007640.1_pt1 | contig 11311 bp, 10 predicted proteins | sample 5400601 | NCBI WGS metagenome assembly WNGK01 (sample SAMN13153376, study PRJNA577476) | soil metagenome | isolation source: 60 cm soil or saprolite under Garry oak tree replicate 1 | place: USA:California | collected 2016-06-15
TCGACCTCCGGGCGCAGGAACGCCGTGAAGTCCGAGTCGAAGGTGAGCGACTCGACCGGCGGCAGCTCGATCGGCGCGGGCGTCGCGCTGGTCGCGGTCGGCGTCGGCAAAGGGGTCGCAGGCGGCGGCGTCGCTGCGGATGGCAGCGGAGCGCGCGTCGTCTCGAGCTTGCGGCGCGACCAGCGCGAGAGCGAGAAGCCTTCTCCGGTTTCGCGCTTGTCGGTCATCGATCGCCTCCTGCAGGATCGCGGCGGCGTCGGTCCTCGCCCTCGTACAATTCGTTGCGCTTCACCTTCTTGCGCGGCTCCGGCCGATAGTGCGCGGCGATGAACGATTCCATCGCCTTCAGCATCACAGCCGGCATCGGCACCGCATCGACCTGCTCGCCTACATCGAGAAATCGGCCCGCCTCGTGGTAACTCACGGTGACGATGAGCGGCCGCGCGCGCGGCTCGACGTCGTCGCTGGGTTCGGCCATGCGCCACAGCACGAACACTTTCGGATCGCGCGCCGAAAGGTTGAGGTAGTAGCCTTCGGCTTCGACCGGATGCAACTCGATTTCGTGGCCGGGGCAGCGCCAGCGCACCGCACTTGCGGAGCTGCTCGGTACGCGGGTGGGGACCACAACGGCCGCGGCAGCGTCCTCCAGCTCGACGGCAACGGCGTCCCAGCGCTCATCCGCCCACCGATTGTCGAGCGCGGTGCGCTGCATGATCACGGTAACGGGAAACCGCAAAGGCGGCATGGATTTGCGACGAAATCAACGAGTACGGCGGGAACACGCCGGATTGCCATCCGATCATACACCAGGTCTGCTAACATCTTCGTTTACATTGTCAGTCGCTTCCACCAACACCGCGATGGCTCGAGTTATTCCTCTCGCCGATGCGCGCGCCGCGAGTCCACGTGTGGGCGCCGCCCCACGGGTCGTCCCCACGGGACTGCTCGCCGACACGCGCGGGCGCACCTTGCGCGATCTGCGCATCTCGGTCACCGACCGTTGCAACTTCCGGTGCGTGTATTGCATGCCCAAAGACGTCTTCGGCCGCGACTATCCCTTTCTCCGGCAGTCCGACCTTCTCACCTTCGAGGAGATCACACGGCTCGCACGCGTCTTCAAGGCGCATGGAGTCCAGAAAATCCGGCTCACCGGCGGCGAGCCGCTGTTGCGCAAGCACCTCGAGCGTCTGATCGAGATGCTCAAGGACGTCGGCGAACTCGACCTGACGCTGACCACCAATGGCGCGCTGCTAGCGCACAAGGCGCGCGAGCTCAAGGCAGCGGGACTCGACCGCGTCACGGTCAGCCTCGACGCCCTCGACGACGACATCTTCCGGGCGATGAACGACGTGGACTTCCCGGTCGCGAAGGTTCTGGAAGGCATCGATGCCGCCGCCGATGCGGGCCTGGCGCCGATCAAGATCAACATGGTCGTCAAGCGCGGCATGAACGAGCAGGAGATCCTGCCGATGGCGCGTCGGTTCAAGGGCAGCGGCCACATCCTGCGCTTCATCGAATACATGGACGTCGGGCACACCAACGGCTGGAGGATGGACGACGTGGTTCCGTCGGCCGAAGTGCTGCGTATCATCGGCGCGGAACTGCCGCTGCAGCCGATCGACCCGAATTACACCGGCGAAGTTGCCGAGCGCTGGCGCTACGCCGATGCGGGTAACGACGAGGCGGGCGAGATCGGTCTCATCTCCTCGGTGACCCGGGCCTTCTGCCGCGACTGCTCGCGCGCGCGGCTCTCCACCGAGGGCAAGCTCTACACGTGCCTGTTCGCCACCCAGGGCTTCGATTTTCGGGCGTTGCTGCGCGACGACAGCGACGACGAGCGAATCTCCGACTACCTCGCGGCGATCTGGCTGCAGCGCGGCGATCGCTATTCCGAGATCCGCTCCGAGCACACCGCGACGCTGCCGAAGATCGAGATGAGCTACATCGGCGGTTGACCGGGCCGCCTCAAGCCCGTCATGCACCTTCCGGCGCTCGTCGAGTTCCTCACCGGGCTCGCGCAAAACAACACGCGGCCGTGGTTCGTCTGGAACAAGCCCGCGTACGATGTCCTGCGCGAGGAATTCGAGACGCTGGTTGCCGACCTGGTCACGCGCGTTGCCAAATTCGACAGGAAACTGGGACCGGTGGACCCCAAAAAAGCGATGTTCCGCATCTATCGCGACACCCGCTTTTCCAAGGACAAGACGCCGTACAAGACGCATTTCAGCGCGGCGATTCGAGAGCGCGCCAAGAAGGGTCTGGAGCCGGGCTACTACTTTCATATCGATCAGCACGGCGTGCTGTTCGCCGGCGGGGGCATCTACAATCCGGACCCGGCGACGCTCGGTCGCATCCGGCGCTACATCGTCAAGAACCCGGGCGCGCTCACCCGGGTGCTGCGCGAGCTGCGCTTCAAGAAGACCTATGGCCGGCTCGCGGAAGAGGAGGCACTGGCGCGACCGCCGAAGGGGTTTTCCGCGGATGCGCCGCACATCGAGGCGATCAAGCTCAAGCATTACTTCGGGATGGTCGAAGTCGACCTGATGAAGCGACCGCCGAAGGACCTCGCCGGCGTCATCGCCGGCTATTTCCGCGATCTGGTTCCGCTGATGGAATGGCTGCGCCGGGCGGTGAAGGAGGCGCGATGAACGCGCCGAACACGCCGTATCGCCCGGTCCTCACCGACGCCGCGCGCCCGGCGACTTTCCAGGTTCGTGCCCTCGACGAGAGCGGAGCGCCGCGCGAGACGGCGATCGCCGGCGAGCATCCCCTGACGCTCTACATCGACAAACACGAGCTCCTGACCATCATGACGCTGGGCGCGGCGCCCGAAGCGCTGGCGATCGGCTATCTTCGCAATCAGCGCCTCATCGAGCGGATCGAGGATGTGGTCTCGGTGCAGGTCGACTGGGACGTCAACGCGGTCGCGGTGACCACCCGCCATGGGCTCAAGGATCTCGAAGCGAAGACGGCGAAGCGCACCAAGACCACCGGCTGCGGGCAAGGCACCGTGTTCGGTGAGCTGATGGACGAGATCGACGCGGTGCGACTCCCGGCCGGCGCCACGCTCTCGCAAAGTACGCTCTACGCACTCCTCGAGCGCGTGCGGGGGCATGACACGATCTACAAGCAGGCGGGCGCTGTGCACGGCTGCGCGCTGGTAACCAATAACCCCGTTGAGACGAGCGCGAGCGAGATTCTCTACTTCGTCGAGGACGTCGGTCGGCACAATGCGGTCGACGCCATCGCCGGCATGATGTGGCTCGATCGCATCGAGGGCGGCGACAAGATCTTCTACACCACGGGACGGCTCACCTCGGAGATGGTGATCAAGGCGGCGCAGATGGAAATCCCGTTCCTCGTCTCGCGCTCGGGACTGACGCAAATGGGTTACGAGATCGCGCAGAAAGTCGGCATGACCATGATCGGCCGAGCGACCGGAAAACACTACCTGCTGTTCACCGGTGCCGAAAGGTTCCGCAGCGATGCCTGAGCAACCCTCACCAACGCGCATCACCGGACTCGTCCTCGCCGGCGGGCAGGGCCGGCGCATGGGCAGCATCGACAAGGGACTCGTCTTGCTGCGGGGACAGCCGATGGTCCGTCACGTCATTGACCGCTTCGCGCCGCAGGTCGACGAGATCCTGATCAACGCCAACCGGAACATCCCGGAGTACGAAGCGCTCGGCCATCCGGTGATTCGCGATCACGTCGACGGTTTCGCCGGCCCGCTCGCGGGTTTGCACGCCGGGCTCATGCACGCGGAGCACGCGTTCGTCGCGACCGTGCCATGCGACTCGCCGTTCCTGCCGCTCGACCTGGTGGCCAGATTGTGGAAGAGCCTCGAGGCAACGCATGCGGATCTCGCCGTCGCGCGCACCATGGACCAGCCGCATCCGGTGTTCGCCCTCGTCCGGCGCTCCGTGCTGCCCCATCTCGCTCGGTTTCTGGATGGCGGCGGGCGCAAGATCGACGCCTGGTACGCCTCGCTCAAGGCCACCGACGTCGCGTTCGACGACGAGGCGGACGCTTTTCGCAACATCAACACCACCGCCGAGCTCGACGCCGCCGGCGCCGGTTGACATCATGACGAATCCCCCGAAGACGCTGCGCGAAGCGTCCTGCGCGGACGACTACGATCCGAACTCCATGCCGGTCGCGAAGGCGCGCGAGCTCATCGCGAGCTTCCTGACGCCGGTCACCGCGGTCGAGCGCGTGCACGTGAGGAGCGCGCTGGGTCGCGTGCTCGCCACGGACGTCATCTCTCCAATCGCAGTTCCCGGTCATGACAACTCCGCGATGGACGGCTACGCGGTGCGCTTCGCCGATCTCCGACAGGACGGTGAAACGGTGCTCAAGCGCGTCGGCGAGTCCTTCGCCGGCAAGCCGTGGGGCGGCGCGATCGGGGCCGGTGAATGCGTGCGTATCTTCACCGGCGGGGTGATGCCGCAGGGCGCCGACACGGTGGTGATGCAGGAGCGCGCCCAAGAGGACGCCGGCGGCGTGCACGTCGCGGCGGGTGCCGTGGCGCGGGCGGGGACCAATCGCCGCTTCGCCGGCGAGGATCTCAAGGCCGGGCAGACCGTGTTTCGCGCCGGGCAGTGCATTCGCCCCGCGGAGCTCGGCATGATCGCGTCGCTCGGCTTAGGCGAGGTCAGCGTTTACCGCAGGCTTCGCGTGGCGTTCTTCTCCACCGGCGACGAGCTGAAATCGGTCGGCACTCCGCTCGGCCCGGGCGAGATCTACGACAGCAATCGCTACACGCTGCACGGCATGTTGACGCGCCTGGGGTGCGAGGTCATCGACATGGGCGTGGTCGAGGACGCACCGGAGAAGCTCGAGCGCGCGTTTGCGAGCGCCGCCGAAGCCGCCGACGTCGTGATCACGTCCGGCGGCGTGTCGGTGGGCGAAGCCGACTACGTCAAGCAGTTGCTCGACAAGCTAGGCGAAGTGCTGTTCTGGAAGATCGCGATGCGTCCCGGCCGCCCCCTCGCCTACGGCAAGATCGGCGCCGCGCACTTCTTCGGGCTGCCGGGGAATCCCGTCTCGGTGATGGTCACGTTCTACGAATTCGTGCGCGACGCGCTGTTGATCCTGCAGGGACAGCGCGACATCCGGCCGCCGCCGACGTTCAAGGTGCGGCTTTCCGCGCCGATCAGGAAGGTCCCCGGTCGCACCGAGTTCCAGCGCGGCATCCTCGCGCCCGATGGCGCGGGCGGCTGGACCGTGCGCACGACCGGCGACCAGGGCTCCGGCATCCTGTCGTCGATGTCGCAGGCGAACTGCTTCGTCGTGCTGTCGAGCGACACCGGCAACGTTGCCGTCGGCGAGCTGGTCGACGTGCAACTTCTCGAAGGGCTCATTTGACGCTGCGTCGCGCCGGGCAGTAAGCTTTCTTTCGGGGGCCCGCAGACGCCCTGCCGCATCGACGCTTACGTCCAAGCTCTGCTTCGTTGCCGCACTCGATGGCGGCGGGAGGCATTCATGGATGCGGCCGACCCTCACCCAATCCCCACGACCGACCGCAACGCCGTCGCGCCCCCCAAGCCGCGTTTCGGCGAAGCGCTGCGCTACTGGTGGAAGCTCGGCTGGATCAGCTTCGGCGGCCCGGCCGGGCAGATCGCGATCATGCACCGCGAGCTGGTCGAGCAGAAACGCTGGATCTCCGAGGCGCGCTTCCTGCACGCGCTCAACTACTGCATGGTGCTGCCCGGTCCCGAAGCGCAGCAGCTGGCGACGTACATCGGCTGGCTCCTGCATCGGACCTGGGGCGGGATCGTCGCCGGCGCGCTATTCGTGCTGCCTTCGCTCGCTGTGCTGATCGCGCTGTCGTGGATCTACATGGCGTTCGGCAACGTTCCTGCAGTCGCCGGCGCGCTGTATGGGATCAAACCCGCCGTCACCGCCATCGTGCTGCACGCGGCGTGGCGGATCGGCTCGCGCGCGCTGAAGTCACCGCCGCTGTGGGCGATCGCCGCGGCGGCGTTCGTCGCAATTTATTTTCTTGGTGTCCCGTTCCCGGCGATCGTGCTCGCGGCCGGGTTACTCGGTGCCGCGGGCGGCAAGCTCGCCCCGAAACATTTTGCCGCGGGCGGAGCTCACGGAGCCGACGCCGCAGCGCATCCGCCGGCGGTGATCGACGACGACACGCCCACGCCCGCGCACGCGCGCTTTCGCTGGTCGCGTCTGGTCATCGTCGTCGCGGTCGCGCTATCGCTCTGGCTCGCCTCGCTCGGCGCGCTCGTCGTCGCGTTCGGCAGCGAGAGCGCGCTCGCGCAGATGGGCTGGTTTTTCACCAAGGCTGCAATGGTCACCTTCGGCGGCGCGTACGCCGTGCTGCCCTATGTCGTACAGGGTGCGGTCGAGACCTTCGGCTGGCTCACCCCGCCGCAGATGATCGACGGGCTGGCGCTCGGCGAGACCACACCCGGCCCGCTGATCATGGTCGTCGCGTTCGTCGGCTTCGTCGGCGGCTGGGCGACGCAGTTGTTCGGGCCGGAGCACGTATTCTTAGCCGGCGCGGCCGCCGCGGGCGTGGCCACCTGGTTCACATTCCTGCCGTCGTTCATGTTCATTCTCGCCGGCGGGCCGCTGGTCGAGTCGACCCACGGACAGATGAAGTTCACCGCGCCGCTGACCGGGATTACCGCGGCCGTGGTCGGCGGGATCGTCAACCTGGCGGTGTTCTTCGCGTACCACGTGCTGTGGCCCGAGGGCCTGCACGAGCGCTTCGACGTCGTCTCGGCGTTGATCGGCGTTGCGGCGGCGGTGGCGCTCTTCCGCTACAAGGCCGGCGTAATCCCGGTGATTCTGGCGTGCGCCGTCGCGGGGCTCGTGGTCATGCTCGCGCGCGGGGTGTTGTGAACCGATTACCGGTGCGAGATGAGCAGCTCCGGCTTCGCCGCCACGACGCGCGGCGGATGGCTCGTCGGCGCGGGCTTCGCGTCGTTCGACTCGGATTCGCGCTCGGCGCGGTCAAGCTGGCGCGCAACCTTCCACCACGCCGCCGGCGTGAGCACGACACCGATCAGCCCGAGTGCGAACGCAGCGGCGGGTTGCGCCTCGCTCGGGCCGCCCAGGAAGAGCTTTACCGCGATCGCAACGAGCGACATGCCAACGAACGCGACCAGCAGCCAGAGCTGCGCACTGAACAGCGTCCACGTAAGGCGTGGCCGCTGCAGCTCGTGGGGCCACGAATCAAGCGCCGACGTGTGAAAGACGTGATTGTTTTCTCCGTTCATTGGCATATCCCTAGTAATAGCGACTGCCGACCGAGCGCTCGAGGCGCCGGATGCGATCTTCGAGCTCGAAGATATCCTGCGCGCCGGAAAGATACGCCTCGCGCTCGCGCAGCTGCTGCCGCCAGAACCAGCGGTCGAGGCGCTCGATGAAGCTCGACGAATGCGCTGTACGGTCGGCCGTGCCGCCTGCGGGCGGGCGCTTCCCTGGTGCTCCAATGAAGCCGGCGATTGCCGGCGGATCCAGCAAAAAGTTTATGACTTTCACGATGCCCTCCGTTGAACGTCGCGGCGGGTAGCCACGCGCTCCGAAGTTGCCTCCATGAGGGAATTTAGGGGCGGGGACCGCTGGAGTCCAATCGTATTTGCGGAAGGTCGCGATCGGGTTTGGTGATCGGAGGTGTTGATCGTGGCGCCAGCGGCTGGCTGCGCTGCGGCCCCAAGTTGTTTGCTACGAGATTGGATCCCGGCCTGCGCCGGGATGACCTGCTAACGTTACGTTAGATCGGGCCTGCGCCGGGGCGACGACGTTGTTAACGGCGCGTTGCATTGGGCCCCGGCTCAGTTACCACAATGAGCGGGGCGACGACTCGTTAACGCCGCGTTGAGGAAAGCACACCCGGCACGTCGCGTACCAGCGCCAGCGCGCGCTTCAGGTCCGGAAGACCGCGCACTTCCAGGGTGAACGCCATCCGCGCCTGGAGATTCCTCGACAGTGTATTGACCGCGGTGACGTTGATCTTCTCGCGCGAGAAGACTTCGGAGACGTCCCGAAGCAGACCCTGCCGGTCCATCGCCTCGACGATCACGTCGACCGCGAAGACTTCGTCGCGCGGCGCGCCCCAGTCGGCGGTCATCAGTCGCTCCGGCTGACGCTCGCGCATGCGCGCGATGTTGCTGCAGCTCTGGCGGTGGATCGAAATGCCCTTGCCGCGCGTGACGAAGCCGACGATTGGATCGGGCGGTGCGGGCTTGCAGCAGCGCGCGAGCCCGGTCATGAGCCGGTCGACGCCGACGATGAGAATCCCGCTGCCTGCACCCGCCGCCCTGCTTTCGCGCTTGACGACGGAAGCCTGCTCAGCGACGGGCGCAGGCGCCGAATCGGGCCTGCCCACCGCGTGGATCGCGTTCTGCAGCGCGCGTTGATTGACCTCGCTGCGCGCGACGGCAGCGAAGAATTCGTCCAGCTTGGCGAATCCGAGCTCGGCGGCGAGCGCTTCGAGCTTCACCGCGGTCAGTCCGGCGCGCGCGAGCTCGCGCTCGACGATCTCGCGGCCGTTGGCGATCGTCTGCTCGACCTGCTGCGCCTTGAACCATTGCCGCACCTTGGCGCGGGCGCGATGGCTGTGCACGTAACCCAGCTCGGGGTTGAGCCAGTCACGCGAGGGCCCACCCTGCTTCACCGTGACGATATCGACCCGCTGTCCGCTGGAAAGCACGGTGTTGAGCGGAACCATCGCGCCGTCGACTTTCGCGCCACGGCAGCGGTGGCCAAGACTCGTGTGCACCGCGTAGGCGAAATCGACCGGTGTCGCACCGCGCGGCAGGTCGACGACCTTGCCCTGCGGCGTCAACACGTAGATCGTGTCCGTGAACAGGCTCGACTTGAACTGCTGCAGCCACTCGCCGGCGTCGGCGACCGCGTCCTTCCAGTCGAGCACCTGCCGCAGCCACGCGATCTTCGCATCAAATCCCGGATCGCGTCGCCCTGCCTGCGCGCCTTCCTTGTAGCGCCAATGCGCCGCGACGCCGTATTCCGATTGCCGGTGCATGTCGACGGTGCGGATCTGCACTTCGAGCGGCTGGCCCTCGGGGCCGATCACCGCGGTATGGAGCGAGCGGTAATCGTTGGCTTTCGGCTTCGCGATGTAGTCGTCGAATTCGCGCGGGATCGGCGTCCAGAGGTTGTGCACGACGCCGAGCGCCGCGTAGCAGTCCTTGATACTTTCGACCACGATGCGCACCGCGCGGATGTCGTAGAGCGATTCGATGCCCGAGCCCTTGCGGCGCATCTTGTTCCAGATGCTGTAGATGTGCTTGGCGCGCCCCGTCACGTCGGCCTTTATGTCGGCGGCGGCAAGCTCGCGCTTGAGCGTCCCGCGGACGCTTTCGATGTAGTGCTGGCGGTCGAAACGGCGTTCGTCGAGCAGGCGCGCGATGCGTTGATACGCCTCGGGCTCGAGCGCGCGCAAGGAGAGATCCTCGAGCTCCCACTTGAGCTGCCACACGCCCAGCCGATTGGCGAGCGGCGCGAACAGGTCGAGCGTCTCCCGGGCCGCATGTGCGCGCGCTTCGGCCGACGCGGTCTCGTTGCCGACCAGGAAACGCAGCGCCTGCGTGCGCTCGGCGAGCTTCACCAGGACCACGCGGATGTCCTGGACCATGGCGAGCAGCATCTTGCGCAGGTTCTCCGCCTGCAGGTCGCGCTCTTCCATGCCAGCGCTGTCGGGCGCGGCGCGGATCGCTCCCATGCGCGCCGCGCCGATGACCATCTGCGCAACCTCGGCGCCGAAACGCTCTGCGAATTCGGCGGCGTCGAAACCGGCAACCGACGGCGCACCGAGGAGGATCGCGGCGCGTACCGAGCTCACGTCGACCTTGAGCCCGGCGACGATCGCCGCGGCGCCGAGCGTCCGATCGAGCCATGGCTCTCCGTCCGCGGTCGTGAGATGGCCATAGCGCAGGCGCGCCGCATCGAGCGCATCGCCGATCGCCACGCGCTCGTCGGGCGAGTACGCGGCGCCGATCTGGTCGAGCCAGGCGGCGAATGCCTTGGAGTCCGCGCTGACCAGTGAACCTGGCGGCGGCACGTGGACGATGGCAACCATGCGGAGGATTATACCGGCGCGAACGGGCCGCTAAATCGCGTGCGGGCCACGCCAGGCGGCGAAGGCCGGGCATGCGCGCATAAGCCGCAGCGACCGTCACGGGTGGTGCGGCGAGCGACGGCGTGGGTGCAGGAGCGAAGCCGCACCGGGCACCCGTAGGTCGCTGTCTGCGGCCCAGCGCGCGAGGCGGTCTTCGCCGCCCGGTGGGAGCGCTCGCGGGGGCCGCGGAGCGCTCGCGGGGGCCCGCGCACGCTCGATACCCCACTCGCTCGCGCAGCCCCTTCTCGGGATTGCGTGGGAGCGCTCGCGGGGGCCGCGCACGCTCGATACCCCACTCGCTTGCGCAGCCCCCTGCTCGCGCTAGCGCAGAGTTGGTATCGTCTATGCCGCCGCCTTCTTCACTGCCGCGGCGATTTCGCGGGCGAGCGTGTCGGCGGCTTCGGCTTCGCGCGCTTCGACCATGACGCGAAGTACCGGCTCCGTGCCGGAGGGACGCAGCAACACGCGGCCGCTGCCGTCGAGAAGGGTGAGCGCTGCGCGCTCGGCGCTGCGGATGGTCTCGTTGCCGCGCCAATCGAAGCCCCGGCGGATCGGCACGTTAACCAGGCACTGCGGAAACAGAGGCGCTTCGGCGGTCGCCGCCGCGAGCGTGGTCTCCTGCTCGCGCAACGCACGCAGCACGGCAAGCGCGGCGACGATGGCATCGCCGGTCGTATGTTTGTCGAGGCAGATGATGTGGCCGGAGTTCTCTCCGCCGAGGGTCCAGCCCTTCTCCTTCATTTTTTCCAGCACGTACCGGTCGCCGACGGGCGTGCGCTCCAGCGGAATGCCATGCAATGAGAGCGCCTGCTCGAACCCGAGGTTGCTCATCTGCGTGCCGACCACGCCGCCGGCCATCGCGCCGCGCCGCCAATAGTCGAGCGCGATTACGTACAGGAGCTGGTCGCCGTCGTACACGAGGCCCTCCGCATCGACCATGATCAGTCGGTCGCCGTCGCCGTCGAGCGCGAGGCCGAGATCGGCACCGTGATCTACGACCGCGTCCTGCAGATGTCGCGGATACGTCGCGCCTACGTGGTCGTTGATGTTGAGCCCATCCGGCTCGTCGCCGATGGCGATGACCTCGGCGCCGAGCTCGTGGAACACGTGCGGCGCGACGTCGTACGCCGCGCCGTGCGCGCAGTCGACGACGATCTTCAACCCCTTGAGATCGAGCTCGTTGGGAAACGTGCTCTTGCAGAATTC
>WNGK01010495.1_pt1 | contig 11311 bp, 9 predicted proteins | sample 5400601 | NCBI WGS metagenome assembly WNGK01 (sample SAMN13153376, study PRJNA577476) | soil metagenome | isolation source: 60 cm soil or saprolite under Garry oak tree replicate 1 | place: USA:California | collected 2016-06-15
ACCAGGCGATGAACGCACTCGAGGAAACTTTTCGCCAAACAATGCCTAACGAGATGGGCTACGACTATCTTGGCCTCTCATTTCAGGAAAAGAAAGCGCAGCAGGGCGTATCCCCGACTGTCGTGTTCGGAATGTCGCTTATTTTCGTGTTCCTGATCCTCGCTGCACTTTATGAGAGCTGGTCGTTGCCATTCAGCGTGCTGCTCGGAACACCGGTCGCAGTGTTCGGTGCATTTGTCACACTTTGGTTGCGCGGGATGCAAAACAACATTTATGCGCAGATCGGCTTGATCATGCTCATCGGTCTGGCTGCGAAGAACGCAATTCTGATTGTCGAATTTGCCAAAGACGAATACGAGAAGGGCAAACCCCTCCTCGATGCTGCGCTCGAAGGCGCCCGCCTGCGTTTGCGACCTATCCTCATGACTTCCTTCGCCTTCATCTTCGGCCTTCTGCCGCTTTGGTTTGCCAGCGGTTCAGGCGCCGTTGCCCGGCGCATCCTCGGCTCTACTGTGATTGGCGGAATGATCGCCGCCTCAGCGATCGCCATTTTCCTTATCCCGGTAACCTTTTACGTGATCGAGCGGCTCTCCGCCGGGCGCAAAAAAGAAGCGGCGCAGCAAGTTGGCCAAACTCCGCCCCAGCCAGCGCCTGCAATTGACGCCTAGTGCCTGTGGCCGGGTGGTCACGCGCGAATTCGACGTGATGTTGCCTGCGGCCTTTATCTCGAATGAGGGATTAAGAATAACCTCGCGAGTGGTAGTACAGAATCTCGCGAACGCGAAATAGCGGCGCTTTCTCACGCATCTATTTTGCCATATGAAAACAAGCGAGTCTCCGACCGCGTTCGATGACCCTTTCGTGCCGCCCTCCAATCGGCGATCATTCCCCCTTCGGACACTGATGGTTTGTTGCACGATCTGGGTCGTCGCCACTGAAGTTCTTATCTTTGATCAGATTAAGTTTAACGCGAGGCTTGACCTACTCGAGCAAGCCACACAAGGGATTCGTGGATCGCATCTGTTGGTTCCAACAGAGCGGCCATCCAATGTCCCAGGCGACGCAAAAATGGAGAAACTGTGAAGGTACGGTTCCCGACGAATCTAGAAACGTGTTGTCTCCGGTGGCGCGAATCGCGAAGCCGATTTCTGCGACAATGCGCGACGAAGAAAATTATCTCTTTTGGGTGAGCGTCTACAAAGCAAACCTAAAACGAACTCCTAAGGGAAAACGGATATGAAAATCGGAATCATTGGAGCGGGCAACATCGGCGGCACGCTGACTCGTCGTTTTAGTGCACTTGGGCACAAAGTTTTTGTCGCGAATTCGAGGGGACCTGAGACGCTGACCGATTTGGCGACGGAAACTGGAGCGACTCCAGTCACAGTCGAGCAAGCGGCCCAGGCTGGGGACGTGGTTATTGTGACAATCCCCCTAAAGAACGTTGCGTCTTTGCCTGCCGGTTTGTTCGCAAAGACCCCAAAGAATGTCGTCGTCGTTGACACAGGCAATTACTACCCCAGGCAACGTGACGGTCGGATTAAGGAAATCGAAGATGGATTGCCTGAGAGTCAATGGGTCGAAAACCAGTTAGGTCGGCCCGTAGTCAAAGCGTTCAACAACATTTATGCAGAGCACCTTTATGAATTGGGGCGGCCGCCAGGGAGCGCCGGGCGGATTGCCTTACCAGTCGCGGGTGACGGATCCGCGGCGAAGGCGGTTGTGCTGCGTCTAATCGACGAGCTCGGATTTGATGGGGTAGATGCTGGTGGGCTGGATGAATCCTGGCGGCAACAACCCGACACGCCGGTTTATGCCACAGATACGACGGGACTAAGCGGTGAACTTATGAGCAGGACTATTGAGGCTATTAAACATCACATGGGGCCTACTAAGCCAACTCTTGGTGCGAGCGCTCACAAGCGCCCTGCCACAAGGAGCGGCACCTTTGCGATCGGCGGCGACCTTCCCGTTCACCGGCTTGGCTATGGTGCAATGCAACTAACCGGTCCCGGCGTTTGGGACGAGCCAACCGATCGAGCGCAAGCCATCGCAGTCTTACGCCGTGCAATCGAGCTCGGCATCAACCTGATTGATACGGCGGATTCCTATGGTCCGTATGTCAGTGAAGAACTGATTCGCGAGGCATTGCATCCTTACCCAAAAGGACTTGTTATCGCCACGAAGGCCGGCCTTGCTCGGACTGGTCCCGGCAGGTGGATTCCTCTGGGCAGACCCGAATATCTCCGGCAGCAATGTGAGATGAGCCTGCGACGGCTGGGTGTCGAGCGCATCGATTTGTTCCAATTGCATCGCATCGATCCCAAGGTTCCAGCTGACGATCAATTTGGAGTGCTGAGAGATCTCCAGAGGGAGGGCAAGATCCGGCACGCCGGCCTTTCGCAAGTCAACGTTGCCGAGATCGAGGCAGCGCGTCGCATCGTCACCGTCGCGACCGTGCAAAATCAATACAATCTCGCGTACCGCGATTCCGAAGATGTCCTGGATTATTGCGCGCGCGAAAACATTGGGTTTGTCCCGTGGTTTCCACTCGCGACCGGAGACCTCGCGAAACCTCACGGCGCATTAACAAGAATCGCCAGGCAGCTGGGCGCTCAGCCTGCGCAAGTAGCGCTGGCGTGGTTGCTCAAGAAATCTGCTGTGATGCTGCCGATCCCTGGAACTTCAAAGCTAAAACATCTCGAAGAGAACACTGCCGCAGCTCTGCTCGATCTTGATGATTCGACGATGGAAGAGTTAGCCAATGCATGACGAAATCCGAATGAAGAATAACGAAGCCGACGCGAATCATCGGCACTTTGATTCTATCTCGAATGAGGGATCAGGAATGGCCTCGCGAGTAGTACTTCAAAATCCCGCGTACGCGAAATGGTGCCTCGACTGAGCGTCGCCGATCGATCTAGGGATGAAAACGAACACGCTTTCAACCGCGTCGAATGAGGTTCGAGCCTACGCCCAACTTCAGCGAGAAATACACGATGCGCTCCGTGTGCAGCATCCGGAATGGATCGAACCGAATGGTGATTGTCCCACTTGTGAATCCTACGAAACGCGCCTTGCGGAATTGCTCAGCATTTCTTCACAGGCCGAACACCGTTCGGCTGCCTGATCAAAAGCCAATAAAACAGCATAAAATATGAATCCAAACACTAAAAAACTAGACGGGAAAGTCGCGGTTGTGACCGGGGCGTCGAAGGGAATCGGAGCTGGTATTGCCAAACACCTCGCCGCCCAAGGCGCGGCCGTCGTTGTCAACTATTCCTCCTCAAAAGAAGGCGCGGACAAAGTCGTTGACGAAATTACGAAGCGCGGCGGAAAAGCCATCGCCGTGCAGGCCGACGTGGCGAAGAAGAAAGACATCGATCGCCTATTCGCTGAAACGAAGAAGGCGTTCGGCCGGCTCGACATTCTGGTTAACAACGCTGGTGTTTTCGAGTTTCTTCCGCTGGAACAGGTCACAGAGGAACATTTTCACAGGCACTTTGACATAAATGTTCTCGGTTTACTCCTGGCAATCCAGGAAGCAACGAAGTACTTCGGCCCGGAAGGCGGCAGCGTTATTAATATCAGTTCGAGTGCGAGTGTGTCGGCACCTGCAGTCGCATCGGTGTACAGCGCGACAAAGGCAGCCGTGGATACAATCACCAAATCTCTGGCCAAGGAGCTTGGGCCGCGCAAAATCCGCGTCAATGCCATTAACCCAGGCATGGTGGAAACCGAGGGAGTGCGTGAAGGTGGTTTCCTTGGAAGCGATTTCCAAAAGATGTTTGAAGCACAGAGCGCGCTCGGACGGATTGGGCAGCCAGACGACATCGCTCCTGCAGTCGTCTTCCTTGCTTCACCAGATGCAGGCTGGATCACTGGGGAAACGCTGATCATCTCAGGCGGCTATCGCTAGCGAAGAGAGTTAAAAAGCGTGGGCGCATGGTTGGAAACAAAGTTGCCCTGATCACCGGCGTCTCTTCCGGAATCGGTCGAGAGACAGCCCGTCTGCTGGCCGAGCGCGGAGCGCGTGTATTCGGGACCGTAAGAGACCCGAGTCGCGTCGATCCCATCGCCAAGGCCGAGTTCGTTCTCATGGATGTCACCGGTGACACCAGCGTAAAGAACGCCGTGAGATCGGTCTTGGATAAGGCCGGTAAGATCGACATCCTGATTAACAACGCGGGGTACTCGATAGCCGGCGCATTGGAGGAAACAAGCGTTGAGGAAGCGCATCTCTTGTTTGAGACGAATTTCTTTGGCGTGCTACGCGTCACCCAAGCTGTTCTCCCTTCGATGCGCCGCCATGGTTATGGTCGCATTGTTAACATCAGCTCAATGCTCGGCGTTCTTCCCGGCCCTTACCGCGGGATGTATGTCGCGAGCAAGCATGCGCTGGAGGGCTACACCAAAACGTTGGATCACGAAGTAAGGGGGTTCGGCATCCGTGCGATGCTAGTGGAACCGGTCTACACAAAGACCAAAATCGCGAACAACGAAAAAACTGTGGAGGCAGCTATTCCAGCCTACGCGGATCAAAGACGGCGGGTGACGGAAATCATTGAGAAAGAAATCGCCCATGGGGACGACCCCGGCACTGTCGCCGAAGTCGTTTATGCCGCGGTAACTGCAAAGTCACCGCGTTTGCATTACCCCGTAGGTGAAGGCGTAATGTTGAGTCGGCTCCACCGATTCGCTCCAGAGCGAATGTTCGACAATCAATTTCGGAAACGGTTTCAACTCGACCAGACTGCATAAAGCGTCCGAAAGAAGAACAAACTGCCAAGGCATCCACATCTTTTCGAGTAGCGCGTTTCGTCACTCCTTCGTCATTGGACACTCGGCACTCCGCATTCCCTCATTCGTGCGAATCGCCGGCATCCCCTACGTGCGGCTTGAGCTTGAAAGATTTCGCAATTTAAACGCTCACTCGAAAGAGGGATTGTCCACCAACTCTTCGGTGGCATCACAAAATCCCACACACGCGCATTAGTCGGAACGGAATCATCATCGAGACTTCAAGCCATGAAAGCGAGTCACTCCGTTGATCAATTTTTACCGCAGGAAGCATCCAGCCAATCAACAATCCCAAGTGCACGCTGGCATATCCGAAGACGAGATTCGCTTCCCCTGCGCGAGGCTATTCCGCTTTGGTTCGCTGTCTCCAGCCCGTTGATCGGGTTAATAATCGGATTCCTTGGCGCCTGGTTTGTCACCTGGCTAACCAGCTAGAAACCGGCTACAAAAGCAACGCCGGCATCAATGTATGAATAAGGTGATCGAAGTAGACTTTCTTCCCAGAGAGACGGATATCGCTTTCTCCTGGCTGGGTTCACTTGGCGATCCCGCGCGGCGGATTCTGATTGTTGATATCGACAAGAACACGACTCATCTGGTCAAAATTCTTCTCGAAAAGACAGGTCGCTATGTGGTCTTCGAAGAAAACGACTCTATCAGGGCTCATCAGACCGCCCGGAATTTTCGGCCGGACCTGATCTTCCTTGATGTAGTCATGCCCGACCGGGACGGAGGCGAAATTGCGGCACAAATCCGGGCCGATCCCGAGCTGCAATACACGCCAATCATTTTTCTCACAGCGCTCGTCACGAGGGCCGAGGCAAGCACTGGTCTCCGCATCGACGAACATCCATCTCTCGCGAAGCCGATCGACATTCAAGAGTTAATCAAGGCCATTGAAGGGCACGTGCCCACGTGTGCAAAAGGCGTGAGTTAAGTCGCGCCGCGTGATTCGTAAGTCGTTACCCGCCTCCAGGCGAGTTAAATCGCCCCGTCTCAAACGATTCAACGGTTTAACGCGGCTAAGGCATTCGCTTGCCACGCCAAGGCCTTGGCGAAGGCGGGTCATTTTGGAGCCGCGCACCTTTGGGTAAGCTACATCTCTCCAAAGAGAGACCGAGGGGCTACTCTTAGGTAGGACCGCAAAATCCCACGGAATCGCAATGGTAGTGGAGCACGTCGTCTATGACGTTTAGTCATGAAAAAGATTAAATTTCTTGGTTTGGTGAGCGCTGCTCTCGTAGGTCTCGCTTTGCCAGCTTCAGCAGGTCCTCGCGGCGGCGGAGTCGGGTTTGGTGGTGGCGGCCACGTTGGCGGTGGCGGCCGTGCCGGGGGCTTTGTTGGCGGGGGTTCTCGCGCCGCGCCTGGTGTCTACGGCGGCGGCTTTCGAGCAGTACCGGCTTTCCGGGGTGCATACTTTACCGGCAGAAGTGTTGGCAGACCAAGTGTCGCACCTCGATTCTATTACGGCGGTACTCGCATGTCTGCTGTGCGGCCGCAGGGATTCACTCGCTCAGTCGGTCGGCCCACTAGGCCGTATATCGGTAGCTCTGCTGCAGTTACTCGGCAACCAAACGGCGTAAACTCAATTGCAACTCGGAGCCGTGCCACAGATCCGCGGATTTCGACCGCGACAAATCGTCAGCCAAATCGCGTAGGCTCAGTTGCGGGGCGAAACCGGGTTTCGGATTCGCGGACGTCGACTGCCGCTAACCGACAGACTGCGGCAAACCGTCAGTCGTTCGTCAAAAATCACGCTTCCGAGAGGCATGATGCGAACTGGCACCGAGACTGGGACCGGCACCATTCACACTCCCACAACCATAAGGTCTTTGTCTTCGTGAATGGCTTCTGGTGGGGCTTGGATCCCTGGTTCTATCCGTACTACGCTTATGACTATTATCCAGCTGACGACTACGGCTATAACCCGTACGATTACAATTATGGGTATCCCTCCGACTACTCTGCCAACCCGTACGATTACTATAACTACTCCCCTTATAACAATGATGACCAATCGTCTTACGGTGCGTCGGGTCAGTCCTCAGCCAATGCAACGGTGAGCGCGGTTCAATCGGAGCTTTCGAAGCTTGGTTACTATAACGGCGCGATCGACGGAAGTCTTGGCGACGAAACAGAGGCGGCTCTTGCCCGTTACCAGGAAGATAGCGATCTAAGTGTTACGGGAACGGTTGACTCGGCTACGCTTCGGTCGCTGGGAATCAGATGATGAGATTACGCGTCCCTTTGCCTTTGGTATGCGGGAACGCGACACAAATGGAGGTGGGCACTGCTCACGGTGCTCACTTCCAGTTCCGTTGCCCTGAGCATGCCGAGTGATGTCCGGCCAGTTGTGGCCCTAACTTATTCTGGGAGGATGTTATTACCGCCTTGCTAACGCGGAGTTCGCGAAGACGGTTTGCACAGAGGGCCTAAGGCTCATTGACTCTATGAATCTACAACTAGAAGGAAAGAAAGCGTTGGTCACGGGCTCGACGGCGGGGATCGGCTTTGCGATTGCTCGCACCCTGGCGCGCGAAGGAGCGTCCGTTGTTATCACTGGACGCACTCAGGATCGGGTCGATGCCGCCGTCAAAACAGTTCAACAGGAAATCGGCGACACAAACGTCACTGGCATCGCTGCCGACCTGGCGACAACACGGGGAAGTGCGGAATGCATCGAAGCTATGCCGTCAGTAGACATTCTTATAAACAACCTTGGCGTGTACGAGCCGAAGCCGTTTGAGAAAATCACCGACGACAACTGGCACGCCATCATCGAGACAAACTTTATGAGCGGGGTGCGCCTATGCCGGCATTACTTGCCGGGCATGAAGACGGCCAATTGGGGTCGCATCATTTTCATTTCCAGCGAGTCCGCTGTGAACATTCCTGTCGAGATGATTCATTACGGTGTAACCAAAACCATGCAGGTAGCGCTCGCCCGCGGCCTGGCAGAAACGACATCGGGCACCGGTGTTACAGTGAATTCAATTCTCGCCGGCCCGACGCGCTCGGAAGGCGTCGAACAATTCATAGGCGATGTTGCAAGAACAAAGGGAATCGCGCCTGAGGAAATAGAAAAGGATTTCTTTAGGACAGTAAGACCGAGCTCGCTCCTGCAACGCTTTGCCACAATCGAGGAAGTAGCCGCGTTTGTTGCGTTTGTGGCGAGCCCTCTTTCATCCGCTACCAATGGCGCGGCTTTGCGCGTCGAAGGCGGTGTACTCCGTTCCATCGTCTAAGTCCCAACCAGAACCATCCTGTTGTAGCCACGCCCCTGCGGGGCGTTGACATTCTTCGGAGCCCAGCATCCCCGACGGCGCACAGCGCCGTGGCTAAAGCGCTGGCTCATACGTTTTGTTACAATTCTACTGTTACCAAGGCCAACTCGGACTTTTCTTGCGTTATATTTCGGTGAAAACGCCGTTTATGACCCAACAGCAGGATATTGTTGAGCCGGAGCAATTGAATTTCAAAGACGACGGTATTTTTCGAAATAGTCCCCTTCCCTTGCTGTTCTATCGTCAGGCAATTACAACGCATGCCAAAGATCCGGCGTCTATTTTTGAAGAACGTTTTGCCGAGAACGACTGGACCAACTCGTGGCGAAACGGTGTCTATTCCTTTCCTCATTACCACAGCACGTCGCATGAAGTGCTTGGCATCTATTCCGGCAGGGCGACTCTGCGACTCGGCGGCGGGCACGGCAGGAATGTCGAGGTGAACGCTGGCGACGTGATCGTAATTCCGGCTGGAATAGCACATCAGAGTATCGGCGCCAGCGACGATTTTGGCGTTGTCGGAGCTTATCCCGGAGGAGGGAGCTGGGATCTGCTTCGGGGATTACCGGGCGAACGACCAAACGCCGATCACAACATCGCAGCTGTGCCAATACCGAACAACGATCCGATCTACGGAGCAAAAGGACCATTGCTGTGCATTTGGAAATCCCGCTGTGCGCAGCCGAGATGAATTTTGTTAAATTCCTCACAACGCCTGGCCCATCGTCTCGCCTCTCCCCTTTTCTCAAGGGGAGAGGATGAAGGTGAGGGGTTGCGATAAACAAAGCGCAGGGAAATAACCCTCATGCTCCCCTTCTCCCTTGCAAAGAGAGAAGCGACCCATCTACCAGCGCGAATTCCACTCAAAGCTAACTCGCGCTTAGGCCGGGACAGCATAGGTTTAAGACATGACTTCCGCGAAACAAACTTCTGTCACGGCAAAGTTCAGGAAGATGCACGAGTCAGGATGCTTCGTGCTTCCAAACCCGTGGGACATCGGAACAACGATCTACTTGGAGAATCTCGGTTTCGAAGCACTTGCCACCACTTCGGCAGGCTTTGCCTTTTCGCGGGGAAAACGCGATGGCGGTGTGCCGCGCGATGAAATGCTCGCGCACATCCGGGAAATTGTGGGAGCAACATCGCTACCAGTAAACGCAGACTTCCTGGCCGGTTACGCTGATGAACCTGAAGGCGTCGCCGCGAATGTGCGACTTTGCATTGCAACCGGTGTTGCTGGCTTATCAATCGAAGACAACACCGGTCGGACGGATACTCCGCTCTACGAGAAACAATTGGCGATCGACCGCATTCGAGCGGCGCGCGCTGCGATTGATGCTTCGGGCAGTGGCGTCATCTTAACCGGACGCTGCGAAGCCTGGCTGGTGCACGATCCCGATCCGTTCCATACTGTCCTTGACCGGCTCGCTTCTTACGCTGAGGCCGGTGCCGATTGTCTCTACGCACCTGGCGTCAGCGAACCAGATGAGATTACGCAGATTGTGAAGGCGGTTTGGCCCAAGCCTGTCAATGTCCTCGTCTCAGGGTTTAACCACCAGCTTTCACTTTCCCAATTGGCCGATCTTGGTGTACGCCGCATCTCTGTCGGTTCCGGACTTGCGCTGGCTACATGGGGCACGTTTCTCCGCGCCGCCAAAGACATCAAAACGAACGGCACATTTGATCTTCTGGCCAATGGCGCCGCGTCTGCTGACCTGAACGAATTGTTTCGGAAAAAATCATAATTTCGATTGCTCATGCTCTGTTCGAATCCGGTCACTCGACTCAGCCATCATAAGTGAACATTTGCGTAACATGGGCCTGTCAAGATTTGTTGACTGACCCCTATTTGTTGACCCCTATTTGTTATTCAGTGCTCCAAGGCTTCAGCCATCATGTTTGGAGCTTTGAGGAAATGATTTCACTACTAGGTCCCGACAGTTCCTTGATAAACTCGTGAAGGCGAACACAGCGAATGTTAATATGAATCCAATTTGCTCGATACTGTTCTGGAACTCCGACCGGAAAGGCTGTTATTCCAGTGCTGCTTACAAGCCTAGCGTGATACGACTGCCCAAGCTTGGATGCCACGTACGACTCCAGTTCAGTCGACCATTCTGCCATTCTATCCCCGGGAAAAATATCGCCCTTGGGGTTTCGACACACCGATTTCCAGTGTTCTCCTTTAGCTAGGAATTCTCCTAGTCGTTCTGCGATTTCGCGCTGGCTGCTGCTCTGACTCTTTAGGTCCGATAACTCCTTTCCTTGTTCCTTGTAAACCCGGTAGGGTGCGTATAGCAAATAGAGTAATAGAACCAGTGCGGCGAAATAGCATTGACTCTCCACCTGATTGTCCGCAACCCATTTAATCCATCGGATAGAGGCCAATGCCTGCCAATGTTTCTGCGTTAATGAGATCACTGCTGGCAACAAAGTGCTCACCGCGCCAAAGACCAGCCAGCCAACAGCGAAGGCCGACCAGATAGCTCTCCCCCAAAATTTAAAAAATCCGAACATCGGAACGATGCTGCCACCTTGCAGGGTGCGCGTAAATTCGAAAACACGCCATCTGACTGTGAATGACAAACTGGCTTCATGCCAGCTCGTGCGCTTGCCCTCGTGAAACTGTTACCACTGCCGTAATTTTCCTCAGCGGCGTAAGGCAAAACAACACCGTTTACGCAGCATCGAATCGCCTATTGATACTTCGTGCAATCGCACCCATCCGGTTCCACGCGAACAAGATTACCGAATCGATACGTGGCGTTGCTTTTTCCGACTGTCAGCCGATAAAACGGACTGACCTATGCCCCCGAATCTCTGCTCCACTGCATCATTACTCCTTTGCTCCCCGGCAAAGCTTGCACATGCTGCCCTGCTTCGCTGTTACATTTTTCCTTTGGCCCCTTTGCGACGCGACTCCACGGCTACATAAAAACAGGGAAAAAGATTGACAGAGATGTAGAGCAGCGAGTGGAGCGAGGGGCCGAAATTGATTAAGTTTATAAGATGACCGCACGTGTGCTGCCGCGTCCTCATTCCGATTGGCTGTCTCTTCGGCCTATTCGGGCCGTGCTGGCGAATGGCTGCAAAGTCCGAGCGAAGAGCGGACTTCTGAATCGGCTGTGCAACCGTGCGCGACGCATCGTGAGCGGCTTACGATCCAATCGGCAACAGCTCGCGACGCGTTTTCTCCGCAGGGAGAATGGTTGGATCGGCGAATGAGC
>WNGK01007643.1_pt1 | contig 11308 bp, 12 predicted proteins | sample 5400601 | NCBI WGS metagenome assembly WNGK01 (sample SAMN13153376, study PRJNA577476) | soil metagenome | isolation source: 60 cm soil or saprolite under Garry oak tree replicate 1 | place: USA:California | collected 2016-06-15
CGCGCAGCAGTTTGAGCCGCTCCGCTTGTACCTTGCGCTCATCCCAATCCGACTCCGAGAGAAACCATTGCAGCGTCTGGGCTCGTGGCAACTGTGCTCCGACCACCGGCTCGGTGTTGACCAATCCGGTGAGCGTCTTGTGTCGTTCGCTTGGCAGAAGGAGACCCTCCACATAGCGTCGAAATCCTTCACGCTGATTACTCTTGCCAAACAAGGGATCAAACTGTCTCACATACTCTTCCAAGGGTGCTGGGGCTCTTGCTACTTCGATGCGTTTTGTCCTCTTCTTCTCTGCCTCCTCTGTCCTCATACTACCACACTTTCCCCTTGTCAACAAACTACCGGTAGCACCATCGGCCATTCTGAAGAGGATATAGCATATGCCGGGTTTCTTGGTCCTGGTCTCCGATGTTGTATAATTGGAGGAGTGCTTCTCTGAGCTTTTTCATCCTCAGCGATGAGGAGTTGTAGCTTCTGATATAGTTTTCCCGACGGCGCAAGGAAGAGGTATAAAATTGGCGACAGAGACATCGATGCCCGTCGGTTCCGGTTCGATTATCTATTCATCTTTCTAGTATTATTAGAACTCCTGTTCTTTTGGATCGAGGTCTCCTCCCTCCGTTCGTTCTCGCGTCTCTGCGTGCTCACATAGGCTCTTTAAAGATGAAGTGCTGATTCTCCTCTTGTATACAAACTCAGCAGCAATGAGCCTTAAGATTGTATTGTTCTCTCTGCATCCTGGAAGGTTCTTTTGCTCCCACACGCATTCCCGCTGTAAAAAAGCGGAATCTGCTGATGTACCTACTTGTGATATGATGGCATATACAGATCCATTGCCCTGGCTATCTCTCACATGGATGACTTTTCAGTGCCCAGAGCCAAACTGCCCGTATGTAACGATGATCCGAGACAGGACCCAGCTCCTAGAGGATACGGAGGATCACTTGCCGCAGGGAGAGCAGCGTGTGAAGACATGACTGGCAAGCAGACAAAAAGGAGGAGCTTGGTGATGACAGAGCAAGAGCGAGTCCTTCGTGAGCACTTGCGTGCCCTATTGGAGGGTGGCAATGCCCACATGACATTCGAGGACGCCGTTGCAGAATTTCCGCGTGCCCACATGAACACGAATCCCCCGCACGTACCCTATACACCATGGCACGTGCTGGAACACCTGCGCATCACGCAATGGGATATCCTGGAGTTCATCAGAAATCCAGAGCACGTCTCACCCGACTGGCCAGAAGGCTACTGGCCGCCCAGTGATGCCAGAGCCGATGCTGCCATCTGGGACCGAACCATCGCCTCATTTCTTGTCGACCTGCAGGTGCTGCGGGAGATGGTCACCGATCCCTCGGTGGACCTGTACGCACCGATCCCGCATGGAACCGGGCAAACCATCCTGCGCGAGATCCTGCTGGTGGCAGATCACAATGCCTATCATATCGGGGAATTTGCCATTCTGCGGCAGGTAATGCAGACCTGGGGCAACGCCGCACACTGACATGTGTTTGGATCTTGTTCTCAGTCCTGACGCTGCCCGTTCTTTTCTCTCATTCTTCTAGAACAGATATACCGGGTAGCCAGCACAGAGGAGATAGCCGGTCAATGTGAATTTCCTGCACATTGACCGGCTATCTCTCAGTCATCAGATGGTGAGAGATGCAAGCTTCGTCGCCGGTTCCAGCCGCATCTTCATGCCATATTTAGGGCGCAAGGTAACGCGCGGCAAGGGAACGACCGGGAAGCCGGGGACAAGTTCCGGAGTATAGTGCTGCAAGATCGTTGCCAGCAGCAGGCGCGTTTCCATCTCGGCGAAAGGCATGCCGATGCAGATGCGCGGCCCCATGCCAAAGGGGAAAAATGCTCCCTGCGGGATCCTCTGCGCCTCCTCCGGCTGCCAGCGTTCCGGGCGGAACACCTCCGGGTCGCCCCAGATGTCCGGCAGATGGTGAATAACCCACTGGCTCAGCATGACGACCGTACCGGCGGGAAAGTGATAACCTTCCAGGTCGAAGGCATCGATGGCCTGCCGGCTGATGATCCAGGCCGGCGGCATCATGCGCCATGCCTCGTTGATCGTCCAGCCCAGGTAGGGCAGATGCGCGAGATCGTCCACGGTGGGCAGGCGCCCGCGGAGAACAGCGCGCAGCTCCTCTTGCAGTTTATGGCGTACCGCAGGATTCCTGGAAAGCAGGTAGAACGTCCAGCTTAAGCTGTTCTGCGCCGTCTCGTGCCCTGCGGCAACGAAGGTGAGGACGTGATCGTGAATCTGCGTATCGCTCAGAATGTTGCCCTCGTCCTGCGCCGCCAGCAGCATCGACAGCACATCGCCCGTGTCCTGCCCATCGGCTCGCCGCCGCCTGATCAACTCATAGACAAAGTCGTCGATCAGCTCCTTCCCGGCCCGCGCTTTCTGCTCCTGTTTCTTCGTCAAGAACGGTACGCGCACCAGTGAACGGAATGCCCCGGTCGGGCGCTCGATCAGATCGGTAAAGGCCTGCCCCATAGCACGCGACCGGTCGATCAGATCGACGTGGAAGAGCGTCTGGCCGATGATACGCAGGGTTAATTGCTGCATGGCCTGCGACATGTCGATCTCGGCAGACGGCTGCCAGGTCGCAAGCATCTCCTGCGTGTAGTGCGTCATCACGTTCGCGTAGCTCTCGATGCGGCGCTTGTGGAACGCGGGCTGCACGAGGCGGCGCTGCTGGCGGTGATACTCGCCATCGATGGTGAGCAGGCCATCGCCCAGGACGCGCCTCAGGTTATTCCTGCTGCGATTCACCTTCTTGAAGTTTTTTTGATGCTCCGTCAGGAAGTAGCGCACGTGTTCGGGGCGAAAGCAGAAGACAAAGGGCAGCTTCCCGATGGAGACCGTTGCCATGCTGCCGTACTCACGCTGGAGACGGCGCACGAAGCGCAGCGGATCGCTCTGAAAAGCGAAGGCGCTGCCGAAGAAGGGCAAGCCCTTTGGCCCCGGTGGAAGTGGTGATTGGGATGAGGGTGTATGCATAGGTTTAGCTCATTTCGTCGTATGCCAAAAGTGGCGCTGGTAATCCGCTGCTCAACAACTGTAAGACACGCCCGGCCATCTCGTCTGGTCCTGGTTCGTCATGCTCGAACCACCAGGAGATACCCTGCATGATCATGCCGGTAATGAAGCGAGCCAGCAGGGGGAGATCATATCCGGCAAGCAACCCTGCCTCCTCGGCACGAGACAGCATGTGTGTCAATCCTTCTGCCACCTCGAAGCGCGCGTGCTTTGCCCTGGTTTGCAGCAAGTAGCCTCCATCCGTGAGCGCGATCTGGAAGAGGTCGCGGTGAAGGTAGGCTTGCTGGAAGATGGTTCGCAGCAGAACAGGTAACTGTCGATCGAGCGGCTGACCCTCGACGGCGGATACCACTACTTCGCGCATCTCGCTGAGCCCATCTTCAAGGAGCGTCGCGAAAATGTCATCTTTGTCGCGAAAATGCAGGTAAAAGGTGCCGACGCCGACATCCGCCTGCGCGGTAATCTCCGCGATGCTGGCTTCGTGGAAACCGTGCGCGGCAAACACCTTTCGCGCAGCAGCCAGCAACTCGGCGCGAGTGCGAGCGCGTTTACGCGACATTCTGCCCTGTGTACTCCACTGGGTAGTCGGTGAATCATTATTCATGACTGAATTGTAATTCATATTTTGGGAAAAGTCAAGGGAGATGAGGGAAAAGAGATGGAATGGGAAACCACCTGGAATGATCCCCTGACGAGCTATGTAGTGGCCTTTGAGAAGCTGATCGGGGATCAGAGAACCGGCAAGACGTTTGGAGGAACCAACCGCGGCAGTCTTGGAGCAGGTGGCTTGAGTTGGAAGCCTATTGCGGGACAATCGCCTTAAGAGCCAGCAGCCCTCCACAGACTCGGCAATGCACGTGAGAGGGACGAGCCGCGTCCCGCCTGCACCAAGTTCAACGCGGAACGCGGGATTAACGACTGGCAGCAGTTCGCGATAGCGCCACAGGCCAGGGGGGCGACGAGCTAGCTCATCGCGGCTCAACCGGCTTTTGAGCTCAGCCACGTCGTACTGGAACGCGAGAGTCTCATAGAGGGCGCTCTCCTCACCGGACCACGCACAGCGCCTGCAGGAACGGCGATGGGTCACGTGATACTCGGTGCCGCAGAAAACGCAGCGCAGGGTGGTAGCATGTATAGCTCTTCCTTACACATGATATAATCCCTCTAGAAGAAGAAATCTCCCCCTGCTCCAATCTGGAAGAAACTGGAGAAAAAATCATGAGAACCGCCCGGGTTCTCGTCGAATTGCTCAAGTTCCCGGCCATCGTCACGGTGGATATGACGCGCATGAACCGGGTGATACAAATTGACCCCACTTCCCAGGTAGCCCTCATCCAAGCGGGCGCTCGCGGCCCTGAACTGGAACGGCAGCTGAAATCCAGCGGACTCACCCTCCGCTTCTTCCCCCAATCGTTCGCCTATTATGCGTGAAGGAGTGGTCAGCATGCCTATCATCCGTGTGAATGGGACAGCCCTCTATTACGAGGAACTTGGCACAGGACCTGAAACCATCGTCTTTGCTCATGGTTTGTTGTGGAGTTGTCGCATGTTCGATGCCCAGGTCGCCCTGCTTAAGGAGCACTACCGCTGCGTGGCCTTCGACTTCCGCGGCCAGGGTCAGAGTGAGGTGACACGCAGCGGCTACGGCATGGAGACCCTCTACGAGGATGCGGTGGCGCTCATCGAACAACTCGGCTGCGCGCCCTGTCACTTTCTCGGCCTTTCGATGGGAGGCTTTATTGGCTTGCTTCTCGCCGTCAGGCGCCCCGAGCTTCTGCGGTCGTTGATCCTGCTGGAGACTTCCGCTGATCCAGAGCCGAGCGAGAATGTGGCAAAGTACAGGCAACTCACGTTTGTTGCCCGCTGGTTTGGATTGGGCCTGGTGGTCGATCGGGTAATGCCGGTCATGTTCGGACGGACCTTTCTCACCGACCCGGCTCGCGCTCGGGAGCGCCGCGAGTGGCGAGGTCGTATGAGTGGAAATCATCGCCTTGGGGTGACACGGGCTACTACTGGCGTCATCACCCGCCAGGGGATAGACGACGAGATCGACAGGATTCGGGTGCCGACGCTGATTCTTGTCGGAGATGAGGACGTCGCTGTTCCGCCGGTCCATTCGCGGCGTCTGCACGAGCGTATCGCTGGCTCGCGCCTGGAGATCATCCCTCGCGCCGGTCATACGTCGACCGTCGAGGAGCCGGCGGCGGTGAACGTTGCGATCATCAACTTGCTTGGCAGTCTCTCATAGGACCATGGGATTGAAGAACCGAAGATCACCATTTTCACAGCTCAAGACCGCCTTGATCTTCCCCGGAAGCCGGGGGAGGACGGCAGAAGCTGCCCTGGTGCGGGCCTACGAGGGCTCGACCATTCTTTCCTGCACGACCAGCAGTAGCTACCAGGTTGGCCTCCTGTTCGGTGCGGGTCAGCCATCCGCTGTAAAACCCTCCCCTCCTGCACCTGGAACGTGGTACTTGGTGTACTTTTACGGCAACGGCATGTGCCTGGAGACCTGCAGCTACGAGTTTGCACAGTTCCGGCAGCTGGGATGCACCGTCCTGATCCCTGAGTATCCGGGATACGGGATGAGTAGCGGCTGGGCGAGCGAGTCTGGATGCTACGAGGCTGCGTCCGCAGCCTACCACTACCTCACCGAGACCTTACACGCCAATCCCGCCCAGATCGTTGTTGCTGGCTGGCGACTTCAGTGCCGCTGTGGCCATCGATCTCGCCGCCCGCAAGCAGGTGGCCGGTTTGATCGTGCTAGGTGCGTTCACGAACATCCCTGAGCAAGCCCACGCCATGCTCCCATGGGTTCCCAAGTCGGTCGTTCGTCTCTTCATAAGAGAGCGCTTCGACAATGTGAGCAAGATCTGCCGGGTGACTTGCCCAATCTTCATCGGACATGGGACCCAGGACGAACTGGTGCCCTTTGCCATGGCCGAGCGCCTTGCACAAGCAGCGAGGCCTCGCAGGCCAGTGACATTCCTCCCCATCGAGGGAGGCACCCACAACGGGATCTTTGAGGCGAGTCGGGGCTGTGTTTGGACCGCGATCAAGGACTTCTTATCGAACTTGTAGCAATCGGATATACACTGATGGAAAGCTCCTGAATCGACAGCCGGGATCATGGGCGAGTGCGATGACCACGCGACAGACCAGTGCGGTCCCTCGTTCCAGGCAGATCCTTCCTTGATGACCTCTCGAGCGCGTCCCTACTTCCCCGATACCAGCCGTACCTCGACGTGCTTCGTTTTTCCCGTCGTTTGTTTGCGCGTCAAAAACAGGTCGGTACAACTCTGAACCAATGTGGGCAAGTCTTTATAGCCATACGCTTTCGCTTTGAATTCGGGGTCAAGCCGTTTGAGCGCGGCTCCAAATTGGGGAATAGGTACCCATTGCCCGTGTAATTTCTCTGCAGCTTGCGTATATGCCTTGATAAGCAATGCAGTGAGTGCTACATCACGAAGTAATTGTGCCTCACGCAACATTGATGCCTCTGTTGGAACAGGACTCGAAGGAGGTGTCGCCTTTTTTCGTATCCTGGGTGCTGGTGATGTCGTCGCTCTTACCGAAGCGGGTGGTAGCATAGGCTCTTCGGGAGCAGGGGTGTCTTTTCGTCGTACTTGGACGGGTTTTCCCTTGGATGCCTGCCTGCGCGTTTCAAAGCGGTCTGGATACGCCTTGACGAACGTCAACAAATCTTTGTGTCCGTACACTACCGGGCTGAAGAGAGCGTTGAACTGTTTGAGCACGGTCCCTACACTTGAAAGCAAGACCCATTCGACTTCTTGACTCCGGGCCACTTCTTCATAGGCTTTCATGAGCAGGGTCAGTGGCTCCGTGGATAAAGAGGACCCGCTCATCATCGATGCCATTGTTCTTGATGGGGATACAGCGGAAACTGCCGCATCGCTCACCGAAGCCAGTGTCCCTGAGGGCTGTGCAGTGGGGAAAGGTTGCACCGGTCTTGACAGCAGCTGATCAGTCGAAACAAACTCCGTACAGGCCGTTTTCAAGGCAAGAGGTGTCGTCGGTTTGCCAATACCAAGTACGTGGCACCCGACAGACCTGAGCCGTAGTGCCAGTGGCGTGTAGTCGCTATCGCTCGTCACCAGGCAGAAGTGCTCAATTGCGCCACTGTAGAGGATATCCATGGCATCGACAACCAGAGCAATATCCGTCGCATTTTTGCCAGGGGTTGTCTGCCCATGATGCCGTTGTTCGAGGCCATAATGCGGGGCGATCTCTTGCCAGGCGTGCATGGAGGACAGACTCCAGTTTCCATACACGCGCCGAATCATGACCTCTCCCAACTTTCCCGCTTCAGCGAGCACAGACGGTATCGAGATGGAGGCGCTGTTGTCACCATCAATCAAGAGCGCTACCCGTGGACGTGACGGTTCCATAGAAGCTAGACAGCCTTTCCAAACAGCATGCAAACGAGGTTCCTGACTCCAGTTTATATTACTCTGAAAAAGGGAGCTTCGCAACGTTGCGGTTGCAAGAAAGATGTACCTGCTAAGGATGCCAGCGGAGCACAGCAGAGGCGCAATCCCTTTCTATCTAGTACGCTAACCGATAAAGGGCAGTAGCGAGTACTGTCGCGCCACTGGCGGCATCTTGGGGCATGGTATATTGGGCGGCGCTATGCCAGCGAGCATTGAAGAACACAAACTCTTTGTCTCTCTTGCCGAGTATAAACTGCGCCTGGTGCAGGAGTACATGAGCCACACTTCTGTACTGAAGCAGTCAGAAGTCGCAAACGCTTTCGCAGTACCGTCACATCTTTCCGTTTGCAGGGCTTTCAGAAGAAGGAGTACATAAGCGTCGATTCTAGAATACGAGAGTTGTTATCTCACACCGAAAGGAGGGGTGTTTTCACCTGGCTTCTTGAAAGGGAAGCGGGTGAAGCGCCAAAGCGTTGACGAGGAACCAGCTGCTTTTTCAGGTCACTAATTACCACGTGGAATCGTGTGATATGCCGCCGCAGATTGACGAGCAAACCATTCCCAACGCGTATCGGAGCTACTCTGAGAACCAGTATGGCGAGCAGGCGATCTTTTTGTATGAGTACTGGCGGGAACGCGGCACACCCTACAAGGGCGATGCCGGATGGGAACATCTATTCGACGTAGTTGATGGGAAAGTACCAAAACTCGTCCTGAACCGTCCAGAGCAAATGTGGCTACTGGCTTGCTGGGAAGCCAGTGGGGCGTTGAAAGCAATGCGCGAGCAAATACGTGAAGAGCGCAGGCGTGGGCAATTGTCACATTGGAAGACGATGAGACGTGCTTTGAAATCCCTGGAGGGTGTTCGCACGGCCTTTCACGGCACAGTTGCCCAATTTGGCATGAAATCAGGATATACAGGACGATACCTTCCTACACTGATGCTGAAAGATGTGATGGACAGCGCAGGTAATCTCGTGACCGACCATCTCTGGTTTCTTGTTGGAAAGCAACTTGCTGCTCTCCATTTACAAATGGGAGAGGGCATCAGCTTTCAAGCGCGTGACACTGCCTATGAAAAAGATGATAAGGACTATCGGGAAGATGTGTATAAGCCAATCGAGATCGACTCCCTTCCGAGCAATCCTACGATAATTACCAAAATCGCCAGTGCAAGCAGCAGCACCGCTCTGTCTACTAGTTCTGCCGAAACGGAGTCAGGTCAAGGAGAAGTTGTAGAGTACCTTGAAGCCTCTATTGCTGAAAAGCCCTGATCTTTATATAATAGCGATGAAGGATGAAGGCGAAAGTTGGACAATCAGCAACACATGCACAGTTCTAAAGAAGGACGGGAGGCAAGCTCTATGGCCTACCAAATGACTGTCACCTTGACTGATCAGGAATACCAGGTGTTGGCCGCAGAAGCCGCCAGGAGAGGAGAGCCGCCAGAAACGCTTCTGCGTGACCTGATCCAGCAGTTACAACCGGCTTCTGCAGCAAAACGCCCAATGACAGGACGCGAATTGGCTGAGAAGTTATATCGCGAGGGAAAGCTTGCCAGCCTTGCCACAAAGCGCCCTTTGACTCAGGAAGAACAGGAAGAGCGCGAACGTCTGGCCCGAGTGTTTGCTAGTGACAAGCCTGCATCTGAGATGGTGATTGAAGACCGGGGTCCGTACTAATGGCGACCTACTTTCTGGACACCTCAGCCATCATCAAACGGTACATCTTTGAACAAGGGCAAGCCTGGATCCTTTCCATCTGCAATCCAGCACAAGGTCACGACCTGTACATTTCACAAGCCGCACTTGTAGAAGTCGTCGCAGCCATGTGCCGGAGAGCGCGCGAAAAGAGTATTAGCATGACAGAACGTGATCGGCTCATTACTGTGTTTCGACAGGACAGCGAACAGAGCTACAACATCTGGCCTGTGACCTCCGATCTCTATACCTCAGCGGGCGACCTCTGTCGCTCGCATCGTTTGCGTGCTTATGATGCAGTACAACTCGCTTGTATACTTGCTTTACGTCAGTATTCGTTAGCCAATCAAGCGCCAGATCCCATCTTTGTCTGTGCTGACGCTGGTCTCCTCGACATCGCTGGGATCGAGGGATTGCAGGTTGAAAATCCCAACACCTATCCATAAGTACAGAAGCGAAGGCGCTCATAGAAAAAACATCACCGGCCTGTGCTGGCTACGTGACACATCCGTTCTCAAACAAGACCATATTCATCCTCGCACTTCGCAGGAGCGATCCACCTTGTCCCGCTTACTTCCCACTATCTCGCAGCCTCGCCTGGTCTTGACCCGCTTCTCGCTCCCTCGCACTGGATCTGCTGAACATCAACCCTTAGAGATCGATACGCTCAGTGCATACGCCTCTTGGACATCCCTTACATGCGGTGGTATACTTGCGGTATGGCAGCAACACCATCCACCATGTTACCCTTAGGGACAACAGCACCGCCTTTTGCTCTACCTGATGTGGTCAGCGGAGAAACGATCTCCCTGGAAACCTTTGCAGACAAAAAAGCCTTGCTGGTGATGTTTCTGTGTCGGCACTGCAAGTATGTGCAGCATGTGAAACAGGCCCTGACCACCTTAGGGCAGGAGTATCAAGGCACAGACCTCGGCATCGTGGCCATCAGCGCCAATGATGCCACCGCCTATGCTGAGGACGCACCCGCAAGCCTGAAAGCCATGGCAGCAGCAGAGTCGTTCACCTTTCCCTTTTGCTACGACGAAACCCAGGCCGTAGCCAAAGCCTATACCGCTGCATGCACCCCCGACTTTTTCTTGTTCGATCGCCAGCGCACACTGGTCTATCGCGGACAACTCGACGCAAGTCGGCCAGGCAATCAGATTCCGGTGACAGGAAAAGATTTGCGAGCAGCCATCGAGGCCGTCCTGGCAGATCAGCCCATCAATCCAGCCCAGAAGCCCAGTCTGGGCTGTAACATGAAATGGGAAAAGGGCAATGAACCCATGTATTTCCTTAGACAGTAGCTGTGGCTTGTTCTGCGTTGTTTGAACTAGGGCCGACAGTTGCATCACACGTGCTCCGAGAGGAGTCTCGGTAAACGTTTATGAACGTCAAGCCTCTTTTCGAGTGATGCTGGATACTTGGGAGTGCGAAGATAAACCTGGAGCCTTTGACTGACTGCTTCGGCTATTGGCCGTCGACGCTCGACGCTGCATGTGATGTCCTGGCCACGTGGGTGATGAGGTCCACACGTACCACTCACCGGCGACGAGCGGCCCGCAGCACACGCCGGACCGCCTCATAGGACACGCCGTAATCATGGGCAACCTGTCGCAGTGGTTCCTCTTGCTCAACACGATGGACCACAGTCCCCCATTCCAAGGGCGGGATCTTCCAGCGAGGATCGGGTACGGCTTGAAAGTGGCCTGACATAGACACAAGCCTCGGATGGTCAAGGGCAGCGGCGAACGGATCATCTCGGTGTGAGGAAGTGGCAGCGTATTTCTCGTAGTCAAGCAGATCGCCTCCGCTTAAGAAGAGTTTTTCCAGCGGGATGCGTGCCAGGGGCGACCGATGGTTCGATGCCCGTCGGTTCCGGTCGGTTCCGCGATCATGCCCAAGTCTCCTATCGGGTCTTGGGCATGTCTTTTTCCTCCTCCCTTGCTCTGAGTGAAGAGGGCTGTGTTGCCTATACACAAGGGGGAACATGCTGGGGAGGAAGTCGCGCTTCTTCCTCAGTTGAGGCTGTCTGTGGCAACAAGCTCGAATAGCAGCCCTGCCTCCAAGAGCATTCTCTTCCCTGCCATTCATACACTCCCTAA
>WNGK01008221.1_pt1 | contig 11307 bp, 13 predicted proteins | sample 5400601 | NCBI WGS metagenome assembly WNGK01 (sample SAMN13153376, study PRJNA577476) | soil metagenome | isolation source: 60 cm soil or saprolite under Garry oak tree replicate 1 | place: USA:California | collected 2016-06-15
GTGTGCTCTACCTCAGTCTGGGAAATCGCGAGAAAGCAATTCGATGGTTGGAGCAAGGTATTGCCGATCATGACGGTGTACACATCACCTGGATTAAAGTTGACCCCTTTCTCGATCCACTCCGTGGAGATCCGCGATTTGAGGCGTTAGTCCAAAAAGTGGTTGGTCCCAAGCAAAGGTAAACTGGCGAGACGAGAAGACATGGCCCAACTGATCAGAGAGGAAAGGCTAGCAATGCGGGCCGGCTGTAAAACTTTACGGAGCCGACTGCATTGCTAATCGCATCCGGCTCACCGTATCACAAGCCGCCAAACGGCAGCGCATCGGAAATTAGATCGACGCCGCGTTTATCTTTGCGGGGCGGACTTCGTAAGTGTGAATCACTTGAACCGTAGGAAGCTCGTATTTGAGTCGCAAGCGCATTCCTTTTATGGGCGCAGAACACGTGTCCGCTATCCAGGGATCAGCCACGAGACGAGCACCGTGTGGCGTGCGCACGAGGACATGCGTCGGTCTCGCTGCGAGATCGGCGAGCGACACACCGCCGTGCGGCGTTTCGAGCAGGGCGAGCGACACACCGCCGTGCGGCGTTTCGAGCAGTAATGCCGCGAGGATGGCAAGTGTAATCCAAACCGACCCACTACCAAAATCCGCGATCCGGCATGTCCGATGCACGCAAGAACGGGAGGCTATCCCACTTCCGCCCGGAGCACCTCAAGGGGAGGCTGGCTGGAAACCCCGCGACTGGTTAGCAACCCGATCAATACCGTTACAGTAGTTGCCGATGCGGTAGCGATCAGCAACGGAAGAAGAGTCGGAGCATAGCTGAGCTTGAAAACAAATGTCGCAAGTGCCCAGCTCGCGGCGACGGCCAGACCGGTGCCGGTGAGACTCGCCATAAACCCAAGGAGGAAATATTCCGCACCAAGGATTTGCCAGATCTGACGACGTGATGCCCCCAAGGTACGGAGAAGAACGCTCTCCTCGACTCTCTGGTAGCGACCACTCCAGATTGCACTCGCCACCACGATCAGGCCCGCGGCGACAGTGAACAGTGACATCACCCGAATAACCAACGCCACCTTGCTCAAGATCGAATCGACCGTTTGAATAACCGCAGCAAGATCCAAGGCAGAGACATTCGGAAACTTCGAGACAATTGCATTCTGAAGGCGGGCCGAATCCGCCGGTGTCTTCGCCCGGCTGACTAATACGTGAAATGTCGGTGCGGCTTCAAGCACGCCGGCCGGGAAAACGACGAAGAAGTTCGTTTGAAAACGCTTCCAATCTACGCTTCGCAAGCTCGCGATGCGCGTCCGGATGGGAATGCCTTGGACGTCGAAGACCAATTCGTCTCCAACATTGACTCCGAGGTCCTTCGCAATCTCGCGATCTAACGAGATTGGAACTACATCGCCGGAATGATAATCGACCCGGCCGATCCATTTCCCGGCCGTGACCTTTTCTGTCTCGACTATCTGCTCGCGATAAGTCGATCGATATTCTCGCTCTAACTCCCATTCGGGAATCTTCCGTTGCGGGTCGGCCAGAATGTCACTGCTCTTCCTTCCCTTGATCTCGCTCAGCCGCATCGTCACGATCGGCGTCTTCTGCACCACCGGCAAACCTAGAGAACCTACCAGCGCAGCGACGGCATCTTTCTGGTCCGACTGGATATCAAACAAGAAGATATTCGGCTGATTATTCCGACCGATTGACCGGAATTGCGTCATCACAACGTCCCGCGTGAGATGGATTGTGAGGAGCAAAAAAGTTCCGAGACCAAGGGAAACAATGAGAAGAAGAGTTCGGTTGTTCGGGCGGTACAGATTTGCCAGTCCCTGCCGGAGGGCGAAGCTCCAGCTCAGCGGAAACCAGCGGCGTAGCGACACAATCAGCAGCCGCGCGACTCCCGCAAAGATCGCAACGGCGACGCCAAGTGCGACGGCGAAGACCAAACCTTGAAGCCACGTTTCACTCCGGTACATCGCGAACGCTGTGGTGCTCGCCACAATCAAGGCGTAGGCTGCAAACAATAGCGGATCACGAGCGAACGACTGCGTTTCAACTCTGGCATCCGCTGAGCGAAGCATAAGCAAAGGCGATACTCTGCGAAACCGCAGGAGCGGTGGCACGGCGAATAGGAGGCAAATTCCGCAGCCGATCAAAACGCCAGTCAGAATCGGCCACCACGCAATCACGTTTGGAATCGTTAATGGTAAAAATGTCCGCAGAATACTCGGGAAAATTCGCTGCAGTCCAATCCCTACCAAACCGCCAAACAATGCTCCGGCCAGGCTGATCGCCGATGCCTGAATAAAGTAAATAAATGCTATTCCGCTCGTCGAAGTACCCAGACACCGCAGAATCGCGCCAGTTCGCACTTTTTGCTGCAGGTGCGCTTGGATTGCACTCGCTATCCCCACGGCGCCCAGCAACAATGAAATGAATCCGACCAGATTCAGAAATCGGTAAAGATTCTCGACCGATGCTCCGAGATCCTTTTTTCGTTTGTCGACCGTTTCGAACTCAAGGCCCAAGCGTCGGATTTGTGGCGTGAGCGCGGCAATTTTCTGCGCCACATCCGTTCCTTCGCGAAACTTCACATAGGCGCGGTAATGAGCCACGCTTCCGGGACGGAGCAGATCAAGCGGAAGATCCTGCAGCGCAATGTAAACACGCGGCGCGAAACTCGCAGACGCTGATGCGTCGCCCGGCACTTTTCTCAGAGCACCGGCGATCTCGAAATCGCGGCCGCCTAGCGAAACGCTACCGCCGGCTGCCGCTCCAAACTGGAAGAGCAACGTTTCGTCTGGGACAGCGCGACCGCCTTGCCTCAAATCTTGCACTGCCTCTGCTGGTTCAGTTTCCATCTTTCCGTAGAATGGGAAGTCGCCGCTGAGGGCGCGAAGATGCACCAGGCGCGTACCGCGGCCGAGAAACACAGCCATGGTCGACAAACGCACCTCGCGCGCCTGTGCTCCGCCGATCGAACCGAGAAACCCTTCTTCTGTAGTGGTGAACGGACGCGTGGATTCGATGATCAGGTCTGCTCCCACCAACGTCCGCGCCTGGTCATCGATCGATTGCGAAAGGCTTTGGCGAAACGAACCGATGGCTACCAGCGCCGCGACCCCCACCGTGATAGAAAGTGAGAAGAGCAGAAGGCGCATTCGACTGGTGCGACTGTCGCGCCACGCCATTTTGAGAATGAAACTAGGCGCCATCCTGAACCATTTCACCGTTCCGCAACCGGATCGTTTTCTCTGTGAGACACGCGACCTCTGGGTCGTGCGTCACCAGCACGAGCGTCGTTCCGGAGTCGGAATTCAGTTCGAGCATGATGTCAATCACCGACCGGCTTGTCTCCGCGTCCAGATTTCCCGTGGGCTCGTCGGCGAATAGGACAAGCGGCTTGTTAATGAACGCCCGCGCCAGCGCGACGCGTTGTTGTTCGCCGCCGGACAATTGGGTCGGAAGATGCGAAACGCGCTCCGCGAGCCCGACGCGTTCCAGGAGTTTCAGCCCTTGCTGTCGGGCTGTCCGGTCGCCGCGCAATTCCATCGGCACGGTGACGTTTTCTAGCGCAGTCAGGGTCGGGATCAGCTGGAAACTTTGAAAGACGAAACCTACCAGCTGGTTTCGCACTCGCGCCCTCTCGTCTTCTCCGATTTCGTCCAGGGAAATTCCATTCAGACAGACGTGGCCTGAAGTAGGAAGGTCGAGCCCGGCGCACAATCCCAATAGCGTGGTTTTCCCGCTTCCCGAGGGTCCGAGGATGGAGCACGTCGCGCCCGGTCCCAAAACGAACGAAATATCTTTTAGTACCGTTAATTCACCGGAGTTCGTGCGGTATGACTTCGTCAAGCGCTGAACATCCAGGATGGAAGAGGCATTCATTGACGTTAACGTGCAACTCGCTTTCGTTTCGCAACGCGTGGGCAAAACAATACCTCAAGTCAGTCTATTCGCCTTCTTCATTGGCTTTTCTCTCGCTACGGGGAGCTTGGCGGAAACTGCGGCGGTCGCGCCGAAAAAGACGATCGTGTTTCTCGGCGATAGTATCACCGCCGGTTACGGTTTGGCCAAAGGAGATGCCTATCCAGCTCTGATCCAAAAGAAAATAGAAGAAGCGGGCCTGCCCTACGAAGTAGAAAACGCCGGGCTTAGCGGCGATACCACCGCCGGTGCCTTGCGGCGGATCGATTGGCTTCTGCAGCGGCCAATCCACGTGCTAGTGATCGAGCTCGGCGGTAACGACGGATTACGCGGGCTGCCCCCTGGCGTGACTGAGGCAAACCTGCAGTCCATTATCGATAAAGTAAGAGCGCGAAGCCCGCTCACTAGAATCATGATCGCTGGAATGCGGCTCCCGCCGAATCTCGGCGCGGATTACACTGGCGAGTTCGAGCAGGTCTTCTCCGAGCTGGCGACGAAGAATGGAGCAGTGCTCGTCCCGTTTCTGCTCGAGGGCGTTGGCGGCAATCGAGGTCTCAACCAGCCGGATCAAATCCATCCGACTGCCGCCGGGCAGAAGATCATCGCCGAGACGGTGTGGAAGAGGTTGCAGCCATTGTTGCAGACGAAATGAACTGTTGGGCGATGCGCGCTTCCAGTCGTTCAATGTCGAGATGCTCGAAGAACCCTCGTAATGAATAAAAAGTCGAGATTCGAATCAGTGCGAAGAGGTCACTCGATTCTTGGCGACCGCCATGTTAGTGAATAGCACAAAGGCGCGATCCTTATGCGCTCGTCCGCGCCGGATCTGGCGAGTGTAGGTCTGGCGCGTTGCAGCACCTCGACACAAGGGATCGGCTACTCCAAACCACCCTTGCGGTGCTAGGATTTGTGCTAGAACAATTGCCGAAATCTCAAGGACGCAGATTCGTTACAAACCGACCAAAATGTTACGGGCGAAGAAAGGCCACCCAAGGCCGTTCGCATCGTGGAGCAGTACCTGATACCGCGTAGGCAATCTCCTCCCCTGCCTCGAGTTTTCCCTCGACCAGATGGTCGCGCAGCACCTTGCGTGATCGTATCGCTCATGCCTCTCTCCAACCGGTCGCGTCCTCCAGCTGGCGCGGCTCTTTGAGGGTCACTGGAAGATCGGGCAACCGAATTGGTGCCGAAATCGTAACCGGGAATTCCACCTTGCCGCGTTTCATTCAAACGTGCCAAGGTTGATTTGAGGCAAAGACATTTCACATTCGGCGGCAGGCGCGGACGTATTACATTTCAGCCACAACAAGTGCGCACATCTCATTGACGCGGGAGCCTTCGGGCAGTGATATATCGAGGCGTTCCCAGCTCGCGCCTCCATCAGCGGAGCGAAATATGTTGCGCTCCCAAGCCGCGAAAAATGTTCCGGGTTCGATTGGATGGGCTGCAAGAACGGCAGAATGCTGGCCGCCCGGCCCGGGAAGGCCACGGTCAATTTTCTCCCAAGGCTGCTCACCCGTGCGGCGATAGACATACGATTCGGGATTCGAATCGCCATGCGAACGCAAGGGAGAGGCGGCAGCGGATACGATGACCTTATCTGCGTCTCCCGAGTCCACCGCGACACTCCACAAATACTTATGCCGCAAACCTTCCTCTAATTGCTTCCAAGTGTTGCCGCCGTCACGACTCTCGAAATAGCCATCGCCGGCCGCCGAATACAACCGGCCCGTACTTCGTAGGTGTGTTTGCAACTGATGCGTGTCGTACGGACCGCCCGGCCTCCGGTCTTGCCATGTGACTCCGGCATCGAGGCTGCGAATGAGCGCTCCGGCTTCGACGGCGACGAAGAGCCGCCCTTCAACGTGTGGATCGGTCTCGATCCATCGGACGTGATGGGTCTCGGGCCGCGGCGGAAAACTCCATGCGCTCGCGGACGGAAGATCGCTCAAGCCTTTGCACTCCTGCCAAGTCTCTCCCGCGTCTTCAGAACGAAAGATCGCAGTCGGCTCGCTCCCGGCATAGACGACTCCGACACCTTTCACGCGTTCCACACGGCTCACCGCAACGGAGAGAACTCTCGTCTGCCTGATACCGTCGCCTGCGGGCCTCCAAGTCTCCCCGGCGTCATCACTGCGCCACAGCCCCGAGCCAAACGTGCCGCAATAAGCGAATTGGGGCCGCAACGGATCGAACGCGACGCATTGCGCATCGCGACCGGGCATTTGGAAGTCACACTGAGCACGCGTCCTCTCGGTTGCGAGGATGGCCAGTGCTTTGTCGGTGGAGAAATAGAGCTTCGTCATGGTTTCTTCACGTGATCGTTTGCCGTCCGTGAATCAGTTGGCTCGTCGGCTGCATCTTCAAGTTTGGAACGTGCGGGGTTTTGCGAAACCGAGCTAGATCGTTTCCCTGCCGTGCGTCCACTGTTGGTGATTTGTAGCATCCAATAGTCAGAGAACCGAGGATCGTCATGTAGAAACAATTCTAAACATGTTCCCAGGCTGGATTTCATACGCGGTGTGGGAAATTCATCCGGTGATGAAAATGGAAGTGATCCAATGAAGTACTGGGAGATATTCGCAGACAATCTAAGCAAAGCCGGGTGGAGTTGGGGCTACGTCTCAGCCGTTGATTCCGAGGGGCCCGCGAAGTCTCCGGGCGCGCGCAGGCGCCCGCACGGAGTAAGCCCGGAGTCTTCGCGTTAGCGCAGAGCGTTTAGACCCGCGCGCCTGTGGTTTGTTCGCGCGGCATGATTGTGCGGAGCGTGCGAGCCGCGATAGTGGCCATCGCTTTCTCCTGCTGTTCCGCAGGCAGATTCTTGACTAGCTTGCGATACGCCTCCTTCAACTCGGGATTCGCGTTGAGTTGTTTTGTGACGCTGGCGCGGATGCGCTCACGCCGCTCGATCTTGTTAACGTTCTGTAAGACGAGCATCCGTTCCAGTCGCTCTCGCGGCAACCCCTGGATGTAATTCCATTCTTTCGGATTGGCCTGGATGTAGGCATCGATCTTGGCGTTGATTTCCACGTTGTCGCGGTACTTCGGCGAGTCGGCCCCTGGTTCATTGGCACCAGCGCCGTTGCCGTTGGTATTCTTCTCGGTTCTTTTAAGGCTCATATTTATTTAGTGTGCAGCGGCGTTTGGTTGACGGAGAGCATCGATGATCTCGCCGCAGAAGAGATCAACGAGCTCGAAGGCGTCCTCGTGCTCAACCGCCAGGCTCATGAGGAACTCGGGGCCCGGAGAAGCGCCGAGCCGCTGCTCGACGTTTTCGCTTGCTTCCAAGTACCGCGAGACGGTGGTTGGCGGCACGGTGACGATGACGGGTTGGTTGTCGGTGGATATCTTGTTCATAAGTCGCGGCAGAGGGAGAGAGCGTGGATCACCACTTGTCCTCTGGTGGTGAAGGTTGAGGCGAGGAAAGCGGTTTGGTTTGTTGCAGCTGCGCGTCGACCGCGTCCAGGTGCTGTCGCAAATCAGCTAAGTCATGTTTAAGAGCGAGATTCTGCTTCGCGATTTCCTCGGTCTGACCCACGGCCTGGGTGAGTTCTGCAAGTTTTTGATTTAGCGCAGCAGTCTGCTCGGTGAATGCGCGCGTTGCGGCGCGCTGCTTGTTCACTTCGGCGACGATAGCGTCATTAGTGGGGGTGTTAGTCGCGGCGGCCGTTTGTCGCTGTGAGACCGTCGCCCCGGTTTGCGGTCGAAGGTCCCATCTGGCTGTACTTTCGACACGATAGATTGGGTGCCCTTCGTGCATGGCTAACGGGTCGCGCGGGTCGACGTAGCGGCCGAACCGGTATTCCTTCAGCTGTTCGTCGGTTCGCAATGCGGCGGAGTCTACCGGGTGGCCAGCTGCGGAAGCGGTCAGCGCGGTAGTATTTCTTTTTGGCGAGTGCGAAGCACACGCGGTCAGGAAAATGATCGGGATGAGGAGTAAGCGTTTCATGGAATGAGATTGGGTTGAGCTGTTGATGTGATGGAATCCGTGGGGATCGAAGTGCCGAAGAGACTTGGGGACGGCGAAGGCGATTCAGCGGGCGGGAGCGAAGATGTCAGCGTACCGCCGATCTTAGCGTCCTGTTCATCCACTGTTTGCGTGATGTAGAGGTAGAACTGTTTTCCTGCCGGCACGCGAACGTAGAAACCATCGCGCTCGATTGTCTGAAGAATCTGTTGCGCATACCGGTCGAGAACGCTTTGCGCACCTTGCAACCCTGCGTTTTGCAGAGTTGGCAATGCGAACGTACCAAATGGCGAGACCTGCCGCTGAGTGAACGCTTCGGCGGCGCCGCTGAGCAGTGAAGCGATAAAGAGCTTCACTTCGGCGAGGTTGTCTGTCTTGAGAAGCCGTCCGCGCAGGCCGGCGCTGCCGTCCGTGATTCCCCAGGTTCCTGTGTCCGGATCGCGCTCGTGATCGAGCGCCAAACCGGAGACATTCAATTCCTGCCCGTTTTGCCAAACGAGCGTCCATCGGCCGTTACTTGCGATGCGCTCGCGTGCTCGATCGACTTGGGCGGTACCGTGCACCTCGGTTCCTGCGGGGATGATCAATTCGCCATGATGAAAAATGTCTTCCGTCACGAGACCGATGATCGGCGTCTGAATCGAAGATGAATCGACGGTGATCACCAGTTCGCATGGAATGAGGCGACCGAATGGTGCAAAGTCCGCGCTGAAGACTTTTCCTTCTTTGACGGGCGGCAGCGGCGTTTCCGCAACAACGCTAAGCGATGGAAGTGGTGGTGGCGTTCCTTCCGGTTTCGAGAGCGTCGGTTCGATTTTTCGTTGCGGCGCCGGAGTCCCAAACGGAACCATGTCGCGGCGCACGGTTTCCGGCAATTGAGGCACGTTAGTGCCAGCTTTGGCCGTTGCTTTGTCGGCATTTGATTTCCGCTTCGAATCAAATGGCCGTCGGCTGTTGACCATCAATAAAATGAAAACGAGGCCGAGCAGAAAGAGTGTTAGCGCGCCGGAAGGCGAACGAAAGAAATTGATAAAACGACGCGGGTTCATTGCGGTATAGGAGTCGGTTCAATTGGTGCCGATTCGGGCGTGGTTGGTTCATCCGGTGTTACCTCGGGACTCCTGGATGTGGTCGGCGACGAAGTAGGTGTTTCGACAGTTGGGTCGTGCCGCGCTAGCGCAAACGTGAACTCGTTTTTCAACGAGACGTTGTTGGGACCTTCAAGCCCGCCACTGATGGCGATGTAACCGGAAGTTGTTTCATGTGCGGCGATGCTGCTTGTCAGGTCACTGACTGATGGATTGACGATTCGATCACCGATATGCACCTCAAGTTTCTCAGGCGTGTGTTCGATCGGCTTGTCGGTGCGGTTTGTGATGGTGAGTTGAAAGACAAGGGTGTCATCATCGGGGAACCGAAACGCTTCCATCAACCGCACCTCGTAATCGCCGCAGTCGCTGATCTGCGGTTTGTCCCGTAAATCGCGATGCTCGACGCCGGCGACTGCATCGGACTGTTGCGTTTTGAGCAGGGAGAACGCTTTTGCTTTATCAAGCAAACCGATCAATCGCGGAGGCGTCAGCGGTCGCGGAGTATGATTGCTTTTGCCGGGCGGAGGTTGAAGAACGACGGAATACCAGGGTTCGGTGCTTTCGCGCAATTCGAAGACGTACGTGCGATTGTTCCAGCGCACGTTGAGATTGGTCGTGGCATCTTTCGCTAACGCGCGGAGGGAGAAATAGGCAGTTCCTTTGGTGTGTGCGATTTGGAAAACGCCGGGCGTTTTTCCGTCTGATGTCGTGAGCGCTGCATCGACTGCCGCAATGGCGGACGGGAAGCTGATTGTGGTTACGCGCGTGGCCGAGACTGGCACTTCGTAGACCGTATGATCGTCCAGTACGAAATCTTGCACCCGCTTCTCGAGCGCGTGCGCGTTCGTTAGGCTGAGCGGCAGAGTGAGGACGATGATCTTAATGAATTGGTTCATACTTGAAATCCTGGATGGCAGTCGGGAAACGGCCGTTCTCGACCATGTTGGGATTGCGCAGCATTTTGAGTTTGAGCGTGAATGGAACAGCTTCGGTGAATGCGCGCTCTTGAAAGACGCCACTGCGAATCAGTTGTCCGCTAACCTGCGTGAGGACCGCGTCGCTGCGGGTTTCGAGAAAGTCGATCTTCGCGATCTCAGCCTTCTGATGCAGCTGCTTTGCTTTGAACTCCGGTTCTTCTGCCGTGAATTCCGAACGCGCTTTTTCGTAGGCTTGCTTGAGGAACATCTGCCTAAGCAGATCCGGATGGTCGAAATTCTTCGGGTTGCGCTCTAAGAACGCGACGGCCGCGAGCGTGCTCTGTTGCGCGTGAAGCTCTCGGGCTTCCTGAAAGTGAAGGAGCGGTGAGACAAAGAATGTGCCCGCAGGATCGACGATTACTACGCGCTCCCGCTCTTTCAGCGTTCTCGCGAGATGGATGCGCTCGATCGCTGCGCCGACGAGAACGGCGACTGCGGCAAGAAACCAGAATTTGGCGAGCCGATCTTTATCGACAAACACGCGGATCGGGTCCGCGTGGCGAACTCGATCGCGTGGTGGTTGCTGTCCGGGCGTTGTCGTGCGTAGATCGGAAGAGATTGTTTGCATGATTAGTTTCGAGATCGCTGAAGGAGTTCACGCACGGCTTCATCGCCCGTTGGATCGTTCTTTTTGGGGCGGCGCGCTCGGCGCGACATGCCGCCGCCTAACGAGCTGACAAGATTTCCTAACGTCGAATACGTACTGCCGGTCATCGACGCTTCCGCAGCACCAAGCACTACCGCTGCGCCTCCGCCTGCGATGCCCGCACCTGCAGCCGCTACGCCGCCGCCGGCTGCAATTGTTGTAACAGCGGCGACTCCCGCAGCTGCGCCGGCTGATCCTGCGACTACTGCTGTCGTAGTGAGCGCCTGTCCAACTTGAGCGCCAGTCGCGATTGCTTTCTGCATGATGATCGGTGCGGCGATCGTGCTGGAGATCAGCCAGAGAGCGAGTGCCGCGAGGCCTAACAAATTCTGCAGCCCGTAACCGGCATTACCCCCGACGCCGCCGAGGCTGAGAAAACTTTCATCGGTCATGAAACCGATTAGGCCGGAAGTGCGTAACGAAGCTGCGCCCCAGCCGAGCGGCCAGCACAGCACGCCGGCGTAACCGAGCAGAAATCCAACGCCAATGGAGTGGAGCGTTCGCACGGCCAGAAAGCCGATGAAAATCGGCGCGAGCGCGTAACCGACGTAAAGAATGAACTTCTGGACCAGATAAGCGTAAAAGACGATGACGCTCGCGATAAAGCCGAGCACCCACAGGATAATGGAAATGCCGGCCTCAAAGAGCGCTTGCCCGTCCAGCACATCCCACCACGACTTCGAGCCG
>WNGK01015545.1_pt1 | contig 11304 bp, 6 predicted proteins | sample 5400601 | NCBI WGS metagenome assembly WNGK01 (sample SAMN13153376, study PRJNA577476) | soil metagenome | isolation source: 60 cm soil or saprolite under Garry oak tree replicate 1 | place: USA:California | collected 2016-06-15
ACCACACCAGTTTCCACGGCGATTCCAAACAGCGCGATGTAACCTACCCATACCGCAACGCTGAAGTTGTATCCCATGATCCATTGCAGCAGCAGGCCGCCCGACATGGCGTAGAACGTCGGGAAGATCAGCACCGCAGCTTCTGTCGCAGACTTGAAGACCAGGTAGAGTAGCAGGAAGATCACGAAGAAGACCACCGGGACGATAATGCGTAGGCGTTCCTTCGCTCGCAACTCAAACTCGTATTCGCCGGCCCAACGCCACGTATAGCCGGCCGGTAAAGCCACCTTCTGCTTAAGCAGTTGATCCGCGTGGGTCACGTAACCACCGTAGTCGTGCGTCGCCAAATTGAGGTAGACATACCCGGTGAGAGAGCCGTCTTCGTCGCGAATCATTGCAGGGCCGCGCGAGAATGAGACACGCGCAACTTCGCCGATGGGAATCTGCTCGCCTGATGGCGTGGGGATCAGCGCCTGCGCGATCGCCTGCGAATTGCTGCGGAAGTCACGCTGATATCGCACCGCGATGGGGAAGCGCTGCCGGCCCTCGACATTTTGTGCGATGTTTGCCCCACCGATCTCCGAGGCGATCACGCGCTGCACGTCGCCCACGGTGAGGCCGTATCGTGCAGCGGCCGGGCGATTCACCTCCACATTAAGATAGAAGCCCTGCGATACCCGCTCCGCAAAGACTGAGTTGGTGTCGGATATGCCGGAGAGCACATGTTGCATCTGTGCGCCGATGTCCTGGATGCGCGCAAGATCAGGCCCTTGTATCTTGATTCCCACGGCTGTCTTAATACCGGTAAGCTCCATATCCAGCCGGTTCTCGACTGGCATGGTCCATGTGTTCGTAAGTCCCGGAAACTGCAGTTTCTGATCCATGTCATGAATGAGTTTGTCGTACGTCATGCCGGGTCGCCATTGCGCTCGCGGCTTGAGCATGATGGTGGTGTCGTACATATCGAGTGGCGCGTTGTCTGTCGCGCTATCGGAGCGGCCCACAGTGCCGAAGACGGTAGAGACTTCAGGAAATGAATGAATGATTCGATCCTGTTCCTGCATGAGCGAGACAGCCTGCGCAACCGAGATGCCCGGCATCGCGCTCGGCATATAGAGCGCGGAACCCTCGTAGAGAGCCGGCATGAACTGGCTTCCGAGCCGGAAGTAAAGCGGGATGGTCGCGGCAAGAAAGATAAGATTCAGAGCGATCACCAGCTTCCAATGGCGAAGACACCAGCGCAGGATAGGCAGATAGATGGCCTGAGTAACCCGGGCGGCGGGGTTGGCCGATTCCGGACGAAGCTTGCCGCGCAGGCAGAGTGGCATGAGCGCGGGAACCAGCGTGATGGAGAGCAGAGAGGAGAACGCGAGCGCCAGAGTCTTGGTCCAGGCGAGGGGACGGAACATGCGGCCCTCCTGCGCTTCGAGTAGGAACACCGGAAGAAACGAGACCACGATGATGATGAGTGAGTAGAAGAGCGCCGGCCCTACTTGCTGTGCCGCTCTTACTAGGATGCGGCGGCGATCGTCGCCTGTGGGGAGGTCGTTACGTTCAGCCAGGTGACGATAACCGTTTTCAACCATCACGATGGCCGCATCAATCAAAACGCCGATGGCAAGCGCCAGTCCGCCGAGCGACATGATATTCGAGCTGACCTGGAGGTAATACATTGGGATGAAAGCCGCCAGCACTGCGATAGGCAGCGTAAGGATGGGCACCAATGCGGAGCGGAAGTGAAACAGAAAGACGATGCTGACAAAACTGACAATGACTGCTTCGATCAGCAGATCGCGCTTGAGAGTATGGATCGATTGATCGATGAGCCAGGAGCGATCGTAGGCCGTCACGACCTCGACGCCTGGAGGCAGTGAGGGCGCAAGCTCGCGAAACCGCTGCTTGACACCATTGATAACGTTGAGGGCATTCATTCCGTAGCGCATCACTACAATGCCGCCGACCGTTTCGCCTTTACCCTGCCAGTCAGCCGCACCGCGGCGCACATCCGGACCAAACGACACCGTGCCCAGATCCCGCACCAACACTGGCGTTCCATTTTTGTTAGCTACTGGAACGTTCTCGAGATCGGAGAGGGACTTCAGATATCCGACCCCGCGGATCATGTACTCGGCGCCGCTCATCTCCAGCACATCGCCGCCCACCTCGTTGGTGCTCTGGCGAACACGATCGATGACCATCGGCGCTGAGATGCCGTAAGAAAATAGCTTCCTCGGATCGAGATTTACCTGGTACTGCCTCGTGAATCCCCCAATGCTGGCGACCTCCGCGACACCGGGAACGGTCTCGAGTTGATAGCGCAAATACCAGTCCTGCAGCGCGCGCAGATCCGCGAGACTCTTGGTGTGGCTGCGATCCACGATGGCGTACTCATACACCCAGCCAGCGCCCGTCGCATCAGGCCCAATCGCCGGATGCACTTCGGCGGGCAACTTGCCGGCAATCTGCTGCAGGTATTCGGTCACCCGCGAGCGCGCCCAGTACAGATCCGTGCCGTCCTGGAAGACGACAAAAACATAGGAGTCGCCAAACATGGTCTGCGCGCGCACGTTCTTGACCTTGGGAGCCGAAAGAAGCGCTGAAACAATCGGATACGAGACCTGATCTTCAATCACATTAGGCGGTTCACCGGCCCACTCGGTGTGGATGATGACCTGCACATCGCTGATATCCGGCAGAGCATCGAGAGGAACACGCTGCAGCGACCACGCGCCCGCCACCGTCAGTAGAATCGCCGCGGTGAACACGATGAAGGGATTGCGCGAACACCATTCAATAGTCCGGGAAATCATCACATGCCTCCCGCGGCGTTCACGCTGAGCTTCTTGTTAGCTATGACTTGTCCGTTTCTCGTTACCGTCACAGCGACGTCCCACGTGCCTCCTGCTCCGAGTTGAATCGGCCCTTCATACACGCCGTTCCCTTTGTCCGCAAGGGTCGATGCTACCTGCATCGCACTCATTCCCATCGCAGGCATTGCGGGCATAAAGAAGGTCACGTTGACCTGCGCGCCGGCGACCGGCTTTCCATCCGCGCCAGTCACGTTGATGCGCACCGTGTTCGTGCCCTTGCGCGGCGGCGAGGGATCAGTGGCGAATTCGATGCGAATTTGATCCGCGGATTTCGGTTCGGAACTGGCCTGAGCTGGTATCGGCGCAAATCCGCCCATCGCTCCTTGCAATTGCGCTTCGGAATCAACCAAAAAGTTAGCTGAGCTAACGATTCGGTCGCCTGCTTTCAATCCCTTCAACACAACGATCGAGTCGTCCGTCCTTGTTCCGGTCTCGATCTCCCGCGGTTCCAGGGAGCCTTGTCCATGATCGATGAAGGCGATCTGGCGCCTTCCGGCCTGCAGCACGCCCGATGCGGGGATCACGAGTTGCCGCCCCATCGGCGCGCTCATCTTCACATCGACAAACATACCTGGCTTGAGCACCACGCCAGGGTTACTGAACACCAGCCGCACGCGCACCGTGCGTGTCGTCAGGTCCACATCTGGAAGAATCTGGTCGATGTGACCCTTGAATTTACGGCCAGGATACGCATCGACGGTCACCTGTGCACGATCGCCCGGCTTCAGACGACCCACGTCGGTTTGGAAGACATTTGCGTATACCCACACCGTCGAGAGGTCAGCGATCGAGTAGAGCTTCGTCTCCGGCTGCACGTAGGCATTGGGGAGAGCGTTGCGTTCAATGATGTAGCCGGACGCAGGCGACTCGATTGCCACCTCGTGTTCAACGGTCTCGCTTTGCTCGATGCGCGCAATTTCCGAATCCGGAATGTCGAACCGCCGGAGCCGCTCTTCCGCAGCTGCCCCTTCTTTACGTATTGATAAGTCGCGTTGGCAAATACGCTGCGAATCCAGCCCGGAAAGCGCGTATGCACGGATGCGAGCCGCTGCTCATCCATCGCCACGCTTCCGGGCGCTTGCAGTTCGCTGCTGGTCTCTTTCATCTCCACCAGCGCGGTGGTGACGCCAATCTCCTGCAGATGCTGTGGTGATAGCTGAATCGGAGACAACGGCGACTCATCTGTGATTGCAGGCTGACCGGCTTCGGTCCCTTGTTTCGCGACTGCTGGGCCGCGCGCCACCACAGGCTCGGAGTCACCCTGCGCGTGTACGCGGCCGTCGCGATGGAACGCGGTGTACCCCAGGGCTGCGGCAAGCAAAACGCAGAGCCCGATTGCCATAAAGAGCGCGCGCCTTAACGTCTCAATGTTCATTGCCTTCCCTCCACTGCGGCCGGTTGATTCGGTTCGATCGGCGCGCCGGCTGCCAACTCCAAGTCGGCCATCCGCATATTGAATTCACCGAGTGCATCAATCCACGCCAGATCGACATCGACCACTGTCATCTGGCTATCCAGCAAATCGAGAAATGAAGTCTGATCGTTTTCATACGCGACAACCGCGGAATGAAGTGTCTCCTCGGATTGCTGCCGCAGCGAGTCCTGGTAGACGCGAGCCAGTCGCTGGGCAGCCTTCGCCTCCGCAAGCGCCTCTTGAATCTGGCCCCGCGCGGCGTTTCGCATCGCATCGAGTTCCACCTCTTTCTCCGTGATTGCTGCCGCCGCCTCGCCCAACTCGGCATCGTGCTTGTGGCGGTTTAACCACGGCAAGCTGACCGATCCCTCCACCATGTAGTTATTGCGTATGCTTGAGCCCGCCGGCATCAGCATGTAGCCGGCGGCAACATTGAAATCCGGAACGTAGGTCTTCTTCGCCACGGCCTGCTCGCGGCGACCCTTCTCCGCTGCTGCCTCAGCCTCAAGCAGATCGGGCCGAGATTGCATTGCCACCTGCTCCAGCGCAGAGAGAGCCGGCAGTGGACGATCCAACCCGTACTCGCCTCGTGCTTGAATGGATGCGCTCGCATCGCGGCCAAGCAACGTATTCAAGCGAGCGAGCGCCACGTCGGCATCACGCTCAAATCGAATCATGTGCTCGGCGAGGCGCGTAAGGGCCAGTTGTGCCTTCAGAATCTCCACCTGCGGTATTTTGCCAACCGTGTATTTGATCCGCGCTGCTCCAATGGCCTGGTTCGCGATCCCCACGTGTTGGTCATGGATGCGCAACTCGTCCTGCGCGCGCAGCAAGTCGAAGAAGGCCTTCCTCACCTCGACCTGCACGCGCAGCCGCGTGCCGGCAAGTTCCGCCTTGGCCACGCTCACATCTGACTGCGCAACCGCGGTATGCAGGTTACGCTTGCCTGGCCCGGGCAGCGCCTGCCCAATCATGAGCATGTTCTGCGCGGTGTTGTAGTCCCACGGCTTGCTCAACGGAACGCCCCAGCCGCGATACATGAATTGTGGATCGTCAAGTGTACCCGCACCCGGAACATGCGCTTCGGCCGCAGCAACGCGCCTGGCCGCGACATGAATCTCCGGATTCTCAGCGAGTGCGATCCGCTCCACCTCTTCGAGGCCAAGGGCAGGACCAGCGTCCGCGGCGTGACGCTGACCGCCGCCGATCAGGGCGCTCAAACTCGCCAAATCGGCGTTTGAATCCACCGCCTGAGCGCGAACGATCGGGGCTGGCAGAACGTACGCCAGCGCCCATACAAATGCAGAAATGGCTTTCATGATTCCCTCAACTGCGGTTGTCATGCACGGCCGATCAGGCGCCGTCGTGTGCAAAACACACGACGGCACAAAAAGGCTGGACCTTTAATTGAGGGCTTGCTAGATGCGGAGAACGGAACCGCCGAGGCGTGGGATCGTCAGAGTGGCCTCAACCGAATGCCGCGACTTCGTGCCGCGATCCAACGGAAGCGGCATGATCAGGCCAGCATCCGAGTGCGTCAGAGTCACTGGCCGTTCAGGCGGAGTCGCCCGGCCGATGGGAACGTTCGAGTCAGTCCCATGAACCTGGCAGCAGGATTGGCTCGTGCCCATCTCACATGAGCCGGATGCTTGCATCATCTGCCGGCAGCATTCGTCCTGGGCCGGCATTAGGCACGCGAACGCCGGCACAGCAGCCCACAGGACCACCACAACCAGCATCAGCATCGCGTTTATCTTTCCCACACGCACAGTTTATCCGAAATCTCTCTTTACAGCATGGACATTCGAATCCGCGCGTTCTGTGATTTGGATCACTTAAGAGCTATAAAGATTGCGGTTTGAGTCTCTGTAATAGAGGCTATACCCGTTTTCTGCCTGTATTGGTCGTGAGGTCCGACTGTCGCAGAGCAGAAACTTCTCTTAGCATTGACAATGCGGATCAAAATGTGAATCTCGACCCAAATTGAAACTGCCGCGGCGAATTCACGGTGGAAGTGATCTGGCCGAAGGTCGCCGCCTGGGCGGGCTGACTGATGACCGATGTCATGTCCGTCACAGTCGGCATTCCAAGCTGGGCCCGATTTCCAAGGTTGTAGGAGGAGACCTCGAGTCTTAGATTCCTCTCCCCGCCCAGCGAGAAGCTCTTGTACAGGGAGATATCCACGTCCTGTGCACCCATGGTGCGCACATGGTCGAGATAGGCCGGTGCCGTCCCCGGAACGAACGGGTTGGCGGTCGACAGATCCGTGCTTCCCGATGGAACACCGGGTACCGTGAAGCAGGAGTAGTTGAACCAGTGCGCTGCCGAATGCGGCGCGCCTTTGCTGGGATCGCAGATCAGGTTGGACCGCTGATTGAAGTAGGAGGGGGATGTTCCGGAACCCGGCGATGCGATGGGAACGCCGGTGCTCAGATACGCGATGGCATTTGCAGTCCATCCGCCCAGAATCGCATCTCCAACTCCGTTCAGGTTGACTCCCCGTCCTCTCCCGACAGGCAAGTCGTACGACAACGCACCTGTGAACTGGTACTTTACGTCCTGCGGGCTGACCGAGTGTTCGAACTTCAAGTTCTTCCAGTCCTGCGCCGCACCCAGATGCGAACCGACAAAGCCCAGCGGAGGATTGCCGTCGTCGGTTATCAACTTGGCCCAGGTAAAGCTGGCCAATGCGGTGAAATGGTGTGTCAGCCTCTTCTGGACCTTGGTCTGTAACGAGCTGTATTCCGAGTCGCCCCCGGGATAGCCATGTACGACAACGCCGTTGCCAGAGCCGTAATTGCCATTGCCAAACTGCGGGAACTGTCCAAGCGAAACCCACAGCGGGACCGTGGAAGCGCCATAGTTGGCATTGGTTGAGGGCTGGATGGCCGCCCATTGGTTCGGCGTGGTTACGCAACTGGGGTTCGACGGATCCACGCACAATGAGGCCCCGTGTTGCGCGATTGCTCCCAGATCGAGTTCGTTCAGGTCGGCCGTGCCCAGCGGCAGGAAAAGGCCACGGCTGCCCACGTAGCCAACGCTGAGAACAACCTGGCGCGGTAGTTCGTACTCCAGGCCGAAGTTAAAGTTATAGGTCACCGGGGTTCGCTGAGATCGCAGCATGGTGTTGAGAGAAATGCCAAGATTGTTGCCCAATCCCGCGGGCGGGGTCTTGAATTGCTGCACCGCGCCATTAGGGAATGGATTGCTGAGCGAATAGATGCCCGTGGTGCTGCCAGCGGGGCTGCCGGGCGCGGCACCCGAACAATCCGCGGTGCCGTTGTATACGGTGTTGCCGTCGGCGTTGAAGCAAGTGGCATTCCATTGCGTGTCGGCGGAGAAACCATCGCTGTTCAATCCCACTCCTCCCACCATATGGGGGCTGGGGCCAAAGTAGAATCCGCCGCCGCCGCGGACTACCAGGCGGTTGGCCGGCTGCCAGGAGAGCCCCAGCCGCGGTCCGAAATCCTTCAGGTTTGACGTGAACGGGCTGCGGTGGGCGCTGCTGGCATAGACTTCGGCGCCCGTGTAGGAGACACCGTTGAGAGAACTCTTCGCGGCTGGATCGAAATACTCCAGGCGGTTGTGCCGCTCCGTTTTGCCACCGAAGATGTCCCAGCGCAGTCCGGCCGTAAGTGTAAAAGACTTTGTAGGCCGGTAGGTGTCCTGGACGAAAGCCGCGTAGTAGGGGCTCGCCTCAGCGGCGAACAGATCCTTTGTGAAATTGGGATAGCTGTTCGACTCGGTCCCGGGCTCCGTTCCCATGCCGATCAGGAACGATGCAAAATCGCTTCCCCCGTTCCCGGAACTCACCGTCTGGTCGGTCGCCGAGTTATCGAACGCATACGCGCCAGACGCCGCGGGCGGCTGCCCCACGTTCAGGAATCGCTTCATGTACTCAAAGCCGGTCGAGATCTCATGTTTGCCCCAAGCCTTGGTGACAGAGGCATTTGCGTCGCTGCTCTCGCTGGCAAAACGAAACGTGTTGTAGTTGGCGGTTCCGCCGATACCGTCCGATCCATAGTCGGTAAAGAGCACGAAGGGGAGAACCTTGTAAACCTCCTCCGAGGCGAGCGACGAAGGGAAGCCAAGCGTGGTGATATCGAAGCCATTCTGTCGCGGATCACCGCCCTGGTTTTCGAAGTGACGGGTAAACGAATAACGCAACTGCAGGACGGTCGTGGGATTCAGTGTGAGGTCGTCCCCCAGCAGAACGTTGCGCCCATTGGTCACATTTTGCGCATAGTTCAGGTCCCACATGTTGCCAAACGCGTTGAAGGTGGCGGTGAATAGCCGATCGAAGGAGAAACGGCCAAAGATGCGCTGCTTCTCGCTCTTATCCCAATCCATGCGAACATCGAAACGCTGCGCGGTCGTGGGATCGAGGCCCGGCAAATAAAGGTTGTTCACGGCACCGTCCGTTGCTGAATCGCAGGGACCGTTCGTGTTCACATTGCACTTCGGAAACTCGGAGAGAAACTTCAGCGCGATAGGATTGGGATTGGGGATAATGTTATTGGCAAATGGCTGACGTGTGCCGTCGGGGTTGTCGGGAACGAGCGGATTGTAGATGGTAAAGCTGTCGGCCGAGAAGTCGCCCTTCCGTTCCGCGCTGGTGGGCACCGTAAACGTGTTGGAGCCATCGAACTGCTGCTGTTGTGTTGCTTCGTAATCTCCGAAGAAGAAGAGCTTGTTATGCAGGATCGGTCCGCCAATGGCGGCGCCTTCCTGGTAGCGGTGAAACGATGGCGGTGTGTTTGCCGTTCCGTTGCCCACCTGGCTCTGCTTGTTGAAGTACTCGTTCGCCCCCAGAACATCGGGACGGAAGACGCCAAACACGTCGCCGTGCAACTGGTTGGTACCTGATTTGGTGACCAGGCTGATGACTCCGGCACCGCCGCTCTGATACGACGCCGGGGTGTTCTGTGTCTCAACCCGCGTTTCCTGTACTCCGTCCTCGGGGATATCGAGCGCCGGGATGATGGCGGCTACGTTATTCTCCGCAATCCCCAGCGGACTGCCGTCCACCATGAAATAAACCGACCCAACGAGCGCACCGTTGATGGTGTACGAGGATACATCGACGCCCGGACGCCCACTGGAAATGTTCTGGATGGCGAACGAACTCGACGAGTTTGGCGCCCCGTTGGCCGGCGTCACACCGGCGCTCAATTGCACCAGGTCGTAGACATTGCGCGTCAGCAGCGGAACGCGGTCGATCGTCTCCGACGTAATGAGTTGGCCAACGGTCGAGTTGCTGGTATCCACCAGTTCCGTCGTCTCGGTCACGGTCACAACCTGGTTCACCGACCCCACCTTCAGCGCGAGATTCACCGTGGTGACCTGGTCTACGGTTACAGTCACATTCTGCTGAACAATGGTGTCAAATCCCTTTCCCGTCGCGCTCACTTCGTACTTCCCGGGAGAGAGCGAGATGAACGAATACAATCCAGCAGCCGTGGTCACGGTCGAGAGCGTCTCTCCTGTGGCCGTGTTCTTTGCCGTCACGGTCGCGCCCGGCACAATCGCTCCGCTGGTGTCCGCCACCTGTCCGCTGATGCCGCCGCGGCCAGCTTGGGAAAACAGCATCTCCGCGCAAGGGAAGAGAAGCGCAATGCAGAGGAAGATGTGTGGGAAGAAAGTGGCCCCCAATTTTTGTGTTTTCATCTTGCGGCCTCCTGGATTATATTGATTCAAACGTTTGAACCGGTGTTGATCGAATATAGGGTGAGTCGTATGGGCTGTCAAGCAAAAATCGGCAAATCGGGTCGAAATGGGTTAGGCCGAGAAGGTGCCAGGTGAGTCAACGAAAGTCCGGCCATGTCACGCTCCTCGACATCGCCCGCGCTGCCGGCTTCTCCGTCTCCACCGTCTCCATCGTGCTCAGCGAAGCCCCGCTCTCGCAGAACGTGGCCGTCACCACGCGCGCCCACATCCGCACCATCGCGCAGCAACTCGGCTATCACCCTGACGCTTATGCGCGCAGCCTCCGGCGCCGCAGCACGCAGACCATCGGCATACTCGCCTTTGATCTCTCTGACCCCTTTTGCGTCCCCATCATGCGCGGCATTCAGGAAGGCGTGCATGCCGCCGGCTACCTGCCCCTACTCATGGACGCGCAGACGCAGCGCAAGCTCTTCGACAGCTATCTGCACATGATCCTTGAGCGCCGCGCCGAGGGCGTTATCGTTATCGCCAGCTGGGTCTTTGAAGAGACCAATCTTCTCGGCGACATCCGCAAGAACAACGTCCCCATCCTCATCGTCGGCCGCGACCTTGTGGATCGCGGCATTAGTTCCATCCTCGTCGACAACGAGGCTGGCGGCGCACTCGCAACCCGCCATCTCGCCGAACTCGGCCATCGACGCATCGCCGTCATTCGCGGACCGCAGGAGATGTGCGACAGCGAACCGCGGTGGGCAGGCATCCGCAAAGTGGCCGCACAAAGCGGCATGCATCTCGACGAGCGCCTCGTGTTTGAACTCCCCGGCCTCGCCGATCCCGCTTCAGGCTTCGAAGGCGGCGTGCGCTTCGCAAAACAGATGCTCGCATCCGGATGTCCTTTCACCGCCGTGCTCGCCTTCGACGATCTCACCGCGCTCGGCGTCGTTCGCGGTCTCGCCGAGTCCGGGCTCCGCGTCCCCGAGGATTGTTCCGTGATGGGCTTTGACGACGTGTTACCGGCTGAGGTCGCGACGCCCGCCATGACCACCATCCGGCAGCCGCTACGCGAGATGGGCGTCGAAGCGGCAGAGCGCGTGCTGCAGGCCATCCGCAGCATTCCCGGGAAGGCGGAGAAGCCGCGCTTGCACCAGACCAACCCTGAGTTGGTGATCCGCATGTCTACGGCGCCTCCACCCGCAAAGATCAGCACGCCCAAATCGAATCGCCGCACTCGCACTTGACATCCGTGCTGTTAGAACCAGAAGATGTGCTTCATTCAAACGTTTGAACCGGCAGCTTTCCCCTAGAAATGGACGCCGGACACTTCGAAGGATTCTTTGTATGCGCCGGAAAAAG
>WNGK01007649.1_pt1 | contig 11303 bp, 11 predicted proteins | sample 5400601 | NCBI WGS metagenome assembly WNGK01 (sample SAMN13153376, study PRJNA577476) | soil metagenome | isolation source: 60 cm soil or saprolite under Garry oak tree replicate 1 | place: USA:California | collected 2016-06-15
GGTCGGCCTGGGCGTCCAGCCGAACACCGAGCTGGCCGAGGGGGCCGGCCTGCGGGTGGACAACGGCATCGTGGTGGACCAGTTCTGCCGGACCGTCGCCGACGGCGTCTACGCCGCGGGCGACGTGGCGAACCACTTCCACCCGGTGTTCGGCACCCACATCCGGACCGAGCACTGGCAGAACGCCATCGGCCATGGGGAGGCCGCCGCGCTGAACATGCTCGACCGGGACCGGCCCTACGAGGAGATCCCCTGGTTCTGGTCGGACCAGTACGAGCACAACCTCCAGTACTCGGGGTTCCACACCGACTGGGACGACCTGGTGGTGAGGGGCCGCCTGGAGGACCGCGACTTCGTGGCCTTCTTCGTCAAGGACGGGTCGGTCCGGGCGGTGCTGTCGATGAACCAGGGGTCGGTGATGGCCGAGGCGGCCGGCCTGATCCGGTCGGGGACGCGGGTCGAACGAGCCAGTCTGTCGAACGAGGACGTGGCCCTGGCCAGCCTGGCCTCCGGCTGACGATGGAGCCCGTCTCCGAGGACGAGCTGGCCCGCCGGTCCGGCACCACCGTCGAGCTGGTCCGAACGCTCGCGGAACTCGGGCTGCTCCGGCGGGGGGAGTCCGAAGGGACCTTCGCCCTGGCCGACGTGAACCGGGTTCGGCTGGCCGAGGCCCTGCATGCCGAGGGCGTCTCCTACGAGGACATGGGCCGGGCCGCGGCGGCGGGGCACCTGTCGCTCGAGCCCATCGGCGTGGTCTTCCCGGCCCCCGCGGGGCTTCTCGACATCACGGTGGACGACCTGGCCGCCGAGCTCGGGCTGAGTGTGCAGGAGCTGGCCCGGCTGTTCGTGGCGTGGGGCCTGGCCCCGCCGGAACCGGGGCAGCGGGCCCGGGAGGACGACGCCCGAGCGCTCCTGGCGCAACGGGTGTTCCCCGAGCAGGGACTGGACGCCGAGGTCCTGATCGCGGCCACCCGGGCCTTCGGGGAGAACCTCCGGCGGATCGCCGAGACGCAGGTGGGGTTCTTCCGGTCCAGGATCATGGACCCTCTGGGCACCTCGGGCATGTCCCGACTGGAGGTGATGGAAGCCACCGCGCCGCTGAGCGCGATCCTCCAGCCCTCCGGCAAGGCCCTGATCAACTGGCTGCACGACCGCCATTTCGAATCGCTGGTGCTGCAGGCCGTTGTGGAGATGCTGGAGGAGGAGCTCGAACGCGAGGGCTACGTCCACCCTCGCCAGGTGACCCCGCCGGCCATCGCCTTCCTGGACCTCTCCGGCTACACCCGGCTCACCGAGGACTGGGGGGACGAGGGCGCCGCGCAGCTCGCGGCCGGCCTGGGCGAGCTGGTGACCGCGGTGGCCCCGAGCTTCGGGGGGCGTTCGGTCAAGCTCCTGGGAGACGGCGTGATGTTCCATTTCCCCGATCCGGCGAGGGGCGTGGAGTGCGGCCTGGCGCTGGTCGAACGAGCCGACGCGCTCCGGCTGCCTCCCGCGCGGGTGGGGCTGAACGCGGGGCCGGTGGTGTTCCGGGACGGCGACTACTTCGGGCGGACCGTGAACGTGGCCGCGCGGATCACCGACTACGCGCGGCCTCGCGAGGTGCTGGTGAGCGAGGAGGTCGTGCAGCACGCCAGGCCCGACGGGGTGACCTACCGGGAGATCGGCCCGGTCATGCTGAAGGGCCTGGCCGACCCCATCGCCCTGTACCGGGCCCTGGCGAGAGGGTAGATCCGCTTCGTCCACGGACCCCTTCGGCCCCGTCCCGTAGTCTTGGGTTCGAGCCGATGGCAGATCAGAGCATCGAACCACGCGAGCGCTCGTCCCCGGCGCCGGTCCCCGACAGCGAGCCGGTCATCCGGACCGAACGCCTGACCAAGGTCTACCCGGGGGACATCCTGGCGGTCGACTCGCTGGACCTCGCGGTGAGGGCCGGCGAGATCTTCGGCCTGCTGGGGCCGAACGGCGCCGGGAAGACCACCACCGTCGGGATGCTCACCACCCGGATCATCCCCACGGCGGGCCGGGCCTTCGTCGGCGGGATCGACGTGGTGGCGCACCCGGCCCTGGCCAAGCAGGCCATCGGGGTGGTGCCGCAGACCAACACCCTCGACCGCAGCCTGACCGTGTGGGAGAACCTCTTCTTCCACGCGCGGTACTTCGGGATGAACGCGGCGCAGGCTCGCCGGGCCGCCGACCGGGCCCTCGAGCAGTTCCGGCTGGCCGACCGGGCCAAGGCCGACGTGCTCGCCCTGTCCGGCGGATTGGCCCAGCGGCTGATGGTGGCGCGGGCCATCGTCCACGACCCGCACATCCTGTTCCTGGACGAACCCACCTCCGGCCTGGACCCGCAGAGCCGGCTGGCCCTGTGGGAGATCCTGCGGGACCTCCACGCCCGGGGCCAGACCATCATGCTGACCACGCACTACATGGAGGAGGCCGATCAACTGTGCGACCGGGTGGCCATCATGGACCACGGCCGCATCCTGGCCCTGGACACGCCGGCCGCGCTGAAGCGTTCGATCGACGCCGACACGATCGTCCGGGTCCACACGGACGGCTCCACGCAGGCCCTGGCGGAGGCACTGGGCCGGATGGCCGGAGCCACCCACGCCGAGGCCGCCGACGGCGAGGTCAGGGTCTACCTGCGGGGCGTCACCGGCGCCCTGCCGCGGGCCGTCGGCGCGGCCGAGGCAGCCGGGTTCACCGTGACCGACCTCTCGATCACCGAGCCGACCCTGGAGACGGTGTTCATCACGCTGACCGGGAAGGACCTCCGGGAGTGAGGAGGAGATGAGATGAGCCGAACCGCGACCGCCCGTCTGCCGTCCGCCGGCGAGCTGCTGGAGCTCAGGCCATCCACCCGGGCCGCCCTCACCGCGTTCAGGGCGCTGCTGCTCCGCGACCTCCAGGTACTGAGGAAGACGTTCGGCCAGTTCGCCGTGCGAACCGTCATGCAGCCGCTGCTGCTGGTGTTCGTGTTCACCTACGTGTTCCCGAAGATCGGTGAGGGCATCGGCGGGTCGTCACAGGCCCAGGCGGCGTTCTCCACGCTGCTCATGGCCGGGGTGGTGGCCACGACCATGGTGTTCCAGGGGGTCCAGGCGGTGGCCCTGCCACTGGTGCAGGAGTTCGGCTACACGAAGGAGATCGAGGACCGGGTGATGGCGCCGCTGCCGGTGTGGGGGGTGGCGGCGGAGAAGATCGTGTCCGGGGCGGTGCAGGGGCTGCTGGCGGCGCTGGTGGTGTTCCCCCTGGCGATCTTCATCCCGGCCACCCCCGTCCACCTGGTGTTCCGGTGGCCCTACCTCCTCACCATCACCCCCATCGCCGCCTGGGTAGGGGCGGCCCTCGGCCTGGTCATGGGGACCCGGGTCGACTCCAGGCAGGTGCCGCTGCTGTTCAGCATCGTGATCATCCCGATGACGTTCCTCGGGGCCATCTACTACCCGTGGTCGAAGCTGTCCCCCATCGCCTGGCTGAAGTGGCTCGTGCTGATCAACCCGCTGGTGTACATGAGCGAGGGGTTCCGGCTGTCCCTGACGAAAGGCGTGCCCCACATGCCGACCCTCGCCATCTACGGGGCCCTGGTCGGCTTCGGCGTGCTCATGACCTGGCTCGGCGTGCAGGGATTCCGCAGGCGCGTGCTGGCCTGAGCGACCCATGCCCTTGACGAAGGGGGCGGCCCCCAGGGAGGCCGCCCCCTTCTTCGCTTCTCCTGGGCGAAGCGTCTAGTTGTTCGGCACCTTCACGGTGGAGGTCCGCACGGCCCGGCCGTGCAGGGCCGCATCCGCCCTGGCCGCACCCGCGGAGCCCACCTCCGAGATGTTGGTCGGGGTGGTGAAGTTCGGGGCGATGTAGCCCCCCAGGATGTACATCTTGTTCTTGGTCCCGAGCTTGATCACCGTGCCGGCCTCGTTCCGGACGACCGTGTGGATCTGGCCGCTCAGCGCCCACGTGTTCGACGTGGCGTCGTACACGTTGGTGTCGCCGTTGCCGTTGGGCCATTGCCCGCACGAGGCCAGGACGATGGACGGCGGGATGGGACCACCGGCGAGGGCGAACGCGGCGGACTCGTCGCACGCCTCGGGGAGGTCGGCCACGGCCGCGTCGTTCCAGCCGATGGTGCCGGGCTTCCAGGCCTCCACCGTCACCTGCGCGAACAGCGTCCCCACGCTGTTCTCGTCACCGCCGATGGCGTAGATCCGGCCGTTCAGGACGGCGGGGGTGATGTAGCCCCGGGCCACGTTCAGGTCCGGCCCGGCGGTCCAACGAGAGCCCGCCGGGGCCATGGGGTCGAAGATCCATGTCTGGGCCGAGTTGTCGTCCACGCAGGCCGGGACGCTCGTGGAGAACGACATCCCACCCAGCACGTAGGCCTTGTTGCCCAAGCCGATCGCGCCCATCGCCGGCAGGGCGATGCAGGCCGACGGGGTGGTGCCGGGATACGGGTCGGTGTTGATGATCTTGGCCATGTTGTCGGCCGGGTAGTAGACCTGCACCGACTTGATGATCTGCCCCGTCGCCGTGCGGCCGCCGAACGTGTAGATCCCGGGCCCGTGCGAGTCCACGAGCTGCACCGGGGCGTAGTTCGAGATCGGGATCGGCATGTCGACGGTGGTGTCCGTGTAGGTGGAGTTGGTGGTGTCCAGGTACCACACCGACCCGTCGGTGAGGTCGTTGTCGGTGCGGAATCCCAGGAAGTAGACGCGGTTGAGCGACTTGACGAAGGCGCCCCCGAATCGGGTGCCGTCGAACGGGGCTACGGGACCGTTGCTCCACCTCACGGAGAGCAGCGGGTTGTTGCTCGCCGCGCGCTGGGCGCCGGTTCCGGCGAAGGCCGGAAGGCTGGCCGCGACGACGACCGTCGCCGACAGCAACCCGAGCCCGAACAGATACCGTCTCTTCATCTGACCTCCCTCATTTGCGTCGAACACCATCTCGGAGCGTGGCCTCACTGCGCGAAGCAGGCGAATCGACCGGTTCGTCGAGACCCCGACCGCCCCATCACCCCCTTTCGGCCGGCGGAACCGCACCGCAAGCTTCGTGTCGTCGAGCCGCATTCACCCACGCCCGTTCACCATCAGTCAAATGGTACGAACCGGGCCGAGCCGGCCCATCACGGATGGCCCTCGATGACGGGGTGACGATCGGTCCGAACGGACCGGCGGGCGGGGTGCGCTACCGACGGGCGTACGGCTTCAGCGGGGGCTCCGAGCTCCGCATGTGCCACTTGGGGAAGCCCTGCGAGCGCGAATACTCCCACGCCGACACGATCCCGGCCACCTGCCCTCGCTGCCCGGCCATCAGGCCCTCCCGGCACGCCGAGTCGGGCACCCGGCCTGGATCGACCGGCCCGGGGTGGGTCAGGGCGTCGATCACCAGCTCGGCCGTGGCCAAGTCCACCGTCCCGATCGTCAGGTAGTCGACGAACCGACCCGGGCACTTGTCCTGGACGGCCAGGTTGCGGGTGTTCGGGCCCTCGTGTCCCCAGTCGAGCGCCGCGGTCGGCACGGGGCGGTGGGGCTGCACCAACTCGTCGTGGAACCTCGTGTAGATCGATGAGTACGAGACGCTCCCGGGGGTCTCGTCCCCCTCGTTGAGCGCGGTAGGAACATCGAGCCGGGAGCCATCTGCCACCCCGACGCAGGCTCCTTTCCTCCGGGCGGCGGCCTCCGGGCCGTGGTCGTGCCGTGGTTCGGCGCGGCCAGCATCACGAAGTCGTCCACCTCGGCCTGGACCGACGGCCAGTACTTGATAGCCCAGCGCGGCATCAGCCCGCCCTGGCTGTGGCCGACCATGTCCACCTTTCGGCCCGTCATCCGGTGGATGGCCTCCACGGCGAAGGCCACGTACTCCGCCGACACCTGGAGGTCGCCCAGCCCGCGGTCGGGGTAGGTCACCACGCAGACGTCGAAGCCGCGGTGCCGCAGGAGGGGCCCGTAGCTCCAGTCGTACTCCTCGTGCCCGTTGGAGAACGTGCCGTGCACGAGCAGCACGGGCTCGTGCTCCGGATGGGCGAACCGCCCGCAGTCGAGCGCCCTGCGCAGTTCGGCCCGGGGAACGTCGAACGGCGGGTCGTGCGGCCCGGCCACCGCCGACGGCGCGGCCATGGCCACCACCGCCGCGACCGACAGGAGGACGAGCCAGGGCAGCCGTCGCGCCCGCCTCACCGGTTCCACGGTGCGAGAGTCTAGTTGATTCGAACTAGTTATGCGGACGGGCCGACCATGCGGTTCGCTCTACGCGGGCCCGCCCCGGGATCTCGGTCACTTCGGGGGTTGAGTGGCCGGCCCTCCGCGCCGATACCTCCCTTGAGAACGTTTAGCGAGGAGCGCCTACCCTTGGCCGCTCGCATGACGAAGAGGATCGCCGGCACCGTGGTCGCGACGCTCGCCCTCGTGGCGGGCTCGTTCGCGCTGGCCCACCAGGCCCTGGCCCTGGCCCTGACCGTGAACAGCACCTCCGACGGCGTGGACGCCAACCCCGGCGACGGCGTCTGCGCCGCCTCCAGCGGGGCCTGCACGCTTCGGGCCGCGGTCATGGAGGGAAACAAGGCGTTGGTGATCACGAACGTCACCCTGCCCGCGGGAACCTACACCCTGACCATCGGAGGATCAGGCGAGGACCAATCGGCCTCCGGCGACCTGGACCTGCGCTGGAACGTCAACATCTTCGGAGCCGGGGCCAGCACCACGATCCTCAAGGCCGGCGTCGGGCTCGGGGACCGTCTGGTCGACATCCCGGTGGCCGCGGGACAGACCATCGCCATCAAGGACGTGACCCTCCAGGGCGGATCGGCCCCCTCCGGCCAGGACGGCGGGGGGCTGAGGGACCTCGGAGCGACCAGCCTCGTCTTCTGGAACGACACGGTCAGCGGCAACTCCGCCAGCGGGGGCTCCGGGGGCGGGCTCTCGTTCTCCGGACCGTCCGGCACGGCCGTGGACCTGTACAACGACACCGTCAGCGGGAACAGCGCCAAGACGAACGGTGGGGGCATCGACGTGGAAGGTGCGGTCTCCGCCGCCTTCCACCAGGACTCGATGTCGAACAACTCCGCCCTCAACGGGGGAGGCATGGCCGGGTTCATCGCCACCGGGGCCGCGGGGTCGTTCACCCAGCTCATCGGGATGACGGTGAGTGGCAACTCGACCACGGCGGGAGGCGTCGGCGGGGGCATCGACCTGTCGCGGGCCCCCCCAGCCTTCAACCTGGTGGTCACGGGGAACTCCGCCGGGTACGGAGGAGGCGTCTACCTGTGGGGCGGAACGCTCGCCTCGACCATCGACAACTCCACCATCGACGACAACACGGCCACGGTGAACGGGGGCGGGATCTACGCCGTCAGTTGCGGCACCACCTGCGGCACGGTTCGGGACACCACCATCGACGGGAACACGGCAACGCTCGACGGGGGCGGCGTCTGGGCGAAGGGCGAGCTGACCCTGATGGGGGACCTCATCAGCCACAACCGGACGCTCGGCACGGGGGCCGCCGGGGGAGCCGTCTACCACACGGGGAACGGCGGGCATCCCCTGGTCATGACCAGCGACACGGTGTACGCGAACACGGGGAGCCCGGCCTCGGGCGGGGTCGTGCTGGGCTCGCGTTCGACCGATCCGCTCACGAACGTGACGATCTCGGGCAACTCCGGCGGGTCCTCCGGGAACGGGATCGACGTGGTGGCCGGCACGCCGGCCCCCCAGCTCGAGAACGATATCTTCGACGGCAACGGGACCCTGTGCACCGGCTCGATCGACGACCTGGGACACAACCTGGACCGGGCGAACACCTGCCATCTGACGAAGGCGAGCGACCTGGTGAACACGGACCCGGTGTTCGCCGGGCTGGCGGACTGGGGCGGCCCCACCTACACGCTCCGGCTCGACTGGCCGTCGCCCGCCATCGATGCCGGCGACAACGGCGTCTGCCCGGCCGCGGACCAGCGCAACGTCCAGCTCCCCCAGGACGGCGACAGCAACGGCTCCGTGATCTGCGACATGGGGGCGTACGAGGCCGCCCAGTTGACGGCGAACAGCGACGTGCACTTGACGAACTCCCCGGGCAGCTCGACCGTCAAGCGCGGGGGGACCGTGACCTACACCATGGGCGTCACGAACACCGGCAACAACGGGACGACGAACTCGGTGCTCGAGGACAACCTCCCGAGCTGGCTGACGTTCGTCTCCTGCAGCGTGTCGGGGGGGACCGGAGGGACGTGCGGGGGCTCCGGGAGCAACCGAACGGTGAAGATCACCTCGGTGGGGGTGGGTTCGAGCTGGACGGTGGTCATCAAGGCGACGGTGTCCTCCTCCACGCCGGTGGGGACGGTGATCGCCGACACGGCTTCGATCTTCGCCGACAACCCCGACCATTCGTATTCGGACAACGTGGCCACCGCCACGGTGACGGTCACGTCGTAGAGCGGCGGGGCGGGCCAATCAGCCGGCGGGTTGCGTCCGTTCCAGGATCACCACCAGGATTTCCCGGGTGGTCCGCTTCTCGTAGTCCGCGAACCCGGGGACCAGCTCCTTCTGCCGCTCCCAGATGCGCTCGCGCTCCTCGCCCCTGGCCACCCGGGCCACCACGTCGAAGGTCTCCGTCCCCACCTCGATCCGGGCCCGCGGATTCCGCACCAGGTTGTGATACCAGTCCGGGTTCTCCGGGGCTCCGCCCTTGGAGCCGAACACCGCGAACGCCTCCCCGACCGGCAGGTACGCCAGGGGGTTGACCCGCTCGATGTCCGATCTGGCGCCCGTGTGGTGCAGGAGCAGGAGGGTGCGCCCTTCGAACCTCCCCCCGACCTTCCCGTCGTTCGCCCGGAACTCGGCGACGATCGGGGCGTTCCAGTCGCTCACGTTCGGCATGGGGCGTCCCTGATCTATCGGCCCCGCTCGGGGAGGGTCGAGGGGCCGACCCGCTTCTTCAGCCAATCGCCCAGCGGTTTGGATCGCTGAAGGAACTCCTCGATGCGGTCCTTGGCCCGCCGGGTCCCCAGCCAGGCGCCAGGGGGCCACTGCCTCCACGTGATGAGGCCCTTGTGCCGCAGGAGCTCGATGCGGGGATGGTCCTTCGGGTAGCCCTTGGGAGCCGTCTTCAGGACGTCGTGGGCGGTCACCTCGAGGCCGGCCGCCCTCGCCGTGGCCACCAGGCCTTCGAGGGCCCGGCCGGAGCGTTCGTCGGCCACGGCCTGGCGGTAGCGTTCGAGCTGGTCCGGGGCCATCTCGTACATCCCGCAGCCCGCCCCCAGCCCCTCCGCCGAGAGCTGCACGTAGCCCTCGCCCGCCATCGCCCCGATGTGGGTCTTGTAGGGAGACTTGTCGGCGCTGAACCTGATGTCCCGGTAGGGCCGGAAGATCCGCCCCTCGCCCCACTCGGGGGCCAGCTCCGCCAGCAGCTCCTCCATGGGCCCGCGGACCAGGGATTCGTAGACGGCCTTGTTCTTCTGCCAGTAGGTCTTGGAGTTGTCGGCCTCCAGGCCTTCGAAGAACTCCAGCGCCTCCGCCCTCCAGCCTCGAAACGCCATCGTTCCCCTATCCCGTGTACGAGATCTGGTGGATCGAACCGCCGTAGATGTCCACGTAGAACAGGTCGCCGTTCGAACCCGTCTTCACGTCGACAGGGTAGACACCCGAGCCGAACGTGGACAGCGTCGAAGGGTCGGGGTCTCCGTTCGCGTTGGCGTACATCGTCCACAGGCAGCCTCGAACCACGTCGCCGAAGAAGAACGCCCCGGCGTACTGGGAGGGGAACGTGGTCCCGGTGTAGAACCCGACCGCCGAGTACACGTTGCTGCCGCTGCAGCCGCTCGGGCCGTGGCTCATGACGAAGTACGGCTTGCGGGTCAGCGCGGGATGGGCATAGAGCTGGTTGCAGATCGGGAGGTTCGCTCCCTGGTAGCCCGGCTGCTTGAGCTTCCCCTCGTAGCACGGCCAGCCGAAGTCCTCCACCGTGGAGTCTCCCGCCGAGAGGATGCCGTCGATCTCCTCCCAGGAGCTCCAGCCGACGTCCCCCACCCAGATCCGATCCGAGCCGCCCGGCTTCACGGCGAACCGGAACGGGTTGCGCATGCCGGCGGCGATGATGCGGTCGTCGGTGGGGTCCGAGTTGCCGATCAGCGGGTTGCCCGGCTAGGCGTCGCCGGTGGCCGGATCGACCCGGAGGATGGCGCCGTTCATCCCCGTGGGGTCGCCGTGGTGCGCGATGTCCTGCGCCCGCAGCGCCCCTCCCTGTTCGAACGGGTCGCCGCAGGGGTTGCCGAACTGGCCGTAGTCGACGTCGTTGTAGCTCGCGCCGTCGCCCCCGCCGACGTACAGAGCGCCCTCGGGACCGAAGGCGAGGGTGCCGATGGAATGGCTGTCGAACTGCTGGCACCAGTCCTCGATCAGGACCTGCTCCGGTCCGCCGTGGTTGTTCGCGTCGAGCAGCATCCTGGAGGCGCGTGCGCCCGCCATGCACCCGTTCGAGTTCGAACACGTGTCGTGGTAGACGGGCGGCTGCTGGCCGATCGGGGCGTCCAGCGTGTACAGGACGTAGACGTACGGGTTGGTCGAGAAGTTCGGGTCGAGGGCCAGGCCCAGCAGGCCCCGGTCGCTGTAGTCGTAGACGTTGGTGGACAGGTCGGCCACCACGGTCGGCGTGGGGTCGCTCAGGCTGTCGAACTCGAGGATCACCCCGCCCTTCTCCCCGACGAAGACCCGTCCGTCCGGGGCGAACTGGACCACCGTGGGATTGTTCAGCCCGGAGATCGCCACGGTATCGGTGAACCCGGAGGGGAGCGACGGAGCCGACCGGTGGGCCGGCCGGCGGAAGATCTCGCCGAGCGGCCCGATTCGGGTCGTCCCCGCGGCCCCCGCCGTCGAAGCCAAAAGGACCGTCAGGGCCGACAGGCCGGCCGCCACCGATGCCCTTCCTCGCATGATCCCTCCCCCAGAGTGGAGGGCCATCCTAGCCCACCGATGGGATGGTTCAAGGGGCCTGGGGCTGGCGGCGGGACTCGGTCGCCGCCATCGTGGCTCGTGGCATCGATTGGCGATGACCGTCCGGAGCGGGGGACCATCGTCGGCTCCTCACGGTTGACGACGCAGGACCCTGCGCCCCCACCCTTCTTGCCCATGCCTGGGTAGACCATCCGGGCCATTCCAATTCGGGCCCAACGAGGCATTCCGAACCGGGCCTGCCCCCGGTAGGCTCGGTCGCCCCCTTCGACATCTCCCGGAGGCCCCGCCGTGAAGCGACTCTCATCGCCGATCGTCCTGATCCTGGCCGCGGCCAGCCTGGCCCTCGTCCATGCTCCCCGCGCCTAT
>WNGK01027613.1_pt1 | contig 11303 bp, 8 predicted proteins | sample 5400601 | NCBI WGS metagenome assembly WNGK01 (sample SAMN13153376, study PRJNA577476) | soil metagenome | isolation source: 60 cm soil or saprolite under Garry oak tree replicate 1 | place: USA:California | collected 2016-06-15
AAGGTAACCCGTCAAATCTTCTGTCGTATCTCTGGCAAGAGAATCGGGATCGTCGGGGCCGCAGGTCCCATATTGCAGTATAGCCAATTTGCGCGTTTTCTGCACGTTGTTCCGAAACGAAGCGTTTTTCGTCGAAATCGACTGCCATATTGGGACTCGAGTGCACTTTGCAAAGACCAAGAGTGCGCTTATAATAGAGGCAGCGCAATGACCCCACAGACAGACATACATATTTTTGGGGCAGCATCGCACAGACGATGTTTTGCGTGTGTTGATCTTCCCCAATCGCGATCAGACAAGTAACGCTGGAAAAAAGAGATGTCTTAGCCGGATTGATCTTGCTAAGTCAGCATGGCGGAGCCTTGCGTTGTTGAGCAAAGTGCACTAAAGCCAAACTTACGATCCCTGTGTTGTCTGCTTCTTCGGTGGATCCAAACCCAATGATGGCGGTGGATATTGAATGAAAATTCCCTCGGATCAGGTCAGATAGGTCGATATCCGGGCGAGTCGGATGCGCAAACTGTGAAGAGGCGATGGTATGCGGTTCTGACTACTCCGCAAAACGAGAAGTCTGTGGCAAGGCATTTCGACGTCCGTGAGGTTGAATGGTTTTTGCCTACATATCAAACTGAAAGAGTGTGGCGAAATCGCCAACGCGTGAGCCTCCTTCTTCCGTTATTCGCTTCGTACATCTTTGTGAGAATTGGCGTCCGGGAGCGCACCAGAGTCCTGCAGTGCCCAGGGGTTATCCGAATCGTGGGCACCAGCAGGGAGGCGCTGCCGGTGGCGGACTCAGTTATCGATTTTCTACGTTCTGATCTCGGTCGCCAGATTGAACCGTTTCCTCATCTAGTTGCCGGAACGCGAGTTCGTGTAAAGCGCGGGGCCATGGAGGGACTAGAGGGCATCTTGATAAGAAAAAACGATAATCTGCGTTTTGTCCTCACGGTTGAACTCATCAATCAGCATGCGGCCGTCGAGATTGACGCCGAACATCTTGAGTCACTCATAGTGTAGGAGCAATCGGGTAAAATTGATCGAACGTTGAAAGATCCCCATTCGCGCATTTGGCGTTGACGACGGCCCCAGAACCGTTGAGGGTTCAATGGAATTGGCTGAAGCCTCGATCGCGGAAGGCGTTACGCATATCGTATGCACTCCTCACGCCAGCGATCGTTATCAATTACAACCGGAAGTGAACAAGGAACGGGTGAATCTTCTCAACGTGCGTCTCGGCGGCCGCCTCACTCTCGGGCTGGGATGCGATGTTCACCTCTCCTTTGAAAACATCGAGGACGTGCTTCGGAACCCGAGTAAGTATACGATCAACGGACTGCAGTATATGTTGATCGAATTTCCTGATTTCGGCATATCGCCCTTCATCTCTGAGCGGCTTTTCCAATTTAGAGCCAACGGCTTAATTCCGATCATTACTCATCCCGAGCGAAATCATGAGCTTGTTGCTAATCCAAACCGGATGCTGGAGTGGCTTCAGTGTGGCTGCCTGATTCAATTAACCGCCGCCTCACTCACGGGACGATTCGGGAAGCAAGCCCAGGCTATGTCTCACGAGCTGATCAAGAAGAATTGGGTTCACTTCATTGCCAGCGATGCGCACAACTTAGGGGGGAGACCGCCTGCAATGAGCCCAGCCTACCGCCTGCTCATGCAGCGATACGGCGCAGAGACTGCAGATCGTCTTTGTATCCAGAACCCGCGCGCCGCGTTCTATGGAGACGCGCTTCCGGTGCAGTCTGAGTACTCCGGCGTAAATGGAGATGCCCAGTCAAGGCGGAGTTTTTTCAGCAGACTCTTCAAACGCTGAAGCAAGGTCAGATCCCTCCTGCAAACACGGGTAATTCGAGAGTCCGATTGCGCCAGGTGATCTTAAAGAGCAGCGATCTGTTGTACGGGCTTCAAGTGTTGGAAATGCTGTAGGATCTTAAGAGAGCAATCAATGACTGTATCAAATTTGGCCTGGACAAGAGCTGTAACATTCCCCGAAATTAGTTGGAGCGAATGCATTCTTATCAATTCCCAGTGATGTTCAAGGTGAAGCATCCCGGCAAGTGAGTCAGCGGACGGCTTCTTTGCCACTTTGCGGGTCACCATATTCAATTCGGAGTCGCGGCGCGAAGTTTGAGGTTCGATCAAACTTGACCCCGCTGTAGGTATTAAAATCAATAAAAAAGCAATGGAGCTTCCGTCCACAGCCACAAGAGCAAGTCGAGGGGTATCACCTGCCCACGTAGTCGATAACGGCGAAATTTTGAATAGAGAATGGCCATTCATCTCGCGATAAGGCAGGGACAGCCTGTGCCTGCATGTGGTCCTAATTGAGTTCTTTCGTACTGGGGGTTTATGAAGATTGCAATATTTGGACTCGGGTATGTCGGCATGACCGCAGCTGCCTGCCTTTCACGCGAGGGGCACGAAGTTGTTGGTGTGGATGTAAGTGACGAAAAGATAGGAATCGTAAACTCCGGTCGTTCGCCGATCACTGAGCCTGGTCTTGATGAACTGGTGAAATCCGCAGTTGCAAAGAAATTGCTTTTTGCCACCAAGGATGCGGTTTCTCACATTGGCACGTGTTCTATGGCCATCGTCTGCGTGGGGACTCCCAGCGCGCCGGACGGTTCGCATAACATGGGGTTCATCGCCGAAGTAACACGCCAGATCGCTGCGATGATTGGCCGGGATCGACGCGAACCGCTCACCATCGTCTATCGGTCTACCATGCGGCCGGGGACCATGGAAGAGCTTGTACTTCCCATCTTTGAAGAAGCACTGCGAGATCGAAGTGACCTTGTTGAGCTTGTCTACAATCCGGAATTTTTGCGAGAGTCAGTTGCGATCGAGGACTACTTCAACCCTCCAAAAATCGTGATTGGTACGAAAGACGGTACTCCTTCGAAAAATCTCGATGAAGTGAACCGTGGAATGCAGGCGAAGGTCTTCTATACGCGTTTTCGCGAAGCCGAGCTCACCAAATTTGTCGATAATACATTTCACGCCGTAAAGATCGCGTTCGCAAATGAAGTAGGTCGCGTGTGCGGCCAACTCGGCATCGACGCGCGCAAGGTGCACGAGATTTTTGTGTCAGACACGAAGCTCAATATTTCTGCTTATTATCTGAGACCTGGCGGAGCTTTTGGTGGTTCGTGCCTGCCTAAAGATGTGCGTGCGCTGCAGCACATCGCGGCCGACGTAGGCGCGCACACTCACATGGTTGACTCTCTGCTGCGCTCAAACGAGGCGCATAAGCACTTCCTCTTTGAGAACTGTAGCAAGAACCTTGAGCCGCAAGCGAAAGTGCTCATGATCGGATTGTCATTCAAGGCGAACAGCGACGATTTGCGCGAGAGCCCGAATATCGACCTGGCGCGCAAGTTCCTGCAGGCTGGATATCAACTCTCGATCTATGATCCTCACATTCAATCGTCGAAACTCCTCGGTCAAAACCTTGGCTATGCCTTCTCGAATCTCCCCAGCCTGAGAAAGCTCCTCGTCTCCAGGGAAGATATGGAGTCTTCTGCATACGACTTGATTGTTGATACGCGGGGTTGGGCGAAACGGTTTTCGCTCACTTCAACACGAGTTGTGGATGTGAACGCTCTTTGCTAAGTGCCGTTTTGAACCGGGCGGATTCCGAAGTCCTCACGGTAGGTTTCGTGCTAACAATAACCGGCATTGCCGGTGGAATTTCGATGTGGACATATGAACCTGCGTAACCATGCTCTGCCTAAGAAGATGGATGTGGACAAAGCTCCGCTCGGTTTGCGGATAGCTTTTGTCTACAGTCGAATGCCTTTTCCGATGATGCGCGGAGACCAACTGACCGTGGCGCATCTGCTCAGTTTTCTCGCGGCTCGCGGACACGACGTCGATTTTTTTACGACCGACGCGGATGGTGATGCGAACGACGCGCAGAAGGCGTGGCTTGATGATGCGTGCCGCAGCGTGCAGATCTACAAGCACAGCGTCGTAGCCAGGGTGTTTGCCACATTGAAAGGACTTCTCCGCGGATTACCAATGCAAGTCGGCATGTTTACCGTGCCGGAACTGACACGAGATATTCGCAAGGGCATCGAGAATGGAAGATTCGATGTCGTCTACGTTTACTATCTGCGTTCAGCCGAAGTCATCTCCAAGAGGATGTCGAGTGTAAAGCCTGGATCAAACGGCGGCCGCAACGTTACGACCTTCCTCGCCATGCAACTCTCTCAGACTTTGAATACCAAGCGAATATACGATAACGAGCGTGGCCTCAAAAAGCTGCTCTACTGGATTGAATTCGTTTTGTTACGGCGCTATGAAGCCAGAGTGTGGCAACGTTTTACGCGAACCGTGCTCATTGGTCCGAGAGATGTTGAGGCAATCAAGGACGAGTGCCGCCAGCAACAGGTGCGAGAGATCGACAATTGGGTCTATGGCGCGCACGGTACCGACGTTGGCAAGTTTATTCCCGCCCAGGCTTCTGAGGTCGTACCCGGCCGGGTCGTTTTTTCCGGCAGCATGCTGTATACGCCAAATGTCCAGGCGATACTTTGGTTTGTCGAGAAGTGCTGGCCATCTATTCGAAGTCAGGTTCCCGGTGCAGAACTGATTGTCCAGGGACGGGACCCTGTGCAGGATGTTCGCAAGCTTCACGGAAAAGACGGCGTGGTGGTAACAGGTACGGTGCCAGATGTCGGCACAATGATTCGCTCGGCATCAGTCTGTATCAATCCGATGCTGGCGGCCGGCGGGATGCAAAACAAATTGATCGAATACCTAGCAAGCGCCAAAGCCGTCGTGGCAACGACGGTAGCGAACGAGGGCATCGGTGCTACGCCTGGTGAACATTTCTTATTGGCCGATAGTGCCGCGGACTTCTCGCGGGGCGTTCTGACGCTTTTGGCAGACGGAGTGAAACGAGAAGAACTCGGTCGTGCGGCGCGAGCATTCACCATGAAGAACTGGACGTGGGAGGCTCACTTCATGGAACTTGAAAGGAGCTTTTATTCAAGCGTCCATGATGCGGGTTTAGATTCGCAGAGGGCCGGCCGAATGGTATCCTCCGAGCATCAATTTAATGTCGAGTAAAGAATAGGAAAACAGAGATGAAGCAGGTTGTTCAAAATGCGCGAGGCGGTAAACTCAGGCTCAAGTCGGTGCCAGCGCCCAGGGTGCGGCCTAACACAGTCCTTGTCAGTACACTTTCATCGTTGATATCGGCAGGGACCGAACGGCAGATGGTTGGTTTCGCGCAGTCGAACATCATTTCAAAGGCTCGGAGCCGGCCGGACCTGGTGCGCAAGGTTCTCGATAAAGTTGCGCGTGATGGAACGATGGCTACGCTGAAGTCGGTGGTTGCGCGCCTCGATGAGCCTCTTCCTTTGGGCTACTCCGCCGCCGGCAAAGTGTTAGAGATTGGCGCAGGATTGGAGGGTAGATTCGCCGTTGGCCAACTGGTCGCGATAGCCGGCGCGGGACTTGCGAATCACGCGGAATTAAACGTTGTTCCGGACAATCTAGTGGTTCCAGTGCCGGATGATGTAAGCGCTGAGCAGGCCAGTTTCTGTACTCTCAGTTCAATCGCCCTGCACGCAGTTCGGCTTGCGTCGGTGCAATTGGGCGATTTTGTGGCTGTGATCGGCGCGGGTCTCGTGGGCCAGTTGACAGCACAGTTTGCGCGGCTCAACGGTGCGCGGGTAATCGTGCTCGACTACAATGCCAAGCTGGGCAGCGGCAATCCCGCCGAGACTATTCTCGATATCACGCGTGGAGTTGGTTGCGACAAGGTGCTGATCGCTGCTGCAACGCCGTCCAGCGAGCCATTTCAGACAGCCGCAGAGATCGCACGCGATCGGGCAACGGTTTGCCTGATCGGCATCACGGGAACCGAGTTTCCCTATCGCCTTTTCATGCAGAAAGAATTGAATATCGTGGTCTCCAGGTCTTATGGGCCAGGCCGCTACGATCGTGACTTCGAAAACAGGCACATGAAGTATCCCGCGGGCTATGTGCGCTGGACTGAAACTGAAAACCTGAGGGAGGCTGCCCGGTTGATGTTGCCTTCGATCTCTCCAAGGCTGGATGTGACTTCACTGATCACGCATCGGTTTCCATTTGACAAGGCGGAGGAAGCGTACGATCTGGTGATGAACGGCACCGAGCCGCATCTTGGCGTGATACTCCAATATGAAGATCACGCAGCGCGTCATGAGGAAGCGCACGCCGTCAGTCTTGGGGCTCTGAAGAAAGTGGCATCCGGTCCTTGCGTGATCGGCGCAATAGGGGCAGGGAACTTTGGCAAGACGATGATTCTGCCGGCGCTCAAGAGCGATTCGCGAGTACGCCTCGATACCCTGGTAACAAACCGCGGTGTCTCTTCGGAAGGAACGGGAAGCAGGCTTGGTTTTTCCACTGCATCGAGTGATCTTGCAGACGTTCTCGACAAGCAGGAGATTTCAGCGATCGTTGTTACGACGCCGCACTCCAGCCACGCTTCGCTTGTGACCAAAGCGCTCAATGCAGGAAAAAATGTGTTTGTAGAAAAGCCGTTGGCGCTCAGTCACGAGGAGTTGGAGGCTGTGGTCGAAGCACGCGGCTCGTCTGAGGCATTCTTTACGGTTGGCTTTAACCGGCGCTTTGCGCCATTCGTGGTTGAGGCTCGCAAGTTTCTGCTAGCCAAGCCTGGACACAGCATGATCTTCATCCGTGTTAACGCGGGTCAATTGCCCCCCGAGAGTTGGCAGCGCGATGCAGAGGAAGGGCAGGGAAGAATACTCGGCGAGTTGTGCCATTTTGTTGACCTGGCAATGGACCTGGTCCGTAGTCCATTGATTTCAGTTGCAGCCCAGGCGGCCGATGCGTCACGTGGCTTGTGCGAGGACCTTACCACGACCCTGCGCTTTGCCGATGGCAGCCTCGCTACCATCGTCTACACAGCCCTTGGCGACTCGAGCTTTAGCAAGGAACTTATTGAGTGCTACAAGGGTGGGTCGGTTTGCCGCATCGAGAATTTCCGGGAGATGGTCATCGTAGCCAACGGAAAACAGGTACTCAAAAAGTCTTCAGTCACTCAGGATAAAGGGCACAAGGCGCAGGTCAAGGCGTTTGTGGATGGAGTAGTCAATGGAGTTCCGCCATTGGACGAGCAGTCCTTGATCGACTCCAGCCTGGCTACCCTGCTGGTTCTTGAATCGCTACAACTCGGGCGGCCCGTTGAAGCTGCCGATCCCGCGTGATCCGATAGATGAATATATGGCGCACTTATCGAACCGTTCGTTATCTTACGGCCCGCCAATGGGTGTACCGCTTCGTATGTCGCGGACGGTTCGCAATGATGGAAGCTCTGCCGGGCATTACACGCGCTCATTTCCTCAAAGCGATGAGCCGGGTTCCGGTGCCCGATCCGGCGTCGCCGTTGCTGGCAGCTGCAGCTGAGCATGTCGTGGAGCTGCAAAGCGCGGTGCATGGATCATTTATTGACGGCGTGCCGCAAGGTCGCTTCACACTGCTTAACAGGGAAGTTGATTTCGGCAGCCTGGAGAATGTTGAATGGCGGCGAGAACTCGGGGAGAAGAACAATCGTTTATGGCGCATGAATCTGGCATACATGGGATACCTCGTGCCGCTCTTCCGCCAGGACGCACGGAAGGCCTTGCGCCTCGCGCAGTCGCTGCTGCTGAGCATGAAGGCCCAGAACGCATGGTCGAAGCATGGTGTATTTCGTGATGTCTGGCATCCCTACACGGTGTCGCATCGCGTGATCAATCTTCTGGCATGCATGCATCTTTTGCATCGGCAAGGTCTGCAGGACGAAGGCGCGGTTCTCGACAACATCAGGGATGAAATTCGACTCGGTGCAGCCTTCCTGCTTTCCAATACCGAGCAGGATTTGCAATACAATCATCTGTTCAAAAATTACGTAAGCCTGGCGCTTGTTGCCGCAGCGGGGAAAGATGTCCGATTTGCCGCGAACAAGCTGCGGGATATCAAGTCTTCGATTCATCAGCAATTTCTTGCAGATGGCGGCCCCGCTGAGCGAGCTCCGATGTACCATCTGCTGTCGACGATAGATTTACGTATTCTGCGAGACTGCGGAGTTTTGCCAGCGGCAGCCCAAGATCTTGTCACAGAGACAGCCATCAAAGCCGCAAAGGCGGCGGAGGTGATGGTCCACCCCGATGGCGACGTGGCCATGTTCAACGACAGCTGGTCGGGAGAGGCGCCCCGCGCATCGGAGATGATCGAATGTATGAACCTTCGTCCGGAGCACCCGCTCAGCGTGGAATTACCGAAGACGGGATATGTTCGCCTTTCCAAAGGCGGAGACAACGTTGTAATGGACTTCGGGGCATGCGGCCCCGACGACAATCCAGGTCACGCGCATGCCGATTTCCTTTCCCTCGAGCTTTCGGTCGATGGGCGGCGAACGATCGTCGATCCTGGTGTACCAACATACAGCGAAAGCGAATTGCGAAACCAATCGCGATCGGCGCACTGGCACAATGGGCCAACGATCGATGGCGAAGAGCCCATTGAATTCTGGAGTTCATTCCGTGTCGGCCGAAGGGGATACGCGTATAAACTGCCCGTAGGCGAGTGCGATGAGCACATGCTCACATTCACAGCCTGGCATGATGGTTACGCGCACGTCGGTGTCGTTGCGGCTCGGTCCATTTGCCTATTGCCAGGGCGCGGCCTGATCATCGCAGACGCGTGGGCAGGACCAGACGAGCGGCCTGCTACTTCCAGTTTTCTGGTCAGCAAGAACTGGGTTAGAACCCAAGGCACGGAGTTCGGCTCGATCGATCCCAAGAACGGACAGCGCTTACGCTTTAAGACGTTGTCAGGCGACATCAACAGCGTCGAATCTGCCCCTTACTGGGAAAGGTTTGGCGTAATGGAGAACGGCACACGTATTTCGTTCGTGCCCGCTCGCGACAAGGCATATCGCATCGCCGGGGTGTGTATCGAATGGAGCGATTCACCTGCTGACTGGTCTGGGGAGTGGTCGCAATTGAACGCGCGCCTCCTCAATGCTCTGAATCATTCGCGAGCCATTTCGAAAATCATATAGATAAACCTGATATTTAAGTAAACGGAGTACTGTCATCTCCATAGGGGCGAAATAGAAGGATCTGTAAACTTGCCATCTCGACAAAACACGCTCAATTTTTATGATGATCCGACGCACTGCACCGTTCCAGTTCGGGACGACGTTCTTCTCAAACTACAGGAAATGGAGTGGAGACCAAGTTTGCTTCGCAAAATAATACCGGTCCTGGTCGGGAGTCCTGATTGGCCTCGCATGCAACTCTTTGTGGCACCATTCCGCAAGTAGGCGCCGCATTGTGCAACATGGGCCGCTGTACAGATTTGAAAGCATCGTCTGGACAGTTAAGAGGATGGCGAGCAACCACGGGCTTGAAGAACTAGAGATCCTCTTTTCGCATTTTCACCGCTGTCTGACTAAAGTCGTCGATAGCCTCGAAGCTTCAACGTGAGCGTGGAGATTTTCATTCCATCGGATTAGGTCCGTCAACGAGCCGTTATGTAATATCCTGTTTTTGTCTTAGATTCCTCATCTGATTCAGATCTGCGGCGACCACACGAGACGTTGCACTTCTGGTAACATCCAAGTTAACCGATCGGAATAGAGTCAAATATTATGCGTTTTGTCTGGGTGGCAAAGGAAGTGCCGCTGAATCCCGAGAGCGGCCTGCTTATTTACTCTAATGGATTGCTTCGCGGAGTGTTAGAGAGCGGTGCGACGGGAACGCTTATTGCATTTGCACGAAAGGAAGCCGAGGGCGTCAGCGTTCCCGGCCTTGAGATTAAGGCGTTGCGCCCCCAGCGAAGGATACGTGCTCTTAGCCTGCTTTCAAGCCAGCACAGCGATTCGTACCGCCATCAGAATTCAGAGTTTAAAAAGGTTCTTGAGCAGGCTGTCATGGACAAGCCCGACGTCGTGGTGATCGACTATTTTGCAATGGGTTGGGTATTGCCAGTAATCGAACGGGCATTGAAGAACCAGGCAAAGCGTCCGATGGTGATTCACATTTCGCATAATTACGAATCCAATTTGCGCTTTGAGGTCGCAGCGAGCGTGAAGAACCCAATTATGCGAAGGATTTTGCGCATCGATGCAAATAAAGCGGCGAAGCTCGAAAAGAAATTGCTTGCCGCCTGCGATCTTCTTGTCGTGATTACGGATCAGGATAAGCGATGTTTCGAACGGGATGCTCCCGAAAAGCCGATCATTACACTTACACCGGCGTATGACGGAGAAATCGCCCCTACGCGCCCGATCGACAGCACTCTTCCGAGACGCGTGATTATTTTAGGATCGTTCGACTGGATTGCCAAACAATCGAATCTGAGGCGCTTCCTCAAGGCTGCTGAGAATGCATTCCCGGCGGCCGGAATTGATATTCTCGTCGTCGGACGCGGGCCAGAATCCTTCATCGAGGAGCTTTCCTTTATGTATCCATGGTGCAAGTTTACCGGAAGAGTAGCCGATGTACGACAATATCTTTCCGGCGGAAGAATCGGCGTGATGCCAGACGATGTTGGAGGAGGTTTCAAACTCAAATACCTTTACTACATATTTGCAGGTTTGCCGGTAGCCACGATCCGCTCGCAGGTTGCAGGAATGCCGATCGACGTGGATCGCGACTTTATTTCTCGCGGCTCGATGGAAGATTTGGTCTCCGCCATCGTGGAGACCGTCGACGACATCCCGCTGCTGGAAGGCATGAGACAACGAGCATGGAATGCGTGCGCCCCCGAATTCAATTGGGGCGAACGGGGACGACGTCTGAGACAGTGTATTGACGATTTGATGAAAGCGCGTTGATTGAGTCAACCCCGCACTAAAGTGAGTGAATCATAGCTGTTGGTCACGATAGAATAAATAACATTGGGTGCCGGCATAACTAGGTGCGTGATAACTCGAGCGTCTCGTTCGTAGTGGCGGTCTGCTCAAGAGTCTCATTTCACTTTGATTCGGTAGATGGCAATCAGGGCGGGGCAATGGCTGACATTATTGAAACAACGACTTCAGCGGCACGGTCGGTGGGCGATTACTTGGCTGATAATGTACACCTGTTAGCCAATTCAGCCCGCGCAGAGGATAAGGAACAATGCGCCGCTCCGCCTAGGTCGGCGGGCAGTGGTACAGACGCGAGTTTTTACTCCGAAGATTTTGGCGGCGCAATCCTTAACCTCACGAGCGACCGACATAAAATCACATTTGTAGTAGCCTCGCCGGCCTTGTCGTAGCTTGAATTTAAGCGTGGACTTGATCCGTA
>WNGK01007650.1_pt1 | contig 11302 bp, 8 predicted proteins | sample 5400601 | NCBI WGS metagenome assembly WNGK01 (sample SAMN13153376, study PRJNA577476) | soil metagenome | isolation source: 60 cm soil or saprolite under Garry oak tree replicate 1 | place: USA:California | collected 2016-06-15
GCTTTAGACCGAGATAAAGCAGAATCTGCAAGTGCTCTTCGGTTTGCGGCATCCAGCCGTCATCCGCCGCGACTACGAGGAGCGCAAGATCGATCGAGCCGACTCCGGCGATCATGTTGCGAACAAAATCTTCATGACCGGGAACATCGACAATGCCGACGTGAAATGTTTCGCCGTCAGGTCCGGCGAGGGTTAGCTCGGCAAATCCCAGGTCAATCGTGATGCCGCGAGCTTTTTCTTCCGGTAAACGATCGGGATCGGTCCCAGTCAGCGCTTTGACGAGCGCGCTTTTGCCGTGGTCAACGTGTCCGGCAGTCGCGAGAATAAAGTGTTTTTCCATCACTTGATAACCACGAAGCGCACGAAGGGATTAGAGGACGAAACGTTTAATGCCGTTCTGCAGTTTCGTAACGTTAAAATTAACTAGCAAGCCGATCGGAACTTTGGCCAGGCGCATGTAAGTAAGAATTTGCGCCTGATGAATCGGAAGAAGCGCTTCTACACTCTTGATCTCAACGATAAGATCGCCGCTTATCAGGAGATCGATCCGATACCCACAGTCGAGCAATACGTCTTTATAGCGAACGGGCAACGGCACCTCCATTTGAAATGGAATGGCTGCATGCGACAGCTCGCACGCGAGACACTGACGATAGGTGGATTCGAGTAAACCCGGGCCTAGCTCGCGAGGAACCTCGATGGCGCAACCAATCACGCGTCGCGACAACTCATCAAATTCCATCTTCGTGTCCTTTGTGACCTTCGTGGTGGGGCTCCGTGCACGCAGTGCGAATGGCGTCGACGACGAGATCGTCTTGATGGGAAAAAATCGTGCGCAGATCGAGTTTGAACCGTCCGTCCCCGATGTAACCAATGACGGGCGGAACGGAACGGCGAAGTGCGCGGGCAAAATCCTGGACCGAGCTGTCCTCTGGCAGAAAATCCAGTGTGATCGAGGGCAAGATTGATCTCGGCAACGTGCCGCCGCCAATCTTCGACGTCGCGCTGCCGATCGTGATCTTCACTGGCAATCCCTGGAGACGAGTCACCATCGCGGCGGCCCGGGCGCGCAATTCGTCTTTCGGGATTTGCAAAAGCGCGAGCGCGGGAATTTCGCTCGTCACTTGGTTGAGGTGAAGATCGACAGTCGTTTGCAAGGCAGCGAAAACTAATTTGTCGCAGCGCAGTGCGCGGAAGAACGGTTCGCTTTTGAGCGCCGCAATCAATCGCTTCTTGCCAACGATGATTCCGGCCTGTGGTCCTCCGAATAATTTGTCGCCGCTAAAGCAAACGAGGTCCGCGCCATCCTTCAAAACCTCAACAGGAGTTGGCTCGTGATGATGCAATCCGATCTGCTCAGTGGCGCTCATCGCGCCGCTTCCTAAATCTTCTATAAACGGAACGCGTTTTTTTCTGGCAAGCGCGGAAATCTCCGCCGTTGCGGGCGATTCGACAAAGCCGCTCATAAAGAAGTTGCTCCGATGCACTTTCAGAATGAGCGCGGTCTGTTTGCCGATGGCGCGCGCATAATCTCCGAGCGTCGTTTTGTTGGTCGCGCCGACTTCGCACAATTTCGCGCCGCTCGCCTCCAGGATTTCGCCGATTCGAAAGCCGCCGCCGATCTGGACGAGTTCGCCGCGCGAGATGATGACTTCTGGTTTGTCCCGCCCCAAACTTGACCGCTTAAAGCGGTCAAGTTTCGCCCGGGTGAAATGACGGACGACGAGGACGAGCGCGGCCGCGCAGTTGTTCACGATCGTAGCCGCTTCTGCCTGGCAGAGGAGGGCAAGCGCGCGTTCGAGGTAAACACCACGGGTACCGCGGTCGCCGGTGGTAAGGTCGAGTTCCAGATTATTATAGGAGGAAGCGGTGTTCCGGAGCGTTTCGCCTGCGCCTTGCGGAAGGGGCGATCGACCGAGGTTGGTGTGAATGACGACGCCGGTACCGTTGATCACCGGTTGAATTCGACTCGCGCGAAGTTTCTCAAGCGACGCCTGGACAAGATCGACAATTGCGGCGAACTCCGGGATCTGGCGTTGCAGACGAATCTGCGTCAATTCCTGTCGGACGACATCGACAATCAGCGGTCGGGGTAAATCGATCTGAGCCGGACTGGCCTTTTCGCCTAACGAATCGAGAATTTTGTTCACGGCCGGAATGGCGCGCCGCGACCGCGATTTTATTTTCTCATGCATAACAGCTTCTTTCGCCGGCGAGTCATGCGGCCGATGACCGCGGCGCAAGGCGTGCGAGCTTTCTTTAGGGCGCGGAGAACTTTTGGCAGGGCCGATTCGGCAACACAGAGCAGTAGGCCGCCGCTGGTCTGAGCGTCCGCCAGGAAGGTTCGCTGAACCGGCGATACTGATTTTAAATCGGCGGTTTTCGTTGCGGCTTTCAAATTGTCGCGAGTGCCGCCGGGAATGCAGTCGCGCTTGATCAGCTTGAAGATCTCGTCGGTAATTGCTGGCACGCGGTCCGGAAAAATGTCCGCGCTCACCTTGCTCGCGCGACACATGTTGGCGAGATGGCCGAGTAATCCGAAACCAGTGATGTCGGTCGCCGCACGAACACAGCGTTTCTCGGCCAGCTCCGCGCCGACCAAATTGGTCTCTGACATCAGGGCGATGACTTTTTTCTTGAGCGTCCGCGACGCGATTCTGCCCTTGATTGCCGTGGTGGCGATGCCGGTGCCGAGAGGTTTAGTCAGGACAAGCAAGTCGCCGGGTCGCGCGTTCGCGTTGGTCAGGATGTTTCGAAGATCGACAACTCCGGTGACGGCGAGTCCATAAATGGGCTCTGGATTGCGGATGGAGTGTCCACCGATGATCGCGCAGCCAACCTCAGCGGCTTTTTCGAGGCCGCCGCGCAGAATCGACGCAATTGTTTTCGATGAAACGAGATTGGTTGGAAATCCCATGAGGTTCAATGCGGTGATCGGTCGTCCGCCCATCGCAAAAACATCCGAGAGCGCATTGGCCGCGGCGATTTGTCCGTAAGCAAACGGGTCATCGACGATCGGCGTGAAAAAATCCACGGTTTGTACGAGAGCGCGATATCGATCCAAACGGTAAACGCCGGCGTCGTCGAACGTGCTCGAATTCACGAGAACGTTCGCGTTGCGATAAGTTGGTAGCTGACGCAAAACTTGCGCCAGGGCCTGTTGGCTCAACTTGGCCGCTCACCCAGCGCAGGACGACAACGACGTCAGTTTACGGATCTGTTCGCGCGACACGAATGCTCACCTCCTTTCATAAAAATTAAAAGTGAGAGAAAGAGGAAGTGTGTTGCGGAGAGGACAGGAATCGAACCTGCCCCGGTTCTTGCGAACCGACAACGGTTTTGAAGACCGCGAGGACCACCAGGCACCCTTCACTCTCCGGAAAAGGAAAAACTGAAACGCTGAAAAACTGAAACGCTGAAAGTCCGAGGCGGACTGCCGTTTATTTGGCCTTTTTGATTGCGGTGACGATGGAATCGAAATCCGGCCAGTCGCCGGAATCGAGTTTGGAATGGAGCAATTTGCCATTGGCGCGAATTTCAAAAGCGCCACCGCCCGAAGGAATGAGCGTAAGCGATTTGATGCGTTCGCCGAGTTCAAGAATTTTGGTCGCCAAACTGACGGCCTTCGGTGTGTAGTTTCAAACTACACAATATTCGATCGAGACTTCCGTTTTCACCTGGCGAGCTCCTTTCCGACGAAAATGGTACGGAAGTCGAGAGAGCGGGTCAAGGTGCGACCCGCACCGGCATTTAGCGGAAGCAGGCTCGGTACAAGCGCCTCTAGAACTGCACTGCTAGCGATTTCGCGTCGAAGCGGGCGCTTCAGCGCCTTCTTCGGTGGTACCGGCCCCGCCACCGCCGAAGTAATAGGAAAAGACAACGAACAATTGCATCACCGGCGATTTGTGATTCACGCCAAACAGCGGCGAGACGTCGAAACGCGTATTTCGACTTGGTCGCCAGGCCGCAGTCGGTCCGATGACAAAGCTGTTATAAGGTTTTCCGCGGATGCCTTTGTCAGTGAAGCTGCGAAAGAGAAATTCCATTCCGCCCTTCAGTTCTTCGTGCGCAAGCCAAAACGGAGTGACCAGGCTTTGGGCAAACCCCCATTCGCGGCCGCGGTCGCCACTCATTTCCTGTTCGAAGAAAAGATTAAAGGCCCATTCGGCGCGATCAAAGAAATCTTCCGAGAGCAAAAGGCGCAGCTCGTAAGCGTCGGGAATGTCCATCGAAGTGTCGAAACCACCAGGACCAAATTTGTGGGCGGGAGTGGGCGGACCTTCATCATGAAGAATTCTGCCGCCTCCAACTTTGTATTCGGCAAAAAGTGTTGGGTTTAACGGGATCTTGCCCCAATTCGCGAAAGCATAACGCCCTTCGATACTGAAACTACGGACCTGGGTTTCGTCGCCGTAATGTTCGACATCGACTTCCGTTGCAATGTTAATGCGGTAAGGCAAACCAAGCTCGATCTCTTCCGTGAAATCGTGATCGGGTCTGCGAAAATGCACGACGGCATCTTCGTAGATGAGGCTGGCGTAAACAGCGCCGGGCGGCAGGACGTAAGCGTTCGTGAGCGGTGAGAAACGCGATTGCGAAAAACTGGTTGGCGCGCCGTAAGCGCTCGGTAACGGCTCGCCAGTGACGACGATGTGTTCCGCAGCGGCAGTTTGCGCGTGACTCGAATGATTGATCGCCAGGAAAGCCAGATAAGCGGAAGCGAGCAACGGGACGACCAGACGCGAGGTTCGGAAACACACTTTTTGCCGTTGATGAGGATGAACGGTGGAGCGCGGGAACGCGAAGAAGGCAGGCGACCAGTCGAGGAAAAATTCGGTGCGTTGCATTTTTGCGAGATATCACCTAACAGCCTGATAGCAAGGGCAAGTTCATTGGCGGCGTTTCCTTTATATATAAAGAGGGCGTCGCGGGCATCGCGTTGATTTGACTGGGCGTGAATGTTAGCGTCCGCGCGCCGCGATGAGCCAAAATTACAAAGAGACACTCAATCTCCCGCGCACGGATTTTCCGATGAAGGCGAATCTGGCGTCGCGCGAGCCGGAGCTGCTCAAAATGTGGGACGAAACGGGGCTTTATCAGCAGGTGCAAGAGTCGCGCAAAGACCGGGAGCTGTTCGTGCTTCATGACGGCCCGCCGTTCGCCAATGGCGACGTGCACATGGGCACCGCGCTCAACAAAATCCTGAAAGACTTTGTCGTGAAATCGCAAACGATGCTCGGCAAACGCGCGCCTTACGTTCCGGGTTGGGACTGCCATGGACTTCCGATCGAATACAAAGTCGTCAAGGAATCGCGCGATTTGTCGCCGCTGGAAGTGCGCAAACGGTGCGATGCGTTCGCGCGCAAGTATGTCGATCTTCAGCGCGCCCAATTCAAACGCCTCGGCGTCCTCGGCGATTGGGAGCATCCTTATCTGACGCTCGATCCTAAATACGAAGCGGAAATCTTGCGCGCGTTCGCGGTCTTTGTGGAGAAGGGTCTGGTTTATCAATCGAAGAAACCAGTTTTCTGGAGCACCGGCGCCCAGACCGCGCTCGCCGAAGCCGAAGTGGAATATCAGGAACGCGATGACACCGCGGTGTACGTGAAATTTCCGATCGTGAGCGGGGAATGGAAAGACAAAGCGAGCATCGCGATCTGGACGACGACGCCATGGACATTGCCCGCGAACCTCGCGATCGCGGTCGATCCGAAAGAACTGTACGTGGTCCAGGAATTTTCGCGCGATGGAACTTCCGAGACTCTCTTGCTGGCCGACAAACTTGTTCCGCAATTTTGCGCGAACACGAAATTCGTACCGACCGGCGAACCGCTCGAGTCGTTTCCCGGTGCCAATATCGACAAGATCAAAGCGCGTCATCCGTTTCTTGATCGCGAAGCAATCGTGCTGACGGCGGATTTCGTGATGATGGACACCGGCACCGGCGCCGTCCACATCGCGCCTGGTCACGGCGAAGACGATTATTGGTTAGGCAAACAAAACGATTTGCCAATTTTATCTCCAGTCGATGATCATGGCCGCCTGACCGATGAAGCGGGGTTGCCGAAGCTCACCGGCAAATACGTTTTCGACGCGAACGCTGACGTGGTGAACTTGCTCCGTGATCGCGGCAATTTGTTAGGCGCGCAGAATTTTCATCACTCCTATCCGTATTGCTGGCGCTCCAAGACGCCGATCATCTTCCGCAACGTCGAACAATTTTTTATTCGGATCGACGATCTCCGCGACCAAGCGCTGGAAGCAATTCACAACGAAGTGAAATGGATTCCGGCGTGGGGTGAGAACCGGATCGCCGGCACGGTCGAATCGCGTCCCGATTGGGTGATCTCGCGTCAGCGCAGCTGGGGCGTGCCGTTACCGGTCTTTTACTCAGCCGAGGGCAAACCAATTCTCGACGCGAAGATAATTCGCAAGCTCGCCGATCTCGTCACGGGCCGCGGCTCCAATGTTTGGTTCGAATTGAACGATGTCGATCTTGCGAAGCAATTGGGACTTCCAGCAGGCACAACCAAACGCAACGACACAATCGACGTCTGGATCGACAGCGGCGTTTCGCACCAGGCCGTTTGTGCAACCCGTCCCGAGTTGCGCGACCCGGCCGACATGTATTTGGAAGCCACCGATCAACATCGCGGCTGGTTTCAATCGTCACTCATGACCAGCATCGCCATGAAGGATCGCGCGCCCTACAAGACTTGCGTCACCCACGGGTTCGTTGTCGACCTTGATGGCAAGAAAATTTCCAAGTCCGGCACTTATGACAAACCGATGGACGCCGGACATTTTGTCGGGCGTCACGGCGCTGATCTGGTCCGGTTGTGGGCGAGCAGCATCGATTACACCGATGACGTTCCCTTTTCGGAAGAGATGTTCACACGTCTCGGCGATACGTATCGGCGAATACGCAACACGCTTCGGATCTTGTTGGGCAACCTTTTTGATTATCCCTCAGGAAAGCAGGAAAGCAGGAAAGCAGGTTTTAATTTGGTTGACCGTTGGATCCTCGAACGGCTCGATCAAGTGATCCGCGATTGCCGATCGGCTTATGAGCTCTTCGAGTTTCACAAGGTTTATCACACCTTGAATCAATTTTGCGCGGTCGACCTGAGCAGTCTTTACATCGACATCACCAAGGACCGGATGTATTGCGACGCGCCGGATTCTCCTCGTCGGCGCGCTACCCAAACGGCGATGCACGAGATTTACGGCGCGCTTTGCCAATTACTCGCACCCGTTCTGGTCTTTACCGCCGAGGAAGCGTGGCGTCATTCGCAAGCCAGTTCGTCCGTTCACTTGGAGGAATTTCCGACGCCACAGAATCGAGGCGGCGAAGCAAGCGAACAGATGGCGGATCTTTTGCGACTGCGTGGCGTAATCGGTCAAGCAATCGAAAAGGCGCGTCAGGATAAACTGATTGGCAACGCGCTGGAAGCGGCGGTCGTTCTGCGTTCGAATTCCGATGTGACGACAAAGATCGACAAAGACGAGCTCGAGGAATTTTTTATCCTGAGCGATCTCACAATCGAACAAGCGAAGGAGGCGAGCGCTTCGGTCACGAAAACGCCTTATGCAAAATGCGCGCGTTGCTGGCGACATCGCGAGTACGTTGGCAAAAGCAAAATGCATCCGGATTTGTGTGACCGCTGTGAGCAGGTGGTGAGCGGCGGCTGATTATTTATTGTCATGTCGAGCGAAGCCGAGAGATCTCTAAATATTTCCGGAAGTAATTGCAGGGCAGGCGCACCGCCTGCCATTTTCTGTAAGCGGCAACCGACGCGGTTGCCCTACAATAACGCCGCGCGGGAACGCGCATCTAAATGAAATACATCTTCTTCATCTCGTTACCGTTCTATTTGCTCGACCGGGTCACAAAATATTGGGTGTTGCGCTCGATCGATCCGGGTCAGCCGGTCGTCGTGGTCCCGGACTTTTTTCATTTGGTCAGCATTACCAACACCGGCGCGGCGTTCGGTTCGTTCAAGAACAACAACGCCTTTTTTATCGCGATCTCGTGTGTCGCTTTATTGTTCGCGCTCGTGTTGCTCTTGGGCCGACACAAGCACGGCGCGGCAGATCGTCCGAAATCGCTTTGGTGGACACGGAATTTCTGGCGCGACCTGTCGCTGGCGCTCTTGCTCGCAGGCGTGCTCGGAAATCTGACCGACCGTTTGCTTTACGGGCACGTGATCGATTTTTTGCTGTTCGATCTGCATGTGCCATTCGCCCATCCGTGGCCAGCGTTCAATGTGGCCGATTCCTGTATCTGTATCGCCGTTGTTTTCTTTATCGTTCACTCTTTTCGACAGGAGAAGCCGGCGTCGCAACCGGTATGAGGTAGGGCGATTGACCTCAATCGCCCGCGCCAGCAACGTATATGCGGGCGGTTCGGTGAACCGCCCCTACCTAATGAAAATGTTGCCGATGGAAAAAACTGCGCGCGAAGTTGCGGAGCGTTTGCGCACGCGCGGCCAGATTGCTTATTTCGCGGGCGGTTGCGTGCGCGATATGGTCCGCGGTTTGGCGGCAAAGGATTTCGACGTCGCAACTGATGCAACGCCAGACATTGTGCAGAAGATTTTTTCGCACACTTACGCCGTCGGCGCGCACTTCGGTGTCGTTGTCGTGGTCGAAAATGGATTCAATGTCGAAGTGGCGACATTTCGGTCGGACGGCGCGTATCTGGATCATCGTCATCCCGTCGACGTCCAATTTTCGTCGCCGGAAGAAGATGCGAAGCGGCGCGATTTTACCATCAACGGGATGTTCTTCGATCCGGAGAAGAACGAAGTGATCGATTTCGTCGGTGGCCGCGCTGACTTGGAAGCAAAACTTGTTCGGGCCATCGGCGATCCCGCCGCGCGTTTTGCCGAAGACCGGCTGCGAATGTTGCGCGCGGTCCGTTTTGCAACCGTGCTCGATTACAAGATCGACAATCAAACCTGGGACGCGCTGGTCGCGAGCGCGGCGTCGATCAACGAGATCAGCGCGGAACGTATTCGCGAGGAGCTGGTAAAGATTTTTCTTTCGCCGAATCGTGTCCGCGGCTGGGACTTGCTCGACCAAAGTGGATTATTGCGCACGATTCTACCCGAGATCGATGCGATGAAAGGTTGTTTGCAGCCGGAGCAATTTCACCCTGAGGGCGATGTGTTTCAGCACACCCGACTGATGCTGGAATTGTTGCCGGAAGAAGTTTCGGCGTCGTTGGTCCTGTCGGTTCTATTTCACGACGTGGCGAAGCCGGTCACGGCCACTGTCGACGAGACGGGCCGAATCCGTTTCAATGAGCACGACCGCATTGGCGCAGCAATGACCGAGTCGATCATGGAACGGTTACGATTTTCGCGCGCGGAGATCGACGCCGCGGTTGAGATGGTGCGGCAACACATGGTCTTCAAAGACGTGCCGAGGATGCGGGTGGCAAAACTGAAGCGCTTCATGGCGCGGCCGACGTTTGAAGAGGAGCTCGAGCTGCATCGAGTCGACTGTGCGAGCAGCCATCAGATGATGGACAATTACGAGTTCCTCTTGCGCAAACGCGAGGAGTTCGCAAACGAACCAATCATCCCGCCGCCACTCGTCCGCGGCGACGATTTGATCGCACTCGGAATGAAGCCCGGTCCGAAGTTCGGGGAGATCCTTGAGGCGGTCGAAACGCTGCAACTTGAAGGCGGGTTGAAAGATCGGGAAGAAGCCCTCGATTGGGTAAAGCGCGAATACTCGCCAGGCCAAAAAGCTTAAGAGAACATTCGGCGCCCAATGTTGGAAGTTGGACGCCGAATGAAACAGATCTGCCCGACGCTACGGCGTGATCGTAACTGTCGCGGTTTTAGATTTGCCTAATTTGTAACCTGCTCCCGATTGTAGCGTCATAATTGCTGTTTTTTTCTTCTTGAGCGCTTTATTTGACGCAGCGTTGAGGGTAACGGTGCCCGAAGCTTGCCCTCCAGGGATGGTGACCTTGCCGGGCGTGCCGCTAAGGGTGTAATCACTTCCCAGCGTTGCCGTGCCGCTCATCGAGTAGTTCATCGTGACCGACTGAAACACTGTAGGCGAAACGGAAACTGTGTAGGTCGCCATCCCTCCCTGATGAATCTGCGTTGGAGAAGCCGAGACACTGACCGTCGGCGGTGGACTCAGCGCTTGGATGGTTACCTCTGCCGTGTTTGTGCTCGCCAAGCCGCGCGAATCGGTGACGGTAAGCCGTGCCGGATAATTCCCCGCCGCGCTGTAGGTGTGCGTAATGGTCGGCGTTGATTGGGTTACCGCGGCCGATCCGTCACCAAAATCGAATGTATAGGACGCGATTGTGTCCGGTGGCGGCGCCGTATCTGGATCGTACGAACCAGAACCATTGAAGTTTACAGTTAGCGGAGCAGTGCCCGATGTCGGCGCGGCAGTTAAGACTGCTGTCGGCGCTGTATTCGGCCGGCAGAACTGATTATCATTCACAGTGTAACTGCCAGTGAATGCCAGACTGTCGGGCATCTGATCGTATAACCCCGTGATTACACCGCCTGCGGTCTGCGACACGCCCGACACGAAGCCGCTGATCGTATCGCCGGGATTTAAGCCAAGATCGCTCGCCTTGACCACGATGACTACCTTATTGAATGGGGCCGTATAGCCACTGCTTGGGTCGGCCGGTATCTGACTGCCAGCTTTCACAAACCGGCCGTCAACGCCACCAGAACCGTTGGGACTTGGAGTATAGGATTCGAAGGTCGGCGTGGTGCTGTTCCAAGTCATATGCACGCCGCGGTAATGGAAAGTCGTGGCCGGAGCGGGATCAGGTATTTTCATTGCCACATACCAAGACGAGCCAAGAGGCTGCGGCGACTCGCCGTTGTCGGTGTTAATCGTGAACGCCAGCCTAATGACATTGTCCGCGGCATACGGCTGCGAGATCTGGAAAGAAAGCAGATCGGATCCAGGCGGAGCCGGAGTCGGGAAAATCCCCAAGATCGCACTAGTGTCGCCCGATGCGTCAGTGAGCTTGGTCAGGCCGGGCAGCGCGCAGACATTTTCTGGCGGAGGCGGTACGGCCACCGTCAAATCAATTTCGTTACCTGCGTTGCTCGTGCCGATCCCATTGGTCGCCTTGACGGTATAATAATAATGCGTCACTGCGGGATTGGCCGTCGTGTCGTCGAAGTTGGTTTTGTCGGTCTGGCCTACCGGCAGCGACGCCTCGCCACCGGGGAATGTTCCGCGGAAGATCTGATAACTAACGATATTAGAGCCGCCGTTGTCGGGCGCCTTCCAACTCAGATGTGAGGCC
>WNGK01007652.1_pt1 | contig 11302 bp, 3 predicted proteins | sample 5400601 | NCBI WGS metagenome assembly WNGK01 (sample SAMN13153376, study PRJNA577476) | soil metagenome | isolation source: 60 cm soil or saprolite under Garry oak tree replicate 1 | place: USA:California | collected 2016-06-15
CGCCGCCGCGCTCGGAGATCGCCTCGAACTCCTTGAGCACCGCTTCTTCGACGAGGTCGGTGAGCTCTTCGATGATGAAGCTCCCCTGGTTCGGGTTCTCGTTCTTGCCGATGCCCCACTCGCGGTTGATGATGAGCTGTATCGCCATCGCACGGCGCACGCTCTCCTCGGTCGGCGTGGTGATCGCCTCGTCGTAGGCGTTGGTGTGCAGGCTGTTGGTGTTGTCGTAGGTCGAGATCAGCGCCTGCAGCGTGGTGCGGATGTCGTTGAACGCAATCTCCTGCGCGTGCAGGCTGCGCCCCGACGTCTGCGAGTGGAACTTGAGCTTTTGCGAGCGCTCGTTGGCGCCGTAGCGCTCGCGCATCGCCACCGCCCAGATGCGCCGCGCGACGCGGCCGATCACAGCGTACTCCGGGTCCATCCCGTAGCTGAAGAAGAACGACAGGTTCGGCGCGAAGTCGTCGATGTGCATGCCGCGCGCGAGATAGGCCTCGACGAAGGTGAATCCGTTCGAAAGCGTGAACGCGAGCTGGCTGATCGGATTCGCGCCGGCCTCCGCGATGTGATAGCCGGAAATCGACACCGAGTAGAAATTCTTCACGCGGTGCTGGACGAAGTATTGCTGGATGTCGCCCATCACCTTGAGGCTGAACTCGGTCGAGAAAATGCAGGTGTTCTGCCCCTGATCTTCCTTCAGGATGTCGGCCTGCACCGTGCCGCGCACGGTCGAGAGCGTCCACGCCTTGATCTTCTGCGCTTCGTCGTCGGTGGGGTCGCGTCCGTTGTCCTTCTGGAATTTCTCGAGCTGCTGATCGATCGCGGTGTTCATGAACATCGCCAGGATCGTCGGCGCCGGGCCGTTGATGGTCATCGACACCGAGTTGTTCGGCGCGCAGAGGTCGAAGCCCGAATAGAGCACCTTCATGTCGTCGAGCGTGGCGATCGACACGCCCGAGTTGCCGACCTTGCCGTAGATGTCGGGCCGCCGGTCGGGATCGTTGCCGTACAGCGTGACCGAATCGAACGCGGTCGACAGGCGCTTGGCCGGCATGCCGTCGGCGAGCATGTGGAAGCGCTTGTTGGTGCGGAACGCATCACCTTCGCCGGCAAACATGCGCGTGGGGTCCTCGTTCTCGCGCTTGAACGCGAACACGCCCGCGGTGAAGGGGAAGCTGCCGGGGACGTTCTCGGTGAGCTGCCAGCGCAGGATCTCGCCGTCATCCTCGAACTTCGGCAATGCGACCTTCGGGACGTGCGTGCCGGAAAGCGAGACGGTCGTCAGCGCGCTGCGGATTTCCTTGCCGCGGATCTTCACCACGTACTCGTCGCCGGTGTACGCGGTCTTGGTCTTCGGCCACATGTCGAGGAGCTTCTTCGCCCGCGGATCGAGCCTCGAATCGCGCTCGGCAATAAGTTCGGCTACGCGTCCCAAATCTTCGTCATTCCCGCGTAAGCGGGAATCCAGCGCCGTTTGATCGGCCGGAACGTCACTGGGTCCCCGCTTTCGCGGGGACGACGGATCTGGTAACTCAGCACTAGGCGACGCATCGAGCATCTCTCTCGCCGCCGTCAGCTGCTGCCGCTCGCGCGCGGTCGTCGCCTGCTCCTTCGCCCACGCGTGATAGCCGCGCACGGTCTCCGCGATCTCGGCGAGATAGCGAACCCGCGCCGACGGCACGATGAAATTCTGAGCGGTCGAATGCTTGACCGTCGTCACCGGGAGCTTGCCGGCGCCAAGCTTCAAGCCTTCCTGAGTTAGCCGCGCCACCAGCGCCTGATATAGCGCCGTGACGCCGTCGTCGTTGAAGCGTGCGGCGATGGTTCCGTAGACCGGCATTTCGTCGGGCGGCTGCTTGAAGAGCTCACGGTTACGCTGATACTGCTTGCGCACGTCGCGCAGCGCGTCGGCGGCGCCCTTGCGGTCGAACTTGTTGATGGCGACGAAGTCGGCGAAATCGAGCATGTCGATCTTCTCGAGCTGGCTCGCTGCGCCGAACTCGGGCGTCATCACGTAGAGAGTCGTGTCCGCGAGCGGAACGATCGCCGCGTCGCCCTGGCCGATGCCCGAGGTCTCGACCATGACGAGATCGAATCCTGCGACCTTGCACGCGGCGACTGCATCGGGGAGCGCCTTCGAGACTTCCGCGCCTGCCTCGCGCGTGGCCATCGAGCGCATGTAGATGTTCGGGTGCTGGATGGCGTTCATGCGAATGCGATCGCCCAGCAGCGCGCCGCCGGACTTGCGCCGCGACGGATCGATGGAGATTATCGCGATGCGGAGCTTGTCGTCCTGGTCGAGCCGGAACCGTCGGATCAGCTCGTCGGTGAGCGAGCTCTTGCCCGCGCCGCCCGTGCCCGTGATCCCCACGACCGGTGCCTTCGATGCTTCCGCCGCGCGCAACAGACTTTCGCGCAATTTCATCGGCACGGCTTCGGCCTCGAGGCCGGTGATGAAACGCGCGAGGGTAACGCGGTCACCCGCTTTGAGCGCATCGATGTCCTTCGGCAGGCCCTGCGCGAGGTCTACATCGCAGGCCGAGACGATCTCGTTGATCATGCCCTGGAGCCCCAGCCGCTGGCCGTCCTCGGGCGAGAAAATGCGCGTGACGCCGTACTTCTGCAGCTCCTCGATTTCGGCCGGCACGATCACGCCGCCGCCGCCGCCGAAAACCTTGATGTGCCCGCCGCCGCGCTCGCGCAACAGATCGAGCATGTACTTGAAGAACTCGACGTGCCCGCCCTGGTACGACGAGATCGCGATGCCGTGCGCGTCCTCCTGCAGCGCGGTGGTCACGATCTCCTCGACCGAGCGGTTGTGGCCGAGATGGATCACCTCGCAGCCGGAGGCCTGAAGGATGCGGCGCATGATGTTGATCGACGCGTCGTGCCCGTCGAACAGGCTCGCGGCGGTGACGAAGCGCACCTTGTGCGTCGGCTTCACGACCTGAGGTTTCTTGGCGAGCGCGGCGTCGTTCATCGGCGGCCTTGGGGAGCGAACCCAGGGGAAGGAAAGCTTACTCCTCGTCGGAAATACGAGCCTACCTTACGTTTACGTAAACGTCAATCTCGGTCCTGGCGCTCGTTCCGTTTCGCCGTAGCTCGTAGAAGGGCAGTCGCGACGCCTGCTGAACCAACGCGCTCCGTCGCGGTCTGCAGCAGGGACCGCTGGCTCGTCGAAGGATGCGACGAAACGCATTCACCCGACGCAGTGCATGCGGTAGGCTCGTCTCTCTTCAACATCCGCACGTCTTCGCCCATGGCCGCCCACCGAGCTCCATCGACTCTCATCGCCCGCCTCTTCGTCGGGACGGCGCTATTGTTCGCCTTCGCGCTTTCGCAAGCGGCGCCGCCTCCGGGCATCACGCAAGGTCCCACGGTCGAGGGCCTGACCGAGTACCGCCTCGACAACGGCCTGCGGGTGGTGCTGTTCCCCGACGCCAGCCAGCCGAAGACCACGATCAACATCACCTATCTCGTCGGGTCGCGCATGGAGAACTATGGTGAGACCGGCATGGCGCACCTGCTCGAGCACATGGTGTTCAAGGGCACGCCGTCGCGGGGCAACATCATGTCGGCGCTGGGCCAGCGCGGCATGGACTTCAACGGCACGACGTGGCTCGACCGGACGAATTATTTCGAGACCTTTCCCGCGTCGGACGACAACCTCGACTGGGCACTGGCGATGGAAGCGGACCGCATGGTCAATTCGTATATCGCGCGCAAGGATCTCGACAGCGAGATGACGGTCGTCCGCAATGAGATGGAGCGCGCCGAGAACGACCCCTTGCGCATTCTCGTCCAGCGCACCATGGCGACGGCGTTCGACTGGCATAACTACGGCAAGGACACGATCGGCGCGCGCTCGGACGTCGAGCAGGTCGACATCGGCCGGCTGCAGGCCTTCTATCATCTCTACTACCAGCCCGACAACGCCGTGCTCGTGATCGCAGGCACGTTCGATCCGGACAAGGCGCTCGCGCTCGTCGTCAAGTATTTCGGGGCGATCCCGAAACCCTCGCGGGTGCTCCCCAAGCTTTATACCGAGGAGCCGGTGCAGGACGGCGAGCGGCAGGTGACGCTCCGCCGCGTCGGCAACACGCAGTGGCTCTCCGCGCTGTATCACACCGTTCCCGGGGCGCATCCGGACGCGGTGGCGATCGAGGCCGCCGTCGCGATCATGACGTTGAGCCCCGGTGGGCGGCTGTACAAGTCGCTGGTGGAAACGAAAAAGGCCAGCGCGGTCGACGATTTCAATTATGTCGGCCACGATCCCGGCTTTGCCATGTTCCTCGCGCAGGTCCCCGACAAGGACCCAATCGACGTTGCGCGCGACGCCATGCTGCGGACCATCGAGGACATCAAGGCGCAGCCGATCACGCCTGCGGAGCTCGAGCGCGTTCGCGCCAAGACGCTCAAGTCGATCGAAGAGACCTTCAACGATCCGCAACGCCTCGGTGTCGCGCTTTCCGGATCGATCGCGGCCGGCGACTGGCGGCTGTTCTTCCTGCACCGCGACCACTGGCGCGCGCTCAACACCGCCGATGTCGATCGCGTGGCCGCGGCGTACTTCAAACCCGCCAATCGAACGCTCGGCGCTTTCATTCCCGATGCCAGGCCCGACCGCTCGCCGGTCCCGCCGGTTGCCGACCTCGCCGCCATGGTCAAGGACTATCACGGCGACCCGGCTGTCGCGGCGGGCGAAACGTTCGACGCGACGCCGACGAACCTCGATGCGCGCGCGCAGCGCGCAACACTCGCCAACGGCATGAAAGTCGCGCTGCTGCCGAAGAAGACGCGCGGGGCGACGGTGCAATTCTCGCTGCGGCTGCACTACGGCGATGTCGCAACCATCGCCGGCAAGGAGGCCGAAGGGCGCCTCACCGCTGGCATGCTCATGCGCGGCACCGCCAAGCACAGCCGGCAGGAGATCGAGGACGCACTGGATCGGCTGCGCGCGACGCTCTCGGTCGGCGGAGGCCAGAGCGCAGTAACGGCGACCGGGCAGACGGTTCGCGCGAACCTCGCGCCCACGCTCGATCTGGTTGCCGAGATCCTTCACCAGCCGTCGTTCCCGGCATCGGAGCTCGAGACACTCAGGCGCGCACGCATCGCCGGCCTCGAGCAGGACCGCTCGGACCCGCGCGCGATTGCGCTGCGAACGATCAATCGCTACGACAATCCGTATCCGCGCGGCGACGAGCGCTATGCGCCGACCTTCGACGAGGAGATCGGCGACCTGCAGACGCCGAACGTCGATGCGCTCAAGCGCTTCTATACACAATTCTACGGCGCATCGGCAGCGGAGATCGGCATCGTCGGCGATTTCGATCCCGCCGAAGTAAAAGCGCAGCTCGAGCGCTTGTTCGGACGGTGGTCGACGCCGACGCCGTTCACGCGCGTCCCGCGGCCGCTGGTCGTCAAGCGGCCGGCGGCAACGCCGATCGAGACGCCCGACAAGGCCAACGCGTTTCTGACCGGGCAGACGTCGTTCGCGATGAGCGACAAGGACCCGGACTATCCGGCGATGCTTCTCGCCGACTACATCTTCGGCGGATCGACCAATTCGCGGCTGTGGAACCGCATCCGCCAGAAAGACGGATTGAGCTACGGCATCGGAACGGGGCTTCGCGCCAGCAGCTTCGAGCCGAACAGCAGCATCGTGATCAACGCGATCTTCGCCCCGGAGAATCTCCCGCGTCTGCGCGGCGGCGTGCAGGAAGAGATCGAGCGCGTCCTGCGCGACGGCTTCAACGCGCCCGAAGTCGCCGACGCCAAGCGGGCGCTCCTGCAGGAGCGCAGGCTCGCGCGCAGCCAGGACGCGACGCTCGCCGCCACGCTGCTCGAGCAGGCTTATGTCGGGCGGACGTTCGCCTATTCGGGCGAGGTCGACCGCACGATCGAGGCGCTGACGGCCGAGCAGGTAACCGATGCATTCCGGCGCCGCGTGAAGGCAGATGCCTTTGCGTTCGTGTTTGCCGGCGATTTCGCGAGAACGAAGAAGTAGCGAGCGCTTCGCTGGGGGAAGTCCAGGACCGCTCGTCCTGAGCCAGTCGAAGGGCGGGGCGGAAGTTCAGGACCGCTCGTGGGTTCGACGAGCTCACCACGAATGGCGGCGCGTAGCGGCCCTCATCTCACTCGCCAGTGAAGACTTCGGCGACGTGCGTTCTTTGGCGCGGGCACCGGCGCCTGTCACGCGACGATGCGTCCGAGCGCAGCCGAGATTCCCGGCGCGCACGCGAGCACCGGCGCGGGCTTGAGCAATCCTTCCGCGCCCGGAAATGGCGCGACGTACCCGCCAGCCTCCTCCACCAGCAGCGCGCCGGCAAGCGCGTCCCACGAATTGAGCGACAGCTCGATGAACGCATCGAAGCGCCCGGCGGCGACGTGCGCCAGCTGAAGAGCCCCAGCGCCCATGTTGCGCACGGCGCAGCCTTCGTCCATCAACGCCTCTCGGACGGCGATGTATTTCGGGTCTGGAAATCGGTCGTGATGGCCCAGCGCGACGAATGCACGCTTGAGCGACGTGCATTTGGCGACCTTGATGCGCTCTTCGCCGTCCGCGTGAGCGCACCACGCGCCGTGGCCGCGGCGCGCGTGAAACAGCTCGTCATGCTCGGGGTCGAAAACCACGCCGATTTCGCGCCTGCCGCTTTCGGTGTACGCAATCGAGACGCAGTAATAGCGCGTCCCGCGCAGAAAATTGTGCGTCCCATCGATGGGGTCGACGACCCACACGCAATCGGCTCTGCTGGAATAAGAGGATGCCGTTTCTTCCCCCAGGAATGCGTCCGACGGAAACTCCTGCTGGAGATCGTCGCGGATCAGCGTCTCGACCGTCCGGTCGGCTTGGCTTACGTAATTCTGCGCACCCTTCGCTTCGACCGCGAGCGCCCGGCGGCGAATGTAAAAATCGTGCGCGAGCTCACCCGCCCTGCGGGCGATTCGTTGCGCGGCGACGTAACGGGCGATGATAGACACGTCGATTAGTCACTGCGGACGGGCGGCATAGACTTCCTTGTCCCACTTATCGAGCAGCCGCTTGGGCTTGGCCACGCCCCGTATTTGGCGAAGTCGTAGTTGATCAGCTTGATTTCGTTCATCTTGATGGCTCTCTGCGGGATCGGGGTCGAGCGGCTCGACGGCATCTGGAAATTCCTGATGTCGGCGCCGATCAGAGGGTCCCAGATGCCGACATTCGCTCCCCCTGGCAGACCGCCGCGGCCGGCGATCGAATCCGCCGACGGACATGGAAACGCCGCGCCGATCGCGACGACGAGCGATCCTGACGAATTGTATTCCAACGCGTCGGACTTGCCGAGCGAGGCAAAGTCCGCGAAAATTTCGCAATCACGCGTCGTCGGCTGTCGCGCATGACATGCCGGCGCGAGTCGCCCGCTGCGTTGCCGGTTCTCATTGCATCCAAGGCATTCTCAAGCTCCCCCTTCCCGCCCGCTGACACGATGCAAAACCGCACACGATTCGCGCCGGGCCGAACGCTGGACGTGATCTGTCTCGGCCGATTCGCGGTCGACTTCTATGCACAGCAGATCGGGGCGCGCCTCGAGGACGTCACCAGCTTTGCCAAGTACCTCGGCGGATCGTCGGCCAATACCGCGTTCGGCTGTGCACGGCTCGGTCTCAAGGCCGCGCTGATCTCGCGCGTGGGCGACGACGGCTTGGGGCGCTTCCTGGTCGAGACGATCGCGCGCGAAGGCTGCGACGTGAGCCACGTGAGCGTCGATCCAACGCGGCTCACCGGCGCGGTCGTGCTCGGAATCAAGGACAAGGATACGTTTCCGCTGATTTTCCTGCGCGAGAACTGTGCCGACATGGCGATCGGCGAAGCCGACGTTGAGGAAGATTTTATCGCGCAAAGCCGGGCGTTGCTGATCACCGGTACGCATTTTTCCACCGAGTACATCGACCGCATCAGCAATCTTGCGCTTGACCACGCGCGCCGGCACGACGTGCGCACGGTGCTCGACATCGATTACCGGCCGGTGCTCTGGGGCCTGACCAAGCGCGGCGACGGGGAAACCCGCTATATCCACTCCGACACCGTCACCGAGCACTTGAGACGCATACTTCCGAAGATCGATCTTCTGGTAGGCACCATCGAGGAATTCAACATCGCCGGCGGCAGCACGGACATCATGGAGTCGCTCTCGGCAGTGCGCGAATATACCGACGCGACGCTGCTGGTCAAGCGCGGTCCGCTGGGCTGCGCGGTCATCGACGGCGCGGTTCCCGAATCGCTCGATCAGGCCTTCAACGGACGCGGCGTAAGCGTCGAGGTGCTCAACGTGCTCGGCGCAGGCGACGCATTTTCGGCGGGCTTTCTCTCGGGCTGGGCGCGAGGCGAGGACTACGACGCGTGCTGCCGCTACGCCAATGCCTGCGGGGCGCTCGTCGTCTCGCGCCACGGCTGCGCGCCGGCGATGCCGACTCGCATCGAGCTCGACTATTTTCTGGCCAACGCGGAGCGCATTCCGCGCCCGGACCAGGACGCGGCGCTCTCGCGCCTGCACCGCGTCACGGCGCCGCGCACGCCGCGCGACGAGCTTTTTGCGTTTGCGTTCGACCATCGCAGCCAGTTTTTCGAGCTCGCGCAAGCCGCTGGCGCAAGCGAAGTCCGGATTGGCGAGATGAAGACGCTTTTCGTCGAGGCGGTGGCACAGACCGAAGAAGCGCTTGCGCTTCCAGGCAGGATCGGGGTGCTGTGCGACGATCGCTATGGGCAGGATGCGCTCAACGCCGCGACGGGTCGCGGCTGGTGGATCGGGAGGCCGGTCGAGCTTCCCGGCTCGTACCCCCTGGAATTCGACCGCGGCCGCTCGATTGGAATGCATCTCGTGAGCTGGCCGCAGGAGCACGTCGTCAAGTGCCTGGTGAGATACCACCCCGACGATACGATCGAGACCCGGCTGGAACAGGAAGCACAGGTTCGCGCGCTCTACGACGCGGTGCAGGTGAGCGGCCATGAGCTCTTGCTCGAGATCATTCCGCCGAAGAAGATGCTGCGCGAGGATGATACGGTGTTTCGCGCGCTCAAGCGGCTCTACAACCTCGGCATCTATCCCGAGTGGTGGAAGCTCGAGCCCATGAGCGCGTCGCAATGGCAGGCGATCGATGCGCTGCTCGCCGAGCGCGATCCATACTGCCGCGGCGTCATGCTGCTCGGCCAGTCGGCAAGCCCCGACGCGCTTCGCGACGGCTTTCGCGAAGCGCGCGCGAGCCGCACGTGCTGCGGCTTTGCCGTCGGCCGCACCATTTTTGCCGAGCCGTCCCGACGCTGGCTCGCGGGGAAGATCGACGACGCAACGCTGATCCGGGAAACGCGAGCGGCATTCGAAGCGTTGATCGGATCGTGGCACGACGTGCGCAAAACGCGCAAGAAGGAAGGCGTAGAAGCATGAGCGCCGCCGGGCCGCCCCAAGGCCGAGTGCCGCGGCTCCATGCCGGCCTGCGCCGGCGTGGACGTCACGAGGAGGCGTTGCGTCTCGCAACACCGCGGCCTGCAAGGCCGAATTCCGCCCCCTCAGGGGGCAGCGCAGCGGCGACAGCCGCAAGCGTGGGGATACACCAATGAGTCCGACAGTCGTGACCGCGACCCTCCGCCTCACGGTCGCGCAAGCGCTGGTCCGCTACCTCGCGGCGCTGCGGACCGAGGCGGGCGAAGCATCAGCTCCGCTCTTCGGCGGCGTGTTCGCGATCTTCGGCCACGGCAACGTCGCCGGCATGGGCGAAGCGCTCCACCGGCACCGCAAGGAGCTGCCGACGTATCGCGCACACAACGAGCAGGCGATGGCGCATGCCGCGATCGCCTACGCCAAAGCCCACTTCCGGCGGCGCATGATGGCGTGTACGACGTCGATCGGTCCCGGCGCCACCAATCTCCTGACTGCAGCGGCGCTGGCGCACGTGAACCGGCTGCCGGTGCTATTCCTTCCCGGCGACGTCTTCACCTCGCGCGCACCGGATCCGGTGCTGCAGCAGGTCGAGGACTTTCACGATGGAGGCGTTTCCGCCAACGATGCATTCAAGCCCCTGTCGCGATACTTCGATCGCATCGTCCATCCCGCGCAATTGATGACCGCGCTGCCGCGTGCGATCCACGTGTTGACCGATCCGGCGCTGTGCGGCCCGGTGACGCTTGCGCTGCCGCAGGACGTACAGACCATGGCACACGATTTTCCGGAGGATTTTTTCTCGCCGCCGGAAGTGACGTTTCGAGCGCTGCCGCCGGCGGGAGCCGACGTCGAGCGCGCGGCCGGCGTGCTGCGGGCGGCGAAGCGCCCGCTGATCATCGCCGGCGGCGGCGTTCTCTACGGGCTCGCGACGGACGCGTTGCGCGCGTTCGCGGAAGCGCACGGCGTTCCCGTCGCCGAGACGCAAGGAGGCAAAGGCTCGCTGCCGTGGGACCATCCGCTGCAGCAAGGAGCCATCGGCGTTACCGGTTCGTCGGCCGCCAGCGCGCTTGCGCGAGAGGCGGACGTCGTGCTCGCTGTGGGAACGCGACTGCAGGATTTCACCACCGGCTCGCATTCGATGTCGACGCAGGCGCGGCTCGTGAATCTCAACATCAATGCCTTCGACGCGATCAAGTGGCGCGGGGTCGATCTCGTCGCGGACGCAAGACTGGGACTCGAGGCGCTGTCGCACATGCTTCGCGGCTGGCAGTCCGCGCAGGACTGGCGCGACAAGACGAAAGCCGCCGCGAGCGATTGGCGAAGCGTCGTCCATCGCATCACCTCGGTGCGCGACGCCGAGCTTCCGTACGAAGGCGAAGTCATCGGCGCAGTGCAGCGTTCGTCGCCCGATTCCGCGTCGCGCGATATCGTCGTCTGCGCAGCCGGCACCTTGCCCGCCGAGTTGCACAAGCTCTGGCGCACGTCGGTGCCGGGGGGCTATCACGTGGAATATGGTTACTCGTGCATGGGTTACGAGATCGCCGGCGGCCTGGGCGTGAAAATGGCGAGTCCCGAGCGCGAGGTCATCGTCATCGTGGGCGACGGCAGCTATCTGATGCTCAACTCGGAAATCGCGACCTCGCTGATGCTCGGCAAGAAGCTCATCGTCGTCGTGCTCGACAACCGCGGCTACGGCTGCATCAACCGGCTGCAGCAGGCGTGCGGCGGCGAGCCGTTCAACAATCTGTTCGACGATTGCGTCCAGGGCGCGGACGGCGCGCCGCGCATCGATTTTGCCGCGCACGCCGCGTCGCTGGGTGCGCTCGCCGAAAACGTGAAGACGATCGGTGAGCTGGAAGCGGCGATGATGCGTGCCCGCGCTGCCGAGCGAA
>WNGK01007654.1_pt1 | contig 11301 bp, 9 predicted proteins | sample 5400601 | NCBI WGS metagenome assembly WNGK01 (sample SAMN13153376, study PRJNA577476) | soil metagenome | isolation source: 60 cm soil or saprolite under Garry oak tree replicate 1 | place: USA:California | collected 2016-06-15
AAGGATGCATAAGCTCTCAGCATTCTCTTTGTCGCGCTAGTCGCCGCGAACGACAGGACCCCGCACGATGCTCAAGATTCTTTTGGTGGTGGGCGCCCGGCCCAACTTCATGAAAGTCGCGCCGATACTCTTCGCAATGCGTCGGCATCCGGACGAATTTGACCCGCTCCTGGTGCATACCGGGCAGCACTACGACGGCAAGATGTCCGATGTGTTCTTCGATGATCTGGGACTACCCGTTCCCGACGTCTTCCTAGGGGTTGGCTCCGGCTCCCACGCCGTCCAGACTGCCCACGCCATGATCGCCTTCGAGAAGGTCCTTCTCGATCACCGCCCTGACTGGGTCGTTGTCGTGGGCGACGTGAACTCCACCATCGCCTGCGCCCTCGATGCAGTCAAGCTTGGAATCGATGTCGCCCACGTCGAGGCAGGTCTCCGCAGCCGTGATCGCTCGATGCCCGAAGAGATCAATCGCATCCTCACCGACAGCATCTCCAGCCTGCTGCTCACCCCTTCCCTCGACGCCAACGCCAATCTGGTCGCTGAGGGTATAGGGGAAGAAAAGATCCGTTTTGTCGGCAACGTGATGATCGATTCTCTGCGCCGCATCGATGCCTATTCATCGCAAACAAACGCGCTCGAAGTCCTCGGCGTGCCCTGTCGCGGTTATGGGCTCATCACTCTGCATCGTCCATCCAATGTCGATGACCCGTCTCATTTGCAGTCTCTGCTCAACGCCTTTGAAAGAATTCAGAATCTGATACCTCTCGTGTTTCCTGTCCATCCGCGCACGCGCAAGATGATGACCGAGTGCGGGCTCATGGATCGAGTGAGCCGGATGGATGGAATCAAGCTGATGGACCCCCTCGGCTACAAGGATTTCGTTCAGTTCGAGCGGAATGCCCTGATGGTCCTCACCGATTCGGGCGGTGTCCAGGAGGAGACCACCGTCTTCCAGGTCCCCTGCCTCACCATCCGTAACAACACCGAGCGCCCCGTCACCGTCGACTGCGGCAGCAACACCGTGGTCGGCACCGATGAGAACGCAATCGTACACGAAGCCATGAGAATCATCGCCGGACGTGGCAAGGTGGGCGACATCCCGGAGGGATGGGACGGGCACGCAGCCGAACGCATTGTTGCCGTCTTTCGTCAGCTTGACAGGAAGGCGCCGCAGCTCACCCTAGCACAAACCGAATCGCGCTAAGCCATGAACAAAAGAAGCATCGCCATTGTCACTTCAATTCATCCTGATTTTGATTCCAGGATCTGGAAACATGCCAGGGGATTGGCGCGGGTCGGCTATGACGTCCATTTCGTCTGCCCCTGGAAAGTTCAATCCGGCACTGTCCAGGATGGCGTCCATTTCTATACCTTTAATCGTGTAAAAAAGAGGTCCACCCGCCCCGTCCTCATCCCCGCCCGCATCCTGCGCAAGCTGCTTCCCCTGTTGTCCAGGGTTGAACTGGTTCACTTTCATGACATCGACATTCTTCCCTGGATGGCCGTGCTGTCCTTATTCAAAAAAGTGGTCTACGACGTCCACGAGAACTATCCCGAAGAGATGATGGTTCGCGATTGGATACCACGACCGTTGCGCAGTTTCCTGCGCTGGTCGATCTACTGGGGCCAGTTTTTCTGTTCCATGACGATCCGCAATGTGGTCCTCGTCGCTCCTTCCTACGACGCAGGATTCACCAATCCTCACTTCAGAAAAATCTACTTCCGCAATCTGGCCACCCTCGATCTCCTCCACGTCGTCGCCCCCGATTACCTGACCCGGCCCTCCGCCGTGATCTTCACTGGCTCGCAGTACGAGAACAACGGAACCCTTCTCTACCTCGAGATCGCCGAGCTCTGCAAAGACGCTCTTCCCGGCGTTCCTTTCTACATGACGGACCGGTTTGGCTCGCAGTCATTCCGCCAGCAGGTCATGGATTCGATTCAGTCCCGGCAGTTGATCAACGTCCAGCTGCTCCCTAATGTCAAGCCTCACGAACTGATGCAGGTGCTCAACCGCGCAACGGTGGCGGTATCACCCAGCCTGCGCGTGCCCCAACAGATCAAGGGATTTCATACCAAGCTTTATGAATACGTGGCGGCTTCGCTGCCGGTCGTAGCCAGCGACCTTCCCCACGAGATCGAACTGATCGGCGGCAATAACTGCGGGATTTTGTCCCCGCCCGAAGATCCCCGCGCCTTTGCCGAAGCCATCATTCACCTTGTGCAGGATCGGGATCACGCCTTTCGCCTGGGCAGGAACGGCCAGAAGGCCTTCCAGGGAAAATACGCGTGGGAAAGCGAATTGCCCAAGCTGCTCGAATTCTACGATCAGATCCTGGGAAGTAATTACCCGGGCTGTGCGCAAATGGCGAATTCGCCGGAAGTCTGAAGTGAAGATCTCGAAGACTCCAACCCTGTTCGCGACGATCACTCGCTGGCTGCCCCGCGGGAGCTTTGCCAAGAATGTCTCTATCGTGGCGGGTGGCACCGCGATTGCCCAGGCTCTCGGCGTCCTGACATCGCCCATACTGACGCGGATCTATCTCCCCACCGATTTCGGAGCCCTGCAGGTCTTTATCTCTCTCATGTGCCTGGTGGTGGTCGCCGCTTCGGGGCGATACGAAATCGCTGTGCTGCTGCCGGAAGACGAACAGAGCGCCGTCGACGTGCTCGCCCTGTCTCTCACCTGCGTGTGCTCCACTACTCTGGTCTGCTCGGGCATCGTCATCGTCTGCCACTACCACTGGATTCTTCCTTCCAGCATGCTCGTCCTTCGCGGGCTCCTCTGGCTGCTGCCTCTCAGCATCCTGGGCGGAGGCATCTACCAAACCCTGAATTACTGGGCGATGCGCCGCGACGACTACAAGCAGATCGCCAGGTCGAAATTTACCCAGGCCGTCGCCCAGGTCATAACCCAATTGGGGGTCGGTCTCATCACCCACGGGGCCTTAGGGCTGCTGCTGGGAGACTCCGCAGGCCGCATCAGCGGCAGCGGCCGGTTCGCCCGCGACCTGTGGCGCGACTACTCCGACAGGTTGCGCGCCATTCGCCTGCGCCGGATGTGGAAGCTCGCCATGCGCTACCGCGAGTACCCGCTGGTCTCCATGTGGGGCACGCTGATCAACATGTCCGGACTCGCGCTCCCCGGCCTGTTCCTCGCCCAGTACTACGGGACCAAGGACACCGGCTGGTTCTCGCTTGTGAATCGCGTTCTCGGTGTGCCGGCGGGTTTGATCGGCCTGAGCATCGCCCAGGTCTATATCTCCGAAGCCGCCCGCCTCTCCCGAACCAATCCGAAGCGGCTTATGGACATCTTCCTCAAGACCACGCGCCGGATGCTCTACCTCGGACTGGTCCCCTGCCTCCTGTTCACCATCCTCGCTCCGCGGATCTTCGAGTGGGTCTTCGGTCACAATTGGCGCGAGGCCGGCGAATACGCCCGCTACCTGGCCTTCATGTTCTACGCCAGCTTCATCAATTCGCCGGTGACCCAGACACTGAACGTTCTGGAGAGGCAATGGGCGCAGTTCGCCTGGGATATCTCGCGACTTGCGCTGACTGTCCTGGCCATCGCGGTTCCACACTGGCTCGGCTACGGTTCGCATGTTGCTGTTCTAGCCTATGGGGTCGCCATGATGATCATGTACTGCGTTCACTGGACCCAGTCCTATTTCGGAATCAATCGCCGCGTGCAGATGATGGATCCCGCGCTGATCAGCGAAGCCAACGCGTAGAAGAGATTATTCGATGCTCCTGAGATCTATCCGACAGTCGCCTTTCATCCACACCGGAAAACGGATCACCCTTCGCTCCCTGCTAGTTCCCGGCATGCCCGTGGCGATTCTCCTCTTCTGTATTGGATTCAACTACGCGTATGTGAACTGGGTCTCTCCGACATGGAGTTATCTCGGGCTTACCTACAATTCCCCCGACATGGGTCTGATGGTGGTTGGATACATTCTTGCGATTGTCGTCTCTCTACTTTCACCTTACAAAATCACACGCCCTAGCCAGATTATCTACTGGTTTTGTTTCTTCGCCGTGTACGTACCGGGGCTGTTCATTCCCCTGTACATGCAACTCGAAAATGGATTCTCGTTGCTCATGCTCCAGCTGAGCATGGCGGGAGGCATGTTGCTAATCGCCCTCTCGTACAAGATCGCGCGCTTCAAGATTCGTTCCTATCCCATCAACGGCCGATTCTTCTGGATGTGTTTTATTCTCATTTTCGTGATCGCCAATACCGCGTTGATTTATGCGTTCCGCGGAATGTTGCACATCGCGTCGATCGAGGATGTTTATGCGGTGCGGACTCCGGCAAAACAAGTGCTCGACTCAAATCCAGCAATATCGTACATTTCGCAATTTCTCGCGATTGTAATGAACCCCCTGCTGATGGGATACGGCCTTGCGACTCGCCGGAGGAGCCTGTTCTTTCTGGGCGTTCTCGGGGAAGTCCTGGTTTACTCTACCGCCGCTGTTAAACAGCAGATGGCGGCGCCTGTGGCCATGCTGCTCTTCTATTACACCCTGAAGAAGGATCGCGGTGGCTGGGTTCCCATGATGGCCATCTCTCTCACCGCCATGTTCTTCATCCTTACCACCATCGCCATCGGATTACACCCCGGACCGTTGTTCAGCATCACATTTCTTCTCTTGGTGCGTACCTTCACCATCCCTGGGTCGGAGATGGCCGAATATCAGCACTTCTTCTCCAACATGCCGCACACCTACCTCGCTCACGTCACCGGGATCAACCATCTCATCCCCAATCCCTACCAGCTTTCGATGGGCGAGGAAGTCGCTAGCTTCTACGGACAGACCGGCAAATACGGATTGACCAACGCCAACGCGAGTTTCTTCGCGATGGACGGAATCGGCGGATTCGGGCTGGGCGGCATACTCATCATGGGCGTCCTCTGCGCGGTTGTCTTTTGGATTCTCGACAGCTGCGCGCGCGACTATGAGTTGAAGTTCTCGGTTCCCGTGCTCGCCATGGTCATCATGTCCTTGACCAACGTCTCTCTGTTCACGACGCTTCTCGGTAACGGGCTTATGGTCTGGATGTTCCTGTTCCTGACGATGCCCCGGGAACTGCGAACCGCGGTACGCGGCCCCGCCCGCATTGCGCCGCTCTGACCAAGCCTGCAGCACGCTACATCGTGTAGGAGTAAACCGAAGATTTCGAGATGAAGTAGATATTTCCTCCCCGCATCGCAAAACCTCCCGTGATTTCCACAGGAGCGCGCGCGACCAGCTGGACCTTCGCATTGCGCGTATTGATGGTGAAGATTCCCTCTTTCGCGAGCCCCCAGATGTTTCCGACACTGTCCATCCCGACGCTGTTGTAGATGGCCTTGGAGAACGGCACTGGCTGGCGGCTCACGACGGCCTTCTTTTTCAGATCGAATTCAAACAGCGTATCGTCCGCAATTCCGAACACATGATCGTTAGGGGCCACAATCAGATCGAGGATCGCGCCTTTGCCTGGAACCGGCGCCACCTCGAACGTCTTTTGACGTGTAGCCGGATCCCATATGAAGAGGGACGCGGACGTCTGCGTGGGCGTGCTTCCTCCTCCGCCTTTGACGCTCGTTCCGCCCACGATCCGGTCATTCCACACGGCCAGGGAATTAATGCTTTCATCGCGAATCCCTTCGAACAGCTCGCCTGCACCTGTGTCCGGGATGAACTTCAACAGGCCACTCTCGAGTTGCCCGTAGGGAGCGGTCGCCGCTACGTAGATCGCTTTGTCCGGCCCCTCCACCATCGCCATCGGTCTCCAGGAGGTGGCGACGCCCTTGGGATTGATCAATATCGGATTGCCCGAACCGGGTCCCGGATTGAACGCACCGTCAGGTTTGTACGACATCAGGGCAGACAATCCCGCATATGCTCCCATCCACAGGCGATCATCCCGCGTCAGGAACGAGTAAATCTCTCCCGCGCCAAGTTCGCCGACCGGGTTGATGGCATGGTTTGCAAGATCCACTTGAACAAGATGAATCGGCGTCACCGAGCTTCCGTACAAGCCGCCATCCGGCCCGAATCCGATTCTGAACAGCGCCAGCTTTTCACCTCGATAGTGGATCTCGTGTACATTGCTTGCCGCTCCTCGCGCGAGAGACATCTTGAGCGTTCCCTGCTTCACCGTCAGCGATGGTGTGCGTCCGTCTCGAAGCGCGATCGCGCGCTCCGCAGGCAGGTTGGTCTTTGTGGCGATCTCCGTAGACGTCCAGTGGTCAATCCGGAAGAGTCGGCTGCCGTTCTGGGCGTAGACATTCCCGTCCTGGCCGATAAATACCTTGAGCGTGCCAGGAGTCTGCGCATCGGGCGGAAGAATCTCCTTCCGCTCCATCGTTGCAATTTGGTACACCGCGACATTCGAATGGTTTGTGCCGATCGCAACGTAGATGAATCCATCCTTGCTGCTCACCACGTAGCGCGCATACTGCTCCTTGGGATCCAGCCGACCCAGATCCTCGAGCGCTCCCGTTTTGGGCGAATAGCGAACCATCTTGGCGTCCGGAAATGTCACCCCGTAGAGGCGCTCGTCGGATCCGAATGCCACATCGAAGATCCACTGTTCTGTAGTCGCCGGACGCCCCAGGTCAACCAACGTGCCGCGTTTCGGATCGAGCTTGACGAAATGCGCAGTCGGCGCAGTGCCCATGTAAATGCATCCGTCCGGCCCGACGGCCATCCCGTATGTCGCCCACTCTCCAGGAATCGGATTTGCGAAGACCGCGGCGTCGCCCGTGCTGGGATCGATCGACAGAACATCAAATGAGTTTTCGAAATACGTGTACGTCGCGTAGAGCCGCTCGCTTCCCGGCGTGGGCCCGGGCCCCACAGTGCTCCCGTTCAGGCCGCCGATGTCCCGATAATCCGCAACCAATTCGAATTTTCCTGAAAACTGTGCAAAAGTGAGCGACGAGAACGCAAGCACCCACATGCCAATCAAAGTCTTCATTTTCGATAAAACTCCCGTGTATTGCGAGCCATTATAGTCCGGATCTTCTTGTCTCCTGTTCCGTTACTGACGACCCACGTGAAGAGACTTCTCAATTTCGTTCGTAATTTGTTGCTGTTCCACGTGCGCTACCGGTGGATTCGCTATGGTAAGAACGTGCATGTTCAGTGGTCGACGAGCTTCTTCTCCCCCAACCGCAGGATCTCCATCGGTAACAATGTCGGCATCGGCGGGCACTGCGACATCACCTCCGACCTGATCATCGGAAACGATGTACTGATCGCGCCGCATGTCGCACTGTTGTCGCGCTATCCCCACCAAACCGACTTGGTCGGCACGTCGATTTTCCAGGGCCCCGCCGCCGATCGGGGGGATATCGTGATCGAAGACGATGTCTGGATCGGCTTCGGAGCCATCATCCTGTCGGGTGTGTGCATTGGCCGCGGCAGCATCATCGCTGCCGGTTCGGTGGTCCTCAAAGACGTTCCCCGTTATAGCGTCTTCATCCCGCAGCAAAGCCACTCACTTAAGCCGCGGTTCACCCCGGAAGAGATCGCACGCCACGAGGCCTCGCTTCTCCGGTCGGGCGTCATCGCAGGCCTGACTGAGCCCTCCGCCACGCCGGTTGCCGGCGACGTTGTCAGTGCCGGAGTCTGAATTGACCCACCTCTTCGCACAATCGAATTCTCTGATGGGCGCAGGTTCCCGCCACCTGAGATCGGTCCTGCTGTTGCTGGTCTCTGCTTTGGGCAGTTGGTCTCTCAGCGACCCTTCTCATGCCCAGACAATACCGTTGAGCGAGACCACAGTCAACGCGATCAGTTCGAGCAAGAACGGCGATGTGTCTGTTGACTCCTCCCAGATCGCACCATCCGATGCGGCGAGCCCGATGTCTGCGCGCACCGGTCGCCTAGTTCCCGGCAGGCGCCCGCATGAGAGCACCTCCCGGCAGAGCGAGCACAAAGATCTCCTGCTTGGAAGAGCGCCGGACGGTGCACCGCGCCTTTGTTTTCAGCCTGGAACCGGCTGGATCGAGTTGCCGCCGCTGCACGCATCTGCGCAGGCAAATACGACAAAACCCGGAGACAGCTCCACCGAATCAAGCACGCCCGGATCAAAACCCGACCAGCTTCGTCGCCGTAAGATTAGCGGATCGGAAGCCGGCTCACGGGACGCTGTCGAATGTTCCGCAATGTTTTCCGGGCCACCCGCCGACGCGGCTCAACGTTCAGGCTCCGGCAGCCTGGCCGGACTCCTGAATGATCGAGTCGCTCATGGCATGTTTACGCCGGACGTCCCTGGCCCGGGCGGAAGTTATAGTGGCTATTCGAGTCTCTCGACAATATCAAATCATGAAGCCACGCATACCCGGCGGTCATTCGGGCTTGGTTCGGCATCCAAAAGTCCGATTGCCCAGTTGAAGCTGTTGGAAAACCGCGCGTACGTCAGCCCAGTGAAACTGCGCCAGTTGAGCCGGAATATCCCCGATCTCCAGACCCGAATGAAACTGCGCCAGCTTCAGGCCCGGGTCCTAAACCAGAAGAGCGCTGCGGCTCCGGCAGATCAAGAGAAACTGAAGGAATCCGCCAAAGGGAAGGAACTTGAACGCAAGGAAATCACCCTGGCCAAAGCAGCGGCCATGGCACAAATGAATCGCCATCACCGCCGCTGATGCTGTTGCACACGGCCCTCATTCATTTCACATGAAGATCACTTTTATCTGCGCCGTCTTTCCGCCTGAACCGGCACCGGCCGGTGTCATGGCCAGACAACTGGCGAGCCGCCTCGCCCAGGACGGTCACGATTTGACCATGATCGTTCCCATTCCCAACCGTCCGGAAGGCGTTCTCTATCCCGGCTACTCGAGGAAACTCCGTAGCCGTTCTTCCCGGGACGGCTACACCGTGGTACATTGCGCCAACTGGCTGGTCGGCAGAGCCCGCCGGACCCTTGATCGCCTGCTCGAGAACATCACTTTCGGCCTGTCCAGCATGTGGGCTGCGTGGCGCGAAGGCCGCCCCGATGTGATCATTCTTGAAACATGGCCCATCTTCGCCACTTCGTTTGGCACTCTTCTCGCCCGCTGCTGGCGCGTTCCCTATATCCACTATGTTCAGGATGTTTACCCCGAAGCAGCCGTAGAAGCTGGGATTCTCGACGGAAAAGGCTTTCTGGTGCGCGCATGCCGCGCCCTCGACCGCTCTATCTGCGCACACAGCGCCAAGGTCATCGTCATCTCCGAAACCATGCGCGAACTATTGACAGCCAACCGCGCGCTGGCTCGCGAAAGGTTCGCGGTGATTCCCAATTGGATCGATGAGTCAGCCTTTACCGTGCGCGAGAGAGAGAACGCTTGGCGTGCTCTGCATGGCATTGAAGAGCACATGTTCGTGGCTCTCTTTGCCGGCACCCTGGGCCATGCATCGGGCGTAGAGATCCTGCTTGAAGTCGCCCGTCTTCTCCAGAGCGAAAGAGGCATACTGATTCTCTGTATTGGCGAGGGAGTCCATAAGCTGTCCATGATCGACGAGGCGGCACGCCTGGGACTGGCAAACCTCCGGTTTCTTCCCTTTCAGCCTCGAGAACTCGTACCGGACTCGCAAGCCTCATGCGATGTGGCTCTGCTGACCACCCGACAGCACTCCTCCGATTCCAGCGTGCCGTCCAAACTCATCACCTATCTCGCGACCGCACGCCCGGTCATCTGCGCGGCGAACGAAGACTCCGCTGTGGCGCGGACCGTGATCGACACGAAGGCCGGCCTGGTCGTCTCCCCGGGGAGCGCTGAAGGCATCGCCGATGCGATTCTCCGGCTCAAGGGCGATCCCGCGCTCCTGCGGCAGATGAGCTTGAACGCCCGGCAATGTTTCGAAGACCGGTTCACGCTTGCACGCGCCTACCGGCAGATCGAGGCGGTTCTCAAAGATATGGCTCTCGCTCCCGAGACCCCTCATTCGCAGGATCGCGCGGTGGCGATCAACCGCTGACTGCCACAAGCAGAAAGCAACCCATGAAGCCTGCTTGCGGAGTCGTATGGTAAAGGGAATGATCGTCGAAGTTTTCGGACGGCTGGTGGCTTTGCTGATCTGCATCGCCGGCTTTCCTGTTCATCTGCTGATCTGTTTGTGCATCTGGCTTTTCGACCGCGGCCCCGCCATCTATCGAGATCGCCGCGCCGGACAACTCGAAGATCCGTTTTCAATGTTGAAATACCGTTCCATGAAGGTCGACTGCAAGCCCGTCGTTCGGGCAGGAAGCAAGCTGATCGTCGAAAAGAACGACGCCCGCGTCACGCCGGTCGGAAGGATCCTACGCTGCGGAATCGACGAACTGCCGCAGTTGGCCAATATCGTTCGCGGTGAAATGGCCTGGGTCGGGCCACGGCCCATTCCCGTTTCCGTTCTCCACCGGTACGGTTCCGTCATCCGGGGCCGCTTCAACCTCAAGCCCGGCATCACTGGTCTGGCCCAGGTACTCGATTCGCGCCACCGCTCTTCTGCGTGCGCACTGGCGATCGATATCTGGTACAGGGAGCACCGCACCATCTGGATCGATCTTTGGGTCATCGGCGTCACTCCGTTCTACATGGCCGGCTGGAAATCCGTCGGACGCCACCGCCTCACGCGCCTGCTCGAAACGGAGGAATTCCGCCGGCTCGAGCAAACCTGCCAGGAAGAATTGGGCCCTGGAGTGGGCCTCCTTGAACCCGCCGCAATGGCTTTGCAGTAACATTTGCCCGACATTTCGCAATGTTTCACCGCGCGCTTCGCAATACCACGCACCCACGGTCGCAAAAGCCCGTCAAGATCATGTGCAAGATCGGTTCGTTCCGTATCCACCTCCCGGCAATTGTCAGTCTTGGGACACTGTCCCTCGCTCCATTTCTGATCAGCTGCAGCGATATTCACCTGAACCAGGGCTCAGTGGATTCAAATGCCGTAGTCTGCTGGGGAGATTCCATGACCGCCGGAAATGAGGGTATCGTAAACCAAGGCGAGTATCCGGCGATCCTTCATCAATACATCCGCCACAAGGTGATCAATGAAGGTGTCGGCGGAGAAACTTCCAGCCAAATCGGCGTGCGCCAGGGAGGCATCCCCACCTACGTCACCGTTGACGGAGGAGTAATCCCGTCGCGTGGAGGAGTCACCATCTCCTTCAAGCGCGGATATGAACCGCTGACCAGTCCCCGGGGATCGACCCGCGGTTCAATCCTCGGGGTTGAAGGCACCGTAACCCTGTCGGCGGCTCTGCCCAACGGCACATTCACCTTCACTCGCACATCCAGCGGCGCATCCGTGCCTGCAACGGACACTCCGCAATTC
>WNGK01021988.1_pt1 | contig 11300 bp, 10 predicted proteins | sample 5400601 | NCBI WGS metagenome assembly WNGK01 (sample SAMN13153376, study PRJNA577476) | soil metagenome | isolation source: 60 cm soil or saprolite under Garry oak tree replicate 1 | place: USA:California | collected 2016-06-15
GCTCTTTCCCGGACCGTACCGCGTGCCCAGCTATCACTGCGATCTCTGGTCGGTGGTGACCAACAAGACGCCGGCGGGCACGCTGCGCTCACCCGGGCGTCCCGAGTGCAACTTCGCCCGCGAGCGCCTCATGGATCTGGGCGCCGCGCGACTCGGTCTCGACCCCGCGGAGATCAGGCGGCGCAATCTGATCCGCGCCGACGAAATGCCCTACGATTGCGGCACCAAGTCCTTTGGCGCCAGCACCGTCTACGACTCGGGCGATTACCCAGCTCTCTTCGAGGAGCTGCTGCGTCGCATGGACTACGAGCAGGCGCGCGCGGAGCAGACCCGGCGGAATGTACGGCCCGGACTCAAGCGCGGGATCGGCCTCGCCGTCTATGTCGAGAAAACGGGGCTCGGCCCCTTCGAGACCGCGCACATCGAAGCGCGGCCGGACGGCCGCTTCCTCGTCGATACGGGGGCCTCCTCCATGGGTCCCGGCCTCGAGACCGTGCTCGCCCAGATCGTGGGCGAGTCTCTGGGTGTGGCCCCTGGTCGCTTCGAGGTGCGCCACGCCGACACCTCTCACGTGGAGAGCGGCGTGGGCACCTATGGCTCGCGGGGAACGGTGACGGCGGGGAACGCGGCGGCCATGGCCGCGGCCAAGCTCATCGCGGAGGCTCGAGCGCGGGCCGCCGCCGCGTGGGGCGTGACGGAGTCCGATGTGTCGTATGCCGCGGGCGTCCTCGAGTCGTCGGGCCGGCGCGTGACGCTGGGCGAGCTCGCCGCGCAGCAGCCGCTGGCCGTGGGCGCTTCGTTCAATGTACCGAAGATCACCTACGCCGGTTGTGCCGTCGGCGTGATGGCCGACCTGGACACGGAGACCGGGGTGGCGCGGCTCACACGCATCACCATCGGCGCCGACGTCGGACGCGCCGTCAATCCCGCCCTCGTGGACGCCCAGCTCGTGGGCGGCGTCGCCTTCGGCATCGGCAACACGCTCCACGAAACGCTCGAGTACGACGCGGGCGGGCAAATCCTCTCAGGCACGCTCATGGATTACGCGCTGCCCTATGCCTCCGACGTACCGCCCGTCGAGGGCTTCTACCAGGAAGTGGCGGCGACCACGAATCCGCTCGGCCTGCGCGGCCTCGGCGAGTGCGGGAACCCGGGTCTGGGCGGCGCCATCGCCAATGCCATCTGCGACGCCCTCGGCGACGGGAGCGCCGGCATCACCGTGCTCCCGCTCACCCCTGCCCTGGTCTGGAGCCAGCTCCTGATACCCGGCTCGACGACGGGAGCCAGCCTCAGGGCTTAGGACCAATCCCTACCGCTTGGCCCCGCCCACCGCCCGCCGCACGCTCAAGGGCAAGGCGGCCTTCAACGTGTTGTGCACGATGCCGCCGCGCTCCGAGATGTCGACGAGCTTCTCCATGGTCGCGTCATCAGGGGCCCGGCCTTGGACAACCATCGCGATGGACTCGAAGCGGGGCGGGGCCGAGGCGAGCTTCCCCTCCACCGTCACCGCCAGGTCTTCCAGCACCACGTTCCGGGCCTTGGCGGCGGCGATCAGATTGCTCATGAAGCAACCGCCGAGGGCCAGCAAGAGCATTTCTCCGCCCATGGGCCCTCGGTCGAGCCCTCCCTTGTCCTCCGGCCGGTCGATGAGCACCCGGTGCCCCCGGACTGAGCCTTCGGAGGTGGCGCTCTTGTCGAATTGCCTCACTTCGACGATGATGTCAGCCATTCGCGGTCCTCCAGACCTCCATGGGTGCGCATCCTTTACACGACCTCGGACATCTCAACGGCAGGAGGGACTTCCAATGAGCTCCCGGCAAGAATACCCCGGCTCCGAGACGGGCGTCGTGCATCTCACCGAGAAAACCTTCGATGAGGCGATGGCCGCGGCCGAGGGTGTATGGATGGTGGATTTCTGGGCGGCGTGGTGCGGCCCCTGCCGAGCCATCGCCCCCGTGCTCGAAGAGCTGGCGCAGGCGTCGAAGGGCGGAGTGACCCTGGCCAAAGTGAATGTGGACGAGCAGCCCGGCCTCGCGGCGCGCTACGGTATTCGCTCCATCCCGACCATTCTGTTCGTCAAGGATGGCAAGGTCGCGGATCAGGTCATCGGCGCCGTGCCCAAGGCGCAGGTCCAGGCGAAACTGGCCGGCCTGGCCGCCGCCTCGTCCTGAGCCCTCGGCGGCAGATCCCGAGCGGGAGTCCATGACAGCCGAAGACCCTGAGGCGGAGTCGGCAACGCCGGGCGTTCCGGAGCGGGCCAAGCCCGCGAAGACCGCCCGGCGCGAGCCCCCCGCCCCCAAGCGAGTGATGAGCATCCACGCGCATCCGGATGACCAGGAGTTCACGGTGGGCGGAACGCTCGCCAAGTGGGCGCGCGCGGGGAGCGAGATCGTCACCGTGTGCATCACGAGCGGGGGCGCGGGATCGAATGATCACACGCCTGCCGACATGACGCGGGAAGCCCTCGTGCCTATCCGCGAGGAAGAGCAGCGGGAGGCCTGCCGGGTCCTCGGCATCTCCGAGGTGGTCTTTCTCGGTTACGAAGACGGCATGCTCGAACCCTCGCTCGAGCTGCGCCGGGAGCTGACGCGGATTATCCGCCGCTGCGAGCCCGACGCCGTCGTCTGCGGCGACCCGACCATGCGCTTCTACGGCAGCATGTACATGAACCATCCCGACCATCGGGTCGCCTCCGACGTGGCGCTGGACGCCGTCTTTCCCTCGGCGGAAACCCGCCTGATCTTCCCCGAGCTCCTGGCCGAGGGACTCGAGCCCCACAAGGTCCGGCTGGTGTTCATCCACGGCTCCACCCAGTCCGACACCTTCATCGACATCTCGGACCAGCTCGAGGTGAAAGTCGCCGCGCTCAAGCAGCACAAGACCCAGATGGGCCCGTGGGATCCCACCGACATGATCGCGGAGTGGGCGCGGGAGCAGGGCGCCAAGCGGCGGCTGAAAGCAGCGGAGGCGTTCCGGCTCATGCGCCTCCACGAGAGCTAGGAGCGGCGGTTCGCCTCCGACCTAACTGTTGCCGGCGAGGCAGCGTCCGTCGCGCGTGAGAGTGCCGCCGACGATGTCGCAGGCCTGCTGCGGGTTGTAGGGTGTTTGTGACCATCCCGCGCAGCCCCCGAGCAGCGCCGCCACCAGCAGCAGCACACCAGCCAGCAATGGCATGGTCTAGAGAACGGCCGACTTGAGCGAGCGGCTGGGCTTGAAGCGGGGCACCCGGGCCGCGGGAATCCGGATCACCTTCCCGGTGCGCGGGTTGCGGCCGTCGCGCGCGATGCGCTTGCTGACCATGAAGGTGCCGAAGCCGCCGATGGTGACCCGGCGGCCTCTCTTGAGCGCGTCGAAGACGTTCGCGAAGAAAGCCCCGAGCGCCCGCTCGGCCGACACTTTGCTGCCCCCCGAGGCTTTGGCCATGGCGCTGACGAGATCGGCTTTGGTCATGACCTTCTCCTTTACTCGATGGCCGCCCGGGACGTCAAGATGCTCAGTCGCTCGATGGCCCCGAAGAGACTGTCGGCGGTGAAGGGCTTTTCGAGCACGGGCGCCTGCACCTCGTCCACGAACTGCCAGGGCGATGGATTGGCCGTATCACCCGTCATGAAGACGAAGCGCTTGGCCAGCCCCGGCTGATCGAGGACGGCCGCGCGGTAGAAATCCTCACCGCTGCCGTCCGGCATGCGGATGTCCGACAGCACCACGTCGAAGCGTGTCGAGCGCACCCGCTCGAGGGCGGAGCGTCCCGTCGCGGCGACCTCGACCTGCCACCCCGTGTCCTTGAGCAGCGTGGTCACCAGCTCCACCATGCCGGGCTCGTCGTCCACGACGAGGGCGCGCCGCCCGAAACCGTACACGCCGGCAGGGAGCGCAGGCGCCCCCGGGCCGGCCGCCTCCGCCACGGCCGTGGTGGGCAGCTCGATGGTGAAGACGGTGCGGCCCGGCACGCTCTCGCCGCTGAGCCGGCCTCCGTGCTGCTGGACGATGCCGTAGGATACGGAAAGCCCGAGGCCCGTCCCCTCGCCCACCTTCGTCGTCGTGAAAAAAGGTTCGAAGATGCGGGGCATGATCTCGGAGGGAATGCCGGGACCGTTGTCCTCGAACTCGACCACGACCCACCGCCGGTCTCCCTCGACCCGTCCGTAAGCACGGATGCGAATGGTGTCACCTTTGCCCACGGCGAGGATGGCGTGCTCGGCATTGAGGAGGAGATTGAGGAATACCTGCTGCAGCTGATGCACGTCGCCCTCGGCGGCGGGCAAGTCGGGAGCGCACTCGATGACCACGCGGATGCCGGACAGGCGGAGGCGGGTGGTCCGGAGCGCCACGGTCTGCTCGATGACGGCGGGCACATCCACCGGCGCGCGCTCGGGCTTACGCTGGCGAGAGAAGAGGAGCAGGCCCTGGACGATCTTGGCCATGCGCTCACCCTGCGCCACCATCAGGTCGATGGGCCCCCGAAGCTCCGGGGGCAACGGCTTGCCCTTGAGGAGCTGCCCGTACCCGATGACCACTGACAATGGGTTGTTGAGCTCGTGAGCGACCCCCGACACGAGCTGTCCCACCGCGGAGAGCTTCCCCGCCTGCACGAGCTGCGCCTGCGTCTCCTGCAGCTCGCGGACGCGCGCGGCCAGCTCGTCGAAGAGACGGCTGTGCTCGATGGCGAGGGCGGCCGGCGCGGCCAGGGTCGCCAGACGGTCCAGATCCTCGGAGACGAAGTGCCGGTCCTGCTCGCCGAAGTATGCCACGGAGAGTGCCCCGATGATCTCGCCGCGGATGAGGAGCGGATAGGCGATGGTCGCCCGGACCGTCTCCATCCGCTCCGTGTTCAAGGTTCGACGCATGCGTCCCGGCCAGGAGGCGTAGTCATTGGCGAGCACGCCTTCGCGGGTCGCGGCCGCGAGCCCGAGGGCGCCCTCGCCCAGCTGGACCACCTGTCCGAGCTCGCCCGACACGAGCCGATGTCCCGCCCGGATGACGAGGTGATCCTGGCCGTCTGGCTTGAGGCCGACGAGGACCCGGTCGGCGTTGAACAGCTCCGCCGCCTTGCGCGCGATGAGATTCAGGCGCTCCTCGAGACTGAGGGGGGCGAGCACCTGCTCGACGACTTCCCGCACGAACTCGACGTGGCGCAAACGCTGTCGAGTTTGCGCGTACAGGCGGGTGTGGTCGAGGGCAAGGGCCGCCTGGTCGGCAAACGTCTGAAGCAGCGCGGTTTCCACTTCCGTGAATTGCCTCCCCGCGGTGTCGGCGACGGACAGGGTGCCGATCAGCTCGTCACGAACACGCAGGGGCACGGCGAGGAACGAGCAGATCTTCGAGGTCTCCATGTTGCCGCGCATCTCGGGGGTGAGCAGGATATGGGGATCGCCCAGAACGTCGGGGCTGGCGATGGTGCGGCCCTCCGCGACGACCCGTCCCGAGATTCCGTAGCCGGGCGGCACGACATGGCCGTGCATGGGCTGGATTCCCGGGCCCTGGCCTTGCGCCACGACCTTGAGCGAGCCGTCGGGCTGGAGGAGGCGAAAACCCAGCGAGAGCGCGCGGAGCGCCGGCAGCACGCTGGCCACGATGCGCTGGGCAATGTCGTTCTCGTCCAGGCTGCCCGTGAGGGTCTGGGCGAACCGGGCGATCTCCTCTGATTCGCGCTGCCGCCGCATGGCATCGCCGTACAGCCGGGCGTTCTGCATGGCGAGAGCCGCCTGGTCGGCGAAGGCCTGAAGCAGATTCGCATCGTCCTCGGTGAAATCGTGCTCGCTGCGCGAGGCGACCGCGAGCACCCCGATCAGCTCGCCCTTGGCGCGGAGGGGGGCGGCGAGAAGGGCGCGGATCCCGGACTCCACGAGACGGTTCCTCAGGTCCTCGGTGAGCGTCAGCTTCTGGTCTTCGAGGACGTCGCGGGTGAAGACGGCGCGTCCCTCGGCCACCGCGCGGGCCACCAGCCCGTCACCTGGCCCGAGTATGTGTCCCGGCTGAAAGAAACCGATGGCCGAGCCGGCCCACGCGATGGCCTCGAGCTTTCCGTCGGGGCGCATGAGACGCAGGCCGGCCGCGTCCACGCCGAAGATGGGCAGCACGCTCCGCACGACCCGGCCCGCCACCTCGGAGACGTCGAGGCTTTCCGTGAGCATCCGCGCCACCTGCGCCAGCTCCTCGGCCTCGCGGCGGCGGCGCGTCGCCTCGGCGAAGAGACGCGCATTGCGCACGGCCACCGCGGCCTGGGACGCGAACGAAGAGAGGAGCTCGCGGTCGTCCTCGGCCGGCAGGTCCTCGCGGCGCAGGTTGAGGGTGAGCACGCCGAGGAGATCGTCACCCGACACCACGGGAACCCCCGCGAAGGAGAGCAGCGCCGGTGAGCCGGGCCAGCGCTTCCGTGATCTGGACGAGGAGAGGCTTGAGCTCGAGCTGCTGCGAGAGGGCCACGTTCACATCGGCGAGGGCCCGCAGCCGCCGCTGGCGCTCGTCCAGCGCCGCGTGCGTCTGCCGCTGCTCCCCGATCGCGCGGTCGAACTGATCCGCCAGCTCTGCCAGCTCGTCGCCTGTCGAGACGGTGATGGGCGGCGCCTGCGCCGACTCGAGGCCCTGGGTGCCCTGCATGAGGGCGGTGACGGAGCGGTGCATGCGATGGCCGATCAGCCACGCCACGAGGAGAGCGACCACGGTCGCTCCGCCCAGACCGATCAGGTCCCGGGTGAGCCGACCCGCCGCCGGTGAATAGGCGGCGCCGCTCGGCGCCGCGGCGAGGACGAGCCACGGCGCCCGCCCCATGGCCGCCGCTCCCGCGAGATGCGGAACGCCGTCCTTCGACGCCCACTCCGCCGTCCCGCCGCTTCGGCGGATCAATGCGTCGGCCTCGGGAATACCGCTCAGCGGCCGGTCGAAGAACTCATAGGGACTGAGGGACTTGGCCAGCACGTCCCCGCTCGTGGTCACGATGGCCACGCCCTGCTCACGGCCGAGGGCCATGGCATTGAGATAACGCGAGAGCGTCTCGAGATCGATCTCCGCGCCGAAGACTCCGGCGAATTTGCCCTGACGATCCTGCACGGGCACCATCAGGGCGACGATCTGGCGCCCATCGGTTGCGCTCGCCTGGGGGGCCGAGATCTCGGGCTCGCCCCGCTGCCCTACCGCCTCGATGGTCTCCGGGGAGACGAATCTCGGCTCCCCGTCCCGATAGCCGCTCGACGCGAGCACGCGTGCGTCGGGCCCCGCCGCGACGAAGCGGCGCATGAACGGATGCCGCTCTTTCACTCGACTGGCCAGCATCTCGAGATCGGAGTCCTGAAGGCTGTCGAGGGTGCGCGCGGTGGCGAGGGCGAGGAGACTTTCGATCTGGCCGGTGACAATCTCGTCGAGCTGACCGGCGATGAGGGTCGCGGTATCGAGCTGGCTCTGGTGGCCGGCCCGCCGCCCGTCGGACATGTCGCTCCAGAATCTCACGGCGGCGACCGCGAGGAGCGGCAGCAGGACGGCCAGCACGAGCAAAGCGAGTTTCGTTCGGATGGTCAGGCGCATGAGCGAGCTCGCGTATCGAGGCTCTCGATTAGTATAGCCCAGAGGCTCCTGTATAATGCCCGCATGCCGCGAGGCTTTCCTCTCGATCTTTCCGCCTTAGTTTTGATTACGTTAGCTATCGTATCCGCAGGCGCCGCGTACTGGAAAGATCCGTCGCTGCCCCTTCTCGGCGCCAAGAACGGCCTCAGCATGATCTGGTTCGTCGTACCGCGTCTCGTCCCCGCGTTGATCCTGGCCGGGATGCTGCAGGTGCTCATCCCGCAGGCCACGGTGGCGCGCTACTTCGGCAACCAGTCGGGACTGGGCGCCATCGCCATGGCTTCCGCGGCCGGCGTGCTCACCCCCGGCGGTCCCATGGTCAGCGTTCCCCTCCTCGTGGTGCTCGCCAACTCCGGCATGGCCCTGGGACCGCTCGTCGCCTACCTGACGTCGTGGTCGCTCTTCGGCATCCAGCGCATCATCGCGTGGGAGGCCCCCCTCATGGGCTGGCGCTTCGTCGTGGTGCGGATCATCCCGAGCCTGGCCTTTCCCTTCGTGGCGGGCTGGCTCGTCAAGCTCTGGTATCACGAGTAGCCGCGGTGGCCTTCGAGGATCTCCGCGCCTTCGTCGGTCACCTCGAGAAGCACGGGCAGCTCCGGCGCGTCCGCGCCACCGTCTCGCGCGATCTCGAGATCGCCGAGATCACGGACCGCGTCTGCAAAGGCCCTCCCGACGGCAATCAGGCGCTCCTCTTCGAAAATGTCGAGGGCTTCGATATGCCGGTGCTGATCAATGCCTTCGGCTCGCCCGCGCGCATGGCGGCGGCCCTCGGGGTGGAGCGCCTCGACGATCTCGCCGCCCGCGTGGCCAAGCTTCTCGATCTGCGCATGCCCGGCTCCTTCTTCGACAAGCTCAAGAAGCTCGGCGATCTTTTCGACGTCGCCAAGGCGGGTCCCAAGCGGGTGCGCTCCGCGCCCTGCCAGGACGTGGTGGAGACGGATGATCCCAGCCTCGCCACCCTGCCCGTCCTGCGCTGCTGGCCCGGTGACGCCGGACGCTTCATCACCCTCCCCCTGGTCTTCACCCGCGATCCCGCGACGGGCTCGCGCAACGTGGGCATGTACCGCCTGCAGGTGTTCGACGACCGCACCCTCGGGATGCACTGGCAGATCCACAAGGGCTCGGCGGAGCATCAGCGGCTCGCGGAAGAGCGCGGGAAGCCGATGGAGGTCGCCATCGCCCTCGGCGGCGATCCCGCGTCCATCTACTCGGCCTCCGCCCCTCTGCCCCCCGGCATCGACGAGATGGTCTTCTCCGGATGGTTGAGGGGCGCGGGGGTGCCCATGGTCACGGGCAAGACCGTCGACGTGGAAGTACCCGCGGAGGCCGAGATCGTCCTCGAAGGCACGGTGGATCCCCGTGAGCGGAGGATCGAAGGACCCTTCGGCGACCACACGGGCTACTATTCGCTGGCCCGCGAGTATCCCGTATTCCATCTGAAAGCGATCACGCGCCGCAGGCAGCCGATCTATCCGACGACCATCGTGGGCCGGCCGCCCCAGGAGGACTACTGGCTGGGCAAGGCGACCGAGCGCATCTTTCTCCCCATCATCCGGCTCATGCTCCCCGAAGTGGTCGACATGAACATGCCGGCGGAGGGAGTCTTCCACAATCTCGTCATCGTCTCCATCAAGAAGCGCTATCCGGGACAGGCGCGCAAGGTCATGTATGCCCTGTGGGGGCTCGGGCTCATGATGCTCGCCAAGAACATTCTCGTCGTGTCCGAGCACGTCGACGTCCAGAATCTCTCCGAGGTCGCCTGGCGCGCCACGGGCAATGTCGATCCGAAGCGCGACATCGTCGTCGTGGACGGCCCCACGGACGATCTCGACCATGCCGCGCTCCGTCATCGCTTCGGGGGCAAGATGGGCATCGACGCCACGGAAAAAACCGCCGACGACGCCATCGGCCAGCCGTGGCCCGCGGAGATCACGATGAGCGAGGAGATCCGTGCTCTCGTCACGCGGCGCTGGCAAGAGTACGGCTGGTAGTGCCGCGCACACTCCGACACTTCCTCGACGCCATCAAGTTCGAGCACACCGTGTTCGCCTTGCCCTTCGCCTACGTGGCGATGGTCCTCGCGGCGGGGGGTGGGCCCGGCTGGCGCGTGCTCGTCTGGATCACCCTCGCCATGGCCGCCGCGCGCACCCTCGCCATGAGCGTCAACCGCCTCGCCGACCGTCTCATCGACGCCGCCAACCCCCGCACCGCCGGACGCCATCTGCCCACGGGGCTGCTCAAGCCGTGGCACATGCTGCTGGCCGCCATCGCTTCCGGTGGGCTGCTCGCCCTCTCGGCCTGGATGCTCAACCCGCTCTGCTTCAAGCTCGCGCCGTGGGCCGCCCTGTTCCTGATCGGCTACTCCTACACCAAGCGCTTCACCTGGGCCTCCCACTGGATCCTCGGCTTCACCGACGGCATCGCGGCCGCCGGAGGCTGGATCGCCGTGCGCGGGGCCTTCGAGCCGCCCGCCTTCGTGCTCTGGTTCGCCCTGACCGTGTGGATCGCCGGCTTCGATCTCATCTACGCCTGCCAGGATGTCGACTTCGACCGGCGGGCGCGCCTGCATTCCTTCCCCGCCCGCTTCGGCATCCCCGCCGCGCTCCTGTGCGCGCGGGTCTGCCACCTCCTCACCGTGGCCGCCTTCGTGGCCCTGGGCGTGATGACCGGCCTCGGGTGGATCTACTGGCTCGGCGTGGTCGCGGTGTCCGCTCTGTTCGTCTACGAGCACTCCCTCGTCTCGCCGGAAGATCTCTCGCGGCTCGATATCGCCTTCTTCAACGTCAACGGTTATATCGCGGTCATCCTCTTCGCCGCCGTCCTCGGCGGGCGCATGCTGTGAGCGCGGAACTGGGAGAGGGGCCGGGCAAGGCGCGCTTCGTCAGCGAGATGTTCTCGCGCATCGCGGGGCGCTACGACCTGATGAACGGGCTCATGACCTTGGGCATGCACCATGCGTGGCGGAGGGCGGCCGCTCGCGAGACGATTCCCTCGCCGGACGGCCCCGGCCTCGATCTCGCCACGGGCACGGGAGATCTCGCGCTCGAGCTGGGCGAGATACACCGGCACCGCACCGTGGTCGGCGCCGACTTCGCCCACGGCATGCTCACCATCGCCGAGTCGAAGCGGCGCACCGAGGAAACGGGTGGCCGCATCCGATTGGTCGAGGCCGACGCGCTCGCCCTGCCCTTCGAGGCGCGCACCTTCGCCTTCGTCACCTCGGCCTTTCTCCTCCGCAACCTCGCCGATCTCAGACAAGGGCTGGCGGAAATGCGGCGCGTCTCGCGTCCGGGCGGGCGCGTGGTGGCACTCGAGATCACCCAGGCCGACCTCCCGGGCTGGGCCCCCCTCTTTCGCGCCTACTTCCATCACGTGGTGCCGCGCGTGGGTGCCCTCGTGGGCGGCGACCGCGAGGCCTATACCTATCTCCCGCAGTCGGTCGACCGCTTCGTCACTCCGCCCGCGCTCTCCGCGCTCATGGAAGACGTCGGCCTCCGCAGCGTCAGGTATCGTCGCCTCGGCTTCGGTACCGTCACCATCCACACCGGCATCGCCTAGGATTCGCGCGGTCCCAGGTGGCGACGGGACAGCCAGGCTGGATCACCTGGGAGATCGACCTCGAGCGCCACTATCCCTACGGGAAGGTATCCCCGGACCCGGATCGTCTCCAGGCCCTGGGCTTCCCTCCCCCCTGGCCTGATCGCCCGTGGATCTACGCCAACCTGATCACGTCGCAGAAC
>WNGK01007660.1_pt1 | contig 11297 bp, 11 predicted proteins | sample 5400601 | NCBI WGS metagenome assembly WNGK01 (sample SAMN13153376, study PRJNA577476) | soil metagenome | isolation source: 60 cm soil or saprolite under Garry oak tree replicate 1 | place: USA:California | collected 2016-06-15
GTGAAAGGAAAAACCATCATCACGTCGGCCGCGGTGAACATCGCGCCGGCGAACCACGGGCCGCCCGCGAGCTCCCTGTCGACGAAGGAGAGCATCTGATTCATGCGCTCGCGCATTCTCGCAGTGACCGGGCTTGCGGCCGCCTCCTGCACGCGGCTCAGCACGAGGACGATGAGCAGCAATGACATGAGGCTGCCTTCGGCGAAGTGCAGCCAGTAGACGTAGCGCGCGTACGCCGGATCCTCGGGCGGCAGCGCCAGCCGCCCGCCCGCGTGGCGGTGGACGATGTACTCGACGATCGCGCCCGATTCGGCGAGCACGGCATCGCCGTCGCGGATCGCCGGTGCCCGGCCGAGCGCGTGAATCTCTTTCAAGGGATGGGGCGCTGCGCCGGTTGTCTCGCGCGGGAACACCTGCAGCTTGTAGGGCAGACCGAGCTCCTCCATCAGCCAGACGATGCGCTCGGAGCGCGAGGTTTCCAGGTGATAGATCGTGAGCATGGTTGCGGTTTCCGGGATTTGTCAGTGTGCAACGCTTTGCGCGTCGCGGCAATCGCGCGCGGCGCACATCGCCTGAGCCTCCGACGCCCGCGCGGGACGTCGCCGTGTCAAGTGAATATCCGACGGGCTCCGACGTAAGAGTCGGGCGCCTGTGCTCGCGGCGAGAGCTAGTATTGGTACGATAACTGTAAACAGAAACGTCATGTGTCGGTAGTAGGTTGTGGTTGTCGATGACGGGACGTGCCCGGCCAGAAGGATAGACCATGCGCAACATCAATCAGGGAGCGGTCCTTGCGGTGCGCGCTATCGGCGGGCTGCACGTCGTCACGCTGGCTTGGGATTTCGTGCCGGGCCAGGAGGCCAAGCGCCAGAACCTTCTCGGCTTTGCGATCGAGCGCACCGAGCTTGACGCCGGAGGCGCCGTGTTCGAGCGCTTCTGGCTTCGAGGGATCAAGCGGTTCAAGCTCAAAGACGAAGGTCTGCCGCCAGGGTCGCCGGTCCCAACGTCCGAGCACCCCGTGCAATCCTTCCAATGGGGCGACTACATCGCCGATCCGAAGACCACGTACCGCTACCGGGTCGTGCCCGTCTACGGCAAACCGAATCTGATCGAGCTCGATGAGGCTTCCGCGACGACCGTCGAGATCGCCACCGAAGACGAAGAGGGCGCCGAGCAGGCCGCCGGCGCCACGCGCCACGATATCCATTTCAACCGCGGCGTGGCCGGCTCGCAGGCCTACGCGCGCCTGTTCCCCAACACCAAGCCCGACGAGACCAAGCCGGAATCGGAGCAGATGAAATGGCTTTCGCGTGGCCTGTTCGAGGCGCTGACGGCGTTCATCGGCCGCGCAGCGGGACCCGACGCGGCCGACTTCAAGCTTCGTGCCATGCTGTACGAGTTCCACTACGCCCCCGTCGGCGAGGCTTTCGGCAGGGCTGCAGAGGCCGGCGCGGACGTGCAGATCCGCTATGAGGCACAATCGTACAAGGCGGTCAACGAAGCGATGATCGCCGCGACCGGTATCGGTGCCCTTTGCCAACCGCAGAAGTCTCGCGACGGCATCCGGCACAACAAGTTCATCGTGCTCGTCCACAAGGACGTTCCCGTCGCGGTCTGGACCGGTTCGACCAACATTTCCGCCGGCGGGATCTTCGGGCATTCCAACGTAGGACACGCCATCTGGAACCGGGACATCGCTCAACGCTATCTGGACTTCTGGGACCGGCTCACCGATCCGAACGTCAAAGCCTCGAAGCTCAAGGTCGCGAATCTCGCCGTCGAGGCCACGCCGGGAGCCGCTGCGGCACCACCCGCGGACCGCATTCTGACGCTATACAGCCCCCGCGACGACAAGGTCAGTTTGCCGACGCTGCATTGGTACGCCAATCGGATGGCGTCCGCGCAGCGCATCATGTGCATGACTTTCGCGTTCAATTTCGATGCGATTTTCCAGACGGCGCTTGACTTGCCCAGCGATGCGTTGCGCTACCTGTTGTTCGACAAGGCGATCGACACCGTTGTCGAGGCTGACGTCACGCGCACCGGGAACACGGTCGTTGCGGTCGGCGCCAAGCTCGAGAAAGGCGACCTCGAGCATTTCCTCGGCGAGGTCCTGACCGGATTCAACAGCAACTACTACATCCACGATAAATTCATTCTCATGGATCCCCTCGGCGACGACCCGACGGTCGTGACCGGAACCGCGAATTTCAGCGGCCCATCCCAGGCCGCCAACGACGAGAACATGCTGGTGATCCGGGGAAACACGCGCGTCGCCGACATCTACTTCGGCGAATTCATGCGCATTTTCGATCATCTCTATTCGCGCTACATCATCGGCAAGCTGCGCGCGGCCGGGACCCTCGACCCGAACGCCGGGTACTTGAAGGAAAAGACCGACGATTGGCTGGCGTCGCACTTCAAAGTCGGCGGCCCCAAGGAAAAGCGTCGGCGTTTTTTCATGGGCGCGTGACCGACGCACCGCGGATCCGGTGTCGACGATCGGCCGGCATCAGGCCTGTTCGGCCGCGCTCATGCGGGCATCGCTCGCGGCTTGCACGGCGTTACGAAAGGCGAGCGGCGACTGGATCGTGGCGAACGGTTCCTTGGTTCCGCCGCTGCCGGTGAGCACGATATCGCCATAGCCGAGCAGCCGCCCCGTCAGGCTCTGGTGGACGGTGATGGCCTCGACCTTGCTCAACAGGAGCTCGATCGAGCGCGTCGTGAAAACGCCGACTTTCATCAGAACCCGCTTGTTGGTCACGACGAATTCCGAGGTTTGCCGCCGGATCAGCACGGAGAGCAGCCACAGGAGCCCGAGCCCGAGCGGTATCCAGGCGAACGGGCTCCACGTTCCGTAAAGAGCGATCCATGTCAGCGGTATCGATACAACGACTGCGAACAGGACCGGGGCGAGGAAGAGCTTCCAGTGAAGGCGAGTCCGATAAATTACGCGCTCGCCCTCGAGCAGATTGGAGTCGACGTAGCTCATGGAAGTGTTCCCCGGAGGGTTGCTGTTTTCGGGTGGACCATGGACGAGGCGAGATCGTTCCAGCGGACCGGCGCGTTCGGGGTCAGCTTCTCGATTCACCCTGCCGCGAGTGTAGAGGCGTTCGGAGACAATGGCCAGCCGGGATCGAGCGGTATCCTTGGCTGACCGATCGTGAGCATTTCAATGGCTGCGCTCAGCCAGGGGCAAACGTCGTAAAATCCGCAAACGTCAGGGCACGAACGCGCCGGACGCATCCGCACGCGCCGCCCGACCACTGGAGGAGAGCCGTATGAAGACACCCTTCCGCATCATCCTCGTAATCACTTCGCTGCTCGTCGTGCAGCACGTCGCCGCGCAGATCGTTTTCTACGAGTACGAGGGATTCCGCGGGCGTACGTTCGCGGCTAACGGTCCGGTCAACAATCTGGACGGCACCGGATTCAACGACCGCGCCTCGTCGGCGATCGTACAGGGCGGCGAGTGGCAGGTATGCGAGGACGCGTATTTTCGCGGGCGCTGCCTCGTGCTGCGACCGGGGCAGTACGGGTCGCTCGGAGCGATGGACATTAACAATCGCATCTCCTCGGTGCGCCCGATTAGTGGCAGGCCGCAGTATTCGTATGCTCCGCCCCCGCCGCCGGCGCCTGAACCCTACGCCTACTACCCGCATCATGGCGAGCGCTTGTACCAAGCGGATGTCGTTGCCGTGCGCGCCGTCGTCGGGCCGCCGGAGCAGCGATGCTGGGTCGAGCAACAGCAGGTCGTTCGCGAAAGCCAGCCCAACGTTCCCGGTGCCATCATTGGCGGGGTACTCGGAGGCGTGCTCGGTCATCAGATCGGCAGCGGCCGCGGCAACGACGTGGCCACGGCGGTCGGCGCGGTCGGCGGCGCGGTCGTCGGCTCCAATGTGAACCGCGGCGACCGGGTCTATACCCAGGACGTCCAGCGCTGTGCAGCGGTCCCGGGCTCCGCCCGGCCGTCGTATTGGGACGTGACGTACGTGTTTCGCGGTCTGGAGCACCGCGCGCAGCTCGGCTTCGCGCCGGGCGCGACGATCACCGTCAACGAGGTGGGAGAGCCGCGGGTGTAGGCGGAAAGGCGAAACGCGATGCATCGGCGCAAGCTCGGCGAGACAGGATTCGAGGTTGTGCCGCTCGCCTTCGGCGGCAACGTCTTCGGCTGGACGGCGGACGAGGCGAGATCGTTCCAGCTCCTCGACGCGTTCGTCGATGCTGGGTTCAACTTGATCGACACGGCCGACTCGTATTCGCGCTGGGTGACGGGCCACCAGGGTGGCGAATCCGAGACGATCATCGGACACTGGATCGCGCGACGCGGGCGGCACGACGACGTGATCATCGCCACCAAGGTCGGCTCCGACATGGGGCAGGGGCACAAGGTGCTCCGCAAGGATTACATCCTGCAGGCGGCCGAAGCATCCTTGCGCCGGCTCCAGGTCGACTGCATTGATCTCTATCAGTCGCACTGGGACGACGAGACCACCCTCCTCGAGGAGACGCTCGGGGCATACGAGCAGCTCATCCGGCAGGGGAAGGTGAGGGCCATCGGCGCCTCGAACCTGTCGGCCCCGCGTCTGGCGCAGGCGGTCGAGGTAAGCAAGACGCACCATCTGCCGCGCTACCAGACGCTGCAGCCCCAATACAATCTATACGATCGCGACAGCTTCGAGGGTGAGCTGCAGGCGCTCTGCGTGCGCGAGAACCTCGGCGTGATCACCTATTTCTCGCTGCGCGCGGGATTCCTCACCGGCAAGTACCGCTCCGAGGCGGACTTCGCCAAGAGTGCGCGTGGCGCGGGAATGAAGAAGTACATGAACCCGCGCGGGATGAAGATTCTCGATGCGCTCGACGACGTTGCGCGGCGCTGCCACGCGACGCCGGCGCAGGTCTCGCTGGCGTGGCTCATGGCGCGCCCCGGGGTCACGGCGCCCATCGCCAGCGCAACCAGCGTCGATCAGCTCCAGGAACTGCTGCTCGCAACCACGTTGAAGCTCGATGCGGACGCAATGCAGGCGCTCGACGAGGCGAGCGCGTAATACATCGGAGATAACCTTGCGCTTCGTCGCGCGACGGGCCCACAGGACTCAGATCGAGTACAGCGTGGCCGCAAAAACGACCACGTGATACGCCTTGAGGAGGTAGTACAGCAACGCGACGAGCACAAGAACGCGGCGTCATTGACATGAGCCATCGTCGGCAGATATTCCTGCGTGAGCGCGTCGAACGTCAATGCGCGTCGCACGCGAGCCGCGGTACGACGCGGTCCGCGGCCGCGAGGGCGGCGCCGACGACCTGGTCCATGTCGTAGTAGCGATACTGGGCGAGGCGACCCACGAAAGTCACCTTTGGGCACGCGTCCGCAGCCGCCTGGTAGCGCCTGAACAGCAGCTCGTTCTCTCGTCGCGGAATCGGATAGAAGGGCTCCCCGTTGGCTTGCGGGTACTCGCGCACGATCGACGTGCCCTCGTGCTCCTGGCCGGTCAGGTGCTTGAATTCCGTGACCCGCGTGTAGGCGTAATCGTTCGGATAGTTGATCGTCGCCACTTCCTGAAATCTGCGCACGCCGGGCAGATGCTCGTGCTTGAATTCCACCGAGCGATACGGAAGTCGGCCATCGCGGAAGTTGAAGTACGCGTCGATCGGCCCCGTGTACACGAGATGGCGATAGCGCAGCGTGTCGCGCACCGCGGCGAAGTCGATTCCGGTCTGGTACGTGATAAGCGGGTGCTCGAGCATGCGTCGAAACATGGCCGTATAGCCTTGGGCGGGCATGCATTGATAACGGTCGCTGAAATAGCGGTCGTCTGCGTTGGTTCGCACCGGGAGCCGCGCTGCAACGCCGGCCGGAAGCTCCGCGAGATCGAGCCCCCAGTGCTTGCTGGTGTAGCCACGGTAGAACTTGTCGCAAAGATCGCGACCGACGCCGTCGAGCACGACGTCCTCGCTCGTCGTCACGGGGTCGCGCGGTTCACGCACTCGGGCGAGAAGCGCGGCGACGCCGGACTCGTCGAGCGCGAGCCCGTACAGTTGGTTGATCGTCGTGCGATTGATCGGAATGGGCAGGAGTTGCTCGCCGACCTTGGCCAGCACCCGGTGCTCGTATGGGCGCCACTCGGTGAAGCGCGACAGGAAGTCGACGATCCGCCGGCTGTTGGTATGGAAGATGTGCGGGCCGTACGGGTGGACGACGACGCCGTGAGCGTCCGTCGTGTCGTACGCGTTGCCGGCAATATGCTCGCGCCGGTCGACCAGGTGGATGCGAAAGCCCGCATCGGCGAGGACGCGCGCCGAGGTGGAGCCCGCGAATCCCATTCCGACCACCAGAACGTCGATGGGCGTCATGCCCGGGCCCCGTGGCGTGAGTGGAGAGCGTTCGGGCGGGAACCAGGCGCGATGCTAGAATCCGGGCTATCGCGGCATCCCTGCATGAGGTCGTCGTGGCGTTCGAGCTTTCCCACAACTGGACTGTCCAGACCGGCACGGCTGCGCCCCGCAAATCCGCTTCGCCAATTCCTTCGCCCGCGGCGCTGGCCGACGCTTACCGGAGGCGGGCAGCCGCCATCGACGCGCGGCACAATGCGCAGACGGCAGAGACCGTGGCCGCGCTTCGGCAAAAGTACGCTGCACCGGTGCTCGGCCGGGTCAGTCCATGGAGCCTCGTCGAACAGCTCGCACAGTGCATCGACCCGACCGATTGCAGGCTGTTTGGCGCGAGTCAGCAACTGCATGTCCTCCAGATCATCGATGCGATGGAGGCCGAGGGGACTGCGACCGAGGATTGGCTGCTGGTCACGTTGCTGCATGATATCGGCAAAGTGCTGCTGCTGACGGGCGAAGCGCCCGAGAACGTGGTCTGCATGAACAAGCCGGTCAGCGTCTGCGCGCCTGGCGGCGGGCTGGATAACTGTGTGTTTCAGTGGAATCACGATGAGTTCGCATATTCGCGCCTAAAGGATTATCTGCCCGACGGTCTGGCCTGGCTCGTGCGGTATCACAGTATCCTGCCGCGAACCTGCGAGCAGTACATGGACGGGCGCGATCGCCAGTACCAGGAGCGGTACCTGCGCCCGTTCGCGAGATACGACCACAGGACCAAGACTCCCATGTACCTTCCGCAAAGGCGACTCGAGGACTATCGCCACATCGTGGAACGTGCATTGCCCCCGACCATCGTCGTGTGATTCGTCGCCTCGGCGAGCGTCGTGTCGCCGCGGGCGGACCGACCTACCGGGGCGACGGCTTCGGCGCACCCGGGTGCATGAACCGCGTTTCCACCGCGACGTGCGGCATCGCCGCTCGTGGCCGCGCGGCAAGGAATGCGTTCCAATCGCGCATCAGCAGCTCGTCGAGGACCTTGGCGTCCGCAGCGTCGGAGGTGTCGAACATGGTCCCGCGATCGTCCATCGCGGCGATCACTTTTTTTTGCGGCCGGCGCTCGAGGCCGTGCCTGCGTAGCAGCTCGACCGCCTCGTTCTGCGCATTGACGCCGGCTTCTCTGAGCTTGCGACGGCTCGGGCCGCCCACCGGGCGCGTGTGCGTCACTGCTACGGCATCGATGACCGCGCTCCGTCGCGTCTCGACGCCCAGACGATGCGGCCATACCCAATCGAGGCCCCAGCCACTCAGGTTTTCGGTGAAGGTCGGAAGGCATGTCTCGAGGAAGCCACGCTCGAAGCAGGGCGCCATGATCTCGATGAAGTTCGTCCAGCGGGCGCGGAAGCCCGGAAGCTGGATCGTCACCGGGTGCGAGTAGTGACTGGTCCAGGACAGCGCCGGCTGCGCGAGCGAGAGCTTCAGCTCGACGACATGGGCGAAGAACGCGCTGATTGTGGCCTGGTCGGCGGCGAGGTCGTCATCCGGGAACCAGACATAGTCGTATCGGCGCCAGAAGCCGTCCCGGGTCAGCAGCGCATGCAGTCCCTGCCACTTGAGACCCTTGTCGTCGATCCGCGTTTCGCCGGCGTCGCGGAAACGATGCGGGTCATCGCCGAAGTAGCTGACGACCAGGTCCCAGTCGCGCGTGGCGAGCGTCCGGGTCCATTGCGGGTGCAACGATTGGTCGCCAGCGCGGACGACCACCAGAAAACGATTCGACCGTGACATGTTTCGACGACCTGGGGCGGCAACCGACGGCCCGAGATTCACCGCCGGCTGGTGTTCTTCGGCCGCTTGCCGTGCAGCATCGCCTTGATCTCGCCGTTCGCGATCAGCCGGCCCAGGTCGGCCGCGCCGCCGACGAAGATGCCTTTGACGAACACCATCGGAAAGGTCGGCCAGCCGGTCCACATCTTGAGCGCGTTGCGACGCCGCCACCCGCCGAGGTAGCTCCCGTATTCGAGGTACATGTGCGGAATCCCCGCGGCGTCGAGCGCCTTGCGCGCCTTCTTTGGAACCGGGTTTTGCTTCATGCCCACCACGACCACATCGTTGCTGGCGATCGCGGCTTGCACTTCGCGGACGATGTCGACGTGGCTGTCGGCGATGGCCTTCCTGACCGAAGGGTGAATGTGCGCGTCGTCGAGAATGTGTCGATTCATCACTTAACCTCCACTGCTCCGCGATCCCGGTGGCGTCGCGCGGCGATCAGTCTACAGGAACCCGCCGGCGTGCATGTGGTCACACGGGTTGCGGTTGCACGGTGCGTGCCTCAACGTGGTACAGGTCACAGGCGGCCTCGCCGGCCGCATTTCTCTTGAAAGGCAAAGCATGGAAAAGCGAATACTTGGCACCGGCCTCGAAGTGTCGGCGATGGGCCTGGGCTGCATGGGCATGTCGGATTTCTACGGCGGCCGCGACGAAAACGAAGCGATTGCGACAATCCAGCGGGCGCTGGAACTCGGCATCACCCTTCTCGATACTGCCGACATGTACGGGGTGGGACGCAACGAGGAGCTGGTCGCACGTGCCATCCATGGCCGGCGCGACAAGGTGATTCTCGCTACCAAGTTCGGCAACGTCCGTGGCGAGGACGGGAGCTATCGCGGCGTCAACGGCAAGCCCGAGTACGTCCGGCAATGCTGCGAGGCGAGCCTGCGCCGTCTCGGCGTCGAGGTCATCGATCTCTACTATCAGCATCGCGTGGATCCCAATACCCCGATCGAGGACACCGTGGGCGCGATGGCCGAGCTGGTCAAGCAAGGCAAGGTGCGCTATCTCGGGCTCTCGGAAGCCGCGCCCAAGACCATCGAGCGCGCGCACGCGGTGCATCCGATCACGGCGCTGCAGACCGAGTATTCGTTGTGGAGCCGCGAGCCGGAGGACGAGATCCTGCCGACGGTGCGCGAGCTCGGCATCGGCTTCGTTCCGTACAGTCCGCTCGGCCGCGGCTTCCTCACGGGCCGAATCAAGAGCGTGAGCGATCTCGAGCCGGACGATTGGCGCCGCACGGCTCCGCGCTTCCAGGGTGAGAACTTCGAGAAGAATCTGCGGCTGGTCGACGAGATCAACGCCATCGCCAAGGACAAGCGCTGCACGCCGTCGCAGCTTGCGCTGGCGTGGGTGTTGGCGCAGGGCGACGATATCGTGCCGATACCGGGAACGAAGCACCGGAAATATCTCGAAGAGAATCTCGGCGCGCTGAAGGTCACGCTGACCGACGACGATCTCGACCGCATCGATCGCGTGCTGCCCATCGGGGCGGCAGCGGGCGAACGCTACGTGCCGCAGGGGATGCGGGCGGTGAATCGGTAAGGGTCGCGCGCCGCGAGCGTCTACACGAGCGCACGGTCGAGGGCTTGCTTCATCCTCGCGGCAAAGTCGTGCGGCAAGGCGCGCAGGACGCCCTCGCGCCGTGGGGCGGCCCAGATCGGTTCCGGATAATGGGAATCGTCGCGGTAGCGCGGAATGACGTGCCAGTGCAGATGGGGCACCAGGTTTCCCAGGCTCGCGAGGTTGACCTTGTCCGGCGCGAGCAGATCGCGCAGGCCGTTTTCGACGCCGGCGACGACTCTCATCAAATGAGTCCTCGCCGCGTCGTCGAGGTCGGTGAACTCGGGAACGTGGGTATTCCAGATGACGCGGCAGAAACCCGAGAACTTCGCGTCGGTCACGTGCAATACGCGGCACTGGGCATCGGACCACACGACGAACTCGGCCGTCGGGTTGCAGTAAACGCAGTTATCCTGGCTCATTCATTGCTCCGCGACGATGTGGGTGACCCCCTGCATGTTCCTGAACGTCAGTACAGTCCCAGGCCGCCGTTGACCTCGATCGTCTCGCCGGCCAGGAACGATGCCTGGTCCGAGGCGAGAAAAACCGCCGCGCCCGCGACGTCCTCGGCCGTTCCCTCGCGTCGCAGCGGCGTCATCGCCACCGCGCCGCTCCGGCCCTCGGGCGTATTGAAGTTGTCGTGAAAACGGGTCGCGATGAGCCCGGGCGCGATGCCGTTCACCCGGATACCCAGCGGACCGACCTCCTTCGCCAGTCCACGCGTGTAGGTGATCATCGCGCCCTTGGATGCACCATAGTGCGTGGCGCCGGGGCCGCCGCCGTTGTGACCCGCGAGCGAGCTGATCAGGATCAGGTTGCCTTTCTTGCGCGGTTCCATATGCCTCAATGCCGCGCGGCAGCAGAGGAAAGTGGACGTCAGGTTGACCGCCATGACCTCTTCCCACAGCGCGAGCGGCGTGTCGATGGCGCGGCAGCGCTGGATCAGGCCGCCGGCGTTGGCGACCAGCACGTCGAGGTCGCCGAGCATCGTAATCGTCTGCGCGAAGACCTTGTCGACCTCGGCTTCGCTGCGCAGGTCGGCGCGGAAGGCGACATGCTTGCCGCTGAAGACCCTGGCGCGGGCAAGCGTTTCCGCCGGATCGCTGGTGATGTAAGTCAACGCGACGTTGGCGCCGCGCTCGGCAAACGCCAGCACGATGGCCTGACCGATTCCCGACGCCCCTCCGGTCACCAGGACCGATTTGCCCTTCATATCCATTGCTTTGAGCTCCTTGATGTCATTTGGCGCGTCGCGTGGAACGCGAAGACGCACGACGCGACGCGACGGTTTGCCGCGTCACGAGCGTCGGTTGAAAAATAAATTCGGGATACACTTCGGCCGCGCCGATTGTCAAGGCGCGTGATGCTGTTGCCAGTGATACCACAAAGACGCAGTGATGAGATGCTTCGTGCCGCTGATTGCTCTTTCTATCGCGACTCGTCGATGACCTGGTCGTGGGCGAGCTGCGGTCTCGAGGTGGCCACTGCGGATCTTGGTTGGATGATGGAGCCCCAGGCGTCGGTCGGGTGCTCGACGGCAGGGGCCGGCGCACCGGCGACGCCCTGGCGCAGCATTT
>WNGK01007663.1_pt1 | contig 11296 bp, 14 predicted proteins | sample 5400601 | NCBI WGS metagenome assembly WNGK01 (sample SAMN13153376, study PRJNA577476) | soil metagenome | isolation source: 60 cm soil or saprolite under Garry oak tree replicate 1 | place: USA:California | collected 2016-06-15
ACGGTGCATTTTTGCGCGCAGCTGGCGCGCGCCCTGGCGGGGGAGGGGGATCCCCCGCGACTGGAATTCCGGACGGATGACGGACAAGGCGACTAACGGGTACGACGTGATCATCGTGGGCGCTGGGCCCGCCGGGCTGTGCGCCGCGATGTACGCCGGCCGCGGGATGCTCAAGGCCCTGGCGATCGAGCGGGGCGCCCCGGGGGGCGAGCTGCTGAACACCGACCTCATCGAGGACTACATCGGGTTCGAGAGCGTCAAAGGCTGGGAGCTCGCCCAGAAGATGGCGGCGCACGCGCAGAAATTCGGCGCCGAGATCGTCACCGACACCGTCGAGCGGATCCGCAAGGCGGACGACGGCTGGTTCGAGGTCACGACCGCCCGGGACGCGCTGTTCCGGGCGCCGGTCGTGATCCTCACCGCCGGCGGAACGCCGGTGAAGCTCGGCGTGCCCGGTGAACGGGAGTACGCGGGCAAGGGCGTGTCCTACTGCGCGGTGTGCGACGGGGCGTTCTTCAAGGGCGAAGTGCTGGCGGTGGTGGGGGGCGGGGACGCCGCCCTGGAGGAAGGCGACTTTCTCACGCGGTACGCGAGCAGGGTGTACATCGTGCACCGGCGCGACCGGTTCCGGGCGTCGAAGATCCTCCAGGAGCGCGCGTTCGCGAACCCCAAGATCGAGGTGATTTGGAACAAGCGGGTCGTCGAGATCGAGGGCACCGAGAAGGGCGCCGACCATCTCGTGCTCGAGGACACCGTCACAGGAGACCGCTCCACGCTCAAGGTCGGCGGCGTGTTCATCTTCATCGGCTTCAGGCCGAACACGGGCGTCGTGGAAGGCCACTTCGAGCACGACGCCGCCGGCTACATGATCACCGATGAGCGGATGATGACGTCCATCCCCGGTTTGTTCGCCGCGGGGGATGTGCGCAGCCAGCTCACGCGCCAGATCACCACCGCGGTGGGCGATGCTACGACCGCGGCGATCGCGGCGGAGAAGTACCTCACCGCACTGCGCGAGAAGGAGAACGCCGGAGTCGCCTTGTGAAGATCGTCCAGATCCCGAACGGGCAGTTCGTCGAGAACTGCTACCTCCTGATCGACGAGTCGAGCCGGGAGTGCGCCGTCATCGATCCCGGTGAAGAGGCGGGCCTGATCCTGCGCCGGATCGCCGAGGCGGGCGTGCGGCCCGTGGCGATCTGGGTCACGCACGCGCACCTCGACCACGTGATGGGCGTCCCACGACTCAGTCGGGAGACGGGCGCCCCCATCTACCTGCACCCCGCCGACCGGGAGCTGTACGACCACGTCATCCAACAGGGGTTGGCGTTCGGCATCCGGGTCGAATCGCTGCCGCCCCCCGACCGGGAGTTCGTCCCTGGGGAGACCGTACAGGTCGGCACCGCGGGCTTCACGGTGCGGCACGCGCCGGGCCACTCGCCCGGGAGCGTGTGCCTCGTCGGGGACGGCGTGGTTTTCACCGGCGACGTCCTGTTCGCGGGGTCCATCGGCCGCACCGATCTCCCGGGCGCGGACTTCGACACGCTGATGCGGAGCATCGAGCGCGAGTTGCTGGTCCTGCCCGATTCCACCATGGTGTACAGCGGTCATGGACCCGAAACCACCGTCGGACGCGAGCGCGGAACCAACCCCTTCCTCACCGGCGTCCACCGCGTCGCCTGAGATGCGCCCGGCCTGCCTGCGCTGCGGCGCCGCGGTTCCGCCCAAGCCGTGGGGCTGCAGGCACCCGTGCGCCCACTGTGGTTTCCTCTATCCGCTGGGTGACTGCTCGGATTGAGCCGACGCTCATGATTGGCCACCTGCTCGCGCTTGCGCTGCTGGCGCTCGACTGCCTGGTGCGCGCCTGGCGCATCCAGCTCGCCGTCTGGACGGCGGGGGCCCGGCTCACCTTCAACGACGCGGTCCGCCTGAACCTGTACGGCGAGGCGGCGTCACAGCTCACGCCGAACCGCCTGGGGGGCGAGCCGGCGCGGTTTCTCGGCCTCACTGAAGCGGGCCTGCGGCCGGTCACCGGGCTCGTGGCGATCGGCCTCGAGGTGGCGGGCGAATGGCCGGTGTTCCTGGTGCTCGCCGCGGCGCTCGTCGCCTACTACGTCCCGGACTGGCACATCGCCGCCACCGCGTGGCTGCGGCGCCATCGGGCCCGGGAGCTCGTTACCGTGGAGCTCGCGGCGCTCTCTGTGCTGCTCGCCGTCTACCTGCTTCAGCGCCTCGTGCGTTCGGGGATGATCCGCCACCGCGTCCGGCGCCAGTGGCGCGTCGCCCTGGCGCATGTGCGCCGCGCGCCGTGGTGGGTGCTCGGGGCGGGTGGACTGCTCACCGTCGTGAGCGTCGCGGCCCGCGCGCTCGTGCTGCCCGCCCTCGCCTGGGGACTGGAAGGCCGGCCGCCCTTCGCGCAGATGTTCTACGGCGCGCTGGCCCTGCTCCACGCCCCGCTCGTCGTGCCGCTCCCCTCCGGCGGCGGGGGGCTCGAGGTGGCGTTTCTGCAGGGGTTCGCCGGCGACTTCGGGTCGCACCAGGTGACGATGCTGCTGCTGTGGCGCTTCTACACGGCCGTGCTGCTCACCGCGCTGGGCGTCATCGCGCTGCTGAGGAGCCTCGGGCTGCGCGCCGCGATGGAGCTTTTCAAGATCGGATGGGGAGGGCGAAGGCGCACGGAGCGGTAGGGCCGCCACGCGAGAGGAGGCGAGAGAGCCATGCCGGATCCCCGAATCCAGCCACCCGTGCCGGACGAAGCAGCTGCAGAGGTGCGCCCGATCTTCGCTACGTACCTGAAGGAGCGCGGCAACATCCCGAACATGTTCAGGACGGTCGCGCTCCGGCCGAACCACCTCCGCACGCTGGTCGCGCACTTCCGCACCGTGATGAGCGAGGGCACGGTGCCTCCCCTGCTGAAGGAGCTGCTGTGGGTGCGCATCGCGCATCTCAACCGCTGCCGCTACTGACTGAACTCCCACACTGTCTTGGCAAGACAGAAGGGCGCGACTGATGAGCTGGTTGCCGCGATTCAGGGCCGCGGGCGGCGGGAGGCCGTCGAGGGTCTCGAGCCCGGGTGGCGGGCGGCGCTCGAGTATGCGGAGGTGATCCACACGTCGGGGCACGACGTGACTGATGAGCTGTACGGGAGACTACGGCAGGCGTGGGATGACGGGCAAATCGTCGAGATCACGCTCGTCATCGGCATGACGGAGTACTTCAACCGGTTCAACGATGCCCTGCGGGTGGAGCCGACTAAAGGCTAGATTGATGCCGTGACCGAACGGACGGATGGGACGGGGGCGACCCGCATCGAGCGTGACCCGTTGGGAGAATTGCCGGTTCCCGTCGGCGCGCTCTATGGGATCCAGACCGAGCGGGCGCGCCGCAACTTCCCGATCTCCCACCTCGCTCCGCTCGCCCCCTTCGTCGACGCCGTCGTCCGGATCAAGAAGGCCGCCGCCCTCACCCACAAGGAGACGCGGCGGCTCGACCCGGCGCTCGCGGACGCGATCGTGCGCGCGGCGGACGAGGTGCTCGGGGGCCTGCATCGCGACCACTTCGTCGTGGACCCCTACCAGGCGGGCGCGGGGACTTCGCACAACATGAACTGTAACGAGGTCCTCGCCAACCGCGCGAACGAGCTGCTGGGCGGGAAGCGCGGCGAGTACACCCCGGTGCACCCGAACGATCACGTGAACATGGCCCAGTCCACGAACGACGTGATCCCCACCGCCATCCGGCTCGCCGCGCTGGCGCAGCTCCCGGCGCTGCTCGAGGCGGCGAGCCGGCTGGAGCGCGCCTTCATCGCGAAGGGCAAGGCGTTCGACGGGATCCTCAAGTCCGGCCGGACCCATCTCCAGGACGCGACCCCCATCCGTTTGGGCCAGGAGTTCACCGCCTTCGGCCGCACTATCGAGCGCAACCGCGACCGCATCGCGGCGGCGGCGGACGCGCTGCGCGATCTGGGCATCGGCGGCACGGCCGTGGGCACCGGGCTCAACGCCGAGCCGGAGTATCCCCGGCTCATGGTGAAGCACCTTCAGGCGATCACCGGCCTCGAGCTGCGGGAGGGGAGGGATCGCGTTCAGCTGATGCAATCGCTGGGCGACGCGGCGGCGTTTTCGGGGGCGCTGCGGACGTACGCCGTGGACCTGGGGAAGATCGCGAGCGACATCCGGCTGCTCGCCTCCGGCCCCCGCACCGGGCTCGCTGAGATCGCCCTGCCGGCGGTCCAGCCGGGCTCGAGCATCATGCCGGGGAAAGTGAACCCGTCGATCGCCGAGATGGTGAACATGGTGTGCTACCAGGCGTTCGGCAGCGACGTGACCATCGCCGCCGCGGCGGAGGCGGGGCAACTCGAGCTGAACGTGATGATGCCCGTGATCGCGCACAACCTGCTGTTCACGATGCTGATCCTCACCAACGCCTCGCGGGTCTTCGCGGAGCGGTGCGTGGAGGGGATCGAGGCGGATCGGGCGCAGTGCGAGCACTGGCTCGAGCGGAGCCCGGCGCTGGTCACGGCGCTCGCGCCGAAGATCGGCTACGCCGAGGCGGCGAAGCTCGCCAAAGAGGCCGTGGCGAAGAACGTGACCGTGCGACAGCTCGTCGTGGAGAAGGGCATCCTGAAGGGCAAGGATCTGGAAGACGTGCTCGATCTGATGGCGATGACCGAGCTGGGAGTGCCGGGCCGGCGTCAATGAGCGTCGGCAAAGAACATTCTCGGGACCGGAGGTGCACGCGTGAACTGGATCGTCGCCGGACTCATCACGGGCGTCGCGGCCTACGTCGTGGACTTCGTGATGTGGAGCAAGGTGTTCAATAAAGGGATGGACCAGTACGTCACGCCGCCCCCGCAGGGCAGAAGATCGAGATGGGCGCCATGCTCGCCAAGGCGGCCGTGCTGGCGCTCGCGTTCGGCCTGATCGTCGCTGGGCTGTATCAGCACTTCAAGACCAGCCTGTGGGCGAGTGGTGTCCTGGGTGGAATGGAGTTCGGCACAATCCTGTGGCTCACCATCGGGCTCGCGACCATCGGGACCAGCGTCTGGTTCGACAAGGTCCGGACGCTCATGAACGCCCAGTTCTGGGCCTGGCTCGTGCGGGCGAACGTGGCCGGGATCGTCGTCGCGGTGCTCATCAAGTAGCGACTGTCCGGACCCCGTGAGCCGCGTCACGGGGCCCGGTAGAGGAGGGTAGGGGCTCCCGGCTTACTTGAGCCAGGCTGTCAGCCTCTACCGCCCTCTACCGTCTTCTACCGTCCCATTGAATCCCATAAGTCACTCCAGCATATTCACCCAATGCGTGTCACCACCTGGGCCGAATACGGCCTGATCGTTTCCCTGAACCTCGCGAAGCGGGCGGGGCAGGGACCCGTGGCGGCGCGCGAGCTCGCCGAGCAGGAAAAGCTTCCCCACGACTACGTCGAGCAGATCCTGCTGCGTCTGCGGCGCGCCGGGCTGGTCGACTCGGTGCGCGGCGCCAAAGGCGGGTACCACTTGGCGCGCGACCCGCAGGCGATCACGGTCAAGGATGTGATGCAGGCCTCAGAGCACGTCACCTTCGAAGTCAACTGCGATCTCCACCCGGTCGATCCCCAGCGATGTAGTCCGGACACATCCTGTAGCATCCGGCCGGTCTGGCGGATGCTCGAGCAGCGCATCAACGAGCTGCTCGGGGGCATCTCGCTCGCGGACCTGATGCATGAGGAGCGCGAGCTGTATCAGATCGCCGGGGTCGTGGCCGGGAACTAAACCCGTCGTTGCCTGTGTTTTTTTCAACTGAAACCCGACTCGGCAAGTCGGGTTTAACTAAATTGGAGGTGTCTGTGGGATATGCTCATCCCGAGGTGCTTGTCTCCACGGATTGGGTCGCGCAGCATCTCAACGACTCGGCGCTCCGGCTGATCGAAGTCGATGTGGACACGACGGCCTACGACTCCGGCCACCTCGCCGGGGCGGTCGGCTGGAACTGGCAGTCTCAGCTCAACGATCGCGTGCGACGGGACATCCCCGACAAGAAAGCGTTTGCGCAGTTGCTGAGCGAGGCGGGGGTGACTCCCAAGACGACCGTGGTGCTGTACGGTGACAACAACAACTGGTTTGCCGCATTCGCGTTCTGGTTGCTTCAGCTGTACGCGCACACCAACGCGAAGCTGATGAACGGGGGGCGGGCGAAGTGGGTGGCGGAGGCCCGGCCGCTCGTCACCGAGAGGTCGCGGGTCACGCCGACCAAGTACCCCGTGCCGAAGAAGGTCAACGCGGCGCTGCGGGCGAAGCGACCCGATGTCGAGCGCGCGCTCAAGACCTCGAAGACCGCGCTGGTGGACGTGCGGTCTCCGGCCGAGTACGTGGGGGACATCGTCGCGCCCCCGGGCATGACCGAGACCGCCCAGCGCCCCGGCCACATTCCAGGCGCACGCAACATCCCGTGGAGTCAAGCGGTGGCCCAGGACGGAACCTTCAAGCCGCACGACGAGCTGTTGAAGCTCTACAAGGGCGCGAAGGTGATCGGCGGCAAGGACCAGATCATCGCGTATTGCCGTATCGGCGAGCGCTCGAGCCACACGTGGTTCGCGCTCAAGTACCTGCTCGGCGTGAAGAAGGTGAGCAACTACGACGGCTCCTGGACCGAATGGGGCAACCTGGTCGGGGCGCCGATTGCAAGGGGGGCCGAGTGACAACGGCGGTCAAGGGCGGTGAAGGGCGGTGGAAGGCGGCTGAGGCCGGCAGCCGTGAGCCGGCGCTGTGGGGTCTCGTGGGGAACACACCCCTGATCCCGCTACCACCCTCGACCGCCCTTCACCGCCCTTCACCGCCTGCCTTTCTCAAGGCCGAATGGTTCAACCCTGGCGGCTCGGTGAAGGACCGCCCAGCGCTGTTCATCCTGCGGGACGGGATCGCGCAGGGGGAACTGCCGGCCAAGCGCTTGCTCGACGCGTCGAGCGGCAACACGGCGATCGCGTACGCGATGCTGGGCGCCGCGATCGGCGTCGGCGTGACAGTGTGCGTGCCCGGGAACGCGAGCGAGGAGCGCAAGGCGCTGCTCGACGCGTACGGCGCGGAAGTCATTTTCACCGATCCGCTGGAAGGCTCGGACGGCGCCATTCGGGAGGCGCGGCGGCTCGCCGCCCTGCGGCCGGACCAGTACTGGTATGCGGATCAGTACAACCACCGGGCGAACCCCCGCGCGCATTACCTGACGACGGCGGAGGAGATCTGGCGGCAGACCGAGGGCCGGGTGACCCATTTCGTCGCCGGCCTCGGCACTACGGGCACGATGATGGGGACTGGGCGGCGCCTGAAGGAGCTGAACCCGGAGATCGCGCTCGTGGGCGTACAGCCCGACAGTCCGTTCCACGGACTCGAAGGCCTGAAGCATCTCGAGACCGCGCTCGTCCCCGGCATCTGGGATCCCCGCGTGCCGGACCGGATGGAGCTCGTGTCGACCGAAGAGGCGGAGACGGCGGTGCGGCGACTCGCCCGCGAGGCCGGGTTGTTCGTGGGGTGGTCCACGGGCGCGGCGCTGGTGGCGGCCGAGCGGGCCCTGAGCTTCGTCACACGCCCCCCCCGCCCCCCCGGCCCCCCCCGTCGTCCCTCGTCCGCCCTGGTGGTGGTGCTGGCGCCGGACTCTGGGCTCCGCTACCTGAGCGAGACGGAGCGGTTGAGAGGGGTGCTGCCGTGACCCTCGTCTTGGAGCCGCGGCACGCGGCCGCGATCGGACGCCATGGCGAGGCCGACTACCCGGCCGAGGCGTGCGGGCTCGTGGGCGGCACGGTCGAGCGCGACCGCAAGGTTGCGGTTCAGGTGGTGCCCCTCGCCAACCAGCGCAGCGACTCGTCGCGCAACCGCTACTTGATCGATCCCCAGTCGTTCCGTCGCGCAGAAGCGCAGCTCGCCCGCGACGGGCTCGAGGTCATCGGCGTCTACCATTCGCATCCAGATCACCCACCGGCGCCGTCGGCCTTCGACCGGGAGAACGCGTGGCCGTGGCTCTCGTACATGATCGTCGCCGTCGCGGGCGGGCGCGCCGGCGATCTGAAGAGTTGGGTTCTGTCGGACGACCGCTCGGGGTTCGTCGAGGAATCCGTCACCATAGGGGAACGGAAGGTCGTATGGCAGTGACCGTCTTGATCCCGACTCCGCTGCGCCCGTACGTCGATGGGCGCGACGCGGTGCAGCTCGAGGCAACCAACGTCGGCGAGCTGCTCGAGAGGCTGGCGGCTCGCTACGAGCCGCTCAAGGGACACCTGTTCGCCGACGATGGGCGGTTGCGCAGCTTCATCAACGTGTATGTGAACGATCGCGACATCCGCCAGCTGTCCCAGCGTCAGACGCCGGTGAAGCCCGGGGACACGATCTCGATCATCCCGAGCATCGCCGGCGGGACGGCCGTCGCGGAACAGCGGCCCGCCCTCTCGCACGAGGAGATCCTGCGCTATTCCCGCCACCTGATCCTCCCCGACGTGGGGGTGGAAGGGCAGCGGAAGCTCAAGGCGGCACGCGTGCTGCTCGTGGGCGCCGGCGGGCTCGGCTCCCCCGCGGCCCTGTACCTCGCGGCGGCGGGCGTGGGCACGCTCGGCCTCGTCGACTTCGACGTCGTCGACAAGACGAATCTCCAGCGGCAGATCATCCACGGCACCTCGACCGTCGGGCGGCCCAAGCTCGACTCGGCGAAGGAGCGGATCCAGGACCTGAACCCCAACGTGCAGGTGGAGACGTTCGAGACCCGGCTGACGTCCGAGAACGCGCTCGACATCATCCGCGAGTTCGAGATCGTGGCCGACGGGACCGACAACTTTCCCACCCGCTACCTCGTGAACGACGCCTGTGTCCTGCTCGGCAAGCCCAACGTCTACGGGTCGATCTTCCGCTTCGAGGGGCAGGCTTCGGTGTTCTACGCCAAAGAAGGCCCCTGCTACCGCTGCCTCTACGCCGAGCCCCCGCCGCCGGGGCTGGTGCCGTCGTGCGCCGAGGGAGGCGTGCTGGGCGTCCTGCCGGGGATCATCGGCTCGATTCAGGCGATGGAGACGATCAAGCTGATTCTCGGCGTCGGCGAGCCGCTCATCGGACGGCTGGTGCTGTTCGATGCCCTGAAGCTGCAGTTCCGGGAGCTGAAGCTCGAGAAGGATCCCGACTGCCCGGTTTGCGGACCCCATCCCACGGTTACCGAGCTAATCGACTACGAGGCGTTCTGCGGGATCGGCGCGGAGCCGTCCTACGACGGCGCCGAAATCACCGCGCAGGAGCTGCAGCAAGAGTGGGAGCAGAACTCCGACCTGCTCGTGATCGACGTCCGCGAGCCGCACGAGTACGAGATCACGCACATCGAGCGGGCCGTGCTGATGCCTCTGGGCGAGCTGCCGAACCGCCTCAACGAGCTCGACGGCCACCGCGAGATCGTCACGCACTGCCACCACGGGGCGCGGTCGCTCAAAGCGCTCGAGATTCTCAAGGCGGCGGGCTTCTCGAAGGTGCGGAGCCTGCGGGGCGGGATCGATGCGTGGGCCGCGAGCGTGGATCCGTCGCTGCCGCGCTACTAGGGCGGACGGGCGGACAGGCGGTCTGCCGGACAGAAAAGGCAGCGGGGAACTCCCCGCCCCTCGGGTTCTCTGATCGCCCGTCCGCCCGCAGTGCCGAAGGGGGGACTCGAACCCCCACGGGCTTACGCCCACTGCGCCCTGAACGCAGCGCGTCTACCAGTTCCACCACTTCGGCGCCATGGAACGGCGAATATAGGCCGTGGTATAACCTCAAGTCAACTCGTGGCTTGACCACCTCAGACCCGGTTCCTATCTTGGCCTTGCCCGGTGGACAAAGGCGCCATCTCCCGCAACCCGCGGGCGCGACATGACTACCACCTCCTGGAGACGTGGGAGGCTGGTGTCGTGCTCACCGGCACGGAGGTCAAGTCGCTCCGCGCGGGGAAGGCGAGCCTCGGCGAAGCCTACGCGCAAGTGCGAAACGGGGAGGTCTGGCTCGCGGGGATGACGATCTCTCCCTACCTCCCCGGCAGCTACAATAACTCCCCGCCCGCCCGCTCCCGTAAGCTGCTGCTGCACGCGCGCGAGATCCGCAAGCTCATTGGCGCCACCAGCCGCAAGGGACTCACCATCGTCCCGCTCGAGCTGTACTTCAAGAACGGGGTCGCGAAGGTGACGATCGCTCTCGCCAAGGCGAAGCAGCAGCACGACAAGCGTGAGGAGCTGAAACGGCGCGCCGAGGAGCGCGAGCTCGGGCGACAGATCAGGGCAAGGCGCGGATGATCGCGCTGGCGTGGTGGCTGCTGATCGCACCGACCGCGGCCCCCGCGCCCCCCGCGCCCCCCGCGCCCCCCCCCCCTCGCCCGGCAGTCCTGATCGCCACGCCACGCGGAGAAACGAGCATCCCGCTCACGCTGGAGCGGGGCAGTGCCGCCGTCGCGGTATCGTTGCTGGCGCAGCCCCTCGCTCGCACGACCGCGCTCGACGGCCTGGGGGGAGGGGGGGGGCGACGGTGGGCCTGGGTGGCATGACGTTTGTGTTCCAGCTCGGGCTCCCGTTCGTGCGGGCGGGCACGGCGGTGTGCGTGCTCGTGAGCGAGCCCTATGTCGCGCGCGACAGCCTGTTCCTCCCCCTCCGGTGGTTGGCCGAATGCGTGCCCCGCGCGCTGGGCAGCCGCTATCGCTGGGACGCGGCTGCCGCCCGCTTCGAGGAGTTCCGCGCCGCCGGCGCGGTGGCCCCCCCACCGCCCAACCCGCTGACCGGGCTCCGGCTCCACCACGGCGTGGTAGTCGATCCGGGACACGGCGGCGCGGATCCGGGCAATCCGGGCCGCTACTTCCCCGGCTCGCTCACCGAGAAGGACGTCACCCTCGCGATCGCGCGCCTCCTGCGGGCGGAGCTCCTGCGCCGCGGGATTGGCGCGACCCTCACCCGCTCGAGCGACACCCTGATCGCCCTCGCCGACCGCGGCGCTTTCTGCAAGGCCGACTGCGACCTGTTCGTGAGCATTCACGTGAACTCGATACCGGAGGGTGGTCACGGGGGGCGTTCGGAGCGAGTGGGCGGCGTCGAGACCTACTTCTTGTCGGAAGCGAAGACGGAGGATCAGGAGCGGGTGGCGAAGATGGAAAACCAAGCCCTCCGGTTTGAGACGTTGCCTGCCGGCGGCGCCCGCGGCCCGGTCGATTTCATCCTGAAGGATCTGCAGCTCAACGAGTACCTGCGCGAGTCGGCACGGCTCGCCGAGCTCGTCCAGGCGCGCGTCTCGCAGGTGCACCCGGGCGGGGATCGCGGTGTGCAGCAGGCCGGGTTCATGGTGCTG
>WNGK01019207.1_pt1 | contig 11296 bp, 12 predicted proteins | sample 5400601 | NCBI WGS metagenome assembly WNGK01 (sample SAMN13153376, study PRJNA577476) | soil metagenome | isolation source: 60 cm soil or saprolite under Garry oak tree replicate 1 | place: USA:California | collected 2016-06-15
GGTTCCCCGCGGGGTCGTAGTTGTACTGGAGGCTGACGCCGGTGTCGTAGATCGCCGAGGTCACTCGGCCCACGGCGTCGTAGGTGAAGGTGACACTGCCGTTGCCGGCTTCGGCCGGCGAGGCCGCGAGCGCGCAAAACGCGGTCGAGGCTAACAAGGACAAGCGAATGGCACGTTTTCGATGACTTGGCATCTGCCCTATACTCCCCTTCGGTTTTCTCCAATGCTTAGGCAATACCCACCCGTGACGCGAATCTCTCGCGCGAATACTGTCACTCTGACTGCGATCGCTCCCGCTGATCCCCGCGGGCGCACCTTGGACTATCCAGAGACCGCCGCCTCGAGGCGGATAGACCCCTTTTTGATGTATAACAGGCAAGACGTTAACCATTTGCGGATCATGCTGTCAACTATTAGGTGATTAAAATGCCAGATTTCTACGTTGATGCGTGTGACAGGCAACCCGACGGCACGCTAGAATGGGCAAACGTCACCAAAGCTTTATCGACCGCAATAAAACTGCAGCATTCAGCCGAAAAAATCATCGAAATGGAAGGAGGCTAAGTAAAAATGAGTGAGTCGATGATCCGACCGGAATCGGAAGCCGAACAACCCATTGATTTGCCTCTGATCGCCTATGACCTGGGCTCGGGTTACGAGATGCCGCTCGTCCCCGCTCCCCGGAATCGGGCCTGGATGGACGCGACGGATCGGCATTTCGCGAACCGCTGCCTGCCACTGCTTATGGCAAATCAAGCAGGCTGGCTGGTGCTGAGCGGCCACAAAATCGCGCTGACCTGGTCGGGTGGGAGCGCGCTCGATAGCGTCAAAGTCGAGTACCTCTCGGGCTCGAGCCCCTTCCCCTGCACCACGCATTTCGGGTCGGGGATCGTCACGTGGAACCTGCCCTATCTCTTCCGCACGCCGCCCGGCTTCAATCTCCTGGCGCGCGGCCCCGCGAATTGGCCGAAGGACGGCATCTACCCCGTCGAGGGCATCGTCGAGACCGATTGGGCCGAAGCGACCTTCACGATGAACTGGGTGATGACGCGGCCCAACCACACGGTCGTGTTCGATGAGGGCGATCCCGTCTGCATGATCGTGCCGGTGCCGCGCGAGGAGATCGAGTGCTTTCGCCCGGTCATTCGAGACATCCGCTCCGAGCCCAAGATGCACGATGCCTATGTCCGCTGGAATCAATCGCGCGCCGCCTTCAATGCGGAGCTCCGGATGCCGGGCTCGGAAGCCTCGAGAGAGGGTTGGCAGAAGCACTATTCCCGCGGCACGAGCATCGGCGAACCGAAGGCGGCGCAGAAGAAGCGATGGATGATGGAGCACCAGAGCAAGCTACATCTGCCGGAGTTCGTGGATGAGCGCCAGACTGCGGAAGGCACGCGGCCTGAGCCGGCCGCCAGCGTTCCGCTATCTCGCGGCACCAGGTGACGCCAAGCGAAGGGACGCCAGATGCACGCTCTGGACCTTGCTCCGGACGTCCCAGCTTACGTCGACCAAGACCTCGTAGGGACGCGCGAAGGGCATCTCCCCGAACGTATGGGGCTCGTAGGGCGCCATCCGTAATCGCCAACGAAAGCCGTGCTCGAATTCGCCCGCACTCTCGCCTTCCTTGATCGGAATCTCGCTGCCGACCCGGGCGAGGAGCGATTGCGCGAGGCTCGCCGCGATCGTCCTCGCTTTCGCATCCGCCGTGGTCTCGAGGGTGCGCGAGAAGACTTGGAACATCACCGCGAGCGCTCCCGCCAGGATCGCGAGAGACACCAGAACCTCCAGCAGCGTGAAGCCTCGCGTATCGAAGCCCACCCTAGTCACGCAGTGACACCCTGCCGGTGAGCCAGTCGACCCCGATCCAGTACCGCTGGCCCTTCTGCATGAGCGCCACGCTGCCGCCCGTCGAGCTCCCGTCCGGGAAGAACCGAATGCGCGCCATCTGTCCCTTGGCTTCGGCGTAGGGAATATCGTGGAACCCTAAAGTGATTCCGGTGGAAAGCGCGCTCGATTGAGCGCCAGGTATGATGCCGTAACGGCTGCCCTCGGCATCGAAGGTCAGCGTCACCTCCTTGCGGCTCTTCAATGCCAGCGCACGGGCGTCGCGCAGGGCCTCCACCATGTGCCGTGCCTCGGACTTGAGCCGCAAACCCGGCAAGCCCGCGGACAGCACCGCGGGCAAGGCCGCCATCATCAATCCGATGAGCGCCAGCACCACCAGCAGCTCGAGAAGCGTGAACCCCGCTTCTGCCCTGCGCTTACCAGTTCGTGATGTGTTGGTTTGCCGCACTGTCGGTTCCCGGCTTGCCCGAGCCCAAGCTGACTAGATCGAACTCGCCATGCTCCCCGGGCGAGCGGTACTGGAACGGGTGGCCCCAGGGATCCACGAGGCCGTCGGCCTTCTTGATGTAGGGACCGTTCCACTTGGGCGTGTTCGCCGGCGCCGTGAGGAGCGCTACGAGCCCCTCCTCGGTCGTTGGATATTGCCCGACATCGTTGGCGTAGAAACCCAACGCCTGCGATAGGTTTTGAATCTGGGCGCGGGTGGTCGTCTGCCGGCCCGTCTCCAGGTAACGCAGCACCGGGGGTGTGGCCAGCCAGGCGAGCAAGCCCAGGATCGCCAGAACGATCAGAAGCTCCAGCAGGGTGAATCCCGCGGACCTCTCTGGCTTTTTCGCAACACGTTGGAGTGTCATTCGTCCCCTCAGAGTGCGAGGTCGTTGATGCTCAGAATTCCCACCAACATGGAGCCGATGATGCCGGCCACGACCACGCCCAAGCCCAAAGTGAGGGCCGGCACCATGATCGCCAGCAATCGATCGACCGTCCGCTGTGTCTCTCGCTCGTAGATGGTGGCTTGACGAAGCAGCATGTCCTCCAGCCGCCCGGTCTCTTCACCGATGCGGATGAGGTGCAGGGCGAGCTTCGGCAGGGCGCCCGTGCGATCGAGCCACTCCGCGAGACCGCCGCCCTCTCGCAGGTTCGCGGCCGTTTTCCCGACGCCCTCTGCCATCACCGCATTCGAAAGCGTCTCTTGCGTAATGCCGAGCGCGCTCGGAAGGGTCACGCCATTCTTGAGAAGAGTGCCGAGCGTGCGGCTGAAACGGGCGGTTTGGACCTTCGCGATGAGATCCCCAATGAGAGGAAGTCGCAGAGCAAATCCGTCGAAGCGCCGCCGCATATCGGGGCGGGTGAGGGCGTATTTGGCACCGACCCCGATTGCCGCGAGCAATATCGCGAGGGCCCAGCCATAGTTTCCGATCACTTTGCCCGCGCTCATGACGATCCGCGTGGCGGTCGGCAGCTCCTTGCCCGCATCCCGAAACAACGGCTCGAACTGGGGCAAGACGAAGGTCAATATGAAGGTGATCGAGAGAGCGGCCGTGCAGAGCAGGATTGAGGGATAAACCAGCGCGGACTTTATCGTCTCTTTGACTGCATGGGATTTCGCGAGGTGGTCGCCGACGCTTTGCAGGTTCTTGTCCAGATTGCCGCCGGCTTCACCGGCTCGGACGACGCTTACATAAGACCGCGGAAACACCTTGCCGGTACTCGCCATCGCCTCGGCAAGCGAGCTGCCATCTCGCACCTTCGCGAGCACGGTCGTGAGGTGTCTTCGCACGTTCTTCGTCTCGGATAGCTCGATCAGGAGCTCGAGCGCGCGGTCGAGAGCGAGCCCCGCCTCCAAGAGAGCCGCGAGGTCGTGACTCGCGACCGAGAGATCCCTTGTCGAAAGTTGTCTGATCCGCCCGAAGTCATTCGAGATCCAAGACCTGAGCCCACTCGAGCGAAGCTCACCGGCGAAGATCGGTAAGTGCCCAAGGGTCTGCAACTGCGCCAACACCGCCGTCTCGGAGGCGGCCACCATCTCGCCGCGGATCACGGTTCCCGCGGGATCGATCGCTCTATAGGCAAAACTGGGCATGGCTAAACTTCGCTGGTCACGCGGAGGACTTCTTCGACCGTCGTCAGGCCCGCCAGTGCCTTACGCATGCCATGGATGTACATCGTCTCCATCCCCTCCTCGACCGCCTGCGCGCGCAGCCGACCCGCCTCCGTCTCCTGCAGGATGAGCTGGCGGATCGGGTCCGACATGACGAGGAGCTCGAGGATCGCGCTGCGGCCCCAAAAACCTGTGATGTTGCAGTGGGCGCAGCCCACCGCACGGTGAAGGATGATCGGGCGCTGGTCTGTCAGCTTCTCGAGCTGCATGCGCTCCACCACGCCGGGTAATGCCTCAATGGGCTCCTTGCAGTGGCGGCAGAGTGTGCGGACCAATCGTTGCCCCACCACGCCGTTGATGGTGGACGTCAGGAGGTAATCCTCGACGCCCATGTCGAGGAGGCGTGTGACCGCACTGGGCGCATCGTTGGTGTGCAGAGTCGAGAGAATGAGGTGCCCGGTGAGCGCCGCCTGGACCGCGATCTGCGCGGTCTCGAGATCGCGAATCTCGCCGATCATCATGATATCGGGATCCTGGCGCAGGAATGATCTGAGTGCCGCTGGGAAGGTGAGTCCGATCTGCGGCTTCACCTGCAGCTGGTTCACTCCCTTCAGCTGATACTCGACGGGGTCCTCGATTGTGAGGATCTTCTTGTCGGGCGTGTTGAGCGTCAGGAGCGACGTGTAGAGCGTCGTCGTCTTTCCGCTACCGGTCGGCCCGGTCACCAACAGGATTGTGGTCGAGACACGGAAATCGATGTCCTTGCCGCGAACGGCGAGCCGGATGCGGCCATCTTGCGCAAGCCTGCGCTCTGCGATGTTGAGCTTCGCCATGATCTTGACGCGCGAGATCATCGCCGCCTGGAGCCGCGGTGGCGGAGACTCCACTTCGTGCAGGACACCGTCGATCCGATAGCGGACGCGGAGCTGACCGTCCATGGGCTCGATGTGAATGTCCGAGGCCCTGGTCTCAACGGCTCGCATAATCAATAGATTGACCAGGCGGATGACCGGCGCTTCGCTCGCGAGATCCTTCAGCCGATCAACATCATCGCTGGCGGTCTCGTCCGCGCGCTCGCCAGTCGCCTCGAGGATCTGGCCGATCTCGGACTTGCCTTCGCCATAGAGGCGCTCGAAAGCAGCATCGATGTCCGCGGGATAAGCGACGCACCGCAGCACCGGCTTCTCCGCCGTGAACGCCAGCGCATCGACCGAGAACTCATCGAGCGGGTCCGCCATGGCAACAATCAGCGCGTCTGGCCGATCTTCGATCGGAATGACACGCGACTGCTTCAGGAATCGCCGATTGAAACGGCCCTCGAGTACAGGGGTCTCGGGAAATTCCTTGGCAGATTTGAGCGGGAGCTCGAGAAGGGATGCGAGCGTTTCCGCGAGGTCGCGCTCGGACACCAGGCCGAGGTTGGTCAGAACTGTCTCTAGCCGCTCACCGCTCTCCCGATGGAGCCGTTGCGCTCGCTCCAAGCCCGTAGCATTGAGTTTTCCCGCGGCGATGAGCCGCTCGCCGAGCAGCTGCGCGAGCGGTCGAGCATCGAGGCTATCCGGCACGCTGAGCGCCCCGGCAGCAGCTGGGCCGACAGCTCCCCAAGGCTCCCTCCCTTGCAGCGGAGGCTATCATGAATGCTAGCAAGACTGTTTACAATATCTAGGTTCCTTATTGGTAGAGTTGACGAGAATTATCACGCCGGGACGAGTGGACCATAGAGCCACACGAGCCATCCCGCCGCGGCAAGATAGGTCCCGAAGGCCAAGCGGTCTGTTGCGGCGACTCTCTCGCCCAGAAGCATTCTTACAACGACGGTCGCGAGCGCCATGCAGGACGACAGCAGGATGACCGTCGGGAGACCGATCCACCCAACCCACGCGCCGAGTCCCGCGAGCAGCTTGAGATCGCCCCCTCCCAGTCCGTCACGCCCGCGGATTCTCCGATAGATCCACGCGACGACCGCGAAACCTACGAAGCCGGCGACGGCTCCGATGACGTGATCGATCGCGTCGGTAGGCTCGATGAAGTATGCGACACCCACTCCCGACGGGACGAGCATCAGCGTGAGCTCATCGGGAAGCAGATGATGTCGCCAATCAATGACGGCCAGCGTGAGCAACGACCAGCCGAAAAAGCAGCTCGCCCAGAGGACCCAGGCTCCGGCCACTGTCCCGGACCAAAGAGCCACTCCGATCGCCGCCAGCTCGATGAGAGGGTAGAACATAGAAATGGATGCGGCGCACGTACGACAGCGTCCACGTGCCGAGGCCCAACTCAAGAGCGGGACGAGATCACGCGGACCCAGCCGGCCATGGCAGCTCGGGCATTCCGAGCGACCAGTGACGACGGAGAGGCCGGCGGGTAAACGCAGGATCAGCGTGCCGAGAAAGCTCCCAACCACCGCAGCCACCACGAGTAAGATCGTCAGAGTTACGAAATCCATTTGCAACATGCGGTTGCGGAGGTCGTGTATCGATGGAATGGACTGTGATAGCAGACTCGCCTCGTATCCACGCTACGCCATGATGAGGCGGATCCGTAGTGCGAGATCGCAAATGAGGTTGCTGCGCGGCCTCCCACAACGAGGACCGACGACAGCGTCTCTGACATTGATCCGCCCACACTCGAACGAACGCGGCCGTCGCAACGCTTGAAGAGGCGCTCAACGACCCCTTGACTCAGGCCGAAGCGACCGGCGCGATCCGCACGTTGATAGATGCGGTAGTGCTCCATCCTCGGCGAGCGGCGCGCGCAAGTGCGAGCGGGTCTTTGTGGCGGCTCGCGGCGCTGCTTGAACTCGGGCAATCGCCGGCGCAGGCGGCGTCATCGGCGGCGTTGGTGGCGGCGGCGCGGTGGCCGTCGAGGTAGTTGGTGCCGGCGGTGCAGCCGAAGGCGCGGTGGCTGGTGGCGGCGCCGCGGGAGCACTCGTGATGGCGGCACCCGGAGCAGCCCCGGCAGCTGGCGTCGTGGTCGTCGGCATCGAGGAGTACGAGCCGCAAATCGAGGAAGTGCAAAGCTACCTTGCGTGGTGGTGGAACGAGGGCTTCACGGAGTCGGGTCGGCTGGCGACGATCGAGAACGACTTCAACGATCTCGGACTCACTGACCAGGCAATCGAGGGCATTCTGCCGAACGCCTACAACACCAGCATCATGCAGCTGATGACCCGTCCGCTGGGCGAGGGCACGTTTCCGGGCATCCTCGAGGGCGCCCAGCTTACCCGGGTCACGCCCTGGGGCGCGATCGGCTACGACTACATTCCGGAGATCGAGCACATCATTTTGCGAGTTGTCGTGCCCTGGCCGGCGCCGGCGCCCTGATCAGAGGTCGGCAGGGCGGTAGGGCACCCCGGACGATGTCAGTCCTTGCGCGCCAGCTCGGCGCCGGCATCGCGCGGCAGCGTGAACATCCACAGCACTGCGATCGCCATTAGATGCAGGCTCGAATTTTGGCCGCCCTCTCCCCGAGTCCTCGCCTCTCTGCGGTTGAGAGCTGGAGATCGAGGGGGCGACGGAGACCAACCGACCACGCCACTCCACCTGTTCAACTCGCCCAGCGGCGACCGGCCCATCCAGCCAATGAAAATCGATGTAGCCTAGCAGGCTTCCAAGCGCGATATGCGCAAGATCAAACCGGCGAGAAGGGATAAACCGTTGCCGCCTTATGGTGGAGAGGTAAATGGCTGAGACGACCGCACTCATGATCCGCCAGGACCAGGAGCGCTCTGACTGTAGCCAATTCCAGTGCGCAAAGTTTTGGGCATGGCCCTGCTCCTCCTTGAATGAGATATTGAGAGTCTCGCCATAAAGCTTTCGGCCCGCGACTCGATCGCCGACGATTGGTCCAAACCCGGCAACGAACAGGACCTTGATACCCTCGAACTCTTGCATGTGGGCTCCTCTTGCGCTTGATCTCCGGCGGGTTTCGGTGGGGTGTGAGGCGGTCACGGCGGGCAGCTTGACGATGAGATCGTCGCTCAAAGGCGCGATCGGTTCCAGGGGCATGTAACGAGCTCGCTGAACTGCCCATTCATTGTTCTGCTCGAGGAGGAGGGCACCGACGAGGCGGGTGATCGCGTCGTCGTTCGGGAAGATGCCGACGACCTCGGCCTATGCTGGATGTCCGCATAGCAGTACGTATCGGAAGTCATTTCGCCAAAAAATCGTAGAAATAACACGCTATAGTTATTTAGTGTAATACTTGACATTGCCTACGCATATAACTATATTCTCAAATACTCTAGAGACAATTCCCCTCAGGTAGACGCTTTATGCACGAGAATATTCTCGTCGCATACCAGCGTCGGAGAAAGCTCGGCTCATACAGGAGCATGCCGAATGTGTCTCCGCAATCGAGCGAAGCTGCTGGCGGAGCGCTTGAAGCAGACCGCCGACCCCGATAAGCGACGACAAATCCTACGTCAGGCAATCCCAATTGCCTGACCCCCGAGCCCGCATGGATGACCCCAGCGGGCTCAAGGGGTCAGAAGATCAGGCCAAGCAACATGCTTCGCCGCGGCCGCATCTGAACCTCCCTGCGGCTCGGTCTTCGCTCCCACCTCCTTTCACATCCCGTCGACACCTGTGCACGCGCGCCCGCGCTCTGCGCAGACGCCCGATCTCACCCTGTAGAACCCCCGGTTCTGCGGGGTCAGGGTGTCGAGAGATCCCCTCTCAGCGCAGCACAGCTGCGCTTCATCTGCCGGTCGGGGCTTTTCCCGGCCCGGCACATTCAAAAGAGGCTGTTATGAAGTTAGGACGTTCACTCACCGAACTCGCCACGGAGATCCAGCGTCAGGCGCAGTCCAAGGCGGACTTCATCGCCAATACGCGACAACTCCAGATGCTCGAAGACGGCAAGACCCTTGCCCTCGAGAGCCAGGGCGAGTTCTCGGTGACCGATCTCGCTCTCTCGCAGATCGGCGAGCGCGCGGGCATCCCCACCAAGTACCTGCGCAAGATGCAGGAAGAGGCTCCCCAGCTGCTGGCCACCAATGTGAACCATTGGTTCGGCGAGCGGCCGGAGACCCGGATGATCCGCACGCTCGACGGCACCGCTCGTGCGTTCTTGTCGAACCGCTACATGCGAGTCGACAACTATGACGTGGCGGAGACGGCGCTGCCGGTCCTGCTAAATACCGCGGGACTGCGCATCGCCTCCTGCGAGGTGACCGAGCACCGCCTCTACATCAAGGCGGTCACAAATCGCGTCCAGCGCGAGGTCAAATCTCGCCGAGTCGGCGATGTCGTCGAGGCGGGTGTCATGATCTCCAACTCGGAGGTCGGCCTCGGCTCGGTCCTGGTATCGCCCTTCGCCCATTTCCTGCTCTGTACCAATGGCATGGTGCGGGAGGGTGGCAAGCGGTGGAACCACATCGGCCGGCACGCCGATGAGAAGGACGAAGTTTATGCCCTTCTCACCGACGAGACCCGCCAAGCCGACGACAAGGCTCTGCTCCTCAAGGTGCGCGACACCATCAGGGCCTCCCTCGACGAGGGCCTGTTCACCCGGTGGGTAGACCGGCTCGAGGGCACCACCGAGCACAAGCTCGAAGGCGATGTCACCAAGGCGGTTGAGGTGCTCAGCAACCGGCTCAGCCTGACCCAGGACGAGCAGTCCTCGGTCCTGAGACACCTCATCGAGGGCGGCGATCTCAGCCAGTACGGGCTCATCAACGCCGTCACCCGCACGGCCGAGGATGCCAAGTCCTATGACCGCGCGACCGAGCTCGAGATGGCCGGTGCCACCGTGCTCGACCTCAAACCGACGGAGTGGCGCGACCTCGCGCTCGCCGCCTAGGGCGGCGCCTCGCCCCGACATGCTGCGGCATGCCGGGGTTGGGGCGTTGGAGCATCCCGCTCCAATGGAGAAAACATCATGAGTACCCGCGCTTGCTACCGGTTCATCGATCCGGACACTTCTGATCCCGAGGTCGTGACGGTCTACAAGCACTCGGACGGATACCCCGATGGGGCCGTCTGCTGGATCACCAAGGCCCTCGAGCATGCGTGGCCCCTGCCCCGCTTCGAGGCCGACGAGTTCGCCGCGGCATTCGTCGCTGCGAACAAGCCCTCTGCCACGACCCGGCGCATGGACTACATCGCCAAGGCGGAACGGGAGACGGATCCAGAGAGGAAGCTGCATCTGCTTGAGGCAGCGAAGGATTACGGGCCCGGCGGCCGCTATTCCGACTGTGTCGGCGGCTGCGTCCGTCTGGTCAGCAAGCCCGGCTGTGATGCGTTCAAGACCTATGCGACTGACATCGAGTATCTCTACGACGTGACGCGCAAGGGCAACCTGCTGCACATCGTGGGCTACGCGACCTCGGAGCAAAACGGAGATTGGACGATCACCCGGATCTTTTCCGGAAGCCTCGCCCGCATGCAGGCGCAATACGGCCTCAAGTATCTGTGACGCCTCGGCCCGACGCACGAGAGTGCGCCGGGCTCGAGGCGTTCGTGCGGCTCACGGAACGCTAGAAGACGCGACGCACGGGGTCGCCGTGCGTCCCGCTGTCGCCAGCATGCTCAGGCGGGCTGCGCGGTGTGGCGGAACATATACCGCTTGGCCTCGTCGTCGAACTCGGCCTTGAAACTGTGCCGATCCTTGAGCGCCAGGGCCCGCGCAGCTGCCGGCCGTGCATCGATGGTATCGAGCAGCCGCTTCAGATTGGGCAACCTGCCCAAGGCGGCATCATCGCCAAGCACGAAAGGAACAAGACGCGCCCAGCCCCACAGAGCCATGTCGACAATGGTGTAGCTGTCGCCGAGCATGAACTTGTGCTGCGCCAGCCGGGCATCGACGATGCCGTAGTGCCGCTTCGCCTCGAACATATAGCGGGTGACGGCGTATTCCTTGGGTTCCGGAGCGAAGCGGGAAAAATGCACGGCCTGGCCGGAAAAGGGCCCGACGCCGGAGGCCACGAACATCAGCCAGGATAGCAGCTCACCGCGCGCCCGCGGTGTATTCGCCGGCATGAATTTTCCGGTTTTCTCGCCGAGGTAGAGTAGGATGGCATTGCTGTCGAACACCGTGGCGTCACCATCGACGATGCAGGGTACTTTGTTGTTCGGGTTCAGCGCTGTGAACTCTGCGCTGAACTGCTCGCCCTTGCGCGTATCGACGGGAACCGATTCGTAGGCCAGCCCGGCCTCTTCCAGAATCAGCGCGACCTTCATCGGGTTGGGCGCGAGACTATAGTAGAACTTGATCATCATCTTCTCCGGTTGCTTGGGGGCGCCATGCGACGCCAGGGCGACCGCAAGTGACAAGCGGGTGGACATGCGTTGCGGCGGAGCGCTTAAACTATCGCCTGGGCCGAGGCCGAGTCACGAAGGATTCCCTTCC
>WNGK01007664.1_pt1 | contig 11295 bp, 13 predicted proteins | sample 5400601 | NCBI WGS metagenome assembly WNGK01 (sample SAMN13153376, study PRJNA577476) | soil metagenome | isolation source: 60 cm soil or saprolite under Garry oak tree replicate 1 | place: USA:California | collected 2016-06-15
GTGAAGGATCGTAGGAAACATGCAGGTCAGGGCCAATGGAGACGTCTCGTGTGGGGCACGGTCCATCACGATCCTTCTGCCGCTCTACCGGACTTTCCAACGGGCGATTGCTGCCCGTCTGCTGCCTGCCACCCTGGCGCGACTCGCCGGCGACCTCGGCGCCGACCGGCGGCCCGCGACTCTCACGCCGGCGAGCTGCTGGCTTCATCGGGGCTGTGTGCGACCAGCACGGCTAAGCGCGTCACACTGGTTCGCCTCCACGGCATAGGCCCGGTAGCTGTCCGGGAAGAGTGCATCAAGTCTGCTACGCCGGAGCGTCCACATGCGGCCCTTTGCCTGGTAGTAGTACTTGCGTGCATCCTGGCGTGTCATGGAAATGCGCCTCGCGATCTTGGTGCGCGTCTGCACCGTAAAAGAGGATGTGATGCTGTAGACGCAGATGGCACCTCCAGTCATCATCCTCGGACATTGCGCCGAGGCTACGCGGCGCCGGCAGCAAGCCGGTAGGTCGACGGTCCCTAACCCTGCGGGACTGCCGACGATGACTCATCGTCCCAGCGTGAGGCTGCGGAAAGGGGTTTGGCCGTTTCAAGGCCTGGCGGTGAGGACTTCCAAGAAGTGCGGGCCGGAGGGGTGGGTTTGCGGCCCTGGTAGGGCGCCTGCGGGTCGCCTGGCGCGGTGCTACCCTCCACCGAGCACAGGTCACGTTTGACTTCGCAGCACAGTCGAGCTTGTCCCTTGCCGCTGGTGCCGCCTGGCGCCGGTGTGGTCGATACCTCCGAGCTGACGGAGGGAGGACAAGCAGCATGGCTGTTGGAACCGTCAAGTGGTTCAACGCCAACAAGGGCTACGGCTTCATCAAGCCCGAGTCGGGCAACGACGTGTTCGTGCACGTCAGCGCCATCCAAGGCGACGGCTCGCTGGAAGAGGGCCAGTCCGTCGAATTCGACATCACGCAGGGCCCCAAGGGCCCCCAGGCCGCCAACGTACGGCCGGCTGCCACCCGATAGCCGCACTGCTGGACCGATTCCCCCCGCGGTTCGGCGAGCCGAATGGCCTGTGGTGTCCCAGCTGGCCACGTCGCTCACCAGGCAAGGAGGCCGCCATGGCGCCTCTGTTGCAGTCCGCCACCACCCTCGGACGGCCCGGCCATCGTCACCATGCGCGGTGATCTCGACTCGGACACCGCCGCGCAGCTGTGGCAATGCCTTGGCTACCTGATCGGCCAGGGCCACCATCACATCGTGCTGGACCTGCGCGGCATCATCCTGATCGACTCGGTTGGGGTCGACGTCATCGCCAGGGCGTCGACGTGGACGCGCCGCAGAGGTGGCGAGCTGGTGGTGCGGTCGGCCAGCCCCTCCGTGGCCGAGCAGCTGGAGCTCGCCCGCCGCGTCGAGGCCCACAGGGGCCATCCCTCACAGAGGGGCAGCTAACCTCGATTCTCGGGAGGCGGGCTGTGCCCGCCTCCTGTGCTGTCTGGGTCCCGGCCCTTGCGTGAAGACCCTGGTCGCGAGGGGTGCCGATGCATTCGGCACGGAGAACATCAACTGATCTACGAGAACCAGATGGGTCGAGATCGCGAAGCGAAATCCGGTCGGCCAACACAGCCATCCGATCACAAGCCTCTACGTTCCGCCTGATCGGGCACGAACCATCGGCGTATCGCCGCGGCAGCCGCACACCTGGAGACGAGTATAGTATCAACACGAGGAAGACTTGTTCACAGAGACGAGCTCAGTCATGAGGTCAGGCGCGGAGTACTTCACCGATCCATCGGGATCGGCGCAGCGTCGCTACGAGGCGTTGCGCGCCTACTTCGTGGAGGACCTGCCAGCCGCCGAGGTCGCCGACCGGTTCGCCTACTCCACCGCCAGCGTGCACCAGATGGCCACCCAGCTGCGCAAGGGCAGGCTCGAGCTGTTCACCCGGTCAAAGCCCGGCCCCAAAGGCCCCCGCAAGGCCGGGAAAGTGCGCGACCGGGTCCTTGCCCTGCGCGCCCGCGACCACAGCGTCACCGAGATCGCCGCGGCGTTGACGGCCCAGGGCACCCCGGTGTCAGCCCAGACGGTGTGGAAGCTCCTGGAAGCCGAAGGGATCCCGCGGCTGGCCCGCCGCGACAACACCCGCCGCGGCATCCCGCACCGGCTCGACCCCGTCAAAGCCGCCGCGCTGGACTCCTGGCCTGCCGGGGCCGTGCTGGCGTGTGACCACGCCGGGCTGCTGCTGCTGTTCCCCGCCATCGCCCAGCTGCGGCTGCCGGAACTGATCACCAGCTGCGACTACCCCGCAACCAGCCAGCTGTCAGCCTGGCAGTCGATCGGCACCCTGCTGCTGGCCAAGTGCGGCCGGATCTCCCGCATCCACCACATCGACGCGTTCACCGACGACACCGGGCTGGGCTTTGCCCTCGGGCTCACCGCGCTCCCCAAGGCCACCCACCTGACCAGCTACTCCTACCGCATCCGCCGCGACGCCAACCAAAAGCTGCTGCAACTGCTGGTCGGCGAGCTCCAAGGCCACGGCCTGGCCAGCGGGACGGCCGGGTTCAACCTGGACTTCCACGCCATCCGCCACCACGGCACCGACGCGGTCTTGGAACAGCACTACGTGCCCGCCCGCTCGCAGCGCACCCGCGCCGTGCTCACCTTCTTCGCGCAAGACCACGCCTCCACCGAGATGGTCTACGCCAACGCCGACATCACCAAAGCCGAACAACCCCAAGAGATCATCGCCTTCGCCGACTACTGGCGTGACGCCACCGGCGCCGAGGCCGACCTGCTGGTGTTCGACTCCCAACTCACCACCTACACCGTCCTGGACGAGCTCACCAGCCGCGGCATCCGCTGGCTCACCCTGCGCAAACGCGGCCGCAAAGCCCTCCAAGCCCTCGACGCACTACCCGCAGCAGCCTGGAAAGCCGTCGAGATCAAACGCGCCGGCCGCTACCGCCGCCCCCACCTGCACGAAGACCTGATCCAACTCCACGACATCAACGCCATCGTCCGCCAGATCGCCGTGAAGAACATCGGCCGCGACCAGCCCACACTCCTCATCACCAACGACCTCACCACCCCGGCCAAGGACCTGTTCGCCCGCTACGCCGAGCGGATGCTCATCGAAAACGAACTCGACGCCTACATCGCCGGGTTCCACCTGGACGCCCTGTCCAGTGGCGTCCCGCTTAACGTCGACCTGGACACCACCCTCACCGTCGTCGCCGGCAACCTCTACCGCCTGCTGGCCCGCGGCCTGCCCCGCTACGCCGACGCCACCCCCGACAAGCTCTGGCGGCACTTCCTGGACGCCACCGGCACCCTGCACATCACCGACGACCACGTCACCTGCGCACTCAACCTCCGCAGCAACCACCCCGTCCTCATCCGAGGTGGCTTCGCCGACCTCGACCTGCCCATCCCCTGGTGGCAAGACCGCAAGCTCCGCTTCACCTTCCCGCCACGCTGACCCGACCCAGATACCCCACCCCGTCATCAACCTACGGACCCACCGAACACCACAACCCGCTACACCACCACAACCAGCCAAGCCGGCCAACTCCAGCCTCAACTCAATTACCGCACCGAGAATCGAGGCTAACGGACGTCCCAGCGGCGGCGAGTGGGGCCATGCGGACAGATCTCATGCAGAAGCTCGCGCTCGCCATCCTCGACTCGGCCCACGACAGACTGGAGTACCCCCACAGGTGATCCCGACGTCGCCGTTTCCCGTGCCCCGCCTGGCCGCGCTCGCACGGCATGCCACACCGCACCTGCTGGAGGCCACGCTCATCCCGCTCGGTCTGCTGTGGTGGGCGTTTTGCTCGCTCTCCGCCTCGCCTGGCGCGCGTGCCTGCTACGACCGCCACCGCGCCCAGGGCGCCACCCACCAGCAGGCCCTGCGGGCCCTGGCCAACCGCTGGGTCGGGATCCTGCACGGCTGCCTTCGCCACCACACCCTCTACGACGAGGCCATCGCCTGGCCCAACCCGCAGCAGCCCCAGCAGCATGCCGCTTGACAACTACACCCGTGGGATGTCTACCGCTTTCCTACCGGATTCCTACCGGTGGGCGCGACAGGTATCGAACCTGTGACCTCTGCCGTGTGAACGCAAGCCCAGCCCGGACAGCGCCGCTGGTCCTGAGCGTTTGCCCAGGCCAACGGCCGGGTTGACACATCCGCAGCGAACCACTGCGAACCGCTATTGTCCGGTGGTCCATGCCCCAGGGTGTGCCCCGAGGGCCCAGGGTGGTTCCGGCCTCGGCCGGTCCGGACGCCATTCCATGGTCCGGTCCTCCGCGACCAGGTACCGGATCGGCCGGCCGGGCACGGCAAGGCCGATCTCCACCGATGAGAACTTCTGGCGGCAGCAGCGAGCGCTGAACGAGCCCTGGTAGCTGGGTGACCGCCGACGTTGCCCATCGGCACCTGCATCCACCTGATCCCTTGCAAGCAGGAATCCGACTGACAACGATCCTCACCATGCTTACGATGTGGCGCCATGACATCACCCAGTCCTGACCTACGATTCGGCATCGAGGTTGACGGCCAACGGTCCTACACCTGGCGCGTGCGCTCGGGTGCGAAGAAGCCTGAGCTGTTCGTCGAGCGAGAGAACCTCCCACCTGTAGTGCATCTCAGCCTGCACGCCTCGCGTGAGTGGCACATGAAGGTACGCCGCCGGAAGGTCCATGAGTGGGCCAGGCCGGTGGAGATCACGCCTGGCTACACCCGCGCCCTGGCGATCGTGCAACCGGTGGCCGTCGCCACGTTCGCGCTCCCGGCGCCGGCCGGTGCTCACATCCTGAATCTGCCAGCCGATGCAGAGCCCACGGAGTTCGATCTCTGGCTCGAGCGACCAGGGGCGAATCTTCAAGGCTGGCCTGGAAAGAACGCGGACAGAACCCAATTTGTGGGACGCATCTCACTGGCCGGTGGCGCCGGCACATGCTGCGTGGTGAGCCGCCAGGTCACCCTCGCTCCCGGCTCGGCCACCCTGGAAGGGCCGACTGAGGCGCAGCTCACCTGGATGAACGACAGGGCCGCCGAGGGCCGCCTGTACGGCACGCTCATCGGCGGTCTATCTGACAGGACCGTCGTCCTGCTGGACCACCGATACGCTCCCGCAACGTCGGAGGCGTGAACCTCAGCATCGTCACTTCCGACAAGCGCGACGGGGGCCGAATGGCACGCCGACCGCATCCACAACGATGGGCTCGTCCTAGGTCCGGCCCCTGCAAGGCACTCCTCCGCACGGACACGTGGAGACGATGTGGATGCAGCGTGTCCCGCCCTTCAGGTTCACCAGCTTGGAAGGCACGGTCGAGGGGGAGGATCGATCCTGCTCCGAGCCCGAACGGCGAGGTCAGGGCCAGCTTTCTACAAGCCGTGGTTGACCGCTGGTGCCCGCTCGTATCCGCCTCGCAAGGGCACGCCGAGGGCACGGCCGGGCGAGGACAAGACCCACACGGTCATCGCTGCGGTAGCACCGGCGCGCTGCGGAGCGGGCCGGACCTCGCTGCCGTATAGCCGGCTGGCTGCTGGCGCCCGGCCCGCTACCTACGAGAGGAACTGGTCGAACGCGTCCTGGTCCTCCACGTACTGCCACACCTCGGTGGCCTTGCCGTCGCGGACGTGAAACACCAACACCGATCGGTCCTCGAGCGTGCGACCCTGGCGTTCCCCACGGGAGAGGTGCAGGCCGACCCCGTGCTGGTCACCCGCGACGACGTCGTGAAGCTCCGCTCGGAAGGTACCGGCGGTCAGCTCCATGGTCTGAGCGAAGAAGCCGAGGATCGCGTCGATGCCGCGGTGGTCGCCGGCGAGCACACTGCGGCCGGGGGTGTGCCAGACCGCGTCCGGGGTGAACACCTGGCGCAGCGTGTCCATGTCCCCCGCGGCGAAGGCGTCGTACCCACTGCGGATGAGGTCCTCGTTCAGGTGTCCCATGCCCCCTCCTTGCGTCGCGTGCCCGGAACCTACGACCACGCCGGCCGGCAAGCAACCTCGGTCCGCTGATGCGGGCGGGGAGTGGCCCGACGCCCGGTGTGGCGGCCCTTCCCACCTCTGAGGCCGGGTGATGGACCAGCTTCCGGCTGCTCAACCGCTTGTGCGCCTAGATGTCGTAGATGTGTTCTCCGAGCTTTGCCACCTGCCTCAATAGCTCTCGTCACGTCAGTGGCCTGGGTGTTTGTCTCTCAGCGATTGGCAGCCTCTGCGGACGTTCGCTGACCTCGCACGGCCTGATGACGGCCTGGACCTGGACCTGAAGCCGGACAGGAGCCTGGACGGCCCTGCCGAGCGGAGCCGGTCCTGCTATGTAGCAAACAGCCATGCGGCACTACATCAGGCACACGGAAAGGACCCAATCGGGCTATGGCGCGCAGTTAAGCCGGTCTACATAATTCTCCTGTTCGTACTGCACCCAGCCGGGTGACCGTCAGTAGCGTCGCTGCCGCACGCCCCCTGCTGTGGCCGGACGAACACTGGTCCAATCCCGGCCCCGACGCCGCATCGGGTCCGCCGGCACGAAGGGATGCGCCGTGGCAGCCCAACGCAGCGGCAGCACCGCAACCGATACCGCTCGCTACCTCCGTACCGCCGAGGTGGCCGACATCCTGCACGTCTCGCCTAAGACCGTGTCCCGCTGGGCCAAGGAGGGCAAGCTACCGTTCCTGAAGACGCTGGGTGGCCACCGCCGCTACCCGGCCGCCAAGATCGACCAGCTGGCCGACCAGCTGCAGGTGCGGCCGACGGCCTAAGGGGAGTTCCTCCCCGCCGGTTGCCGAAAGGCGACGCTCGTCCTTGGCGACCACCCGCCTCGTTGGCGAGTGATCATTGCCATCGAGTCGCTCGGGCGGGAAGATCGGCCGTCGCTGTGCTGCGATGAAGGGAGGTCGCAATGCCGCTGTACCTGACCAAGTTCAGTTACACATCCGAGGCGTGGGCCAACCTGATCAAGGAGCCGGAGGACCGCCGGGAGGCGATCAGGCCTTTGCTGGAAGCCGTCGGGGGCAAGCTGCACGGCGTCTGGTTCGCCTTCGGCGACCACGATGGCTATGTCCTCGCCGAGGGCCCTGACAACACCTCGGTCGCCAGCGTCCTGGTAACCGTGGCAGGCAGCGGTGCGTTCCGCTCGGTGTCGACGACGGTGCTGCTGACCGTGGAGGAGACCCTGGACGCGCTGCGCAGGGCGCAGCGCGTGGCCTACCGTCCCCCTGGCGGCTGAACCGACGCGGCGGCGTACTCGGCATCGCCGCTGTGGCGCCTGGCCGGCAGACTGCCCCTGCCCGCGGACGTGGGAAGTCGTCAATGGGCGTCGTCACGAGCTTGGAAGGCACGGTCGAAGGGCAGGGCCAGTCCTGTTCGGAGACCGAAAGGAGAGGTCAGGGCCGATCCCGACGAACCCTGGTTGACCGCTCGTGACCGCCCGTGCCCGTCGGTAAGGGAACGCCGAGGGCACGGTCATCGACCTCGGCCATCAGGCCGCCGGACTCAGGCCTCCGAGGCGGCAGAACCACCCTGGTCATCCTCGGCCTCCACCTGGCCTTGCCACTCGTGGAACTTGCCGCGGATGGTGGTGACCATCAGGTGGCGCGCAGAGAACCCGATCGTGGTGTGGTTAAGGTCGACGGTGTAGACGTACTTCATCGCAGACCTCCCAAGCGGCGGCTTGGTTGCAGCAGCAACGGTACAACGCAAGGCTGAGGCGTCAACTGTTGGCGGGCTAGGGTTTCTGCTCCTGAGATCAGGGATCCGTGAGCCTCCCGCGGCGTGGACCGCGACCCGGCAGAGGCCTGTACTGCCTGCGAGGGGAGGGCACCAATGGACACACTGCCGTAGCGGGGAGTACGGCATCACTACGGGTGAGACCGTAACGGTCCTTGACGCGTTGGGTTTCTATTTACGCCGATCGGCCTATTCCTCGCCTTTCACGCCGGTCATAGGTTGCGCCTGACCCAGGGGGTGGTCGCCTTGAACGGCTGAAGGTGGAAAACCCTCGTGCGCTTGGTCGGCGAGGTTGTCGGTCTGCTGTGCCCCTCGCCGCCATCCCAGCTGGCGTCTCAGCGACCCATGAGAACGCCGGGCGCACAAGGCTTAGCGCCGCCCTGCTCGGCCTTGCGTCGGGCGTGGCGGAATATTCCCTACCAGCGCGTGCCGCACCTCGTTCCCCGCGGGACCGGGTCACATTCTGTGGTCGGAGGCGACCAAGCATGGACAGACGAGAGTTGCTCAAGGTGGCCGGACTGGGATCGGTTGGTCTCGCAGCCCTGCCGCTCACCGCTGGGGCCGCCGAAGCAGCCGACGGTCAACCCAGCTTCCACTTTGTGTCGCTGAGCATGGCCAACACCGTCGACGGCGTCGCGCACCGCTTCTTCATGGGCGGCGACGGCCAGATCAGCGCAGGAAACGTCCAGGCAAACGGGATGTTCTTCCACGCCGACGGCAACACGCCACCCCCTAGGACGCTGCTGGCGTGGGGGTCGTGGAAGGCCAAGCGGCTGATCGAGTACCACCCCATCGGCACCTACGGCTCGCAGGGCGCCGGCTTCGTCGACATGGAGATCGTCCTGGTCAGGGACTTCCCGTCTGCGGCGGTGATCCCGGCGATGCTCGAGGTCGTCTGCAACTCGGGGTTCGCGGGCCTGAGCAACCCCGGCAAGGAAGAGGGCTTCTACCTGGAGATCCCGGGCACGATCTTCGTAGAGGGCGGCGCCGGCGGCCGATTCGAGCCGGCCGGGCTGGGCATCAGCACCTTCTCGGTCGTTAATGAGCACCGGGGCTGACGGGGAGACGCCATGACACGCAGGCTTCTTCCCGTGGCGCTTGTGGCCGGGCTGCTAGTGTTCGCTGCGGGCCAGGCAGCAGCCGCAACCGACGCCAGCCACCTGTCCGGCGGCGGAACCGCGTCCATCTCGCAGGTCGCGATGAACGTCACCATCGACGATGCGGGTTCGGCCTCGGGCAGCTTCGAGTGCCTGATGGCGGGCCGATCGGGGTTCGTGCTCGGCGCGTTCGGCCTGGCGCACAACATGATTGTCCATGCCACACCGACCGCTGGGTCGGTCGCGGGCTCGGTGGTCACCTTCTCAGGGCCCGGGTCGCTCATCCTCGACGGGCGCCAGAAGATGGACATCCACATCCAGTTGTGGGCCGACGTCGCCACGCAGAGCTTCCAGCTCACCGTGGTCGAGGTCGGCACGCTACCGGTCGAGACGCTGCTCAGCGGGCAGATCTCGCTCCGTTGAGAACAAACCACGTGGGGGCGGCCGCCGCCAAGTGGTCGCCCACCGCGTGGCTCGATCTGGCTGAGGGCGGCCTCGCTGGACGGGGCGCACGAGCGCGCGCTGGAGCTGATCCGCCAAGCGATCAGCAGGCAGGCGGCCAGCCGCTGACGCTGGCACGCGGGACGGTGATGATCGAGCAAATCGCTAACGACAACGCGGCTGAGCGCTTGCATGCCATCATCAAGCAAACGATGCTTCAGAACCTGCTTGTCATGCTCGTCGACGCTGGTCATGCTGCGGATTGAGGTAGACCGCGATGGACCGCTGGTGCCCGTCATTGTCCCCTGGCCCATCCTCCAGACATCCTCCAGGATGCCGTGCCGAGGGAAGACTCCGCCCGATTGATACCCCTCGAACCGCATCGAATCCCCAGTGCGCCGGCCGCTGCTCCCAAGGAAGCCAGGGAGGATCGCCACCTCGGAAGCGGCCGGTAACCTCGTCGTTGTAAGCGAGCTTCGAGGGCTTGACCTGCGGGCGGCCTGGCCGACTCCGGGGTTCGCTGTCCGCCAATGGCCGTGTTTGTCCGCGTGGTCCAGCTCGTCTGCGGCCCCAGCGCAGGCCCAAGGTTGAGGGTGGACCGCTTCGGCCTGAGACCGGCGCGCCGCTCTACCCGCTGGTCAGCTCGTAGACGTTGCCGTCCGGGGCGCGAAAATGGCGCCAACCTCCGCCGCGCTCATCCACCTGCCCCCTGAGGAGCTCCACGCCGGCTGCCTCCAGCTCCCGTACGGCGGCGGTGAGATCGTCGACCACGAAGCCGACGACGGGACCGGTGGAGAAGTGCGCGTGGTCCTGGTCGCGTGGGCCAAACACTTCGAACGTGCCGCCCTCCGGCAGTTGGAAGGCAGCGAAGTCGGACCCTTCTTGGCTGGTGGCCAGCCCGAGGACGGCTTGGAGGAAAGCCACCATGGCGGGGTACTCGCTTGTCCTCGTTCCCGCCCAGCCAATGCGCTTGACCCGCATGCTTGCCCTCTCCCTTGCTCAGGTGGTTCGTCCCGCGATCCTGCCACGCCGCCAACATCAAACCGCGGTGGCCCGCCGCCTCGGCGTCGTGCAGGCGACCGGCTTGGCGTCGTTATCAACCCGCGGATCGCCCTTGGTCAAGCGGGCGTCACAGGGGTTCCGAACCTGTGGCCGCTGCCGTGTGAATTCCGCGACGCGTTGTTTCCCGGGTTCCGCAGCTGAGGCGTCGACTAGGCCACGAATCTATGCCTTGACCAGCAAGAACGCACGAGGAAGCACGCATACGGCGTGTATCTAGGGCTCGGGAAACCCGCAGGTCAACCGCGTGAGCTGAACCAGCAGCCCGCCTCATTCACGCCGTACCCGGAGAAGAACCACCAGGTCAACAGCGTGCGCCGATGCCCGCAAGCACCGTCGCCGCACCATTCCTGATGCCCCCAACACCGATGAGGCCACGTCAACGCCGTCGTAGACGCCGCTGACGTGGGGATGACGCTATCACAGCTGCTCAGGCGGCATATCAGGGCCGCAATCGTGTATCTAGGCGATCCGGCGGTTCTCACCAGGCTCCAAGCGCCTGACCTGCGGTTTTACCCGGATACGTGGCTCAGGACCGCCTTCAGCTGCGGAACCCGGGTGTTTCGGCGGAATTCGAGACTGTGAAGGCGAGTGAAGGATCATTCGAAAGTCGCAGGTAGAGGCGGCTGCAGGCGTCCACTCAGATACATCATCCCTCATGATTCTTCTGGGACCGTACCGGGTTCTCCGAACGGCTATTGCTGCCCGTCTGCTGCCTGCCCCGTAGGGGCTCCGCCGCGCGCAGGGCCAACGCCGGCCGGACGGCCACCGACCGGCTGCGGTCCGTTGATCTGACTGCTTGCTTGCAAAGCAACGCCAAGGATAACTCGGACCAGGACTGACACGCGGTCGCCAAGGTCAGCGCGTTCGGCGTTGACCGCTCGCGCCCCTTGGCGACCGCCCAAGCCCCTTGCGAATGGCACGCTCATAGCACGGGCCGGTGAGGACTCCCCGACCCGCACCGCCTTCGACG
>WNGK01018698.1_pt1 | contig 11295 bp, 8 predicted proteins | sample 5400601 | NCBI WGS metagenome assembly WNGK01 (sample SAMN13153376, study PRJNA577476) | soil metagenome | isolation source: 60 cm soil or saprolite under Garry oak tree replicate 1 | place: USA:California | collected 2016-06-15
TGGAAATCCTCGGTGTACTGCACGGAGGTCGCGGGATCGGCCACGACATGATCGTGGCCCAATTGCATGGCGCAAAACCGGAATACACGGGCGTGGTCGCAGGCATGAGCGGCAGCCCCGTCTATATCGGAAATAAGCTTTTGGGTTCCCTGTCCTATCGCATCGGTCAATTTAGTAAAGACCCGATCGCGGGCATCACGCCCATCGAACAGATGCTTGAGGTACGCGATCTGCCCATCGCTCCAGCCACCCTGCTCGCTCAATCCGGCAAAGACTCTTCGAGCGTCCAAACTGCCTCTCATGGCACCTTTAATACTGCCGAATCAACGTTCCAGGCTATGGAGACTCCGCTCGTCATGAGCGGCTTCGAGCCAGACGCGATCAGGCTGTGGCAACAAAAAATGGCGGGCACTGGCCTGGAGATGGTTTCTGCCGGCGGCGGTGGGGGCTCGTCCAAATCAGGCTCGGCGATCTCGGCCTCAGCTCTGGCCAGCATCGTGCCCGGATCGGCCGTAAGCGCACAGCTCGTCCGCGGTGACCTGGAAATTGCCGCCACTTGCACCGTCACCTACATCGATCCAAAACAGCTCCTGGCATGCGGCCACCCCATCCTGCAGTCCGGCCCAATTTCGTTGCCCATGACCACAACCGATGTGGTGGCGACCTTGGCATCGCCGCTCAATGCCTTCAAAATTGTGAACACCGGGGAAACAATCGGCGCGTTCACCGAAGACCGGGACTCCGCCATTCGTGGGGTACTGGGAGCTCGCGCTCGCATGATCCCGGTGCATATTGCCGTTCATGGCACAACGAAGGAACGAAAGCTGAATATCGAGGTACTGGATCTTCCGTCCTTGACTGGCCAGGCGGTGATGGTGTCACTTTACAGCGCCTTGCTGCAAACAAATCAAAGCACGGCCGACACCAGCTATCACGTGACCGGCACCATCGATATGGATGGATATCAACCTTCGCCGCTCGACCTTTGGGCTTCGGGCGGGGAAGCGTTGCCGGCTCCCATGGCAGCCGCGTTGCAAGTCGGTGATGGATTCAACAAGCTGTATACCAATGCCACCCGGCAGGGGACCGTGCGTGCAATCAACCTCACTGTCGAAGCCATTCCGCGGCGAATTCAAATTGAGCTGCAGTCGGCGCGCCTCATTTCGGGGAACATTGTTCACGCCGGCGACTCCTTGACCGTCGAGGCCACCGTCCATGCCTGGCAGCAGCCCGCGCGGAACGTGCGTATTCCGATTACCTTGCCGGCACGTCTTGAATCCGGCACGTTACGGGTCCTCGTCTCCGACTCCACCACGCTTGACCGCACGCTTGATCAGCCGCGCATGATGCCCCACTCCGTCGACGTGGATGACGCCGTGGCGCAGGCGCGTAGCCAGCACCCCGCGAATCGCGTTTACGTGAGCCTACTCGTGCCGGAGACCCAGGCAGGTATGGAAGGACGGACGCTCTCGAGCCTTCCGCTATCGGTGGCCAACGCACTCGAGCCCTTGCGGGCCGCGAAGGATGTCATGCTGAACGGCGAGTCCGCAGTAATCGCAGGAGATACGCCATTGCCGGGAGTGCTGAACGGGTTTCAGATTCTTACCCTGCGCATCGAGGCCGGGGGCGGAGTAAACTAGCGCAAGCGGATAATCAGCCAAAATCGACACCCAACCCCCAATTCAGTCGACCGCCACTTTTCAGTTGCCACTCTCAGCGAGGACCCCGATCGACCATGGCCCAAATTCAAGGATTAGCAGCACACGCGGCAGGCGCAGAATTGTTGCCATTCCGATACGAACCAAAAGAGTTGGGCCCGCAGGACGTTGAGATTGAAATTTCGCACTGCGGCATCTGCCACAGCGATCTCCATCTCATCTCCAACGACTGGGGCATAAGCCAGTATCCGTTCATTCCCGGTCACGAAATCATAGGAACATTGTCCGCAGTGGGTTCCGGTGTGCGGTCGTTAAAAACGGGCCAGCGCGTCGGATTGGGTTGGCAATCAAACTCCTGCGGAGAGTGCGAGTGGTGCACACGTGGCATGGAGAATCTTTGCCTCACCGCGGAGGCGACCTGCGTCCACCGCCACGGAGGATATGCGACACGGGTGCGCGCCAATGCGCGTTTCGTGTTTCCGATTCCAGAGGTGTTGGCTAGCGAAAGCACGGCCCCGCTGCTCTGCGGAGGCATCACGGTCTACAATCCGCTCCGAACCCACGACATCAATCCCTCTTCGCGCGTCGGCATCGTGGGCATCGGCGGCTTGGGCCATATCGCGATACAGTTTGCGCGCGTCTTTGGCGCCGAGGTCACCGCGTTTTCTAGCTCCGCCGCAAAAGAGGAAGAGGTCCGGTCACTGGGCGCGCACCGCTTCGTCAATACCCGCGAAACAAGAGCCATCAAGGAAGTGGCAGGAACCCTCGACTTCATCTTGAGTACCATCAATGCCGATCAGGATTGGAGCGTCTATATTCAAGCGCTGCGGCCGACCGGGACATTGTGTTTCGTCGGAATTCCGCCCTCGCCCATCGCTCTGCAGGCGTTCCCGCTCATCTCCGGGTTGCGGTCTATTACCGGCAGTCCCACCGGCAGTCCTCATCGCATCCGGGAGATGCTCGATGTGGCAGCGCGCCACGGCGTGAAAGCCCGTATTGAATCGTTCCCCATGGCCAAGGCCAATGAAGCCATCACCAAGGTGAAGAAAAACAAGATTCGCTACAGGGCGGTTCTGGCGAACTAAAGTCAGGCGCAACATTCGCACAGAATCCAAGAATGCGGCAGTTGAGCTGACTCAAACGACTGGACCGGGCCGACGCCGCAGGAAGGAATTTAGTGGCAACCTCGAACGATGTTGGAATTTCTGTAAGTCTGGAAAGCTGACGGCGCGGAAAAGCAAACGGCATCCACGATAAAGCGCGTGTTCCCTTCCGCCTTCGGTAGACTCATAAATCATGAACTCGGTACGAATGGATAAATGGCTGTGGGCGGCGCGTTTCTTCAAAACCAGGGCACTGGCTTCAAAGGCGTGCGATCTTGGCCGAATACACTCCAACGGGATTGAAGCAAAGCCTGCGCGCGATGTGCGCGTTGGCGATATGCTGCATGTGAAGAACGAAGGCGGCGACTTCGAAATCGAGGTTCTGAAACTGAGCGAGATACGTGGCCCCGCAGCCGTAGCGCAAAAGCTTTATCGAGAGACCGACGCCAGCAAGGAACTCCGCCTGAAGGCCGCCGAAGAACGAAAGGCGATGCAGCAATTCGCTCCTTTGCCCCAGCGTCGACCGAGCAAACGCGATCGCCGACGGATCATCCAATTCCGAAGCGGTCAGTAGGGTCTGAGCGCCCGTGCCGTTCCTGTTCCTGTGTTCAACCATTCAATCAATCGAGTGTTACTGTTCGCGTTTGGCAGCAGATAAACGCCATGCCACGAAACCGAGAGCCGTTGGGGATGTGCTCGCAGCCCCAACTTTAGTAGACTCAACGGCAGCATGTTAAATGCCTTTTGCACGAACTCCCGTCTTACTCTTGCACTTCGCCGCGCCACGCTCGCGACAGTTTTGGTCGCCGGAGCAGCCTCGCAGAGCGCCATGGCCCAAGGTACCCACCTGTGGTCCCAGTCGCGGCTCGACGAGTTTGAAAAGGGCACTCCGCAAGGCATCGCGATCACCAGCGACGGCCACCTGCGCGAGGCGCCCGGCTTGAAGGAAGTCCTGACGACTCCCTCAAGCTTTGTGTGGTCGGTGGCGGTAAATAAAGCCGGCACCGCTTTTATCGGAACAGCTTCGCCGGCCACCGTGCTGCGCGTTGGGCCCGATGGCAAACGCTTCACACTTTTTGAAACCAAGGATCTCAGCGTCCAGGTTGTGCGCCTTGGGCCCGACGGCTCGCTCTATGCCGCCGTCATGCCGAGTGGCAAAGTCTACAAGCTGAATCCCAACACCTCTGAAAAGCAGAATGAAACCAGCGCCACTTTGGTGTTCAATCCGCCGCCACTACCGAAAGAAAAGAACGACGACGACAAGACTGACGCAAAGACAGACGACGACAAAGCCACTGACAAGAAGGACCGCGATTCGCACTACGTGTGGGATCTGACATTCGATGCGCAAGGTCGCCTCTACGTCGCCACCGGAGGTCCTGGAGCGGTGTACCGCGTGGATGTCACCAAGCCTTCGGCCACGACCGATGAGTTCTTCAAGAGCGATGAGCAGCACATTCGCTCCCTGGCCTGGGACGCGAAAGGCAACCTGATCGCCGGCTCTGAGGGCAGCGGCCTTGTCTATCGCATCAGCCCGCAGGGCAAGGGCTATGTGCTCTTCGAGGCGTCGCGGCGCGAGATCACGTCGGTGACGGTAGGCTCCAACGGCACCATCTTTGCGGCCAGCGTAGGCGACAAAAGCCACAACCCGCTCCCTCCGCTTCCCGTTCAGGGAACCGGCGTAGTGACCTTTACCGTGGTCCAGGGCGGCGTACCACCGACAGCCAACTCCAGCGCCTCCGCCCCCGAGGGAACCGAGATTTATGCGCTTGTCGAAGGACATGCACCCCGCAAGATCTGGTCGGGCAAGGATGAAGTGGTCTATTCCCTCACCTCGCATGCCGACGGGCTCCTCGCTCTCTCCGGCAATCGCGGGCGCATCTTCCGAATCCAGGACGACGGCACCTTTGCGGACATCGGTCATCTTGATGCACAACAGGGCCTGAGCATGACTGTACCCCACGGCTCTGATAACAAAGGCACGGTATATATCGGCACTGGCAATACCGGCAAGCTGTTTATGCTCGGGTCCCAAGACCAGCACGAGTATGCCAGCGATGTGTTGGATGCCGGCGCCTTGACCCGCTTTGGCCGCGTCGAAGTGCAGCCCGGTTCAAGCGACTATGAGCTCTGGACGCGCACCGGCAACATCGAGCAGCCCGTCCGTGGCTGGTCTGACTGGACGCCGCTGAAAGACGGCGCGGTCGCATCGCCTACCGGTCGTTTCCTGCAGTGGAAGGCAGTGCTCCATGCCAGGGGATCTCTGGGCAGCGTAGGCATAAATTATCTTCCGGTGAACTCCGCTCCGGTGCTGGATGATCTGGTCGTCGTTCCCGGTGCCCGCATCAATACCCAAAACCAGCCCGCCAACCAGCCGCAGAACGTCAACATCGCGTTTCCTTCTGCCGGCCAGGCGACAGCCATCACTTTTGACGCCAACGTCGGGACGTCTCCCCTGCCCGCCACGAAAGACCGCACCGCGATCACAGCACGCTGGGCGGCTCACGATGACAACGGCGACGATATGAACTATGCCCTTTATCTCCGTGGAGACGGCGAGCACGTCTGGCGGCTGCTAAAAGACAACATAACCGACAAGGTTTACACCTTCGACCAGACGCTGATTCCCGACGGCGGCTACCAGATCAAAGTAATCGCCTCCGATTCGCCCTCGCACACTCCCGGCGATGCGCTCAACGGCGAAAAAGTAAGTGATCGTTTCGAAATCGACACCACCTCGCCCGTCGTCAACGGACTCAAAGCGGCCGAAGAAGCTACCCTATGCACGCAGGGCCCTTGTCCCAAGACGGTGCTCGTGACTTTCGACGCGGAAGATGCGCTCTCTCCCATCTCTCATGCCGAATACTCCCTGGATGCGGGCCCATGGCAATACGTAGAACCGGTCGGCGCCCTTTCCGATTCCAAGCGCGAGCATTACGAATTGCACATCCCTCCGAAGGCCCTTGAAGGCAAGACCGGCGAGCATCTGCTCACCGTCCGCGTCTATGACCGGCACGACAACGTGGGACTAGCAAAGACAGTCTTCGCAACCGAATCCAGTTCCCCAGCGAAGTAGGCTCGATAGCAAAGCAGGGCCTGATGCGTTTTGAACTTTTTATCGCCGCGCGCTATCTCAAGGCCAAGCGCCGCCAAGCCGTCGTGGGCGTAGTCACCTCCATCTCCGTAGCAGGCGTGGCCGCCGGAGTGGCCGCCCTCATCATCGCACTCGCCATCACCAACGGCATGCGCCGCGATCTGCAAGACCGGCTGCTCGGGTCTACCGCCCATGTGCAGTTGTTGCGTGTCCAAGGCGACGGCATTCGCAACTGGCAAACTCTGTTGGAGCGCCTCCGCCACTTGCCCCATGTGACCGCCGCCTCGCCCGGACTCTACGAACAAGTACTTGTGGCTCGCGGAGCGCGCGATGGCGGCGCGCTCATTGAAGGCATTCTGCCCAACCAGGAACTCACCGTCAGCGACCTGCTCAACACCGCAACGCCCGGTTCCGTGCAGGCACTCCAGCCCCAGCCCCAGCCGCCCTCCCAACTCAACGCGGAACTACCCCCGATCATCCTCGGAAAAGACCTCGCCGAGACAGTAGGCGCGACCGTCGGTGACCGTGTCACCCTCATCAGCCCCCAGGGAGAAATGACCCCCTATGGTGTCATTCCCAAGTGGGTTCCCTTTCGCCTGGTTGGCATTTTCAAGTCTGGCTTCTACCAGTACGACGCGCAAATGGGCTTTATCCGCCTTGCCGATTCGCAGCGCCTCTTCGGTGAGCCCGACCTGCTCTCGGTCATCAGCTTCAAAGTCGATGACCTCAACCGGGCCCCGGAGATCGGCCGACAAATCGAACAGGCCGCAGGAAAGGGCTTCCAGACCAACAACTGGATGGAGCAGAACCGCGAGCTCTTCAAGGCGCTCAAGTTGGAACAGATCGTGACCTTTATCATCATCGCGCTCATCGTCATTGTGGCGGCCCTCAACATCCTCATCGCTCTCACCATGATGGTCATGGAGAAGACCCGCGACATCGCCGTGCTGATGAGCTTTGGCGTCGAGCCCGGACAGGTGCGGCGCATCTTCCTGATGCAGGGCCTGCTCATCAGCCTCATTGGAACCCTGGTCGGCCTAGTGCTCGGCTACTTCGCCGCTTGGGCCGGAGGACACTACCACTTTCTTTCCGCCGAAGTCTATTCCATCGATACCCTGCCCTTTGCCCCGCGGATCATCGATGGTGCCATCGTCGCCGCAGTATCCATCGGGATCTCACTGCTTGCTACTCTCTACCCCTCGTATGCCGCTTCCCGGGTGCTTCCGGCCGAGGCGTTGCGGTACGAGTAGCGAGTTCGGTCAGCAGCGACTCTGAGCTACGAATTCAAGCCAGTCCGAGCCCCTCGCACCAGAGTCCTTCTTTTGTTCGCGAAGGCCGAAATCTTGCTATCCTTCTTGGCAGTTGCTCGTCTTGCATCCAAGGGGGTGTTCGATGCGCCTTTTGACCCTCGCCCTGTTTCTATGCGCTGGAAGCGCGGCATTTTGCCAATCCACAACCCCTGCTCCCGCGAAACCCCATTCCAGCAATCCTGACAAGCTGTGGCAGTTGCCGCCGGAGTTCGCGCAGCCCCAAATGGAATTCGGGAAGCTCCCGCACAACTGGGATTCCTTTACCGTTATGCCACGGACCGAAATTGTCATCTCTAACCCGGCCCGAGTCCTTCCTGACGCGCGCATCGACCGGAACATAATTGTTCATCCGCCGCAGGCCAGCATCGGCGTTCAACCTCCGGGCAAGCTGGTAGCGCAGAACCTGTACCCCAATCTGCGACTGCTACCCATCGATTGGCCTAAGGCTAAGGTCGAGCAGATTCCCACCGACTGGCCGAGATACAAGCTTGAGTCGATTCCTACTGAGTTCGGCGGCGCGGAGATGCTTCCAGTCCACAAAGGCAAACCGGTAAGGGTGCGAACCACGGCACCGTAGTTCTCGCACTGGGGCGGCAAAATTGCTGGCTTGGTTGCCTCGAAGAGTCATGAGCGCTATTGCGGCGTAATAATGCCGCCGAGTGCGTGGCGGCACGGCAACACAATGCCCCGGTGGTCTACTTCCGGCGATTGCCCTTTCGGACGATTCAGGTCCGGTGCGCTCGGCCGATCGATCAAGGCTCCTCCGCATGCGGGGCACCAGTCTCCCGGGGTCTCCTCGGAAACCAGCGCGTGACATTGGGTGCAGATCCGTTCCATATCTCCAAGATTACTGGATTCAGGCGAAATGAAAATCCGCCCGGCAACGAAAAATTCAAGGGAGTGTAGGCAAGACCCCTAAACTCTGGCGCCGCTCCCTTCATTCCCGGCCCGACTCCGTTACCGGTACACTGGAGACATGCACCCTCCGGTTCGCCTGGTCGCGATCGATGTGGATGGAACCCTGCTGCCAACCTTCGCGAAGTCGGTGAGCCCGCGCAATGCTCGAGCCCTCAGGGCGGCCCAGGCGGCGGGAATAACGGTGGCCATCGCCACCGGCAGGCGCACGGCGTATACCGCGCCGCTGCTTGACGGGCTCGGCCTGCGAGCGGATATGCCCCTCATCACGTCCAATGGAGCAGTGACCCGGACGCTGAGTGGCGACCCGGTTGACCGCTGCCAGTTGCAGGCGCGGGTGGCTCGCGGAATCTGTGGGCTTCTCAGGCCATTCGGCACGGTGGTTTTCACGTTTGATCATCCCGGCAAGGGCGAACTGGTGCTCGAGGATCTCGACCAGGCTCACATGCGGATTTCGCAGTGGGTGGAAGCGAATCGGGATGCCATCGAAATCGTGCAGCCGCTGGAACGCGCTCTGCCGGATGGCGCAGATCCGATTCAGGGAATGGTGACCGGAGGTCTCGACAAGATGAAGAAGGCCGAACGGGCTCTGAGAGAGAGTGAGTGGCACAGTTTTTGCGAGTGTATCCGGACCGAATACCCGGCGCGGGACTTGTCCATTCTCGATCTTTTGCCCCCGGGTGTCTCAAAGGGTTGGGCGCTGGAGCGGTTGGCAGCCCGCCTGGGCGTCGGTCGCAAAGAGACCATGGCCATTGGGGATAACTGGAACGATGTGGACATGCTGGAGTGGGCCGGGCAGGGTGTGATGATGGGCAACGCCGCGGGCGAACTGCGCTTGATGGCGAAGATGCGCGGCTGGAAGCAGGCTCCGCCGAACGATGAGGATGGAGTGGCGGTGGTGCTGGAGGCCGCGGTGGCCAGACAGGCATCCTCGGCGAGCGTTTGACCGGTGGCGCTGCTTGACGAAAGTCAGATTGCACGGATCGCGAAAGTGATAAGTTGAAGGGTCACGAATTGGGACAGGCGTTGAGAATGCTAAAGAGCGCACATCTGATCTTTGCGGCTGGAGTCCTGGCGGCACTGACGGTACCGCTGCATGCGGCTGAGCGTGTGACCCTGCGCAACGGCTTTGCGATGCCCTGCAACCATCATGTCCAGGCCGGGGACCGAGTCCGGCTCTATACGAGCATCGGCGAAGAGAGCTTCATCGAGGTCGCACCGGAGGACATTGCCGCGGTTGAGGATGTGCCCGATCTGCCCGTCGAGCCGGCCGCCGAGTTGCAGTCGTCTACCCGCCCCAACACAATGCTCGAGGCGAAGCCTGATCCGAAGCTCAGCGCGGCGGACCTGCACCAGATGCTTTCAACCGCCGGGCGCCAGCACAATGTGGATGAAGACCTGCTGGCCAGCCTGGTAAAGGCGGAGAGCGGTGGCAATACGCGCGCGGTGAGCCGCGCCGGCGCCCGGGGGCTGATGCAACTGATGCCCGGCACGGCTGCCGACCTGGGAGTGGAAGACAGCTTCAGGCCGGAGCAGAATGTGCGCGGCGGAACGACCTACCTGGACTCGCTGCTGACCCGGTATCACGACAATCTTTCGCTGGCCCTGGCGGCCTACAACGCCGGCCCGGCGGCAGTGGATAAATACCACGGCATTCCGCCATATCGTGAAACTCGACTGTACGTGGCGCGGGTAATTCACGAGTTCAACAGGAGGGTTAGAGAGCGCAATGCCCAGATGCGCCGAGCCCTTGCCTCCGCCACTTGGCAGCCGGCCATGGGACCATAGGATGATTCTTCATCCTTAGTAGTTCATTAGATTCAATAGTCTACAAGTATCTTCTTACGTGTTTGTTCAACTTATTCGTTGAGTGCCCGAAGTGAGCGGACGAAATAATCAAATCAAAATATTTGAAGCCCGAAGCCAAAAAAGCCGAACAGACGGTGAATCGACCGGGGGGGAGGGGGTAGGTAACCGTCTTTTCGGCACACCCTGGGCATATTTTGACCGGACAGACACCTGTCGTCCCTCAGTTTGAAAAAGGCTTTCGCGGTTCTTGCCATGATGAGATTGTGCAATAACAGGTGGCAATTATCTGCAATCGAGCGCGAGAGCCGCGGTCTGTTCGCGGTATCGGCTTCTCCGCCTGCGAAGTTGAATGAGTGCATCTCCGGCTGGCAACCAGTTGGCACTGGACAGTTATGGAGATGCAATGAAGATCAGGCGTCGGTTCTCTGCCCCTGACCCATTGCCGCCATGTGATCAATTTCCGCTGCGACCTCCTGACGCAGTTCCTCCGGAGCCAGGACTGCGGCATTCGCTCCGAGTCCCAGGCTGACAAACCGCGCCGTAGATGCGCTTTCGAAGTCCACCGAGAACACGGCCCACCCCTCCCGTGCCAGGTTACGATTCGCGACCGGCCGCATCGTCGCCCATTGTGTAAGCGCCGTGGCGGCCTCAGGCGCCAACGCCAATATGGCGGTGAACCGCTGTTTCTGGGCACGCAATGCCTCCGTGCTCCGCTTCCAGTACACTGCCAGGTCAAAGCCTCTAGGCCGTTCGCACGCCACGGCCAGTGCCACAGCGCCCTTCATCCTCGAAACTCGATAGGTGCGCATTCCCGCGGCGTTGCGTGCCACCAAATACCACGCCGCCTGTTTTGAAACCAGACCCAGCGGATCGACAGTGCGCGTGCTGGTCTGCCCGTCTGCGCGGGCGTAGAGAAAGCTCAACCGGCAATCCCGCGCCAGCGCCTCCTGTACAACTGGCAACATCGACCAGTCCTCACTCGCCGGACTCCAACCCGTCGGGTCGATGTGCAATCGCGCCCGAATAGACGCTGCCTGTGCGATCAAGGGAATCCCTGCCGCACACAGAGCCTCCATATCGCGATGCGCCGTACGCTGCGAGATTTCCAGCCGCTCCGCGATCTGCCGCTCTGACAGCCGGCCGTGTGCCTGCAGCAGCAGCAATGACGAGAGCAGCCGTTCGGACTTCATTCAGGTCTCCTACCGAAATGATTATTCGCAATATATGACACACATTGTCATCTTTTGCTAATTAATCTCTTCCCCATAGAGACCTTGTATGGTCTTCCCTGGAGGTAGTCTCATGGAGCTGAAGAAGTTTTTCGTCGAACAACTGGAGCTGGAAGTCGTTTCCTCGCGCAAAGTCCTCGAACGCGTGCCCGAAGGGCAGAATTCCTGGAAGCCGCA
>WNGK01013107.1_pt1 | contig 11294 bp, 9 predicted proteins | sample 5400601 | NCBI WGS metagenome assembly WNGK01 (sample SAMN13153376, study PRJNA577476) | soil metagenome | isolation source: 60 cm soil or saprolite under Garry oak tree replicate 1 | place: USA:California | collected 2016-06-15
TTTGCATCGTCAGCTTGCGCGGCGCGATTGAGGCGCGCGCGCTCGTTAGTCGCCGCATTCGGCCGATGAACTTGAATGGAAAAACCGTGCATCAGGTTGCAATTCCATTTCACTTCGGAGCGGCCGGTCCGTTGCGTGGCAATGCCGCCAATAATCTCGTCGCCATTTCGGGTGAGCCGAACGTCACGATCATGGAAAGCAAAGCGCTTGTCTGCAACATCATCCCGGGACGTTTGCCGCGTGGCGCAGCATTTCTCGACTGGATCGAGCGCTACGCGCCGCAATCCGGGCAACCGCCAAATTTACATCCCGAGCAACCACCACCCGGCGCGCCAACCGGGGGAAGATTTTCGCGTAGTCACGGCAGGGAGGGCAAAATGGGATGAGCGGTCGCGAACAAATGGTAGGGACGGACCACAGGGCCATCCGCAACGTTTGTGTGAGAACCATGGCGCGCCCGGGCGGTCGCGCCCTACCAAAAGAAATGATCGGCGAGGGGATCCAAAGACCGCAGCGGCCATGCGCGTGGCTACGGCTCAGATTGCCGAGGCCAACGCCCTCGGCTACAACTCCCGCTCCAAGATTAAGCGCTCAATGTGCGAGTAGATATTGAACGACGGTGGACGAAGAAATCCGATCAGCGTTTGATTGCTCTCACGCGCGAAATTCACGGCGAGCGTCGAAGGCGCTGACACTGCGGCGATGATCGGAACGCCAGCGGCGAGCGCTTTTTGCACGATTTCGAAGGAAGCGCGGCCGCTCACTAGAAGAAGATGTTGATCTAGCGGAAGTAGCCCATCGAGAAATGCGCGGCCAATTGCTTTATCGACCGCGTTATGACGGCCAATATCTTCCCGCACAATTTGGCGTTCACCGTACAAATCGAAAATCCCTGCGGCGTGAATGCCACCCGTTCGCGCAAAATCGCCCTGATGTTTTCGCAACAGGTCCGGCAGCGCGAGCAGCGTCTTTATTTCGATCCTGATAGTTGTCGATCTAACCGCGGGAAAATTTTGCCGGATGGCTTCGATGCTGGTCTTGCCGCAAATTCCGCAACTGGATGAAATCGTTCCGAAGCGTCTCGCGGAACCGAGCTTCGCTTTCACGCCCGCCGCGAGATCGACGATGACAATGTTGTCGCGATGCGTAGAGATTTTCGCGATTTCCCCACGGTGGCGAACAATCGCTTCGGAAAGTAAAAAGCCAGCGGCGAGCTCATCGTCTTGACCCGGTGTGCGCAACGTCGTGGCCACGGCCTTTCGACCGATGCGAATCGCGAGCGGCTCCTCGATCGTCAAATCGTCATGCGCATACTCGAGCGCGCCGCTTTCTTTCCGGCGGAGGATGCTTCCCGACCCGATGCCGTGCTGTTCTTTCATCTGTGAACGTTTCAGATATTGTTGCACCTGTGGAAGTCTGTCATCTCTACATTTCGCCCGGCCACAATTTTGTCGGTCACCACGACCGCGAACCCGACACGCATCCGGCGCTTGAAGTGCCGATGATCGAATGCGTTGCCGGACGCGGGATTCGCGGCGATCGCTATTTCGATTTTAAAGATAATTACAAAGGGCAGATCACATTTTTTTCGCTTGAAATTTTTGACGAACTGTGTGGCACGCTCGGGTTGCACGAGGGTTCACCCGCCTCAGTCCGTCGCAATGTCATGACGCGCGACGTCGATCTTAACGAATTAATTGGTCAGGACTTCGAAATCCAGGGAGTGCATTTTCACGGCACGCAGGAATGCCGGCCGTGCTACTGGATGGACCGCGCCATCGCGCCCGGCGCGGAAGAATTTTTGAAGGGCCACGGTGGTTTGCGCGCAAAAATTCTCATCGACGGCCAATTGCGTTCGAACGCGTGCATCCCTAAGGCGATTGGATGAACATCAGCGCGGTATTGCTCGCCGGCGGCGAATCACGCCGGATGAGCAAAGATAAAGCGACCATTTTATTTCGCGGGAAACCACTCTGGCAAATTCAACTCGAACTACTGCGGAACTTGGAACCGGCGGAAATCTTTGTTTCCGCGCGAACCGATCCGGTCTGGCGTCCTTCCGACCTGGAATTTGTCGCAGACGGTCCTCCGTCGCGCGGGCCACTGAGCGGCTTGGATGCATCGCTGGCGCAAATGCGTGCCAAACATTTGCTGGCGCTCGCCATCGACATGCCGTTCATGACCCAAGAATATCTCAAGTTTCTCTGCGATCAGATTGAGCCCGGTCGCGGTGTTCTTCCGAAGATCGGCAATCGCGCTGAACCGCTGGCGGCGATCTATCCTCGAGAAGTGGATGTCGATATTCGCAGCGCGCTTTCTGGGATCGATTTTTCACTGCAGACCTTGACGAGCCGCCTGGTCGAAGCTGGGAAACTTCGAGCGATACCTGTTTCAGACGAAGCGAGAGAATTGTTCTTGAGCCTGAACAAACCGGCCGACTTGCAATCAATATGAAGGCGGGGCCGGATCATTCGGGCTTCGTTATTTTTGCAATACATCTCTGAGAGCGGCGCGCGCGGCGTGGTAACCGCACATTCCGTGAACACCACCTCCTGGCGGGGTCGATGCAGAGCACAAATAGATCCCGGTCAGTGGCGTGCGATAAGGCGTGGGACTCAAGATTGGTCGCGCAATCAGTTGCGCAAGATTTGCTGCGCCGCCGTTAATATCGCCGCCAGCCAGATTCAGATTCGATTTTTCCAGATCGACGGCGCTCATGCTGTGTCGCGCGAGAATACAATCGCGGAAACCGGGGGCGAACCGCTCAATCTGCGCTTCGATGCGGTCCGACATGTCAAACGTGCAGTCGAATGGGACATGGCAGTACGCCCACAGCGTATGTTGACCACGCGGTGCGCGCGTTTCGTCAAAGAGACTTTGCTGCGCCACCAGCACAAACGGGCGCTCGGGAATTTTTCCACGCGCGATCTCGCGCTCATGCCGGCACGCCTGCAGGATTCGGCTTTCCACGGCACCGGCGAGTTTAGTGCATAATCAACCTTGAAAATTCCCGGAGCGTGCCGAAAGCGCTGCAGTCGCTCGTGATACCGTTTTGGCAATCGATTGCCAGCGATGCGGATGAATTGGCACGGCGAGACGTCGAACAGAACGGCCCGCGATTTCGGCAAGGCATCGAGATTGTCCACGCGATGATTAGTGTCGACCTTGCCGCCTAGCTCACGAAGATGATCCGCCAACGCATTCGTGATGGCCTGCGAGCCACCGCGGGGGATTGGCCAACCCACAGCGTGCCCGGCCATTCCGAGCACAAGAGCAAATGCAGATGACACCGGCGCCTCCAGCGGCAGAAACGAATGTGCGGCGATTCCAGCAAACAACGCGCGCGCCGGGTGTTGCTTGAAAAGAAATTTCGCGAGCAACGTCGCCGGGCAAACCGCGGGAATCCCAAAGCGCGCCAGCGCAAATGGGTGGCGCGGCAAATGCAGCATCGGTTGCAGAAATTCGGTCGACAAATTTTCCCAGTTGCGCTCGAGCGGTTCCAAGAGGCGCCGATACGCGCGTCCGTCGGCATTCAATTGCGCCGCCGTTAGGTCAATGTCGCGATGCAAACACGCGGCGGTGGCGTCATCGAGCGGATGCGCCAGCGGAATATCTGGTTGAATCCAGGTCAGTCCCAATCGTTCGAGCGGAAGAGTTTTGAGGAACGGCGAACCAGCAGCGAGTGGATGGACTGCCGAGCAGAGATCGTGGATGAAACCGGGCAGCGTCAGTTCAGCCGAGCGGGCGCCACCGCCGATCATCGCATTGGCTTCCAATACCAGCACCGAACATTTCGCGCGAGCAAGAGTAATAGCAGCCGCCAGGCCATTCGGTCCGGAGCCAACGACGACCGCGTCATACTCAATCCGCATGTTGAAGGGAACCGAAAAAGCAGGTCGATTGTGAGAGTGATCTACCGCGGATCGTAATGGCGACGGACTCTGCTTTGAAACGCATCGGCATCATCTTACTTCAGTTGCTCGTGACCGGGGCTGGCATCTGGTATGTATTTCATGATCCGCAAAAGCGAGCACAGATCATCGATGCTTTGCGAAAAGCCGATAGAAACTGGCTGATACTCGGCTGGGCTTGTTACAGCGCAGTCGAGGTGCTTGCGACCGCACGCTGGCAACTATTGCTGCGTGTCCAGGGAATTGCGCTGAGTTGGCTGCGCGCTCTCGCCATTGTCATAATCGGTCTATTCTTCAACATGTTCCTGCCGGGGCTCGTCGGCGGCGACGCGGTGCGGCTCTATTTTGTTTTCAAGTGTGCGCCTCGCCAGAAGACGCGCGCCACGCTTTCAGTCGTGATGGATCGTTTGTTGGGTCTGTTGTCGATTTTGTTTCTGGCAGCGTTGACTGTTGCGCTCCGATTTAACTGGCTAAAACGTTCGGGCGCGACTCTTCACATTGCCTACCTCGTGCTCGCTTTGCTAGTCGCTGGGCTCGTCTTGGTCGTGCTGCTGTTCGGCGCGGTGGGTTTCGGTTTCCTGCGCAAGCTTCCAAACTCGACGCCGTTTCGCCAAACGATTATGGAATCGGGCAAAGCGCTCGAACTCTATGGCACGCATTTCGGTGTAATGCTCGTTGCATTCGCGATCACGATTGTTTCGCATCTGGCGTACTACCTGAGCTTCTACTGCGCGGACCGCTCGCTTCACGCAGCGGGTGCAAAAGTTGCGAGCATGATGGATGTCCTCTCGATCATGCCCCTGGTAAATACAGTCACCGCGCTGCCCATCTCTCTCGGCGGAGTCGGTGTGCGCGAGACACTCTTTCAAGAATTGCTCGGCAGTCTGGCACATGTGCCAGGCGCAATTGCCGCTCTTGCTGCCTCGCTCGGATTTGTCATCCAAGCGTCATGGGGACTCATCGGCGCTGCCGCCTACCTGTCATCGGAAAAAATCACCAGTCGATGAGCATCAAAGGATTTTGCGCCAGTCCCGCAACTAAACGTCGGTCTCTTGTGTTCGGCATTTGCCTGGCAATCCTGGCCACATTTGCTACGCGAGGGTGCAACAGGTCCGGCGGAGAGCCGCAGGCGCGGCGACTGGCCGAACGTGTGAAGAACGAGTTTCTGCACGCGTGGCACAATTACGAGCGCTATGCCTGGGGACACGACGCATTGCGACCCCTGAGTAAAACTTCGCACGATTGGTATGGGCAGTCGCTTTTGATGACCCCGGTCGACGCCCTCGACACACTCGTCCTGATGAATCTCGGTGGAGAAGTCGCAAAGACGAAGAGGCTCATCGTTAACGATCTCTCTTTCGACCGCGACATTTACGTCAAGAACTTTGAGGTCACGATTCGGCTGCTCGGCGGCCTGCTCTCCGGCTATCAATTAACCAACGACAAACGTCTCTTGCAGTTGGCCGAAGATTTGGGCAACCGGTTGCTCCCCGTGTTCAATTCGCCAACCGGGTTGCCTTACGTGTATGTCAACCTGCGCACGGGTCAGGTGCGCGATCCGGTAACAAACCCGGCGGAAACGGGCACGCTGCTTCTGGAATTTGGCACGCTAAGCAAACTGACCGGCAGGCCGGAGTTCTACGAGAAAGCCAAGCGTGCGCTGGTCGAAACTTACAAACGCCGCTCGCCAATCGGGCTCGTCGGGCAGAACATTAATGTCGAGACCGGCGCGTGGAGCGATACCGACAGTCACATCAGCGGCGGCATCGATTCCTATTACGAGTATCTCTGGAAATGCTGGGTTCTGTTCGGCGACAAGGAGTGTCGCGATATGTGGAACGCGAGCATCCCGGCTATCAACAGATACCTCGCGGACGACACCGGCAGCGAATTGTGGTACGGGCACGCCGATATGCACACCGGCAAACGCACGGAAACTACCTACGGAGCGCTCGATGCATTTTTTCCCGCGCTGCTCGCCCTTTCCGGCGATCTCACCCGCGCGCGTCGCCTGCAGGCTTCATCATTTAAGATCTGGAACCTGTACGGAGTCGAACCGGAAATCCTAGATTACAAAACGATGCGCGTGATGGCGCCCGCGTATCACCTGCGACCCGAAATTGTCGAATCTACTTATTACCTGTATTACTTTACCGGCGATTCCGAATATCGGCGGATGGGCGAGAAGCTCTTCAATGATTTTGTGAAATACTGCCGCGCCGAAGCTGGCTACGCCGCGCTTGCCGATGTGGTCACGAAACAAAAGCGCGATGAAATGGAGAGCTTCGCCCTGGCCGAGACATTCAAATATTTTTACCTGCTCTTCGCGCCGCCCCGCACCCTGGATTTCAATAAGATGGTCTTCAATACCGAAGCGCATCCGCTCAGGCGCACGTGGTAAATGTCACATCGGTATTGAAACGTACAAACTTGGTTTCTGTATGACTGGCATCAGGTTCATCACACTTTTCGCGTTGCTTTGTTGCTCTTCACTCATAGCGCAGGAAGCCAGCCGTCTGCGCGCGCGCGCGGCGGGAGTGGTTGTGGGAATTCTTCCTGTGGGGCCGCAGAACGCGATCACCGATGTAGCGGGAGTGGCGGTCGGGCACAAGACGATCATTCAGGGAGAGAACATCCGGACCGGAATTACCGCGATTCTCCCGCACAAAGGCAATCTCTTTCGGGAGAAGGTTTCGGGCGCCGTTTTTGTGGGCAACGCGTTCGGTAAATTATTCGGCTCGACGCAAGTGAATGAGCTCGGCGAGATCGAAACTCCGATTCTCCTCACTTCGACTCTCGCGGTTCCCAGAGTCGCCGACGGCGTTATCGATTACATGCTCGCAATGCCGGGCAACGAGGACGTGCAGTCGATCAATCCATTGGTGGGCGAAACAAACGACGGATGGCTAAACGACATTCGTGCACGTCGCATTACCTCAACCGACGTGGCCGAAGCGATCCGTGGTGCGAAAGGCGGTGCGGTCGACGAAGGCGCCGTCGGTGCTGGTACCGGCACCGTGGCCTTCGGATTCAAAGGCGGCATCGGAACGTCTTCGCGAAAACTTCCCGCCAATCTTGGCGGATATACTGTCGGCGTCCTGGTGCAAACGAACTTCGGTGGTGTGCTGACGATTAATGGCGCGCCAGTCGGACGGGAATTGGGAAAATACTATCTGAAGGAACAACTTGACCAAACAGGCGGCGGCGGCGGCAATCGTGCGGATGGATCCTGCATGATCGTGGTGGCAACCGATGCACCCGTGGACAGCCGAAATCTCAGTCGCTTGGCCGCACGAACAATGATGGGTTTGGCAAGAACTGGATCCGCAGCATCCAATGGAAGCGGAGACTACGCGATCGCGTTTTCCACAAACCGACAATCCACCACGCTCCTGTCGAATGACGGCATGTCTCCATTGTTCCTAGCGGCGATCGAGGCAACCGAAGAGGCTGTCTACAATTCTTTGTTCAAAGCGAAAACGACGACAGGACGCGGTCACACGATGGATGAACTTCCGATCGACAAGACCATCAAAATCCTCAAGAAATACAACGCCGTTAAGTGAGAATCGCGCGATTGTGTCGATGACCCAGTTCTTCCAGCTGCTTCTTATATTGGTATTACAGATAAGCGCTTCTGCTGAATCAGCAGCGCCAAAAGAGTCTGTCCGACTCGTCGATTACGTCCGCCCCTTCGTTGGTACCCAGGGAGAAGGGAACACGTATCCGGGTCCGTCGGCGCCGTTTAGCATGATTCAACTCAGTCCAGACACGGATAACGAACTTTGGGAGACGGCTTCAGGTTACGAGTACTCCGATTCCACGATCATGGGCTTCAGTCTGACGCATCTTTCCGGCACCGGAATTCCCGATCTCGGCGATTTCCTTTTTATGCCTCAGATTGGGAATCCGAAGCTTGTCCCCGGAACCAAGGCTGATCCTGATTCTGGTTATCGCTCGCGCTATTCGCACGATGAGGAGGAATCTTCCGCCGGTTATTACAAAGTGAAGCTACAAAAATCCGGCGTCACGGTTGAATTAACGGCTGGCGAGCGGGCCGGCATGATACGGATGACATTCCGGGCGAATGCGGAGGCATCCATTCTCACCGACCTGCATCACGTCCTAACTGGCAAAAAATGGAAGGTGATCTGGTCGTATGTCCGGGTGGAGAACAACTCCACGGTAACCGGTTTTCATTTGGTGAATGGCTGGGCCAAGGAACGCTATCTCTATTTTGCGGCGCGGTATTCACGGCCTTTCGATAAAGCGGAAATCATCGGCGATGGCCAGCCGGTTATTTACAACACTTATCGGTTTCGCAGCGATAAGGAAGCGAGCGGAGCGAATCTGCAGTTCCTCGCCAAATACAAAACACGTGAGAGTGAATCCATCATCGTAAAGCTGGCGGTTTCCGCAGTTAGCGCGGAGAATGCATTGAAGAATCTGGATGCGGAGATTCCCGGCTGGAATTTCGAAGAGCTTCGGGACAAAACCCGAACGAAATGGGAACGCGAACTAAGCCGAATCGAGATCGAAGGCTCCCAAGAGGAGAAAGAGACCTTCTACACGTCGCTTTACCACGCATTCCTCGCCCCGAATCTTTATGAGGACATCACCGGCGAATATCGCGGCCTCGACCAGAACATTCATCGGGCGGAAGGCTTCACGAATTACACCGTGTTTTCACTCTGGGACACTTACCGCGCCACCCATCCACTCTTCGCCTTGATACAAGCGCAACGCGACGCGGATATGATCAATTCGATGCTGGCTCACTACGACCAAAGCGTGGAGCACATGCTTCCGATCTGGTCCCTTCAAGGAAATGAAACGTGGTGCATGATTGGATATCACGCGGGGCCGGTCATTGTGGACGCTTACTTGAAAGGAGTGAAGGGGTTCGATCCCGCCAGAGCTTACGAAGCGATTAAGACCACGGCAATGAATCCAAATTACGACAACGTGGCGACCTACGCGAAATTGGGCTGGGTTCCTTTCGAAAAAGAGAACCAATCTGTCTCGAAGACGCTCGAGTACGCCTACGATGACTTCTGCATTGCGCAGATGGCGAAAGCGCTCGGTAAAAAAGATGATGCGAACTACTTCGCCAAGCGCGCCGCCAATTACAAAAATCTTTTCGATCCCTCAGTGGGTCTGATGCGTGGGAAAGATTCGCACGGTGAATGGCACACTCCGTTTAATCCGCATTTTTATGACGAGAGCACGGGCGTGAACGATTTCACCGAAGGTACCAGCTGGCAATATTCGTGGTACGTCCCGCACGATGTGCCCGGGCTGATTGCATTGATGAAAGGCAAAGAGCAATTCACAGAGAAATTGGACTCGCTTTTTACTTTTCGCGAAGCCGATCAGAGCAAAGGCGTCTCCGATATTCAGGGCAGGATCGGCGAATACTGGCACGGCAACGAACCGAGTCATCACGTGATCTACCTCTATTCATATGCCGGCCAGCCTTGGAAAGCAGCCGAGCGTCTGCATGAGGTAGTGAAGTCCCAATACGGCAACAAACCGAATTCGCTGAGCGGCAACGATGACTGCGGCCAGATGTCTGCCTGGTATCTGTTTACCTGCATGGGATTTTATCCGGTCTGTCCCGGCAGCGAATATTATGTGATCGGAGCACCCCAAATCAGGAAAGCGACGGTGCATCTTTCGAATGGAAAAACTTTCGTGATGAACGCGAACAATCTTTCCGACAAAAACATTTACGTGCAATCGGTTGCGCTGAACGGCAAGAAGATCGACCACCCGTTTCTTCCCTGCAGCGCCGTCAGCAGCGGAGGAATTCTGACTTTCGAAATGGGACCGGAGCCAAGTAAGTGGAGCACGAACCCGCAAATCCCGAAATAGCTGTAGCCGCGGCCTGCGACCCGCCCGCTATCGCCCCAAGCGAACGTCCATCCAAACAGCCAGCGATAAGACTGCGCCGCGCGCAATGAATTTAAACTCGGGTGAAACGGCAAGCAGTGTCATGCCATTCAGCAGACACGCCATGATAAGCGCTCCGAAAAGAACTCCCAGAACCGTGCCGCGCCCTCCCTTCAGACTGACTCCGCCAATGACACATGCGGCAATGGCATCGAGCTCCATTAGGTCGCCCACCGTAGTTGTCGAAGCGCCCGAGTAAGAAGTCTGCATGAAACCAGTGATGGCCACGATTGCTCCCATGATGCTGAACGAGCCGACCACCACTTTCTCGACCGGAATACCAGAGATGACCGCAGCTTCCTCGTTGCCGCCGATGGCGTAAAGATAGCGTCCGAACGGCGTGTGCGTCGTGAGAACATAAACCGCGAACGCAATGACGCCGAGAATGACCGCTGACAACGGGATGCCGCGGAATTTGTTTGTCACAATGACAAAGAGAAAAATCAGTTGCGCGGCGAGAAACAATTTCAGAAAGACAAGTTCTCGATCTTCGACAGCAAATCCGTAAGCCTGACGCGCTTTACGCGCGCGAAGTTTTGCGAAAACCAGAGCGATCACGATCAGGGCAGCCAGCGCGTATCCCGCAATCGGCGGCAAATAAAACGTGGTGAGAACGGAGTAAAGATTCGCGCGTCCGCCCTGCACGATCGGAATCGTGGAATTGTGAATGACGAGCCAGAACAATCCTTTAAAGATAAGCAGGCCGCCGAGAGTGATGATGAAGGCCGGTATTTTCTGGCGCACGATCAAGTTGCCCATGCAAAACCAGATGAGAATGCCACTGACCAAAGCGATTCCCATTGCCAGCGGCGCGGGCCAGTTATGCTCGAACACGAGAACGCTGGCGATACCGCCAAGAAGACCGACACCGCTTCCGGCCGACAAATCGATGTTGCCGGGAAGGATCACGAGCAACATTCCCATCGCAAGCGTGGCGGTGATCGACAGCTCAGTTGTGAGCAAGGAGAGATTGCGCGCGCTGAGAAACTGCGGCGACACGATGGCGAAGAACGCGCAAATGACGACGAGCGCGATGACCAGCGAGAAATCGCGAAGTGATTTTCTCGTTCCCACGGCTTACGTCAATGCCACGTGCCTTTGTCCCATGGCTGCGGCGAGCAATTTCTCTTGCGTGGCTTCGTCGCGATTGAATTCACCGCCGATGCGACCTTCGTGCAGGACTACGATCCGATCGCTCATCCCGATTAATTCGGGCATTTCGCTCGACACGAGGAGAACAGCTTTGCCCGCATCAGTTAGTCGATTAATGATCTCGTAAATTTCCAGCTTGGCGCCGACATCAATTCCGCGGGTCGGTTCATCAAGAAAGATCACGAGCGGCTCGGTCATGAGGGCCTTGCCCAGGACAACCTTCTGCTGCGTGCCGCCGGATAGTTTCGCTACCAGCGCTTCCAGTGTCGGCGCTTTTAC